>ERZ1090862.111-NODE-111-length-33823-cov-19.623667_pt1 | contig 33823 bp, 29 predicted proteins | sample MGYA00478481_ERZ1090862 | MGnify/ENA primary metagenome ERZ1090862 (study PRJEB33644, sample SAMEA5815745) | chicken gut metagenome | biome: Chicken; feature: Gastrointestinal Tract; material: Caecum | place: Ireland | collected 2019-01-01 | study: A study of the... | reverse complement strand
TATTTATTCACCAACACCCAAACCCCCACATAAAAAAAAAAAAATTTTTATATAAATTTTTTTATAAAATTCGCGCCGGCCCCCCCCCCGCCCCCCCCGCCTGCAACTGAAAATGAAGTTATTTTCTGCCGGAAAGTATTTCGTCGTACTTCTTTTCCGCCTCCTGCACCACGTCCTTCCAGCTGCGGTAGACGTATTTGCGGCAGTTTTCGCGTACGGCGGAGAGAGCCGCTCTGTCGCTGAGTGCGGAATAAATTTTTTCCGCCCAGGCATTGGCTTCGGCGGGCACGGCGTAGCCGCTGAACCCGTCCTTTATCGTTTCGGAAGTGGCGCTGCCCTCCACAAGCAGAGTGGGCAGTCCGAATGCCGCCGCCTCTATCGGGCAGAGCGAAGCCGTATCGAACAGCGAGGGGAACACGAACAGGTCGGCGCGCAGATAGAACGCCTTTAAAAAGTTTCTGTCCGTAATCTCGCCCACAAACAGCACTCTGTCCGCAATGCCGAGCGCCTCAGTCATGGCGCGGTAAGATTTAAGCTCCTCGCCGTCGCCGACTATCACAAGACGGAAGTCCATCTTCGGCTTTAAAATTTTAAGAGCATCGAACACCAGCGCGAGATTTTTTGTCTGCACGACGCGTCCGACAAAGAGCAGCACGTTTTCCCGGTCGGCAAGGCCGTACTTTTCATTTACCTGAGCAATGAGCGACTGCGCGTCCTGCGGGACGGTCATATCCGTGCCGTTGCGTATTATGGTTATATCGCCCTTGTAGCCGTACTCGCGCAAGGTTTCGGCGGCGCCGTTGCTCACCGTCCATACGTAGTCGGTCTTGTTTATCACGCTCATTATGCGCGACATCATTATAGCCGTACATATTCTGGAGTGCGTGTAGCGCATGAATTCGTCTTTGAATTTGGTGTGGAAGGTGAGTATGGAGGGCTTGCCGTACTTTTTTGCGGCGTCGGCAAAATAGTTGCCGAGCGCAAATGGCGAGTGCGCGTGGAACAGGTCCGCCTGCTTTGCCCTTTTGCCGAGAGCCGAATCCAGCGAGGGCATGCAGTTGCGGAAACCGCCTATGGGTATGTAGACGGAGCGCACGTGCATTACGGGCACGCCGGTGCTTTTATCCACCGCATCATCGGTCTTTTTCCCGTAGGAGGGAACGCAGGCTGTGACGGTGTTGCCCTCGGAAAGATATTTCAGATAATTTGCCACGACTACGTTGGGGCCGCCCATCTGGGGGTACCACGAGTCGACTGAAAGCATTATGTTTTTCATTTTTACCTTTTTCTGCACGGCATAAACGGGCGCTACCCCTGCCTTGCAGACTTTATATTTTTGATTATCAGGTCAACCACCGTCATCACAATGCCGATTATGATATAGAGATAGTATACGGCAATTCGCCAGAAGAGCACCGCCCAGGCAAGCGCCGCGCCCGCCACGTGACGGAACGCAAGCACGCCCATGCCCTCCACCACGCCCGCGTTGCCCGGGGTGGGTATGAACGATACGCCGAACGTTGCGAACACGTTGAGCGAAATTATCGATATGAACATTCCGTCAACATTGCAGGAAAAGGCGTTCATCACAAAGAACGGTATGGAGAACGTGAGCAGGTTTTCTGCAAAACAACACAGCAGAAAGAGTATGAGCAGCAGCGGTTTTCTGATTATTATTTTGAAAGACGTGACAAAGTCGTCCACCGTTTTGAGCGCCTTTGCCATGACTTTTTCTTTATCTTTGACTATGTGCAGCTTTACGCCTACGTTTATGAACCACTTGGTGCACCTGCTTGCAAGCTTGGGAAAGAACACGAAAAAGGCTATGAACGTGGGAAGTATGAGGTTTATGGCAAGGCCTACCCAGCCCGCCACCAGAATGAGCGTACCCGATTCGTTGCCTTCAAGCACGCCGAAACATACGCCGAGAATCATGAACAGCGCGCCGAGAAATGTGAAGGCGAATATGCTGCCGAAGTAGCGTATGAGCACCACAGCCGAAGAAAGCGATACGTTTACGCCCTTTGTGGTCATGTAATAAATCTGCATGGGCTGGCCGCCCGTAGCGAACGGCGTAACGTTATCGTAAAACTTGCCGAGGAAACTGGTCTTCATTGCAACGGCGGGGCGCATTTTGCCTATTACCGCCTTATTTACAAAGCAGAATTTGAGGCAGTCCACCACCATTACCCCGACGACTGCGCCCACAAGCATTACCGCGCCCGGAGCATTTATTGCCGCCATCGCCTCCGAAAAGGTCATGCCGTCGCCCTGGGTAATTTCGCCTGCTATGCCGAACAGTCCCCACATTCCCAGCGCGATTATGGCTATGAACACCAGGTTCCATATCCATCTGCGCCGCTTTTTTTGCGGTGGTGCTACCGTGGTCATCGCGCCGCCGTTCTCTCCGCTCTCATTTTCGGAAGGGACGGGGGCAGTCTCGGCCGCGGGGCGGCTTATGTCCGCGTTTTGCGCGGCGTTTTCTGCGGGAACGGACGAATCAGTCTGCAAATCGGGCTGAGCGTTATTCGCACAGTCTTCTTTCTGCGGCGCGGACGTTGCCTCTGCCTGCTCTGCGGAATTGTCCGCCGTGGTTTCATGTTTTGAATTCACTTAAAAAACTCCGGAAAATTTATGCTGATGCTGCCGCATACCGTCTGCGGATACCTTAAAATAAACCTTTTTTGCCTGCGGTATGCAGTATGATTATATATTATATTCCCAACTCTGTCAAATTTAACTGCCGTAAATTTCCCGCATAAAAAATTGTGCAATTATTTTGCATGCAAAAAACAATAAATTAAAAAATATTTTTTTGAATCGGGCGGCACATATGCCGCAACCAACGCATTTTTATGGCATTGCAAAATTTTATTTCAACAAAACGCGCCGCGGCTTGATGCCGCGGCGCAATTTTTATTTTTTTTCAAAGAGTGCGCTTATCCGTGCCGAAGAAGAAGAGCGCAACCGTGCCGGGACCCGTATGGGAACCTATTACCGTGCCTATGGGGTCAATTTCCACACGGCCGTTGAGCGAGGGGAAGGCCTGCTCCACCATCTCCTTGAGCTGGTTTGCCTCCGCATCCATCATCGAATGGCTTATATAGCACTTGCCGCTGTAACCGAGTCCGCCCTCCGCCTGAGCGCACATAGAGGCAAACAAATCCTTTACGGCCTTCTTTCTGCCGAGCGCCTTTCTGCGGACTATGAGCTTACCCTGGCTGTTCACGTCCATCACGGGGCATATGTTGAGCAGAGTGCCTATCGCAGCAGCGGGGCCCGATACTCTGCCGCCGCGCTTGAAGTGTGCAAGATTGGTGGCGAAGAACCAGTGTCTTACGCGCAATCTGTTATCTTCCACCCACTTTTTGAGCTCGTCTATTCCCATTCCGCCTGCTTTGAGTTCTGCCGCCTTATCGACAAGCAGTCCGTAGCCCGAGGACGCCGCAAGCGAGTCCACCACATACACCTTGCGTGCGGGATATTTTTCGGACATAATCTTCTGCGCGGCGAGAGCAGACTGCCAGCCGCCCGAAAGACCTGAAGAAAATTCTATGTGCAGAACATCATAACCCGCGGAGAGTATGGGCTCGAACAGCTCGCACAGCTCTTCGGGAGTGACCTGCGAGGTGGTAGGCATTGCGCCCGCATCTATTTTAGCGTAAAATTCGGCGGGAGTGAGCGACGTGTACAAATCGTCGGCAAAGTCCTTGCCGTCTATGATATAGTGATATTTGCCGAACGCTACATCCAGTTTTTTGAGATGTTCGGAAGATATGTCTGCCGTGGAGCAACAGGTGATTTTGTAATCTGCCATAATAATTCTCCTTTTCAGTCACGGAGAGCGTTTGCGGCGAATACAGAGAGCGCCGCACAAAAATACCAGAAAAAAGATATTCTCCGTGCAATAAAATTCTTTTTTGACAATGATTATTTTATTACACGCACGCGCAAAAATCAATATTTTACGAGGAAATTTTTTCCTCTCCCCTTCTACGCTTTTTTTCGCCCGCTCTACCGCACCATACGGCAACTCTACTCACGGTAGAGTTGAATATTTTGCCCGCGGCAGCACATAAAATAATATATTGCGTGCCGTAAAATAATACAGAATATGCTGTAAGAAAATAAAAAATATCCGCGATAAATAAAAAAAATTCCGCACATTATGTGCGGAATTTTTTATGCCGTTATTTTTTTAAATCATGCTTGAAATTATTGCAAGGTTGGCGGCCACGTCTATATTGCGCACGGCTACGCTTTCCGGCGCTTTGAGCTGAACGGGCGCAAAGTTGAGTATGCCCTTTATGCCCGCCGCAACCAGCATGTCGCACACGCTCTGCGCGGCGGAAGCAGGTACGGCGATTATTGCAAGGCGGGGCGAATATACAGCCATTCCGCGTTCAAATTCGTCAGCGGAGCACACCTTTTTGCCAGCTATCACCATTCCTTCCTTGGCGGGGTCGCTGTCGTACGCCTCTACGATTTCTATGCCGTAGTTTACAAATCCGCCGTATGACATGAGCGCGCGGCCCAGTCCGCCCACGCCGACAAGCACGGCGTTCTTTTTTACGTTGCAGCCGAGGTATTCTTCCAGCGCGGCTATAAGTTCGGCGCGCACGTAGCCCACCTTGGGTCTGCCCGCACTGCTTGTGTAAGCGAGGTCCTTTCTTACAAGCACCTCACCCATTCCGAGCGCCGCCGCTATGGCGCCCGACGATATGAATTTATTTTCCTCGCCCGAGAGCGACTTCAGATAATTAAGATAGACCGGAAGTCTTTGCAGAGAAATTTCGGGAATATCCCTCGTCATAATTCAACCTTCATGGCGAGCGCCGCCGCACCGTAGGCTCCTGCCTTGCTGCCGAGCGACGCCTTTACTATTTTTACGGGCGCATACGATGTACCGCCGAAGAGTTCTTTATCAACATACGTCTGAAGAGGCACGGTGAGATTATCGCCCTGCTCGCTTACGCCGCCGCCTATCATTATGATTTCGGGACGGAATATGTTTGCAAGGTTGGCTATGCCGCACGCAAGGTACTTTATATACCAGTCAACCACCTCTTTGGCGTCTATATCGTCGTGATAGAAGTCGAACGCCGTCTTGCCGTTGGCCGTTTCGGAAGTGTATTTGGTCCACATTGCAGAGCGGGGGTTATCCTCCATCTGTCTGCGGGTACGCCTTACGAGCGCCGTTGCGGAGCAGTAAGCTTCAAAACAGCCGCGTCTGCCGCAGGTGCACACGTCGCCGTGACGCTCGATTACCATATGGCCGATTTCTGCGCCCGCAGACTTGTAACCTTCGAACAGCTTGCCGTCTATGATTATGCCGCCGCCTACGCCCGTGCCGAGCGTTACGAGTATGCTGTTTTTATAGTTCCTGCCCGCGCCGAACCTGGCTTCGCCGAGTGCCGCCGCATTGGCATCGTTGGTGATTTTTACGGATACGCCCACGCGCTCCTTGATTTTTTCCGCAAGAGGATAGTCGCGAAGCGCAAGGTTGCCTGAGAATACAAGCACGCCGTGTTCGCTGTCTATTACGCCGGGGCAGCCTACGCCTATCGAGATATCATCCTTGCTTATGCCGCATTTGTTCACCATAGAATTGACAAGTTCGGCAATCACGTCGCACATTGCATCGCCGCCGCGTTCGGAACCCGTTACGGCAACGTCCTCGCACAGGGCCTTGCCCTTGGAGTCGAGCACGATGCCCTTTATCGTCATGCCGCCGATATCTATGCCAACATAATATTCCATTTATATCCTCCCTGCGGAGCGCACTCTCATGGCGCGGCGCCGCACAATATTAAGTAATTTATTACTCATTAAGTGTACTATTTTACCCCGTTTTTGTCAAGTATTATCTGAAAAATACAAACATATTTTGTGACTTTTTAAGCCGCAAAAACACAAGATTTCCGATAAAATGAAAAATTGCCGCCGAAGCCGCATTTCAGGGCAGAAAAAAACACCGCCGAGAGCGGTGTTTTTGCATATGTGACCTTTACTTTGTGCCCGTGCTGCCGAAGCCGCCTTCGCCGCGCACCGTTGAGGAAAGGCTGTCCGCCTCCTCGAAATCGGCCGTGATGTACGGCGTAATTACAAGCTGGGCAATGCGGTCTCCGCCGCTCACCGTTCTCGCCTGGGAGGAGTGATTGTGCAGAGCCACCATTATTTCGCCGCGATAGTCGCAGTCCACAACGCCGACCTTGTTGGCGGGAGCAAGCCCCTGCTTTGTGGCAAGGCCGCTGCGCGCATAGATAAGTCCCGCATATCCCACGGGCAATTCAATGGCTATGCCCGTGTGTATGACTTCCGTGCAGCCGGGCTGTATGGTGACGGGCTGCGCGGTGCAGGCATACAGGTCCGCACCGGCGGCAAATTCGCTGCCGTATGCAGGAATCACGGCGTTTTCGCTCAGCTTTTTGATTGCGATTTTCATAGGTTATTCCCCTTGTAAAATTTTAATTGCCCGCCACATATGGCGGAATTAACGGCTTTTTTAAACGACAGTCTTTTCGTCCCAGAGCACGACTTCGTCCTTTTCCAGCGAGGGCTTTACAAGTATGACGCGCTGGTTGGAAGAGCCGCGGAACAAAAGGTCGGGATTCTTCAAATCCTCCACGAACCTGCCGTCCACAAGCACGTCCAGACACTTTAAAATGCGCATAGTCACGTCTATATCGCCCTTTTTGCCCGCGAGAAGGTCGGCTTCGAAGTTGTATCCCGTCCACGCCCACACGGACTTATCGGGAAACTGCTTTTTGAGCCTTTCCATGAAATCTACGAGCGCGAGCTGATTTTCGGGTTCGAACGGATCGCCGCCGAGCAGGGAAAACCCCTTTATGTAGTCGGGTTCAAGACCCTTGAAAATCTTTTGAATGACCTCTTCGGTGAAGGGTTCGCCGTACTTGAAGTCCCACGTTTCCTGGTTGAAGCAGCCCTTGCAGTGATTGCGGCAACCGCTGACGTACAGCGACACGCGCACGCCGGGACCGTTGGCTATATCATAGTATTTTATGGTTGCGTAATTCATAAAAAATATTCTCCGCGCCTGACGGCTTATACAAAAGTGCGCCGCGCATGCGGTTTTCCCCGTGCGCGGCACGCATAAATTTCATTTATTCTACCGATGGCCGAAAGCCGTAATGCTCAGCGGCCGTCCGCAGCGGCTCTGTTATCAGAGGTGCAGAACCCTCGCCTTGATTTCCTTGGTCTTGCCTACGTTCCAGAAGTTTTCACCCAGGTAGCCGCAGGTACGGCGCGTAACGTTCATCTTGCGCTGGTCCTTGTTATGGCATACGGGGCACTCCCATTCGTAGTTGTCGTTTATCATTATCTCGCCGTCGTAACCGCATACCTGGCAGTAGTCGGACTTGGTATTGAATTCGGCATACTGAATGTTGTCGTAAATGAATCTTACAACGTCCTCCATTGCCGTGAGGTTGTGGCGCATGTTGGGTATCTCGACATAGGAGATTGCGCCGCCCGAAGATATCTGCTGGAACTGGCTTTCGAACTTGAACTTGGAGAAGGCATCGATATGCTCGCGCACGTCAACGTGGTAGCTGTTGGTGTAGTAACCCTTGTCAGTTACGTCCTTTATGGTGCCGAAACGCTCCTTGTCTATGCGGGCGAAACGGTAGCAGAGCGACTCTGCGGGGGTACCGTAAAGACCGAAGCCTATGCCCGTCTCCTTCTTCCACTTCTCGCAGTGGTCACGCATGCACTTCATTACTCTGAGCGCAAATTCAAGGCCTTCGGGAGTGGTGTGCGAAACGCCCTTCATAAGTTTGGTCACTTCGTACAGGCCGATATAGCCGAGCGAAATGGTGGAATAACCGTTGAGCAGGTACTTATCAATCTTTTCACCCTTGCCGAGACGGGCTATTGCGCCGTACTGCCAGTGGATGGGAGATACATCGGAGGATACGCCCATGAGCGCGTTGTGGCGCACCATGAGTGCCTCGTAGCAGAGCTGAAGCCTCTCCTCCATCAGTTTCCAGAACTTATCTTCATCGCCGCGGGCGAGAATGCCTATCTGGGGCAGGTTGAGCGATACAACGCCCTGGTTGAAACGGCCTTCGAACTTGTAGTTGCCGTTTTCATCCTTCCAGGGAGAGAGGAAAGAACGGCAGCCCATGGGAGAGAATACGTTGCCTTCGTAGTTTTCGCGCATCTTCTTTGCGGAGATGTAGTCGGGGTAGAGGCGCTTTGATGAGCACTTTACCGCAAGCTTTGTAAGGTAGTCGTACTTGCCGCCCTTGAGGCAGTTGTTTTCGTCGAGCACGTATATGAGCTTGGGGAACGCGGGGGTTACGTATACGCCCACTTCGTTCTTTATGCCCTGATAACGCTGGCGGAGTATCTCCTCTATTATCATGGCGTTCTCTTCGATGTAGGGATCATCGGGCTTGAGATAGAGGAAGAGCGTAACGAAAGGCGACTGACCGTTGGTGGTCATCAGAGTGTTTATCTGATACTGTATGGTCTGAACGCCTGCCTTGAGCTCGTCCTTGAGGCGCATGGATACGAACTTATCCTTCTCCTCCTGGGAGATGCTGTCGCCGAACTGCTCGTCGCACTGCTTCATGTACTTTTCCTTGGTGCGGCGAAGGTACTTGCCGAGGTGGGCAACGTTGACAGACTGGCCGCCGTACTGGGAGGATGCGACGGAGGCTATTATCTGGGTGACAACGGTGCACGCTACCTGGAAGGACTTGGGGCTCTCTATCATCTTGCCGTTCATTACCGTGCCGTTATCAAGCATATCCTGTATGTTTATAAGGCAGCAGTTGAATATGGGCTGAAGGAAATAGTCGGCGTCGTGGAAGTGGATGGCGCCTTCATCGTGAGCCTTGGAGATGTATTCGGGAAGCAGAATTCTGCGGGTAAGGTCCTTGGAAACTTCGCCCGCGATGAGGTCACGCTGGGTGGATGCCGTGCGTGCGTTCTTGTTGGAGTTCTCCTCCATTACTTCCTTATTGGAGTTGCGGATGAGGGAAAGTATGCTTTCATCCGTGGTGTTGGCCTTTCTTACAAGCGCCCTTTCATAGCGGTAGAGAATGTAGGACTTCATGAGCTGGTACTTCTGCAGCTCCATCAGCTTTTCTTCGACCATATCCTGAATATCTTCTACGAGAAGGCGGGCACGGTGACGGGAAGAGATATCGTCCACAATGGCCGTAATCTGGTCTTCGGTGATTCTGTCCTCGAAGTCAACAGATTCGTTGGCCTTTCTTATGGCTACGGCTATCTTGTTACCGTCGAAATCGCAGGTAGTGCCGTCCCTTTTTATAACTTTCATAAATTCCTCCTTAAAGCGCCGCCTGCAAAAGTATGAGTGGCGCAGTCAGTTGCGTATTGCCATTTATTTCGGAAGCTGAACAAATCCCCCTTCCTTCCGAACGAACGCCTATATTATACCGCACATATTGTATAAAGTCAATAGAGTCAGCACAATATCTTGTATAACTATTTATTATAAATAATTGTGTGACAATTTATGCGCGGCCGACAGGCGTAATCTGAAAGGGGCGAAAAAAGTGATTGAAGCCGCATGAAAAGCTGTTTTTTTCAGCGTACGCAGCGAGGAGCGGGCCTTCCGTCCTACTTGTGCGGCGGCGACGTGCAGACAGAGCGCACGGCGCTTTTTTGCGTGTTCCGCGGTGGAAAACAATGCGCGGCAACTGCCTTCAGAAGCTGAAAGCCGACAATTTTTACCCGAAGATAAAAAAGCGGCAAACGGAAAACATCACTTTCACTTTTCAGCGCGTAGTTAAAAGTATATAACACATATAGTGTTTTGTCAAGTACGGCGGCACAATATATGGTGTGTTTTTTTCTAACACGGAGCTGTCTTAAAAACACGCCGACTTGCGCCGCTATCGGCGGAAAACGCGCGGTTGAGCTTTTGGGTGTTGATAACTTTTAACACATTGTTGATAACCTGCCGACATCTGCCGCCCGCACACCAAATTTTATGAAAAAATAAAATATGCGGCACAACCAGCGCCGCACAAAATACATTTTTTTGCCGCAACGGAACGCAGACGTGCCCGCGCAAACCGAAAACGACATTTTAAAACTGACAGCAAGGCCGCGCGCCTTTCCATAATAATAAAATGTGCCGCAACGATAATAAAATGCGGCACACAATCACATAAAATTTATGAGGGCGGAAATATCCAGTTTCCACTCGGGAACACGGTTGCGGCGGCGATGGTCCTCGTTTGCCTTGCCGAGCGCGGCGCGCATCTCCGCATAACTGCAGCCGTTGACCTGCATGAAGTGGTCCTCGGCGGCGCGGGCGTCGCCTTTTAGCTGCGTTCTGCCTATGTGTATGGTTGCGTGGCAGGCGGGACAGACGGCAACTATGTCCACAAGCCTTTGTACGGCGTTCTTTTCGTCGTACTCCCACCGCTCGTGCGCTTCCAGTCTGCTTGACGGCGCGCCGCATATCATGCATTTCCCGCCCGCGCGGGCATATGCCTTTTTGCGCACGGCGTTCCACTGGGCGGGCGTGAGCAGCGAGCGAAGATTGGAATACCAGCAGCTGTCAGGCACAAGTTCGAAATTGAGTTTATAATGTGAAGATTTATCCATAATTAAAAATTGGTGCGGCAATATGCGGCAAATAACGCGCAAATCCGGCATTTAAGCGCCAGATTTTGTACGCCCTGGCGCACTTCCGCAAAAAATACAATTGAGGCGGGAATATGCCGCAACTACTGCATGCGCGAGCGGCGTATTGCCTGCTGCCAGCCGCAAAGCAGCTGCGCCCTCTTCTTTTCGTGCATTTCGGCATTGAAGCGGCGTTCCACGACCTTATTGCCGAATAATTCCTCCGCCTTCCAGTACCCGCAGGAGAGTCCCGCAAGATATGCCGCGCCCAGAGAGGTCACTTCCGTCACGGCAGGTCTTATCACCGTGCAGGCGGAAATATCGGCCTGGAATTGCATAAGAAAATCGTTGGCGCTTGCGCCGCCGTCCACGGCGAGACCAGAAATTGTCGTGTCCGAGGCCTCCTCCATTGCGCGGAGAACGTCGTTCACGCGGAAGGCAATGCCTTCGAGCACGGCGCGGACAATGTGCTCCCTGCGCGCGCCGCGGGTAATTCCGCTTAAAATGCCGCAGGCAGAGCCGTCCCACCAGGGCGCGCCCAGTCCGTTGAATGCGGGCACAAAGTACATTCCCGCGGTGTCGCTGACGCGCCTTGCAAGCTCCTCCGTCTCTGCGGCGGAAGTTATTATGCCCAGTCCGTCGCGCAGCCACTGAACGGCCGCGCCGCCTATGAATACCGAACCTTCCAGCGCGTACTGCGGTCTTCCGTCCACGCACGCGCACAGCGTGGTGAGCAGTCCGTCCTTTACGGCGGGAGCCTCGCTGCCCGCATTCATAAGCATAAAACAGCCCGTGCCATAGGTATTTTTGGCCTGACCCTTTTCAAGGCAGAGGTGGCCGAACAGCGCGGCCTGCTGGTCGCCCGCAACGCCGCGTATGGCAATTTCGCCGCCGAACCAGTGCGCGTCCGTACACCCGAAGTCGGCGCCGCCCGCACGCACTTCGGGCAGCATTGCGCGGGGTATGCAAAAGAGCGACAACAGCTCCTCATCCCACTGCAGAGTGTGTATGTTGAAGAGCATTGTGCGCGCGGCATTGGTGTAGTCGGTGGCAAAAACTCTGCCCTCCGTGAACTTCCATATAAGGTATGTATCCACCGTGCCGAACAGCAGTTCGCCGCGCTCTGCGCGCCGCCTTGCGCCGGGAATGTTGGAAAGTATCCACTCCAGTTTGGTGGCCGAAAAATACGGGTCGGGAATGAGCCCCGTCTTGCGGCGGATAAATTCGGTATACCCGTCCGCGGCCAGCTGTTTGCAACGCTTTTCCGTGCGGCGGCACTGCCACACTATCGCATTGCAGATTGGTCTGCCCGTGGACTTTTCCCAGACGATTGTAGTTTCGCGCTGGTTGGTTATGCCCATTGCGGCTATGTCCGCACACGTTGCGCCCGCCTTTGAGAGCACGTTGGATATTACGCGCAGCGAGGAAAAGAAAATTTCCTCGGGGTCGTGTTCCACCATTCCGGGAGCGGGATATATCTGCGGAATCTCTCTGCCGCAGGAATGGACGGGTCTGCCGTCCTCGGAAAACAACACGGCGCGCGTGCTGGTAGTGCCCTGGTCGAGGGCGAGTATGTACTTCATATTGCACCGCCTGCGGCGCATACGGCCGCAAAATTTTTTTCAGTCCGACTGCGCGGACATACTGCATGTAAAAGGCCGCAACACGCGGCCGCATAACACAAAATATCTGTATACAATTATATTACCGCGCGGCGCATATGTCAACGGGCAATTTTGTGTAAAAATTTATATTCAATTTATAATTAAGTTATAATAGGGTTATAAAGGGCGCGTATATTGATACTTGTAAAAAAATCAAGGAGATTTTACTATGGAAAATACGGCGGTACTTGAAGGCGCGTCGGTAAAGGAAAAGAGCGCGCCGCTCACTATTTTCGGCATAAAGTCGTGCTACTTTTTTGTGGCGATGATGGTGTTCGCCTTCCTCGGGTTCTGGGTGGAGAACATAGCGCGAATGATAACAAAAAACGTATTTGACAGCAGACATCAGCTTCTGCCCTTTCTGTTCGCCTACGGACTGGCCCTGCTTGCCATATACATTGTGCTGGGCACGCCCGACGAAATGAGGTTTTTTAACATACGCATATTCAGAAAGAAGGGCATAAAGAGCAGAGTGTTTTCCCACCTTTCATACTTCCTTGTAATCTGCGCGTTCATAATGCTCGGCGAAATAGGCGTTGGAATGATTTACGAAAAGGTTGCGGGCGTGATACTGTGGGACTACACCTCTATACCAACCCACATAACGCGCTACACCAGCCTTATAACCACTGCGCTTTTCGGAGGCGGTGTGTATGCAATAATGGCGTTCGCATTCAGACCGATGATAAAACTCATTTCAAAAATGGGCACCACCGCCGCAACCGTGCTGGACTGCACGCTGGGCGTGGCCATAGTCATCGACTTTCTGATTATGATATTATACACTTTCATAACGGGCAGCGCACCAGAATACTGGTCTGTTGCCTGGTAAAAAAACACACTCTCCCTATAAACTTTTTATATATGCCCTTAGGGGCAAAAAATGCGGACGGCAGATGCTGTCCGCATTTTTTTAACAATCTTTACCCGCGCAGAGGCCTCGCCGCTCTGAAATCTGATTGACCCGCATATATGCCGCGAATAACGCAGTTTTATGCGGAGTCTGTCCGCAAGGCTGAAAATCAATTGCCCCGCACATATGCCGCAATCAGTGCGACATCGTACGTATGAATTCCAGCACCTCTTCGGGGTTTTTATCGGGGGAAACTCCCGCCTTTGCCCATACTATTTTGCCCTCTCCGTCTATCACGTACGTGGTGCGTATGGTGCCTACGGTCACCTTGCCGTACAGCTTTTTTTCGCCGATTGCGCCGTATGAAAGGTGCACCGATTTATCGGGGTCGGAAAGAAGGGTAAAGGGCAGAGAAAACTTTTCGGCAAATTTTGCGTGGGACGCGGCGGAATCTTTGCTTACGCCCACCACCTCCGCACCTAGCGCCCTGAACTGGCCGTAGAGCGCGCCGAACGCGCACGCCTGGCGCGTACAGCCGGGGGTGTTGTCCTTGGGATAGAAATAAAGTACAAGCGGTTTGCCCGCATAGTCACTGAGGGAATGAATGTTTCCGGCGCCGTCCGAAAGGGAAAAATCGGGCGCCTTTTCGCCGATAGTCAGCATATATGCCGCCTCCTTTTTTATATTTACCCTTAAAGTATAACCCGCGCGCGGCAGTTTTGTCAATACAAAAAAGATTTACATTATCTGTGGCTGTGCAGTAAGCGTTGCCGTAGCAAGCGGCGGCGCAGCATGCGGGCCTTTCCGCCGCTGAAGATATGCGTTATAAAAAAAGCTGCGCCCCGCGGCTTGCCGCGGGGCGCACATTACATATTGAATTTACTTTGCTTTTTTCTTTGCGGCAAGCCTTAATATCAGCTTGATGACTTCGGCCACCACTATTATCGAAAGAGCCATTGCAAACACTTTGAGCCAGTCGATTATGTTGAGTCCGCAGGTATCGAACACCGTTCCGCCGAACTGCGTGATTATTATCTGCAGTACGAACGTACCCGCAAACACGGCCAGCATTATGTGGTTGTGCAGGAAGTTTTTGAGAATGCTTTCGTTGCCGAGCTCCCTTGCATTGAAGGCATTGAACAGCTGGAAGAGCACGAACAGCGTGAATATTGCGGTGCCTTCGTGACCTGCCTCTATGCCGAGGAAGTTGAGTTCGGTCTGGAGCACGACTATGAGCGTCATATACAGTCCGTTGACGACTATGCGCAACAGCATATCCTTTGTGAGTATGCTTGCATTCCTGGGCGTGGGCTTGCGGTCCATAAGGCCTGCGCGCATGGGTTCAAGACCGAGCGTGACTGCGGGAGGACCGTCCATTATGATGTTTATCCACAACATCTGCAATGCCGTGAAGGGGTTGCCTATCTGCAGAACCACACAGAGGAAGACTATCAGCATGGACGAAAGGTTTACCGTAAGCTGGAACTGAATGAAGCGCTGGAAGTTTTCGTAAATGCCTCTACCCCACTGCACCGCGGTGACTATCGTGGAGAACGAGTCGTCCAGAAGGACGATATCGCTGGCCTCCTTGGAAACTTCCGTACCCGTAATGCCCATTGCAACGCCCACGTCGGCGTTCTTTATGGCGGGAGCGTCGTTTATGCCGTCGCCCGTTACCGCAACCACGTTGCCCTGCGCCTTGAGCGCCTTGACTACGCGCATCTTTATTACGGGGGTGGAGCGGGCTATCACGCGGATTTTGGGAATTATTTCGGAGAACTGCTTGTCGTCGAGGTCCTCTATGTCCTTTGCCTCCACCGCTATGTGCTCGCCGTCGAGTATGCCGAGCTGGGTGGCTATGGCCTTGGCGGTTATAATGTTGTCGCCCGTGAGCATCTTTATGTCTATGCCCGCGTGACGGCAGCGTTCAACGGCGTCGAACACGTCGGCGCGGAGAGGGTCGGATATGACGACGAACCCGTCGAACGTCATTCCGCTTTCAACGAGGGCGCGCTCGGAGGAGAAATCGTAAGTCCTTTCCAGCGTGCGGTGGGCAAGGCCGATTACTCGGCCCGCCTGAGCCTGGTAACCCGCGATTGCCTCCTCGGCCGCTTTGCGCTGTTCGGCGGGCATTTCGCACATTGCGAGAATCTTTTCGGGACTGCCCTTGGTATAGGCGACTGCGGCGCCGTTCTCTTCGATTACCGTAGTCATATTCTTGGTTTCGGAGGAGAACGGGTAGCGGTGAATCTGTCTGTATGTGCCCCTCACGCCGAGGTAGTCAACGCCCGACTTGTGCGCCGAAACGAGCATCGCGCACTCGGTGGGATTGCCGATAAATTCGGGCTTGCTGTCCTTGAAGTGCACGTCTGCCGTGGAGTTTACACAGAAGTTCTTCATAAGAGCGCTGTCCGCGGGCACCTCCGAGGGGGTGAGATGGGTATTGCCCATCTGCACGTCGGTGACGGTCATTCTGTTTTCGGTGAGCGTACCCGTCTTATCCGAACATATGACGTTTATGCAGCCGACAGTTTCGCAGGCGACCAGCTTTTTGACCAGCGCGTTCTGTTTGGACATCTTTATTATATTTATGGCGAGCGTGACCGCAACTATCGTGGGAAGGCCCTCGGGCACGGCGGCCACTATGAGCACTATGCTGTCGATAAACGCATCGGAGAACAGACTGAATATCTGCGTTGCGTTGAGGCCGGTAAAGCCAGCCACGCAGATTTCTATCACCTGAACCACAAATATTATTGCCGCGGCTATGGAGCCGACGGTGGTTATAAGTTTGCCGAGCTTTGCAAGCTTTTCCTGAAGAGGCGTGCTGGACTTGTTCTGCGCGGAAAGTTCGCGGGCAATTTTGCCGAATTCGGTATTGTCGCCCACTCCCGTGATTACAGCCTTGCCGCTGCCGCCCGTGATAAAGCAGCCGGAATACAGCATGTTGCGCCTTTCGGCAACGGGCGTGTTTTCCGCATCGCAGATAAAATCTGCCTCCTTATGCACGGCCATGCTCTCGCCCGTGAGGGCGCTCTCGTCAGACATGAGCTGCGTGCTCTCTATAAGTCTGCCGTCCGCGGGCAGCTTTGCGCCCGTCTCCACGCACAGAATGTCGCCGACTACGACGTCCTTCTGCGGAATGAGCTCCACTTCGCCGTTTCGTACTACCTTGACCAGCGTATCCTCGCCTATCCTTGAAAGCGCTTCGAACGCGCGCGCACTCCTGTCCTCCATCACGACGGTGATGGTTACGGAGAGCAGCACCGCAACAACTATGCCTATGCATTCGACGTAGTCAAATTCTCCGCCCGTGGCCGCGCTGACCGACTGGACTATGACGGTGATAATCAGCGCAACGAGCAGAATGATGAGCATAGGTTCGCACAACGCTTCAAGAATTCTTTTGAAGATTGACTTCGGCTTTTCGCGCGTGAACAGGTTGACGCCGTGGACACGGCGGCTCTCTTCCGCCTGGGCAGCCGTAAGACCCTTTTCGGGGTCGGTGCCGCATGCAGAGAGCACTTCGCGCGCGGATTGCATATACTCCTTCATTAAAAAACCTCCGCATTATTATCTGCAAATTTAAAACAATTTCGCCCGCAAAGAAAAAAAATTCCGCAAGCCCTTTCGGCTTACGGTGAATATAAAGACCCCGTACAGCCGAAATTCGGATATACGTGAGTCTGGTAAATTTAAGGCAGGCCAGGCCACAAGGCCACGATGTTGGTTTACTGCCACGCGGAATGCCGCGCTTACTACTCCCCCACGGGATTCAATTGCAGTTAAGATATTACCACACAGTGCAAAAAGATGTCAACAAAATAGCGACAAAAAATTTGTATGCGCAGATTTTATTTTTTGTACATCCTGCCACTCTGCGGACAAAAACGTTGTTCAATGCCTGTCCGTGCGCCGTAGTTTACTTCAATTGCCCCGCACATATGCCTTATTTATCGGCATTTTCTCCCCTGCAACCGGGCAGAAAGACTTCGCGTATGTACACGGCGGCCTGCGCGCAGTTGACCACATATTTTACCGATTTTTTTATCGGTTCGCCGCCGTAGGGCGAGGCGAGGTAAAAGGTTATTCTGCCATAGTTAAGATTGCCCGAATACGCCCAGCCGTTGACGATAAAGCCAAGCTTTGCGGGAAAGGCCTTTACGTCCACCACGTCCGTCACGGCAAAATATTCGCGTTCGCCGTTCTTGTGGCATAAAACTATGTATCCGTCGCGGCGGTAGGCTATTGTGTAAGGCGGCGCGCACGTGCCCTCGCCCGCGTCGGTTATGGCGCGGCGGAACACCAGCACGCACAGCACGGCGTCGGCCGCTATCAGAAGGGCTGTGAGCACCCAGAACAGCGCGGGTACGGAGGCGAGAACAAGCGCGTTTAGCGCCTGGACAAGCACGAGAATGAAAATATTTATGAGAATAGCGAGAAAGACCGATCCCGTTATTGCCTCCTTTTTGTTCAGCACCACCCTGCCCGCAAGGGGAGTGAGCTGTATGCCGTCCTCTGTCATACCCATCTCCGCCACAAATTTACATCAGTCTAATTTTATCACCGAAAGGTGAGAATGTCAATCGGCGCGGCACAGACATAATCTGACATAATTAACCTTATCTGCCATAAATTTCACCATTTTTTGCAAAATTGAGCATAAAAAGACAGAATTCTGCGCACAAAAATCGCATTGCGGGCAGTCTGCATAAAAAAAAGGAGGGCAAAAAATTTTGCTCTCCCTTAAGTTTTCATACCCCTTTCAGCAGGCCCTCACCACATTTATAAGCGTGGTCACGCCCTGCTGTTCGAGTTTTTCGTAGATGCCCTCGCATACGTTGACTATGCTCATTGCCGCGGCGCCAAGCTTCTTTTTGGTGGAGAGAAGCAACATCAGCCCCTCCTTGGTCAGCTTTTTCACCCCGCTGAAATCCAGCGTAAGATCGGTTACGCCTGCACAGTTGGCGTTCAGAAAGGCCTCCGTCTGCGGCACGCACTCGGCGCACATATCGCCGCTGAGACTTACGGTCAGGCTTGCGCCCTCACGTTTACCTGTTATGTCCATTACTACCTCCGCGGTATTTTCCGCTCCTGAAAAGCTATGTTACTATAAACCAAATAAGTTAATTTGTCAACCCCTTTTCATAATTTTTTTTATGATACGGCCGTATATATGCCGCAACTATTGCTGTTTTTGTATATTCTGCACACCCTCATCGGCAGAGGGCTGCACGTCTGCGGAAAGAGCATTTTCAGCGGCTCCTTCCTCCGACGGGACAACATTTCCGCTCTGCGCGGGGGCGGCTGCAACCGCCTTGTTCCTGCCGTAGAGCACCTTGAGCAGTAGGGGCGTAAGTATGGAAGATGCCAGTATGAGCAACACCGTCATAATCATGAATTCGCCGCCTAGCGCGTGACTGCCCATGCCGCCGTTTTTATCTATCACCTTCTGCGTTACAATCAGAGCCACTTCGCCGCGCGCCATCATGCCGACGCCGCCTATCGCCGACTCCCTCAGGTTATAGCCGAAGGCCTTGGTCACCGCACCGCAACCTATAACCTTGCCTATGAGTCCCACCAGCACGGCGAGGAATGCGAACAGCAGTATCGTGCCGCCGACATCGCTGAAATCTATGTTGCTTATGCCTATGTTCGCAAAGAACACGGGCGCAAATATCGTGTATGAATTGACGTTTATCTTGGAGTCCACATACTCGCCCGAGCGGCGCACCGTTGCAAGTATTATGCCCGCAAGGAACGCGCCCGTTATATCCGCCACGCCGAAGATTGCCTCCGCAACCCAGCTGTATACAAAGCAGACCACAATCGAGAAAATGGAAATTCTGTGAGTCTTGCCCCACTTTCTGTCCATCCACCTGAACAGCTTGTGTATGCCGAATCCCGCCGCAGCAGCCACTATAAAGAATGCAACAATCATTATTATTGTGCCGTAAATGGTGGACTTGAATGCGTCGAAGGCGTTATCGGTAACTACCGTGCCCGCACGCGCTATGCTGGTAACCACCGAAAGGAGCACTATGCCCATTACGTCGTCCATTACGGCGGCCGAAACTATCGTTGTGCCGAGTTTGGTGTTAATCTTGCCCAGCTCCTTGAGAACGGACACCGTTATTGCAACGCTGGTTGCGGTGAGTATTGTGCCTATGAACACGCAGCGGAAGATGTTTTCCGTGCCGAGACCTATTCCGCCGAACGGAAGGCTTATCACAAAGCCGAGCGCAAAGGGCATTGCAACGCCCGCCGTAGCTATGAGAAAGCTGGCAAGACCGGTGTGTCTTATGTCGTCGATGTTGGTTTCCAGTCCCGCGGAGAACATAATAAGAATTACGCCGACCTTGGAAAAGACGGAAATTGTTTCGTTGGAACCGGTCGTACCCTCCAGCGCAAACAGCGCCTTGTACGTTCCCGCACGGGCGGCGTCCTCGAACCCTATCAGCGTGAAGCCGCCGAACTGGCCGAGCACTGCGGGGCCGATTATTATGCCCGCGATTATAAAGCCGAGCACTTCGGGCAGGTGCATCTTTCTGAATGCAAGGCCGCACAATTTAGTGGACAGCAGAATTACCGCAAGAACTACCACGTAGCCTAGCGGGTTATTGATTAAAAAGACCATAAAAACTCCCTTATCGTACGGCGTCCGGGTATCCCCGAAAAGCGCCCGAAGTCTATTATAGCATGATTTTTTCATTTTGCACGCTTTTTTTGAATCTTTTTATAATTTTTTGCAAATAAAGTACAATTATGTAAAAAGAGCGTGCTCACGGCCTTGATTCTGCCCACTTTTTAATACATTGTATGCGCCTACGCGTACGCGCGCGAACAGCCATTGCCGCGTGCATATGCGCCTTTTAAGCAGGGCGCACAAAAAACAAAAATTATTAAATTTTTTTTCGCGTACCTATTGACAAACGGATATGCGATGGTATAATGAAAGTACAAAAAGATAAAAGCAAACAAAAAATGTTAGCGCTAAACATTTTAAACTAAAAATCAAGAAAGAGGTTAAAGATGAAGTTCAAGTAGCCCCGAAAGGGGGTCAATGTTATACCGCAGAGCGGACAGCGTAATGCGTACCGCCCGTTAAGATATAAATTGAATAGCAAGGAGGTAAAAAAAGAACATGAAAAACAAAACGCTTTACTTCCTCAAAGCTACTACGTAATCAAGGAGGGTAGTCCAATGAACAGTCATACCCGGGAGACCTTATTCTGAAAACACGGTTTTAATTTTGCAGGGATTTGAACAGGTTTTCGGAAGACAGAAGGTCTGAAAGCCGCCGCCGTAAGAAGAAAAGGGCAGGCAGACAATCCCGAAGGCAACATTTCAGATTGAATTAAACTTATCCGCAGAAGCTGTGCGACTGAGGAGAAAGAGTTTTTTAAACCCCTGAAGGAGGGAAATTCAATTCCGGATACGAAGGCCCCGATAGCCGGGGAATGAAAAATTTGATATCCCGAGTCAAATTGAATATGCGGAAGAGCAGACAGACAGTCTGGAATGATTGAGATAAGGAAAGTTTACTCCCCTTCGGAGCTGAAAGCTACGGAGATAAGATTTCTGAATTCCTTAACCGGAACAAGTTCAACCTGTATGGCGTTTGCCGCAAGTGCCGACAGGGCACCGTAAATAAAGCGGAAGCGGGTCTCATACAAATTAAAACTTAATAATAACTTCGTAAACAATACCTGCACAAATCACTGTGCAGGTTTTTGTACCCGGACTGCCGCGGACACGGGGCAGGGCGCGCACTCCCCCCTCCGCCTCGGTATGCGGACCTCGGCCGAGTGAAAGGTACACAATATAAAATATATACGGAAAGCAGTCTGATATTTCCGCGCTGAGGGTTTTCGGCGGAAAAACATAATGTTTGTACACCTTCCCCCACCGTCGGAAGCCGTTGGCAGATAGCGGATTAGCGGTTGCGGAAAACATATTCAGGCTTAAATCTTCCGTATATCAGTTTCAAAGCTCCGCCTGCGCGGCGGAAACAGCATCGCATGCGATGCAACCTTTAAAAGACAAATTCACAGAATCGGGTTTACGCCCTGAAACGTTTTCCCTTTGAATACGGGAAATTTTGCAAAAGATTTTAAGCGCGGTGCGGGAAAGCAGGCGCGTCCGACCAGTCGGGAGGTCGGAGAATCCGCACAAACTATTACGGGGTAAAAATTAAATACGGTTCCTGCGGGACAAAGTTCTCCTCCCGTCAAGGAATTTACTGGTCTGTGTATTATCCCCCTTGCGACTTGTCGCAAGGGGGATATATTTTATGCCGAAGTTTTAAACCGCGGCAACATCGCCGCCCGCTCCGCCTCCGCACGCAAAGAACGTTTCCGCAAGACAGCGCGCCATGCGCCGCTTTGCATTAAAAAAGCCCCGCAAATGACGGGGCCGTTTTTTAATCCATTATGCCGTGTTCAAGCTCGTCCAGCGTGAGCGAGAATGCGGGAATGAAGTTCTGCATGAAATATTCGACCGAGCGTATCCCGCGGGAGAGCACATCCTCGCGTATGCTCTTTTCTGCCTTTTCGAACTCCGTATTGCCGCAGCGGCGCTCTTCAAGGCACTTTATATATGCCGACAATCTGTCCGCCGCCTTTACCAGTTTCCATTCGGGCAGGGAGGTGTCCGCAAGTATGCTGGGTGCAAGTTCCTCCCTTATTTCGGGAGGAAGCGTTCCGAGCAGTTTTTCGCAGGCGGTGCGCTCTATGTCCTTGTACGCGCCCGTAATTGAGCCGTTGAAGTACTTTATGGGCGTAGGCAAATCGCCAGTGAGCACTTCGGGACACTCGTGGTACATTGCATACAGCACGCACTTTTCCACATCTACGTTTCCGCCGTAGATTTTATTTTCTATAATGCCGAGCACGTGCGCAATCAGCGCGACCTGCTGGGTGTGTTCCATAATATTTTCTTCGCGGACGGAGCGCATGAGCGACCAGCGCTTTATATACTTCATTCTGTCCATAAAGGCGTAAAAATTGTAAGCCATACAAAGACCTCTTATATAATATATAGTACGCGCGCGTGCGCGTTGATTACTTTTTAATTATACAGCATTTTTTTGCTTAATTCAATTGACTTGCAAGCCGATTTGCCATATAATTTTTTTGCATCGGAAAGGATGCCATAAAAAAATAAATACCGTCGGGGGTGTCCGCGTGCGCGCGGGCTGAGATTATACCCTTTGAATCGGCAAGGTAATGCTTGAGCGATAGTACATTGGCCATATAATTGCGGTCGCTGACTTTATTTTGCGCGGTAAAGTTGAGCGGCCTTTTTTCTTTTCGGCGGTACAAAGGAGGTTTTATGAATTTTTCACTTCTGAGCTCGTATATAAATACGGTGCCCAACGGCGATGACGAAGCATTCGTCTATGAAGACGTATGGACGGGTTACGCCAACAGCCTGCTCACGCAGGTATTCTTTTACACGGCAATAGCGCTGATAGTCATTCTTGTTGGCGTAGGCATTGCGGTAAGGTACAAAAGACCTGAAAAGTTTTCCGGCTACGTAAAGGGCGCGCTGCTGCTTGCGGGCGGTTTTGCCGCCGCCGTACTCATTGCCATGCTCGCGCTCGGCTTTGCCGAAATAGCCGAAAAGGGCTACGCCGACTATACCGACATTCTCGGCTACGTATACATCCCCTCAATCATAATGGGCGCGGTTGTTGTACTCGGCATTGCGGCAAGCTACGTTGCCTCCCTCTTCGGGAAAAAGCCGTTCAAAATTACGCTTATAACCTTTGCGGCGGTATTCGGCGCGGCGCTTATAGCCCTTCTCGTATGCCTGGGAATATACTTCTCCTCGGGCAACGCCGAATCTAACAACGGTGCGGAGATATCTTCAAACGAAAATATTGCCCTCTATTGCAGCGTTGTGGGCGTGATAGCCGTAATAGCCATTCTCGCCTGGCTTATGGGCAGGGGCGAGAAAAAAGAGTTTGACTCCCGCTCGGTATCCTACGCGGGCATATGCATTGCAATGAGCTTTGCACTCTCCTACATAAAGTTCTTCGAAATGCCCCAGGGCGGTTCGCTGACGCTCGCCTCCCTTCTGCCCCTCATGATATATTCCTACATGTTCGGCGTAAGAAAGGGCGTGCTTGCAGGCTTTGCTTATGGCATTCTGCAGGCCGTGCAGGGAATATGGTTCATTCACCCCGCACAGTTCCTGCTCGACTACCCCGTAGCCTTCTCAGCAATCGGTCTTGCGGGAATGTTCTCGCGCGTGAAGGCGCTTAAAAAAGCTCCCCAGGTAAAATTTGCGCTCGGCGCGATTGTTGCAAGCGTTATCCGCTTTGCCTCGCACGTGTTTGCGGGCGTGTTCGCCTTTTCCGAATACTCCACGCTGGACAACGTATGGGCTTACAGCCTTGCATATAACTCCTTCGTGTTCGCAGATATAGCCATAGCCATAGTTGTGGGCGTGATTGTATTCTCTTCCAGGGCGTTCAACGCACAGGTCAACAAAGTTCAGTTTATCGCATTTGCAAACGGAAAGTACTCCGATAAGCCCCAGCCCGCGGCTGAAAACAATGCAGACTGAGTAAGTTTTACGCGCATAAGACAAGGCGCCGTGATTTATCACGGCGCCTTTTTCATACCAGATTTTTTCTATCCGCAGGCGGCAAACTGCATTATGTCGACTATCACCGCAAAGGCTATTATCAGCACAAAGCCCGCGGCGTGTATCACCGCCTCCACCTTTCTGGGTACGGGACGGCGGAATATCCATTCTATCAGGCAGAAAATAACCTTGCTGCCATCCAGCGCGGGAATTGGCAGAAGATTGAATACTGCAAGATTGACCCCTATATATGCCGCAATCTCCAGAAAAGACTGCACCCCCTGCGAGGCTATCTGCGAAGTAAGTTTTATTGTAGTGACGGGCCCGCCGACGGCGTTGATCCCCAAGTCGCCCGTAAGCAGTTCGCCAAGCACGCGGAAGATTGTGCCAGCTATTTTGAAAGAATAGGCGAAACTGCGACCCACGCTTTCAAAGAAGGGAAAACGGCGGCTGACGGTACTCACCTGCCAGTAGGCATTGCCGTCCGCGCGCACTTCTGTATCCACGCCGAGCGCCGACCACAGCACCGAGGTCTGGGATGAATTTTTGAAGTGACAGTCGCGGCGGAGCGCCACATAAATTTCCGTAACCTTGCCGCCGCGCTCCACCTTGAAGCGCGCAAGTTCGCCCTCGTCCTTACCCGAAAGCGCCTCCATAAGGTCGGAAGTGAGGTAAATTCCCCTGCCCTCCGCCTCCAGAATGACGTCCCCCGCAACAAAACTGTTTGCAACGGTATAATCTTCCGTGTACTGCACGCCGTTTATGCACACGACCATCTGTCCGAATGCGAGAAAGCTGACGATTATGAGCACGACGGCGGTGATGTAATTCATCAGCGCGCCCGAGATAAGCACGATTATGCGCTGCCAGGGCGGTTTTGAAGTGAACGTTGCCTTTTTTTCAGGTTCCGCGGCCGCCTTTTCGCACTCCTCAAAGGGTGACGGCGCAGAAGTTTCCTCCCCGCTTTCACCCGCAAACGCGCAGTATCCGCCGAGCGGCACGGCGCGCACGGAAAACAGCTCCCCGTTACGTTTGCGGTGCTTGAGCAGCGCGGGGCCGAAACCTATAGAGAATTCATCTATTTTAAAGCCGAGCGCCTTGCCCGCCATATAGTGCCCGAATTCGTGCACGGTAATCATTGCAAGCAGTATGAGTATTGCAAGAAGGACCGAACCTATCGTGCCGAACACAGACGAAACCGAGAGCAGATTCATCAAGTATTTACCTTAAAAATTTAATGCAAACGCCGCCAGTTTGCATGCGGCGGCGCACTTTTTTTTATGTAATGGTTGAGGCATATTGCCGCGTCTTTTGCTTTCAGGACAGCGCGCTGACACACTTTTCCGCGCTAAAGCGGGCGCGGCGGTCCACCTCTTCAAGCTGCGCGTAGCTTTCCACCCTCTCCCGCGTTTGCGAGGCGATTACCTGCTCGATTACGAGCGCTATATGCGTGAACTTTATCCTCTCTTTGAGGAAGGCGCGAACGGCTACCTCGCCCGCGGCATTCATTGCGCAAGGCAGAGTACCGCCCTCCCTTCCGCAGTTTACCGCTATGTCAAAGCAGGGGAACTTTTCCCGCTCCAGCGGGGCAAAGTCAAGGGAGAAAATCTTATCAAAGTCCAGCGCCGTACCAAAAAGCGGCAACCGCTCAGGATAGGAAAGCGCAAGCTGTATGGGCAGTTTCATTGTGGGATATGAAAGCTGCGCAATTGTTGCGCCGTCGGCAAACTCCACCATTGAATGAACTATGCTCTGCGGGTGCAGAACGGCGGTAATTTTGCCATAGTCGGCGCTGTACAGATGGTGCGCCTCTATCACCTCGAACCCCTTATTTAGCAGGGTGGCGCTGTCTATGGTTATCTTTGCGCCCATATTCCAGGTGGGGTGCTTAAGCGCCATCTGCGGAGTGACATTTTCCAGCCGGGCGGCATCGAGCGAGCGGAACGCACCGCCGCTGGCCGTTATAATAAGGCGGGAAAAGGGCGTATTGAGGTCACAGCCCAGGCATTGCCATATGGCGGAATGTTCGCTGTCAACGGGCAGAATGGGCGTGCCCTGCTTTTTTGCAAGCGGCATTACCATATCCCCGCCGCACACAAGCGTTTCCTTGTTGGCGAGAGCGAGCGCCTTGCCCGCATTTATGGCCGCAAGCGAGTATTTAAGCCCCGCGAAACCGCCCGCCGCAACGAGCACTATGTCCGCCTGTTCGAACGAGGCAACTGCAAGAGCCGCCTCCTCGCCGCCGCAAAAATGCGTTTCCGCGGGCAGAGAGATTATTTTTTCGGCCGCAGAACTGTCCGCAAGCGCGGCATAGCGCGGCTTTATCTGCCAGAGCTGGCTTTGAAACAGATCCCACGAGCTGCCCGCCGCCATTGCAACTATTTCAAACTCTTCGGGGTGCTCTTTAACCACCTCTATCGTCTGTCTGCCTATACTGCCCGTACTGCCTATGAGCGCAATTTTTTTCATATGCACACCTTATTATCCGCGGAAAATGCTTCCGCCGCGCGGTGCGGCTAAAAATATTATACCCCGCCCGCCGCGATTTAATGACACTATTATAAAATTAACTGACGCTACGGACTTGTCAAATTTTTCCGTCAGCGCGGCTTTTACAACTTTTAAAAAACGGTTTCCGCGGAAACGGAAACCGTAATTATGCACACTCTGCGGGCAGATATTTTAAATTGCCCGCCATATATTATGCGATGAACGCAAACGCGATGAAAACTACTATGCCAGCAAACAGCGTTCCGTCAAAGCGGTCGAGCACGCCGCCGTGACCGGGAAGAAGCTTGCCCATATCCTTTACGCCCGCCGCGCGCTTTATTGCGCTTTCAAACAGGTCGCCGAACTGGGTGGCTATGGATACCGCAAAGCCGATTATTATTGCCGCCGCCCAACCGGGGAGAGCGGTATTGAATACGGGCTGTCCGCCGAGCACGACAAACAGATAGTATGCCGCAACGCCGCCCGCTATGCCGCCGATAAGGCCGCCTATCGCGCCGACTATCGTCTTGTTGGGGCTTACCGCAGGCGCAAGCTTTGCAGGCAGACGTCTGCCGAGGGCCATGCCTGTAAGGAATGCCGCCGCATCGGTAAAGGGCGTGCAGATAAACAACACCATTATTGCAAGCATTGAATTATTCGTCATATGGTTGACTGCCGAAAGCAGAGCCGTAAGCAGTCCCACATATACGAGTGCGAACAGCGAACGGAGCGTACTTGTGAGGTCGGAGCGGTTGTGGTCGGCCACGAACATTACGCAGAGAAGAACTGCGCCGAGCGCAAGGGCGTCCGCCGCACCCAGCCAGCCGCTGCCAGTGAGCAGCGCCATGAGCGCAAACAGAGGAGCAGCCAGCGCGCTGAACGTTATTGCAATTGCGCGCTGAAGCACGGATACGCCGCCGAGCGCCCTTATGAGTTCAAACGCGCCTATGCCGCCTATCAGGCAGAACACCGCGTCAAACAAAAGCGCGCCGTATCCATCGGGAATGAGCCACTTGCCTGCACACAGCGCAATCACCGCGAGCACGTACACGGTGCTCGTAATAGTTCTGATTTTCATCTTCTTTAACCTTTGAATGTATAGTAATCGGCACATATCTGCGGGTCAATTGTGCAGACGATGCCTTTTTTCCTCATCAAATTCCGCCGCAAAATACTACCGCGTTTAATCGGATAACGGACAGCCTGCTTATAAAGCGGACTCTGCCGCCTGCCTCCGCGCGGAGAGATTTTACAATTTTCAGACCTTGCCGAACCTTCTCGTACGGCCGCAGAAGTCTTTGATGGCCTTGTCGAAGTGCTTATCGGTGAAATCGGGAAAGAGCACATCGGTAAAATAGAGCTCGGCATAGGCCGCCTGCCAGAGCAGAAAATTTGAAAGTCTGAGTTCGCCGCCCGTGCGTATTATAAAGTCGGGGTCGGGCATATCCGCCGTGTATAAAAGGCGCGAAAAGCTCTGTTCGGTCATCTTTCCGCCCAGCTCGCAGGCGAAATTGGCCGCACGCACAATTTCTGCGCGGCTGCCGTAGTTCACCGCAAACACAACCGTGAACTGCGGATTTTCGGGCGAGCGCGAGCATATGCTGCGCATTTTTTCGGCAACGTCTTCGGGAAGTGCGGAGAGATCGCCTATGACTTTTACCGCCGAATTTTCTTTGAGCAGTTCGGGGGCATACTTTTCAAAGTATGTGCGGAACAGATTATACAGTCCCTCCAGCTCCTCTTTGGGGCGGGAAAGATTTTCGGTGGAGAGCGCGTAGAGCGTAAGGTACTTCACCCCGATTTCACGGGCGTGGCGGACCAGCTTTATTATGCGCTTCATGCCCGCATCGTGTCCCGCAGAACGGGGCAGAAGGCGCTTTTTTGCCCATCTGCCGTTTCCGTCCATTATTATGCCCACATTTACGGGCAGAGCACTCTTTTCAGACATTTTATACGGTCATTATTTCCTTTTCTTTATCGGAAACAGCTGCGTCTATCTTGGAAATGCAGTCCGAAACCTGCTTTTCCACATCCTTTTCGCAGAGGGCTACTTCGTCCTCGGAAAGGGTTTTATCGTTCTTGAGCTTTTTGATGGCGTCCATAGCCTCTCTGCGCACGTTGCGCGCGGCAACCTTGGCGTCTTCACCCATCTTGCGTATCTTCTTTACAAGGTCCTTTCTGCGCTCCTCGGTGAGTTCGGGGAATACAAGACGGATAACCTTGCCGTCGTTGGTGGGGTTAAGGCCGATATCGGAAGTGAGTATTGCCTTTTCAATGCCCTTTAAAAGCGATATATCCCAGGGGGAAATTACAAGGCACCTGCCCTCCTGCACGGAGATGTTGGATGTCTGGTTGATGGGCGTGGGCGCGCCGTAGTAGTCAACCATCACTCTGTCCAGTATGTGCGGATTGGCCCTGCCCGCACGGATTACGGAATAGTCCTCTTTGAGAACGCTAACCGATTTGGACAGCTTGTCGTCCAGAACGAGCATAATTTCTTCAACCTGTTCGTTGTCTATCATAAATTTTTCTCCTTATTTATTATCTATAAGCGTGCCGATTTTTTCTCCGCACACAGCCTTGACTATGGAATTTTCCTCTTCCAGACCGAAGGCGAGCACGGGGATATCGTTCTCCATGCACATCGTGGCCGCAGTAGCGTCCATCGCCTTGATGCCGTCCTTTATTATGTCCAGGTAGTTGAGGTGGTCATACTTTTTGGCGTTGGGGTTGAGCTTGGGGTCGCTGTCGTAAATGCCGTCTATATTCTTGGCCATAAGCAGCACGCCCGCCTGAATTTCGCACGCGCGCTGTGCCGCAGCGGTGTCCGTGGAGCAGTAGGGATTGCCCGTGCCGCACGCCATTATTACCACCCTGCCCTTTTCGAAGTGGTGCAACGCCTTTCTGAGAATGTAGGGTTCTGCAACCGACGTCATTATCAGCGCCGTCTGCACCCTTGTGGGAATGCCGCGCTGTTCGATTGCGTCCATCATTGCAAGAGAGTTCATGACCGTTGCCAGCATGCCCATCTGGTCGGCGGTGGTGCGCTCCATATGCGTGCCCTGTCTGCCGCGCCAGAAGTTGCCGCCGCCTATTACAAGCGCAACTTCCACGCCCATCTTCTTTATGGCGACTATCTGGTCGACCACGCGGGCTATCACGGCCTCGTCCAGCCCGTGCCCGCGGTTGCCCGCAAGCGCCTCGCCGGAAAGTTTTATAAGCACTCTTTTGTATTTCGGTTGCATTCTTTTACCTCCCATGAACCGTCCGCGAAGTTTTCTTTGTTGATTATATCATATATGCGTTCAAATTACAATAGCATACGGCAAAATACTTTGTCGCGGCTGTGTGAAAAAAGCATAAAAAATGGCGGACGGACGTCCGCCTTGTCACCCTTACGGCAGCGGCTTTATTCTGTTTTACCGCGCGCGGCACTGCCGCACAAACCCATTATATGCCGCCCGATAAAAGCGTGACATTAAACACTCGTTCTGCCGCTTTTCCGTCAGTGCGTCTCCGCGGCAAGCTTATCAGCCTCTTTAAGGCAATCTTCAATCTTTCTGCTGTAGACATCCACGCCGAACCCGGGATGAGCGGCGTCATCGGCAATGTCTATGCGGCGCATGCGCCACTTTTCGCGCAGACAGCTCCATACCACTATCAGCACCGCGCCCGCAACTGCGCCAGCCCAGCCGCCGAGAGCCACATACAGATTGCTTATCAGAAGTCCGCTTATGACCAAGGCTATTCCCGCCGCCATAAGCACGAAACCCGCAATCAGCAGGGCAAAGAGAATTATCTTGCGGTGGTGCTTAGTTTCATCGGGAGCGCCCGCCGCCTCCCTGGCTTTTCTGCACAGTTCGTCCACCTCGGCCTCCAGCTCGGCATACTTTGCGTAGCCGGGGATATCGGTGTCGCGGCGGAACATGAGGACAGAATAACTTACGCCGTCCTCCACGCTTTCGGTATCGCTCACAAGAGTATACCCTAGACGGCGGTATCTGTCCGTATATGCGTCCTTATAGACGCTTTCAAGTTTTAACTGTTTCATATCGCTGTTCAAAATAACACTCCTCCGCATATGCGCCTGACTGCCGCGCGGCCGTACCTACGGCACGAAAGCCGAACGGAAACCATATACAGAAAAAATGTCTGCGGAAAATTTTATGAAGGCACTTTCCGCGTATAATTTACCTTATACGATTTAATTATAGCACAGACGGCGAAAAAATACAACAAATATCGCTCAAATAAATATAATAGCCACGAAATGCGCATTTTATTCTTCCGCCGCCACTCCTAAACAATTGCCCCGCACATATGCCTAATTCAACGCCTTTTTTAATAAAAACTGAGCGATGAACTTAATTGCCCCGCACATATGCCGCAACAAAGCGGTAAAATTTATAAAAGGGGCGGGGATATGCCGCAGACAACCGCTTTTAAGAATACAGACAAAAACGGCGCGGAAAACATTTTCCGCGCCGTGATTTTGCTTTTTGGAAGAGATTACTTCTTCATAGCGGCAACCTGTTTTGCCACTTCTTCGGAGAGGTCCTCGCTCTTCTTTTCAAGGCCTTCGCCCATTTCGTAACGTACGAACCTTGCTACCTTGAACTTGTTGCCGATTACTTCGCCGACAGTCTTGGAGTCGTCCTTTACAAACGGCTGAAGGAGCAGGCAGTTTTCGGAATAGAACTTGCCGAGCTTGCCCATTACTATCTTTTCAAGTATTTCCTTGGGCTTCTTGGCATTCTTTTCGTCATTCTGCATCTGAACGAGCAGAATTTCCTTTTCCTTTGCAAGTACATCTGCGGGAACTTCTTCCTTGGTGATGTAGGAAGGACGTGCAGCAGCTATCTGAAGAGCTACATCGTGAAGGGTCTCTTCGCTGCCTGCAGCTGCGTCGAGCGCGTCAACCATAACGCCTACCTTGCCGCCCATATGGATATAGGTTTCTATCTTGCCTGCGGTTTCGAATATGGTGAACCTGCGGATGGAAATCTTTTCGCCGATTACAGCCGTCTGGGAGGTGATGAAATCCTTTACGGTTGCGCCTTCCATGGGGCATGCGTTGAGCGCTTCTACATCTGCGGGCTTGTTTTCTGCAACAACCTTTGCAACGGCGTCAACTATGCCGTGGAACTTTTCGCCCTTGGATACGAAGTCAGATTCGCAGTTGATTTCAAGCAGAACGCCGGTGTTGCCGCTTACATATGCGCCTACAACGCCCTCTGCTGCTATTCTGCCTTCCTTCTTTACTGCCTTGGCAATGCCGCGTTCGCGAAGGAGCTCGGCTGCCTTTTCCATATCGCCGTCAGCATCCTGCAAAGCCTTTTTGCAGTCGAGCATACCGGCACCGCTCTTTTCGCGGAGATTCATAACGTCTTTTGCTGTGAATGCCATAATTTTACCCTCTTTTATATTTTTATTCTGCAGCTTCTTCTGCGGGCTCAGCATCCTTTTCGGCTGCTTCCTGCTCGCCTTCTGCGGCGGCAGTTTCGCCCTGGTTAGCCTCTATTACGGCGTCTGCGATGACGGAAGATATGAGCTTGATTGCCCTTATTGCGTCGTCGTTGCCGGGAATTACATAGTCGATGAGATCGGGATCGCAGTTGGTATCGGTGATTGCAACGATGGGGATGTTGAGCTTGCGCGCTTCTGCTACGGCGATGTCCTCGTTGTGGGGGTCAACCACGAACATTATGCCGGGGAGCTTGGTCATGTTGCGGATACCGTTGAGGTTGGTCTGCAGCTTGCCCATCTCTTCCTTGAGCTTGGCAACTTCCTTCTTGGGAAGAAGGTCGAACTCGCCGCTCTCTTCCATCTTTTCAAGCTTGGTCATACGGTCGATGCGGGAACGTATGGTCTTGAAGTTGGTCAGCGTGCCGCCGAGCCAGCGGGAGTTGACATAGTACTGACCGCAGCGCTCTGCCTCTTCTCTGATGGCGTCCTGAGCCTGCTTTTTGGTGCCTACGAAGAGCACGGTCTTGCCTTCCTTAACGCTGTCAACAACATAGTTGTATGCCTTTTCGATGAGGCTTACGGTGAGCTGAAGGTCGATGATGTGAATGTCGTTGCGTGCAGCATAGATGTAGCGGGCCATTTTGGGATTCCACTTTCTGGTCTGGTGGCCGAAGTGAACGCCTGCTTCGAGAAGCTGCTTCATGGTTATAACTGCCATATTAAATTCCTCCGTTTTTACCTCCCCGCCGACGCTTTTCTCTGCGCTTGACGCGCGTTGCGCTTACGGCCGCACTGAACAAATTTTACGGCCACGGAGCGCGGGCTCTGCGGGTGTGAATTTTTATAGCTTTGTTATTTTAGCATAAATTTTTTCCGCACGCAAGCAAAAATGCAAGCCGAGGAAAATATTGTACGCGAAGTTGCGGTGGCTTTTCGTTCCGCCGCCGTTTTTTTATTTTATGTAGGGCAATGCGCCATTCTGCGGCAGAAAATGCCGTGCGCAGTACGCCCTTTGTGACGGGGAAAAAATTACTGCTCGTCCTCTTCCTCGTCGGCTTCCTGCTGGTAAAATTCAAAGATTTCGTCCAGAAGAGCCTCGTCCTCGATGGGTTCAAGCACCTCTTCCTCCTCGTTGAGACGGAAGATTACAACCTCGTCGTCGGCCACGTCGTCGTTGGGCTCGGCGGCAATCAGAAGGGTGTACTTGTTGCCCTTGTACTCGGTCACGTCCAGAAGACGGAAACGCACAATGTTTTCGTCCTCGTCTATAAGTTCTATTATGTTGCCTTCCGCACCCTCTTCGGACATATCCACGTCCGCGGTATCTTCGTCTTCGGGAAGAGTTTTCTTTTCTTCGCTCATGATTTTTCTCCTTGTTTTTTTAATTTTGCGAGAAAGCTGTCGAGTATGCTCGCCGCAGCAAGCGCGTCGACATATTTTTTGTGTTCCTTTGCGCGCTTGCCGCCTTCATACAGCTGCTCGTGCGCGGCGAGTGAGGTATACCTTTCGTCCTCGCGGAAAATTTTAAGCCCCGTGGCCTCCTCCAGCGCGCAGATGAACCGCTCGGTCTTTTCCGTCTGAACGGAGGGTGTGCCGTCCGCATTGACGGGCAGTCCGCACACAATCTGCGTAGCGCCCTTTTCCTTTATCATGGCCACAAGCGCGGGAATATCGCGCGAAAAGCCCGTGCGCACGTAGGTTGAAGAGGGCAGCGCATACGAATTGAACGGGTCGGAAACGGCCACGCCTATGCGCCTGTCGCCTATATCGAAAGCTATGTACCTTTCCAAAATGCTGTCTTTCTCCTGCAATTCAATATAAAAAGGGCAATTTTCCGCCCCGCCGCAGCTGCGCCGCGGCACATATTGTACTGGGTTAGATTATACCATACGGGCGCACATAATTCAAGCAAATGAATTAAATTGCCAGCCGCAGTTTTTTCCGCAACAGCAAAAAGCCGGACGAAAAACTTTTCAGCAAACTTCCGACAGCAATAAAAATATCGGGGGCGCCCCGCAAAATAGCGGGGCCCCCATAGCGCACAAATAATTTTATGTTTTTAAGGAGGGGCAATACATGGCCCTTTTAAAGAGTTGATATAAATAGTTTTAAGCGTTATTCAAAAATTATT
>ERZ1090862.107-NODE-107-length-34089-cov-71.505024_pt1 | contig 34089 bp, 27 predicted proteins | sample MGYA00478481_ERZ1090862 | MGnify/ENA primary metagenome ERZ1090862 (study PRJEB33644, sample SAMEA5815745) | chicken gut metagenome | biome: Chicken; feature: Gastrointestinal Tract; material: Caecum | place: Ireland | collected 2019-01-01 | study: A study of the... | reverse complement strand
TTTTCGGACTGAAACGACACGCCACAATGGACTACCACAGCTTGACAAAAGACAAGGAGTTCTTCCACGGCCGGAGCTTCACGGGCGTCACCATCGAAGGGTTCGTCGAACAGTTGGACGGGTACATGCGCTGGTATCGGGACGAGCGGATCAAGCTCGCCTTCGGCACCAGCATCGCCAAACGAAGACGCGAGCTCGGACTCATGGCATAATCAAAGAACAAGGACACCGGAGTCCAACAAAACGTCACCACCCCCCCGGCAACGGGCCAGACCGCTTTTGCGCAAGACTTCGGGCACAACCGGTCGAAGATCGGAAACTTGTATGGCGAAAGCTTAGTAATATAAAACAGAGCGATGGCGTTTCGCCATGGCTCAAACGGAAGGGACATCTGATTCGCCGATTTATTATGGAAGGTGGCATACGAGTGGAAGAAGAGAAAACGCCCGTTATGACATCCGCAGGGGAGAAAAGATTCTCCGCACTATGGTTTTTTGATATCGGGGCTTTGGTGCTTGCACTTATCGGCGGTCTTTTGACTTTTCTGGGAGGATTAGCTCACGAGACCAACGTTTTCGAAGTGACGTTGGTCCCGGATATGGTGCGTGAATCCATTGTTTTCGCGTTGATATTTGCGATTTGCCTATACGTGATTGCTTTGTTGGTGTTCCGCTGGGCCGATCGCGTTTCTCGGAGTGCATCGTACGGGACCGGTGTCAGCGATGCGGCACTCGATGCTGACATTACCGAGAAGATAAGGCATTTCGCCGGTACGTTGCTTTACCGATGCGAGCCGATGACGTTTACGGCATCGATGAGACGGCTAATGCTGCCGTTCTGGGGAATCGCCTTTCTCTGCTGGAGCCCTTGGCTGATTATCTATTGGCCCGGTTCCATGCGTGACGATACAATCGCCCAGTTGCTGCAATCGTCGGGGTTACATGGCTATTACACGCAACATCCGCTTTTCGACACCTTTTTCTTCGACATCTTTTGGAGAATCGGAGAGGTTTTGGGTGATTTGCGCTACGGGCTTGGTGCGTATTCCATTTTCCAAGCATTGGCCTTGTCTCTGGTTGTGGCTTTGGTGCTGTGTTATCTGCGGAAAATCGGAACGCCGTGGCTTTTCATAATCATCTCGTTGGTGTTTTTCTCGACGAGTTATATCGTCGTTGGCGTGGTGCCGACCATGGGCAAGGACTCCTTGCATGCCGTGTTCATGGCTCCGTTGGCGTTGCTCTTTATTGAAGGGTGCCGCACCCGGGGGGCTGTTTTCCGTCGCAAACCCGTACTAGCGCTGTTCATGATTTTGATTGCGCTCAGCATCATGACCAAACGAACCGGTTTGGCCGTTATTATCTGCGGGGCGCTTTTCCTGATTATTATCGCGAAGGGCAATAGGCTAAAGGTTTTCATCAGTACCTTAGTTGCCGTTCTACTGGTCCAATGTGTGTGGAACCCGATATCCGTGCGATTCACCGGTGCCGAAGAGAGCCCAGGCAAGGAAGTGTATGGATTGATTACCCAGCCGATCGGTCGGGTCCAAGCCAAGAACCCGGCCGGGATTACTGAACATGAGCGGGAACTTTTGTCCGGTTTCATGGATGTGGAAGCGGCTGGCGATTTGTACAATCCATGGCGTACCGATGAAACGGTGTGGTCGTATAAGGATGATGCCACTCTGGGAGATAAGATTGACGCAGTCAAGGCATGGTGCAGTATCGGTCTGCGAAATATCAAAGAATATGTTAAAGCATACGTGGGTTTCACCTATGGCTGGTTCTATGTCCGGCAGGCTTTCTCCTATCCAGGTGACTCGCAATATCTGTTTACGGATGGATATATGGAGCAGTGGCATGGATACAACGAGGATCCGAGAAAAATCGATGATATACTCAATTCCTTGCGGGAACCCATGGATCGACCACAGTGGGTAAATGACGTAGCGAAAGGTTTGCGCGAACAGGGACAGCAACGATACGGCGATCCGCTGAAATCGATGGCGTTGTATGTCACGTATATCCCTTTGGCAATCGGATTGTATCTATTGACGAGGAGACGCTGGCGTGGTCTCGCGGCTTGGACGTTCCTCGGATTTGACGTCGTGTCGCTGTACCTTTCGCCATTGGCATTGTTCTGGTATCCCGTCGCCGTGTATTTCATGCTACCGGCATTTAACGGTTTGATTTTCATACCCGAGCCGCGAAACGACGAGGCTGAGCAGCAGGCGGAACGGGCCGGGATCTGACGATGTAGGGAACGGAATCGTCCCGGAGAACCTTATTCATACGAACGGGACCCGATTCAAACCGGGTCCCGTTCGTTGTCATTTAAGCCGTGAATCAGTTCATCCCCAGATATTGCTTCCAATATTCGACGGAGCGCAGTTTCGGCGCGGCCTCTTTGTACTCGCTGTCCAGACGCTTGGCGTTCTTCTTGTAGTAGGCGAGATCCCGCTTGTAGCGGGCCATGATGGCCTTGTATTTCTTGATGTCCTTGACCCGGATGACACCCTTCCGGGAGGACCAATCGATGCCGACGATGATGCTCTCGCCATGAATGCGTCCGGCGGGATACACCCAACCGGCGCTGGGGATGACGACATAGTCCTTGCTGTTGTCTTTGGATGAACGGAAACGTTGGCCGTTGCAGGTCAGGAAATCAAAGGCGCGCTGCGCAAGGGTTCGCGGCGTGTCGAAATCGACGATCTGTCGGGTGAGCTTATACGGGTCGAAACCTTCGATTCCCATCTCTTCGGCCTGTCGCTGGAGTTCATCGAACGGCACCAATTTTTCCTTATTGCGCCCAGCACGCATGAAGGCCTCCTGGGCCACAGGCTGTTCGATGAATCGCGGCCCCTTGAGGAAGTCCTCGAAACCGTCCAAGGCAAGTTCGGCGTCGGTGTAATTGAATTTCTTGAGTTCCAGATTGATGTTTTCCCGCAGCTCGTTGAGGAACGTATCCATGCTCGGGGCCAGTCCGGTGGTCGCCTGGGCGATCATGCCGTTGCGGATGCTCTGATAGCGTTCAACGGTGGCATTGTAACGGATTTCGAACTTGGCGTGCCAGACGGCCAGACCGTTCATCGTCATGATCGTTGGATTGCAGCGGATGCCGTATTCCACATCGTCATAGCGGACGAATACGGGCAGAGGCAGGCCCTCACGCTTGATGACGGTCATCGGAATGCAGCAGTACCACCAGGCGTCGTACCGCTTCGCTTCCTTGGGGACGGAGATTTCCTCGTCGTAGCATTCGTTGTATACGATATCGAGGAATTTGGTGACTTGCAGCGGGGGCTTGGCTGCCACGCAGATGCCTCGGTTCGGGTCGATGAACCCCGTATCCTCTTTCATGTCCTGCGTGTCCTCGATGTTCAGCATCGCGCCGGCAATGAACGCCTCGCGATATTCCGGGCGTACGATGCGCAGCAAGTTGTAGGTGCGCAGAATGCTCTCCGGAGAGATTTCCACGTCATCGTCCATCAACAGCACATGCGTGGCCGGAACGTCCTGTTCCATCGATTCGATCATGCCTCGCGCGAAGCCGCCGGCACCACCGACATTCTCGTTCGGGCTGACGGTGATGCGGCCGTCACTGAGCTCGTCTGCGGGAAGCGTGGAGCCGTTGTCGATTACATGCATGTGTAGATGCTTGGCGATATCGTGCTCGCTGCCGAGTAGTTCTTCGCGTACCATTTTGATGTTGCGTGTGATGAACTGCTCTTTGCGGAACGTGGTGGTGGCGATGGAAAGTTCCACGTCATTCAGCGGGCCATCGATATCCAGTGTGTAGTAGCCGTTGCGTACTGAGACTTCTCCGGTGGTCTCGATACGGAATCCGACGAGCACCATATCATCGTTTACGGTCAAGGCCAAGTCAACGGACTGCCAATCGTCGGATTCCGGAACGCTTGCCTTCGCCTCGGCGACGTCCTCGGGTTCTGCGGATAGACGGCAGGCCTTCGTCTGGATGATGTCGCATCCCGCCCCCTTGATCTCTAGATGCAGGTGGAACCCGGTGGCGCGAGAATAGCGTTTGAGTTTCATCACGGAAAGAGCATTGAAGTACGTGGTGAAGTCCACCGTGCCGGGCCCTTGGGCCGTCCACTCTCCGGTCTTACGGTCGGTTGAGAACGGACAATCGGCCACGTAGTACATGGTCGGGTATTTGAACGCTCGGGGCTTGTCCTCCAAAAGAACGTTGGCAAATCGAATCGACGACATATGTTCATCTCCAATTGAGTTGACTTAACATTTCAATCGTAGATTATCGTCCGGAACTTGGGGACAACTTTACGGAAAGTTATGCCACGATATATCATGGTCAGATTAACGCCGAACGGAATCGTGCCGATATCCGACGGGTCGGAAGAGCTCAAAGAAGGAGTGGCAGCGGCTAATGTCTATATTGCGTCGTTTACGGGAACATTACTTATGGCCGTCAGATCGTGTAGTTCAGGCGTCCACGAGATCCGTTCAGGAACGTATGGATGCTTTAGACGTTCGGATAACGGATTTGCGTCGTGAGCTGGCGACTCTTGCTGAGGAAACTCGGCGTACGGTATGTCTGGAGGAGGATAACCGGCGGTTGTTGGAAGAGATTAGACGTGCCCAGATTGCTGAGAAAGGCAAGAACAATGTTCGATTTTGGGCATTGTACCGTCATGATGACGAAAGCGATTTGGAGACAAGGCGACGTTTCTTTCTGACCATGCCTAAAGTGAATGGCAGCACGGGTGTGCTGCAACGTGTGCTTGCGGTGATGTTGATGGACTTCGCCGGCATTTGCAAGCGTTTGGGAATTACTCGGTATTGGATGGTAGGTGGCACACTGCTTGGCGCCGTAAGGCATCGTGGCTTCATTCCTTGGGACGATGATCTTGATTTGGGCATGATGCGGGAGGATGTTTATCGTCTGATTGATGCATTGAAAGATGATCCTGATTATCAGATTACGGTGGTATGGGATTATTTGGCACATTGCCGGCAGATTCGCTTCAAACCGAGGGATGAGCGCATTCCCGGTTTCATTGATTTGTTCCTTTTTGACTGGTGTGCCGAGGTCAACGAAGATGTGTTCGAAGCCACGGTGCAGGCTCGTCGCGACGTCATCGCTGAAATAGATAACAACCCGGAGATTGGACCGGCATGGGCTGATGACGTCTATCAAGATGCCGATTCAAGGATTGGGAAAGCCGTTTCCCGTGCATTCGACGATAAGTTGGCATCCCTTGCCTCCGTCGGAGTGGGTTGCTCTGCGGAGAACGCCGTCGGTGTGGTCCGGTCCTTCGACAATATGGATCAGCCGTACGGCTTGGCTTGGATTTGCACGTTGGATATGATGTTCCCCTGCGCGTCGTTGCAGTTTGAGGGGCGGATGTATCCGGCGCCGGCCTCGTATATGTATTTCCTGGAGCATTCGTATGGGGACATTTATGATCTTCCTGACGATATAGGCCTGCACTGGGAGCATGTCTCCAAGAAAGAGCTGAAGAATATGGACCATGACGTCATAGAGGCATATGTACGCAAGGCAAGAGGGTGAATGTATGGATACGAATGCGCGTGTTGGAAGGAATATCGCGATTATTGTTGCGGGAGGTTCCGGTTCTCGCATGAGACAGGATATCCCCAAGCAGTTCATCAATGTTCTGGACAAACCTGTTTTGATTTATACCTTGGAGAGCTTCCAACGTCATCCGCTCATCGATGACATCCTGATAGTCTGTATCCAAGGCTGGGAGTCAATGGTCCGTGCGTATGCCAGGCAGTTTGACATCGATAAGTTGCGTTGGATTGTGCCGGGAGGCTTGACGGTGCAAGAATCCATTCGTAACGGTGTCGAATATTTGAATACCGAAGCGGCACCTGACGATGTAATCATCATTCATGATGGTATTCGCCCCCTGATTGACAGTGATGTGCTTACGGATGTCATTCGTGTGTGTCGCAAAAAAGGGAACGCTGTGACATCGATGCCATATAACGAACAGATTTTTGTGGTATCTGCTGATGATTCTGAATCGACAACGGCCTTTATCCCTCGTGAGACCATACGCCGCGTATCCACGCCGCAGGCATATCGATATGCTGACTTGCTTGATGCGTATCGACAGGCTTTTGCAGAAGGTGTGGGCATCAGCGGTTCGAGTTATACCAATACTATGATGGTAGAACTGGGAAAGATACTGTATTTTGCCAAAGGCTCCGACCGGAACATCAAACTGACCACAAAGGCCGATTTGGAATTATTTAAGGCGTATCTAGAATCAGATGAGGACGAGTGGTTGAAATAATTAATTGCACGATTGAGGTGCCGGTTTCGTGAATCGAATGGATGTTGCGCAGTACGCGGATGATTTGGATTATTACGCTTCGCTGCCTATTAACTGGTCTGCTATCGACGGTCGTCGCGTGGCCATATCTGGAGCTACGGGGATGATCGGTGCATTTCTGATCGATGTGCTGATGTGGAAGAACAAGCGGGATGATTTCCAATGTGATGTTCTCGCATTGGGACGTAACCGTGACAAGGCACTGCAACGATTGCCTTACTGGGATAACACCAGTTTTGCATTCGAACGTGTGGATATCGGCAAACCAGGTTCGGTCCCCAAGGTTGCTTCGGATGTCGTTATCCATTTGGCCAGCACGACCCACCCGTTGGCGTATACGACTGAGCCGGTGTCCACTATTACCTCCAATGTGTTCGGACTAAAAAACTTGCTTGACTACAGCCTCAGGTCCGAAGAACGATGCGGGACTATCTATGAAGGCTGCAATGAATTTGTGTTTGCTTCGTCGGTGGAGATTTATGGCAGAAACCGCGGCGATGTGGACAAGTTTGCCGAGGATTATTGCGGTTACATCGATTCCAATACGTTGAGGGCCGGATATCCGGAGGCGAAACGTCTAGGGGAGAGTCTATGCCAGGCTTATGCCCGACAATATGGTGTCCGTTCGGTGGTGCCCCGATTGGCTCGGGTGTACGGTCCCACATTGCTGCCTGCGGATTCCAAAGCGTTGTCGCAGTTTCTTCATCGTGGTCTTGCCGGTGAGGACATCGTATTAAAAAGCGACGGAACTCAGATGTTTTCATATGTATATGTAGGGGATGCGGTGTCGGCTCTGTTGCGATGCATGATCGATGGTCAGTCGGGAGAAGCATATAACGTCGCTGACACGTCATCCGATGTCACGCTGCGTGACTTGGCGGGAATGGTGGCAACGGCATGTGGCGTTGATGTGGTATTCGAGACGCCCGACACACAGGAGGCGCAGGGGTACTCCACGGCGAACCGTGCCGTGATGTCCGCGGACAAGCTTCGAACTCTGGGTTGGTCGCCCAAATATGATATATGTTCGGGCATATCTCATACGCTGCAAGTGATGCGATGTCTGTGACCATGCGTGCCATCTCGTCCGTGTTGGTTCCCAGACATTGATAGGATGAATTCCGTGATGAACTTGGTAAAGAAGCTGCAAGCCCAATACGGCTATGCATGGGTGGTGTTGCGTGGGCTGGTCAAGACCGACTTCCGGCTGCGGTATCAGGGCTCGTTCCTCGGCATCGCATGGTCGGTGCTCAAGCCGTTGATGATGTTCTGTGTGATGTACGTGGTGTTCGGCAAGTTCCTGCGGATGTCCGACGGCACGTCGACCTATCCCGTGGTGCTGCTGCTGGGCATCAGCTCGTGGCAGTTCGTGACGGAATCCACCAGCATCGGTCTGCGCTCGGTGGTCGATCGCGGCGACCTGCTGCGCAAGATCCATTTCCCCAACTACATCGTGGTGGTGTCCGCCACGATGGGGGCGATGATCAGCTACGCGATCAATCTGGTCGTCGTGCTCGTGTTCGCGTTGATCGCACGGGTGCAGTTCACCTGGCGGGTGGTGCTGCTGCCCATCAACATCATCGAGCTGTATGCGGTCACGTTGGGGCTGACGCTGATCATGGCCACGATGTACGTGTATTTCCGTGACATCGCGCATATCTGGGAGGTGCTGCAGCAGGTGATCTTCTATACGATGCCGATCATCTACCCGTTGAGCTACGTCACCGACCGCGGCGGCATTCTGGCAACGTTGGCCCGTATGGAGCTGCTTAACCCGTTCGCCCAAGCGATACAGGACATCCGGCACAATTTCATCGCCCCCGAGACCCAGCCGACCATCTGGAACCAGTTCTCCAACCCCGCAGTCAAGGCGATTCCCATCGTGCTGACGCTCCTGTGTCTCGGACTGGGCATCTATCTGTTCCGGCGCAACAGCCGGCGTTTTGCGGAGGTGATGTAAGTGACCGACAACACCCATGACGGCGCGATGAAGGACGAGCGCACGGTGCAGGCCGAAGAACGCGAACGCCGCCTCAACTACATGGAGAGGCCGGTGGTGCTGTCCGCCGAGCATGTGTCCAAGGCGTTCAAGCTGCCCACCGAGCAGGCCACCGGCCTCAAGCAGGCGTTCATCAACTGGACGAAGGGCATCAAGGGCTATCGCATGCAGCAGGTGCTCAAGGACATCAGCTTCGAGGTCCATCAGGGTGAGTTCTTCGGCATCGTCGGCCGCAACGGCGGCGGCAAGTCCACGTTGCTGAAGCTGATTTCGCAGATCTACTATCCGGAGAGCGGAAACATCACGGTCAAGGGCAAGCTGGTGCCGTTCATCGAGCTCGGTGTGGGCTTCAACCCGGAACTGACCGGACGCGAGAACGTGTACCTCAACGGCGCGCTGCTGGGCTTCACCACCGAGCAGATCGACGCGATGTACGACGACATCGTAGAGTTCGCCGAACTCGAGGAGTTCATGGACCAGAAGCTGAAGAACTACTCCTCCGGCATGCAGGTCCGTCTGGCGTTCTCCGTGGCGATCAAGGCCCAGGGCGACATCCTCGTGCTTGACGAGGTGCTCGCCGTGGGTGACGAGGCGTTCCAGCGCAAGTGCAACGACTTCTTCACCGAAATCAAGAAGGACCCCACCAAAACGGTCATCCTGGTCACCCACGACATGGGGTCGGTGCAGAAGTACTGCACGCGTGCGATGATGATCGCCGATGGTGAGGTCGTATCCATCGGCAATCCGGAATCCGTGGCACAAGCGTACACGCTTGCCAATCTCGAGGCGGAAAAGAAGCTTGAAAAGGAACGTCAGGCCGCACGCGGCGGTTATGCGAATGGGCTGAATGAACGATGTCCGCTACTTCGCACCGTGCCGATGGAACAGAAGCTCTACACGAACGCCGACAAATTCAGGTTCTATGTCGAGTATCAATACGATGAACCGGGTGATTTCTATCTGGCCATCGCGCTGCATGACATCAGACGTGGTGGAATCACCTATGATACCGGTGCGAAGGTGCTAAAAATGACCAGGCACGGGCATCAGAAAATATACTTCGAGATGCCTCTTGATCTGTTCAATGATGGCGAATTCAGGTTGATTACGTCGTTGCGTACGCCGAGCTCCTCCAATCCGCAATTTACGGATGCGGTGGCGGTTGCCTTGGACGATAATGCCTGCACCTTTGTGGTTCGCGATCCAGACTGCGCCAGCGGTTACGCACTGCTCAACGATACTGCGTTGAGGATCACCCCAGCCGAGGAATCGGACGATTCCGTGGTCATGGAACTGCCGGAGCAGACGAAAAGGCTGCTCGCTGCACACGCTGGCAGATAGGGCATGGGACAGACAATTTGAACGAACGAACAAGGCTCCCGCGGGAAACGGGAGCCTTGTTCGTATCGCCCGGTTACTCGTCGATGCGGGCCTGCGCGAAGATCCTCTCCCAGACCTTGGGGCTGCTCATGTCGCAGGAGCGGTACATGCGGCTGTACCGGTCCCAGTTCTTCAGCAGCTCGCCGTACAGCTTCAGGTTGGACATGAACATCCTGCGGTACAGGTCGCTGTCGCGGCGGAACCATTCCACGTTGTCCCCGTCGGGGGTGGTCACCAGCGCGGAGTTCACCCCGCGGAATGACATCCAGAACACGTCCTTGTACGGAATCTCCACCTGCGGCCGTTCGTCGTTCACGCCGCTGCCGCGTCCGAACAGGTTGCGCGCGAAAGTCCTGACCAGTTCGGCGCGGAACCCCAGGCTCGTCCACCTGCCGTTCGGCGCCGCGAAGGCGTGCTCGGGCTCGGGTACGGAATCCAGGTCCGAGATTACCGTGGAATCGGCGAACCCCTCGCGGGCCTTGCGCACCGTGGAGATGATGGTCGGCATCGTGTCGATGATGTACTGCGGGCCGCGCATCAGGTCGCGCATGGCCATGTTGCGCAGCTTCATCGCCGAGTACGTCAGCTTGCAGCCCGCGTTGACGTCGCCGGCGACCATCTCGCGCAGGAACCGGGGCATCGGCTTGTCGCAGTACAGAAGTCCCTGGATCCAGCGGTTGCGCAGCACGAAGTATTCCTCCCAGGTGCGCAGCGGATCCTTGTCGTGCCATGCCTGATGCCATACGGCCACGCCCGGCAGCGCCACCGTGCGGAAACCATGCCGGCGGGCGCGGAGACCGAACTCGATGTCGTCGTGTTTGATGAACAGGGGCAGTCCCAGACCGATCTTCCGGATGACCTCGGTCGGGATCAGGCACATCCACCAGGCGTTGTAGTCGGCCTCCAGACGCTGGTGCCATTCCGGCGACTCGATTAGCGGATGCTTCGCGAAGTCGTGGTTGTACGGACGTCCGGGAATCGCGCCGTGCATGTTGGAATGCGGATCCCAGTGCTCGCCGAGGGTGAGCAGGATCGTGCGGTTGTCGATATGGAACATGCCGCCGCCCACGATGGTCGGCTTGCGCGTGTAATCGGCGAAGTTGATGGCGCGGATGATGGATTCCGGCTCGCTGATGGCATCGTCGTCCAGCAGCTGCACATAGTCGCTGGAGCCGGCCCGCAGGGTTTCGTACATGCCACGCGAGTATCCGCCGGAGCCGCCCAGGTTGGCCTGACGTACGTAGGTCAGCTGCCCGCCGAGGGCGCGTGCGGTGTCGGCGAAGCCGGGCTGGTCGCGTACCAGGTCGGTGCCCTGGTCCACGCAGTAGATGGTGTCCAGACGGCGGCGGAGGTTGTCGTCCGCGGCGATGGCCTTGAGTTGGTCGTGGCAGTACGACGGCCGGTTGAACGTGGTGATGGCGATGGAGGCCGTGGTTGTCTTGCCGGCGTCGCCGGCGTGCGCGCGTCGCGCAGCGACGGGCGCGTCCCATTCCGCGTCGCTGATCGTCAGCGGGGCATCGTCGTCGGCCTTGACGTCGAACCAATAGTATCCGCCGTCGATGAACCCTTTGAGCGGCAGGATCGTCTCGATTCGAGTGACGCGGGCGGAGGAGTCGACGCCCAGCGTCGTGATAGGGGAGAACAGGCCTCGTCCGTTGGATTTGAACACGATGACGCTGCCTTTGCCCTGGGCTTTGAGAGACAGCCGGATGCTGCCCACGTTGGTCCATCGGCGCCAATAGCTGGCGGGGAAGGCGTTGAAGAACGTGCAGAGCGATACGCGGTGCCCAGCTTTGACGGTAATCGACCGGTGTGAACCGACGGTGAACACGTCATTTGAATCGGTCTCGGCATGACGGGTGATGCCGTCATCAACCATACGCTGGAAGCCAGTTAGGCTCTGTTTGGATAGGTTGAGCCGCTTCAGATCAATTGGCGGGCTGAACACCTGCTCGGGCAGATGCGGTCGCGTCCACTCGATGGCGTACAGAGGCAGGGTCAAATCTTGGTCCTTGACCGGGAATACCACGCGGTTCACGGTTTCCCACATGCTGGGCGAGGCGGTCCTGCGGGTCTCAGCCACGTCGGCATCACGTTTCATGCTCGTTTTCGACATACACTCCAGTATAGGACCGGAGGAATCAGCCTTCTACCGCCGTGATCGCCTTCGCAACATTAGGGACATCACGGAAGACGTCGGCGTTGGACATGGGATTCGTGCGGATACCATCATGCCATCCTCGGCGCAGACAGTCCTCGATGAGTGCACGGTCCTTCGCCCGCATCCATGTCAGCACCCAACGTCTTACGGTCTTGAGTAGGAACTCCACCAGCTCTGCAGCCGAGAAGTTATCTCGCGAGAAACGCAACAGCCAGAGTTTGTTACGCACCTCGTTGTAGAAGCGTTTCCCCGGGTCGGCATCCGAGGAGCCGAACACACGGGTCTTGTGCACCACCTGGCTGGACGGCACGTAATAGCCGATGCCGTGCCTAAGCAGCGCTGTGGTGAACTCATAGTCGTCGTTCCACAGGAAATACGCGCTTCTGGGTAGTTTATGCTGGTGCAGGACCGCCCCCGCGTTGATCAGGCAGGATACGAACGACAGCGAACGCACTTGGTACGCCGGCTCGTCTGGCGTGCCGGCATCGGGCAGATGGCGTACACCTTTGCGGATCCAAGTACGTTCGCGCGGTTTGTTCATCAGATGTTCGCGGCCATCCACCCATACGGCTTTCGACCCCAGCACAGCGGGCAGCGCGTGATTGGCATCGATGCAGCAGTCCACGGCCTCCAGCAGTTCCTCGAGCGCGGTCGGCGTGGGCACGGTGTCGTCGTCCATCAGCCAGATGTAATGGTACGACGGCGAATCATCTGATGTATCGTGCGAGTGTTCTTCCATCATCGCTAGGGCCTCGGCCATGCCTGCGCAGAAGCCGCCGGCCCCGCCCACGTTCCGGGGCAGTTCTACTACCATCGCTGCGCTGGGTGTGGCGTCGGCTATCAGCGGATGGGCACGGGCGACAGCCAGTGCGTGGTCAGTACTGGCGTTGTCGACGACAACGACGCGGTCGACGGGGCGAGTCTGTGCCGCGATGCCGTCGAGACACTCTTGCAACAGGGCTTCGCGGTTGTAGGAGACCACGACCGCGGTGATGGTGAACTGCATGTCCTACATTATAGGGTCGTCGGGTGTCCGCCTTCCGTCCCGTTCCGTTCATTCCCCGGCGGTTGCAGGACATGCCGTGATACGGTAGAGCGTGGCGTCTCCCTGCGAGTCGATTGCTTCCATAGCGTCGGGAACTGGTTCGATGCCGAGGAACATCGTATGCTGTGGATCGTAGGGATCGGAATACGATCCGCCCATATCGAGATACCAGTGCAGATTGTTGCGCTGCAGGATGGCGCATACCTCCGGATCGGTGTCGATGTTCCTGAAATTGCTGGCGAGATACGAATGATCGTAATCCCATGCCATGCTGAGGTGCGCGTAGAACGGTGTTCGACCACCTACTGCCAACATGAATGCGCTGCCGTTCCACGGGTCGGAAACCACCATCTCGTTCTGCGGGACGTAGTTCCCGATGCGTTTGAGCAGCAGATACTCATCCCGACTGACCATGGGGTAGGTCTGCCCGCTGTTTGCGAATCGATAGGAATTCGATACTGATGCCATCATGCCGCGTATCTGCGGGCTGGCGATGCCGATAAGTAGTACCAGCAGTGCGGCGAGGCATCGCGGAGCGCACATCACAACGGCGGTCGCGCTGGCCTTCATGGCGGTCCCGGCCTTCCGGGTCTGATTGGCACTTGTCCGTTTGCTGCTCCAGGCTTGCCAGGCGTCGCATAGCGCATTGAGACCCAGACAGATGATGGGGGTGGCGAGCATGGGCCAGGCGGCGAACGGACGTCGCTGGTCCTTGTACCACAGGGCCGTCACGACTTTCGCCCAATCGGCGTGTGTACCGGCGCAGCTGACGAACACGAAGCCCAGCAGCAGGAACGAGGCGATAAGCAATAGTCCGTCCCGCCGTATGACTCCGTGCGCGACGGCGATGATGCCCACGGCTGCGGCCAGCAGTAGGATCACCACAAGCCAGTCGGTGGCCAACCGATTATTGAGTGTGTTGATCGGGGTCCCGGTCAGAAAGCGGCCGATGGCCGACGGGATGTCTTCGGTAGGCTGGGCGGGGCCGCCATTGAGATGGTCGGAGATTGGACGCGACGGATCTTGCAGATACATGCGGGCGAACACCATGCAGCCGACGCCGAACACGACGGCGACCATGCAAACGAACGCTACAATGGCTGCGGTCATCGCACGGACGCCCTTGTGCACCTTCAGCGTCTTGGCAGCGTCGACCAGCCAGGCCAGCATCAACGGAATGGCAATGAGCAGGAATGTCATGATCACGCGGAAATGGGCCACTGAAACCGCCAGACCGACGACGGCCATCCATGCTAGACCGCCGATTACCGCCGCAGGACCGTTATGCCAGTCACGCCGGCACCATGTCCATGCCAGCGCGAACAGTACCGGCATCATCGCCTGTCCGGCGAACATCGAATACAATGTGCCCCAATCGAGCAGCAGGAACGGACCACCTGCGCAGACCGCGGCCAGAATCGGCGCGATGAAATCGGAGAGTGTGCGCCTGCCACATACGGCACGTACTAGGAATAGGATGGAGACAGGCCAGACCACGGCACCGAAAATCAGCCATGTGCAGGTCATCGCCGCTGGAACAGTGGTGTCCGGCATGATCATAGCCCCCAACGCCGCGAATTGCTGGAATGCTATCGGATACACCTCGCGAATCGGTGGCAGTGCATGGAGCGATGACGCCTCGCCGGTCTGCACAATGCGAGCGACGACGTTATCGTGAAACACTGTGTCGTAGTTCTGCGTAATCTGGTCGGGGGAAGGGACAGCTTGGATTAGCCGGGCCGTCACCATCGCCGCGGCGATGATGATGCCGGCCGCGGCTGGCAGCCAGCCGCGCCAGCCGCGGGTGACGGCCGACGGGAGGAATTTCCGGTTCGTATGGTTCGTGGTGACGGGGTCAGCGCTGTTCGCCGCTGTCCTCCGGCCGACTACCGGGGGTCGTGATTCATTGCGTCGTACGTATCGCCACAGTGCTCTCGCGGCTGTCACGACGGCAAACACCAATAGCGTTGCGGCCAGATGGAAACCCCACCCCCACCGCACGTCCATGGCGGAGGCGAGGACGCCGCCCACACCTGCGATGGACATTGACACGGGAACCGCCAGCGCGATGATATGCAGCGGACGATGCTGGCCTGTGGCGGCGACGATGAGGGCTCCTGGCACATACAGCACCGCTGCAATCGCCGCGAGCATCGGCAGCACGTCAATCCAGGAATCCAGTTGCACGATTCCGTCCTTTCCTTCCGGTTTTATATCCTCCGCGGTTCAGCGGTTCCGGAGACCTAGCCTCGAGCGCATATTCTGCATGTTCGAACACACGTCAGCCGGACATTACCTGTCTGTGTCACGATATCGGAAGTCCGTGATTACGCAATGCAGTCAATGCATGATAAGCGGTTCTGCGAATCTTCGTGGGAACCAGGCGGTAGATCGCGCGGACACCAACATTGCGCAGGAATTGTGGACCAGTGATGAATCCATCGCGCCGGAACTGTTGCTGTAGCCGCAGTTCCTCACGGAACATCGTCCATCCACCGCGTCTCCGATAGGCTCCGGAATCCACTCGATACAGCACCAAGGGGGTTGGTACGTTGTACAGAATGGCTCCGTTCAAGATTAGGCGCTCCCACAGCAGGTAATCCTCAAATCGGCCGATGTTCTCCGGATAGCCTCCCGCCGCCAACACGACAGACTTGCGGAACATGACGCTGGGGTGGTGCAAAGGTGATCGCATACGGGCGTATCGCAGGAGTTCCGGTCCCCCCTCGGGCAGCACACGGATCTGACCGAGTTTGGATTCGGTGCCTTCGAATTCCTGGATTGCGCTGCCGACGACGTCAGGGGTTTTGCCGAGGCCGGATTTGAATAGGGGAATCAGTGCCGCGAAGCGTGACGGCAGGGAGATATCATCGCTGTCAGCGCGGGCGACGAGTTCACACGTGCAATGGGCCAATCCGACGTTCAGTGCATGTGCGAGCCCCCGGTTCTGTTGCAGTGGTATGACGCGAATCTCCGGCACGCTGATACCGGGGCGTCGTTGCGCGAACGCGGATTGCACGGTCTTAGGGAGCGAATCGAGATAGAGCTGAATGTCCGTAGGCACTGGGCCGTCCCGGACTATGACCACCTGAGTGGGCGGCAGTGTCTGCTCGACGGTGTTCGATCCGACGGCGCGGCGCAGATTCGTCAAGGAATCCCCGCTGTACACTGACATAAGTAGAGAGAAACAGTTCGACTCGCTCACAGCTATCATGATATAGGTTTGCAATGCCTTCGTATACGCGATGGCGGTACCATGAGCCGGATACCTACACAGGATATGCGTCACCTCGGTTGTGTGTTGTTCTCGTAGAGCGTTTTCCCGTGAAGGGTTTCGTATGGTTCGGTTTGTTATACAAACGAACATGACGAATGTCACATAGTAGGATAAACGATATCGTTTGTTTAAAACTTGGTGTGAAAGGTGCATTGATGACTGAATCCACACAGTATCCGGATTTGGTGGTGGTCGGCGCGGGCCTGTTCGGTCTGACGGTGGCGCAGCAGGCAGTGGAGAAGGCTGGCGCGCGCGTGCATATCATCGACGTGCGCGACCACATCGGTGGCAACGCGTACTCGTACTTCGACGAAGAGACCGGTGCCGAAATCCACAAGTACGGTGCGCATCTGTTCCATACGTCGAATCAGCGCGTGTGGGAGTATGTCAACCGTTTCACCGAATTCACGGACTACGTGCATCGCGTGTACGCCACACATGACGGCGAGGTATATCCGCTGCCGACGAATCTGGGCACGATCAACCAGTTCTTCCGTGCACACTACACGCCGGCTGAAGCCAAGGCGCTGATCGAGGAGCAGGCGGGCGAACTGGCAGGCAAGGATCCGCAGAACCTGAACGACAAGGGCATCTCGTTGATTGGACGCCCGTTGTATGAGGCGTTCATCAAAAACTACACGGCCAAGCAGTGGCAGACCGACCCCAGCGAGCTGCCCGCGTCGATCATCAATCGTCTGCCGGTACGATTCAACTACGACAACCGGTATTTCAAGGACACCTGGGAGGGCCTGCCGAAGGATGGGTACACGGCCTGGTTCGAGCGGATGATCGACGATCCGCGCATCACCGTGGAGTTGGGCGTGGATTTCTTCGACGCATCCCAGCCGTACAACAAGGCCGCGCTGAACGCGGCCGGCGTGCCAGTGGTGTACACGGGTCCGGTCGACCGCTACTTCGACTACGAATTGGGCGACCTGAAGTGGCGCACGGTGGACTTCAAAGAGGTCCGCTACGACGAGGACGACCATTTCGGATGCCCGGTGATGAACTTCTCCGACGCGGATGTGCCGTACACGCGCGCGATCGAGTTTAAGAACTTCAACCCGGAACGCCACGATTCGCAGAACCACGAGCGCACCGTGGTCTGGGAGGAGTACAGCCGGTTCGCAGAGCGCGGCGACGAGCCGTACTACCCGATTAACACGGAGGCAGACAAGGATCTGTACGCCAAGTACGTGGAGCTCGAGAGGACCGTGCCGAACACGGTGTTCGGAGGCCGTTTGGGCACCTACAAGTACTACGACATGCACCAGGTCATCGACACCGCCCTGACCGCCTACGAACAACAAATCCACCCCATGCTCACCAAGTAGGCAGCACATTATGGAGGATATGAAACAGTCGCCGGTCAGCGGCATTCGCACCGGAATGGATACGGATTTCATCGTGCAAAGCGAGGAAACCGTGTTTCGTGGCGGCGATGATGCTCAGTTCGAAGTCATCTGTGCCAACGTCGCACGCGCTGATGACGGCGAAACGAGTGCCGAAGATGCTTCATCTCCTTCGTACCCTATGTATTTCGCACAAGTCCGTGGCGGGCAGCCCAGCGTGGTATGCGTGGCGGTCCGCCCGGACGGGCGAATCCTTCTGGTACGGCATTGGCGTATCGCCACGAACTCGGACGAATGGGAATTTCCTCGTAGCCTCGGAGAACCTGGACTTATCGTTGGCGACACCGCCGAATACGAACTGATGAAGGAAACCGGCATACGTCCGCTCTCGCATCGCACCTTGCAGATGATTCATGCCGATACCGGGAAACTGCGTGACTCCATCGCGGTTGTGGAGCTTCAGGTGTCCTCGGATCGTGCAGATGCTGCCATGCTCAACGACCCGCGTCTGCAATGGCTCGACTGCGGCGAATTCGAAGATATGGTACGCGCCGGGAATATTATGGATGGCATCACGCTCTCCGCATACCTTATCTGGAAGGTGCACCGGTAACGCTGATGGAAGCGTTTGTGCGCTGGGTATCGACAATGCTGAAGTGATCAATCGACATATGATGAAGACACACAACCAGAACCGTCGCGACTCCGAGAGGGGGGCCATATGGCCAATGTGATCGCCGTGATTTGGGATTTCGACCGCACCTTGGTTGACGGTTACATGCAGGATCCGTTATTCGCTCGATACAATGTGGATGCTGAGCAATTCTGGAAGGAAGTCAATGCCTTGCCGGAGCACTATCGGCAGACGCAAGACGTAGAGGTCAACAAGGACACCATTTATCTGAATCGGTTCATCCATGAAGCTCAACCGGGTGGAAAGTTTGAAGGGCTGAACAATGCGATTCTGCGAGAATCCGGCAGCGAATTGAATTTCTATCCAGGTGTGCCGGAGATATTCGACAGCACACGGTCTGTGATCGGCAACAATAAGAGTTTTGCCGAGCGGGGCATCAGAGTGGAGCATTACATCGTCAGCACTGGCATGGCCGAGGTAATCCGAGGATCGGCGGCATCCAATCACGTTGACCACATTTGGGGGTGTGAACTTATCGAAACACGCAATGCCGAAGGTGATCCCGTCATCGGCGAGCTCGGGTATACCATCGACAACACGTCGAAAACACGGGCGCTTTTTGAAATCAACAAAGGCGTTCCCGTGGAGGAGGGCATTGATGTCAATGCTCGCGTGCCCAAGAATTTGCGTCGCGTACGGTTCGAGAACATGATCTACATTGCGGATGGGCCCAGTGATGTGCCCGCCTTTTCGGTGGTCAAACACTACGGTGGTTCGACATTCGCCGTGTATCCGAAGGGGAACAAGAAAGCATTCGCGCAAGTGGAACAGCTCCGTGAGGATGGTCGCATCGATATGTATGCCGAAGCAGACTACAGCGCTGGCACTACGGCGAATATGTGGATTACCCATAAAGTCACCGAAATCGCGCAACGAATCGTATCGGAGGAAAAGCAACGTCTTGAAGCGGCCGTTTCAACCGCGCCGAAGCACCTGACCTGATCGGCGTCCTATAGTTGCCGTTTACTGGCCCGCCATAAGCTCCATGCGGCCAAGGTAATCTGCCGCGGATCTTGGTGGTCACGTCACTATCATTGCTATGCTCAGGGAATCAGTCTATTCCCGCCGTTCACTTACCATGGGTGTCATGACTGACGAACGAGACGCATTCCGGCCTCGGCATCTGCTGGTCACCGGCGGTGCGGGATTCATCGGCGCGAATTTTGTGCACTATGTGGTGCGCGAACACCCTGATACCCATATCACAGTGTTGGACGCCCTCACGTATGCCGGCAACCGAGCGAATCTGACCGGCGTACCCGATGATCGTATGACGTTCGTCCACGGCGATATCTGTAACGCGGAATTGGTCGAGTCCCTGGTCTCTGCACAATCGACTCTGCCACCCATCGATGCGATCGTCCACTTCGCCGCCGAATCGCATAACGACAACTCCATCCTGGACGCGGTACCATTCCTTCGCACCAACATCGACGGCACATACGTGCTACTCGAAGCGGCGAGGCGGCATAGTCTCCGGTTTCACCACATCTCCACCGACGAGGTCTATGGCGATCTCTCGCTTGACGATCCGCACCGGTTCACCGAAAACACCCCCTACAAACCGTCCAGCCCCTATTCCGCCTCCAAGGCCGCGAGCGACCATCTGGTACGAGCCTGGCACCGGACCTACGGCGTGCGGACAACCATCTCGAATTGCTCGAACAACTATGGACCGTGGCAGCATGTGGAGAAGTTCATTCCGCGGCAGATCACGAATATCCTCAGCGGTATCCGGCCCAAACTGTACGGGCAGGGACTGGCCGTGCGCGACTGGATCAGTGTGGAGGATCACTGCAGTGCCGTATGGGCGGTGCTGACGCGCGGTCGTATCGGCGAAACCTATCTGGTTGGAGCGGACGGCGAGCATAGCAACATCGAGGTGCTGCGGATGATCCTCGAACGGATGGGTCAGCCTGCCGACGCGTTCGACCACGTCAACGATCGACCGGGCGGCGACAAGCGGTATGCGATCGACGCCGGCAAGATCCAGCGCGAGTTAGGTTGGCGACCGCAATATACTGACTTCAGCGCCGGGCTCGATACAACAATTGAGTGGTACCGGACGCATCGTGACTGGTGGGAGCCGGACAAGGCTGCAACGGAGGAGAAATACCGGCTGCAGGGGCACTGATGGTTTGAACTAGGTAAGAGCCACGGGGAATGGCCGGACCCGAAAATTTCGATAGCGCGCTGCTTTTGCAGCTGGAACTTGTCGGTGTGACTGCGGATGCCAGCTTACTAAATGTGCTGGTGGCGCGAAGTCGAAGGTGTGCAATGTAGCTATTGCTGAATTCTGGGATACGTTGTGTCGTATCCTGACAATTCCAAATATGTTGGTGTCTCGGACGTGGACACGTATTCGTGGAAAATTAGATTAGACTGGTTTTCTTCAAAGATAAGAAACTTGTTATCATAGACAGCTGTCAAGTAGGTATCAAAGTCTGGGGCTATTTTCTTTCTGTACGAGAGCAGATTGTGAAAGTCATTATTCAGAGAACATGTAATGATATCAATTGCTTTGTCGAGTTGAATTTGATTGTCAAATTTGAAAATATATGGAAGGAGAAGTAAAATATTTTTTCTTGTTTCAATGGTATTTAATATCTCAGGTATGTCATTCTCTGTACATGTCCGTCTTGTTTTGTGCCGTCGTATTTCCTCAAGGTCGTTGACGGATAAGTCACGTAAAATGACATGTATTTGTGATGCTTTTATTCGGTTTCTAGGTCTTTTGCATGATGTGTAGAATGTAACGCCTTTTGTGATCACTTCGGGTTGCAATGCGAGAGTGCTATATCCCATCAACAAAGTCTGTGTGGCGAGTAATTTGAAATCGATTTCGTAGTCTGGCGCTTCTGCATCATATTGTCCATTTTCTTCTGAAATAGGGGATTTATAGTGCCCTTTTCCCTTATTTAGAAAAAATGCTGAACTATTTATCAATTCTAATAGATAAACTTCGTAATTGCTATTTTCTATGCCAATTACGAATCGATTTATTATTGTAGCTGCAGGCATCACTGAGAACTTAAGGGGATTGCCTTGATTGTGTATGCCTATGTGCATTTATGTTTCGCCTTTATGGTGCGGTATTTCGTGTCGTTTGATGTCGATGATACTCGGTTTCCGCCGCTTTGGATGTACTGTGGGTCGGGGCCGCGCAAAGTCGTTTCGAGTTTCGCCACGAGATTCACCGGAGCGCGGTCTGCTCCGGTCCGTTCAGGCTGCGGAACAGCTGTAATTTCGTCAAGTTTGGACGTACTGGCCCACATCGTTTATTCGCAGACAAACGGTCTGTTGCGCCAAGCGAACTTGGTCCTGTACGCACTGTCGCCGGACTCAGCTATGACGTTGCCGTAGTGATCGCCGACCGTGTCGTTGGAGGGGCGGCACATCGTGTTCCCGGACGTATGTGTTGTGTACACGTCGGTGATGAATGCGGTGCGGCCGAAATCGAGGTTCGCGGGGCGGACAGTTCTCTGGTTGCGCGTACTTACGGGTCGTCTGTCTGGTTTCTTGGCTCCCCTGTCGTTAAATCTCCGACGTGGATGCCGGGTCTTTGGTCGTCAGGCATCCACGTCGGAAATAGATATCGGTGTCGTGTCACAGGTGCGGGCGGCGATATCCTCGTATTCGGTACAAATCGTGTATGACACGAAGCGCCATACTGTGATTTGTCTCGAAACGATTGGGCTTGCCATTCTCTAGGAAGTCAAGGCATCCTGTAGCAATTGAACATGCGGTTAGCAGTATGGTCACGGGCTGCCAGCTTCCCCAGATGAGGTAAGTGATGTAGGCCGCTGCCGCGAATGCGCCTGAAACTGCAAGTAGCAGCAAGAAACGTTTCCATCGGACAGAGCGTTCTTGCTGCCACTGCTTCAGACGAAAGGCTTCCTCTGCAACAAGTTCCTCATATGATAGCGTCTCCAACGGTCTGCCGTATTGAGATGAGTCGTTGATGTTGACGATACCGCTGATTCGATTTCCATTGAAGTCGCGCATCGCGGTCTCCTAGCGCTTTGCCGACGGGCGGCGACGCCACCGGCGTCCATCTTCTTGCGTAGGGGGAAGTCTGTCTCCTGGGTCGATATGCACAATGCGGGGATTGGGCACTGCGCCGCCCCGCGGGCCTACCTCCACATAGATTCCAGGACGATGATTGTCTTCGCCGGGCTTGAAATAGTCAGTCATGCTGACTCCTTCCGTTGATCGGGAGCCCGTATCCGTATTGGATGGTCATCCCATACGGTAGACTGGCGCAGTCGTTCTTCGAGGACGCGCGAGTCTTAGGGCTCGGTTCTGTGCCCTGGCCTGCTGCAACAGGCCAGGGCCTTTTCTTTGGCTCCGTAACGGTGCCTGCGATATAACATAGCACCTGAGTCAGAAAATGACAAGTAAATTGATATTTGGGACACAGGTGCCCGTAAATAAGTGTATAATCGAGTGCATGGAAAGATGGTCGATATAGACTGTGAGGGCGTATAAACCATGAAGAAAAAAGACGTGCTGAATCTGATTCGGTACCATGCCGAGCATAATGATGCGGCCTTCCGCAACATAGCGTATGACATCGCCAAAGACTTCGACCGCTCCGGTGATGTGCAGTTGGCGGCATATATCATCGCGCTGCTGTCCGACGCCAACACTTTTGTGTCGCAGAGCGTGGAACCTACCATGCAGTCGGAGTTCCTGGTAAAACGTCCCGTGGTGAAAGCTTCATTGCCTCTACCGGAAGTGGTCACGAATGACATTCAAGGTATTCTCAATGCAATCGGGCGAAACGTGGGCATTCACCGTTTTCTATTCCACGGCCCGGCCGGCACTGGTAAGACCGAATCTGTGAAACAGATCTCGGCCATCCTGCAACGGGACTTGTATGTGGTGGATTTCAACTCCGTCGTTGATAGTCGTCTGGGGCAAACAGCCAAGAACATCTCGAAGCTATTTGCAGAGATCAACGGTTTTGCGCATCCGGAACGGATGGTCGTACTGTTTGACGAAATTGACGCTTTGGCACTGGACCGTATCGACTCTCATGATGTGCGTGAGATGGGTCGGGCCACTTCCGCATTGCTGCGTCAGATGGATGAGTTGTCGGAACAGGCCATGTTGTTCGCCACCACAAATTTGTTCGCGAAGTTCGACAAGGCGTTCGTGCGCAGGTTTGATGCCGTCATCGACTTCGGTCGATACACGCGTGACGATTTGATTGAGGTGTCTGAAACCATCATGAATGATTACGCTGGGCAATTCTCATTCATCGGTAGGAATATGAGACTGTTCCGCAAGATCCTTGTTTTAGCTGAACGATTGCCGTATCCGGGTGAAATGAAGAACCTGATACGCTCCGCTATAGCATTCAGCAAGCCGGATGATGAATACGACTATCTGCGGCGTCTGTACGTTGCACTGGTTCCCAATGGGTCCGTGACCGTTCGAGATGTTCGAGCTCTTTATGGTCAGGGATTCACAATACGCGAAGTGGAGATGCTGACTGGCGTTTCGCGGAGCACTGTTGCTCGGGAAGTGAAGGGTGATGGCAATGAATAAGACATTGAGGCTTAAGGGCAAGCTGCAGACCAAGGGGGCCCAGCGGCCAGGGGCGCCGACACTGCCGTCACGCGCAACCGTCACCACAGCTAATGTTGAAGACAAAATCACGCAGCTGAAGGAGGTTCGTGCCTTTTGGCAAAAAGAGAAAACTCCCGTCAGCCCGTTGGTTGAAGTCCATTACAGAACCGTGGTCGCCAAAAGTAATCGTATACGGCAATTGCTGGCTGGCCCCAAGAAAAAGCCTAACGACTATATTGTTGGAGCGTATTTCGAAACAGTAGATGGCCGCCAGTGTCACGTCATCACGTACTACGTGACCATGGAGATCATAGATTCCACGTTGCGGGATCTGGAGGCATGCCGGAAGATTCTGGAAAACCATGGCGGCTGCATCGATGCAGCCGGATTGGATTCGATCACCAAAGGTGGGCTTGGTCAGATTGGTGTAACGGCCCATCTGACCAAAACAGCCTTTGCGCAGATTATCCGTGATGTCTACTATGTCGCCCGTTTCGATGTCAAGCGCCACGTAGAAGAACAGCCGGAGCGTTCTTTGATTACCATTTACGATACAGGGCGTAATGTATCTCAGACGGTGGCGTTGTTGAATTCTCTCGGCGTGGATGTGATTTCGGCGAATCTGCTCGATCCTACCACCATCAACATGATTCCGGACCAGTACCGTAGGCTTGCCCAGACTGCACCATATCTCGTGGCTATGTCGCTTAGGGACACATTGGAATTGGAGTTTGAGCCTGATACAACGCGTGACGAATATACATTAAGCATTCCCGAACCGGGCAATGAGCCGGTTATCGGGGTTATTGATACACGGTTCGATGAAAGCGCGTACTGTTCCGACTGGGTGGAGTACCACGATAAAATAGCCCCCGAACTGGGAGATGATCCGCGGGATTACGTGCATGGCACGGAGGTCACGTCGCTTATTGTCGATGGTCCAGCACTGAATCCTCGACTTGACGATGGATGCGGACGTTTCCGGGTGCGGCATTTTGCCGTCGCCAAAGGAGGACCAAACAGCTCGTTCAGCATTCTGTCTGCGATACGGCAAATCGTCAGCTCAAACTTGGACATCACCGTCTGGAACCTGAGCTTGGGATCCGTCTCGGAATCTCCTGAGAACGCCATCTCTCCGGAAGCGGCTATCTTGGATGACCTTCAGCATGAATACGGAGTGATCTTTGTCGTCGCTGGGACCAATAAAACAACTGGTGATGATCCCAATAAATCCAAGCGAGTTGGCGCGCCCGCGGATTCCATTAATGCGTTGGTCGTTAACGCTACTTCCATATTGAGGGAACCGGCAAGCTACACACGTGAAGGGCCGGTGCTGCATTTCTTCCGCAAACCGGATATCTCGTGCTTTGGTGGGGACGATACTGAACAAATGGTTGTTTATAAGCCGGGCGGTATTGTATTGGCTTCCGGCACATCATTTGCAGCACCCTGGATTGCACGGAAAATGGCATATCTTATCCACGTCATGAACTTGTCTCGCGAAACAGCCAAGGCGTTGCTGATTGATGCTGCGTCTGGATGGGGAACGATGTCAGCCGATAATGTCCGGCTTGGCTATGGTATCGTGCCCACGCGTATTGAGGACATATTGACTACGCCGTCCAATGAGATACGGTTTATCATAGAAGGCACCGTCAATGCTTTTGAAACGTTCAATTGGCGTATTCCTGTGCCAATCGTGAACGGCAAATACCCTTATATGGCCAGAGCCACGCTTTGCTATTTCCCGAGATGCAACAAAAACCAGGGCGTCGATTATACGGATACCGAGTTGGATTTCCACTTCGGCCGCATGCGTTCACAGGGTATTGACTCACTGGATAGCAATGTGCAGGACGATCCGACTGCGCGAACATACGAGGGGGATGCCCGTCGACTGTATCGGAAATGGGATAACGTGAAGCATGTCAGTGACGTTGAGAAAACCCGTTTTGTCCCTCGTTCCACTCATGGGCAACGATTCTGGGGATTCAAAATTCGGAAGACGGAACGTTTCGACCCGCCAATCGACGATAACGGCGTTATCGGCAAGAATGCAGGCGACGGCATGCGTTTCGGAATCGTGGTGACACTACGTGGCATGGACGGACGAAATCACTTTGATGAGTTCAAACAAAGATGTCAGCTTCAGGAGGAGCCGTGGATTGTCGAGGAAATCGACATGCAGGCCAATATTGAGCTCTATCGCGAAGCAGATGTCGAAATCGACTTTGAAGATGATGATAACGGCAGAGGCGGTTCATGGTGATAAACCGATATGTGAGAGCATCAGGAGCAAGGGAGGCGCGGCAATGTGGTACGACGTGGTGAGTGCCATCAGCAATTTAGTGATGGCCGCGTTCGCGGTGATTGCCGGTATCTATGCCAAAGGGCAGCACGACGAGGACAAGCAGCAGCGCGAACTGGCGTTACGGCAGGAAGAACAGCGGTATGAATAGGAGCCATCGCCGACTGTGGCGAGGGTGGCGCGTATCCCGCGGGCGCCAGCGATGTTGATGCTTTCTTTACGTTAAGCTGAACCTTATCAATCACATCATGACGAGGAGCATGGAATTCATGGTCGACCAACCCAGCAGCAAACCGATCGCCACCAATCCCATCCCGGATCTCAACACCATCGCCTTCGCCATCGAAGGCCCGGCCTACAGCAGCGAGAACGAAACCCATGTCGCGTATCGCCCCCAGTCGCTGTATCTCATCGGCACTGACGGCGTCATCGCGGCCGTTCTCGTCCCGGACGACCCGCAGTACCACGCCATCCGCGCCGAACTGGCCCGACTCAACCGGCTCACCAGCCTCGCGGACGGCCAGGTCCTCCTGCCCGGCTTCTCGGACCTGCACCTGCACGCCCCGCAGTGGGCGCAGGCCGGTGCCGCGCTCGACGAACCGCTCGAACGCTGGCTCGGCCGCTACACGTTCCCTACGGAGGCCCGCTTCGCCGACCCCGAGTACGCCGACCGCGCCCATCGCCATCTCGTCCAGGCCACGCTCGCCCGCGGCACCACCAGCGTCCTGTACTATGACACCATCGACCGCGCCGCCGCCGTCAACCTGGCGCACGTTTGCGCCGAACTCGGCCAGCGCGGCTTCATCGGCAAGGTCGTGATGGATGACCCGGAATCCAATCCCGACTATTACCGCGAGGACACCGCCACAGCGTTGGCCGAAACCGAACGGTTCATCAACGAGGTGCGTGAGTTCGCACACGCGGCTGCCAGCAACGGTACCAACGCCAGTGTTGATACCGGCGTCGACTGCCGGGAAGATGCTGTGGCGGATGGTGTGACGTCTAATCGTGTATGTGACGCGGCACCTCCGATCGTCCAACCGGTCATCACCCCGCGGTTCATCCCCAGCTGCACCGACGCGGCTTTGGAGGGGCTGGGCGAGCTGGCGGCCCGCTACCACTGCTTCACCCAATCGCACTGTTCGGAAAGCGATTGGGAACACCACACGGTCTTCGACCGCTACGGACGGTCGGACACCGAAGCGCTTGACATGTTCGGCCTGTTGACGGACCACACGGTCATGCACCACTGCGTGTACCTGTCCGAATCCGATGCGGATCTGTTCGCTCGGCGCGGTGCGGCCGTGGCGCACTGCCCGCTGTCCAACGCGTACTTCGCCAACGCGGTGGCGCCGGTGCGGCGGTATCGTCGCCAGGGCGTGACGGTCGGCCTGGGCACCGATATCTCCGGCGGTTACGATCCGAGCGTGCATGCGATGGTCCGTCTGGCGGCGATCGTCTCCCGCAACCTGGAATCCGGAGTGGACGCCTCGCGTGAGGCGGCGGAACGCGGGGGAGTGGCGGACGCTCTGGTCACCCTCGACCGTGCGTTCTATCTGGCCACCGTTGGCGGTGCGGAGGCGTTGGGCGTACGTGCCGGACGCCTGGAGGTCGGCTACGCGTGGGATGTGCAGCTGATCGACGTGCACGCGCCGGGCAACGATCTGCCGATTTTCGAGAACGACGAGAATCCGGCGATCACATTCCAGAAGATCATGAACCTCTCGACACCGGCGAACATCCGCGCCGTGTGGGTGCAGGGCCGCCTTGCCCACGGCACCCTGGCGTAAGACCGTGCCCGATTCCGGGTTGAACCGGGCACGACGAGACGGATTTACTCCTCGGCAGGAGCCAGGGCCTTGACGGCGACGTCGAGATCGTTGGTGGCGGCGCGCAGATCGTTCGCATACGCCTTGATCTCCTCGGTCACGGCCTCGATGTCCTTGGCCGAGCCGTCGGCCGGGCAGACAGGCATCTCGCCCAAGGCGTCGACGGCCTCCTGCGCGGCTTCCAGATCTGTGAGCGCGGGCGCGAGCGGCGGTATGCAATCTTGTGCATAAGGATATGCGGGGATATGCGTTGCTGGCTGTGCAGCGCCGATGATGCGTCAGACAGTATCAGACAGTATGGGGTGCAGCTGACGTAATATCACCGGCGGCTTGATTGACATGAAGATGCACCTGATCAGCGCAGGTGCTTGATCAGGTGCATTCTTGTTCGAACTTGTGTCGATATAGTCGCGGTGATTTACGCGTAGATGTTGCGCGGGCGCATGTCTTCGGGCAGGCCGTTGAGCAGCGTGCTGACCGAACCGGATTCGAACACGGAGCGGATGCCGGCGGCCAACAGCGGCGCCACGGACAGCACGGTCATGTTCGTCAGGCGCTTCTCCTCGGGCACCGGCACGGTGTCCATGAGTACGATCTCGCGCGCGCCGCACTGGCGCAGGCGTTCCACGGCCGGACCGGAGAGCAGGCCGTGCGTGGCCACCAGGGTCACGGAGGCGGCGCCGGCGTTGTTCAGGGTGCGCACGGCCTCGCAGATGGTGCCGGCGGTGTCGATCATGTCGTCCACCACCACGCAGTCGCGGCCTGCCACATCGCCGATGATGCCGTGCGCCTCCGCGCAATTCGGGCGCGTGGTGTCACGGGTCTTGTGGATGAAGGCCAGCGGCAGTCCGCCGAGCTTGGCGGCCCACTGTTCGGAGACCTTGATACGGCCCGCGTCGGGGGAAACGATGGTGGTGTTCTCCAGCGGCAGATGGCCTCGCACGTAGTCGAGCAGCACCGGCATGGCGGTCAGGTGGTCCACAGGGCCGTTGAAGAAGCCCTGCTCCTGCGCGGCGTGCAGGTCCACGGTCATGATGCGGTCGGCACCGGCGGTGCGGAACAGGTCGAAGATCAGGCGGGCGGTGATCGGCTCGCGGCCCTGATGCTTCTTGTCCTGGCGGGAGTAGCCCATGAACGGGCAGACGGCGGTGATGGAACGGGCGGAGGCGCGCTTGAGCGCGTCGATCATGATGAGCTGCTCCATCACCCATGTGTTGATCGGTTCGGTGTGCGACTGCATCACGAACACGTCGGCGCCGCGCACCGGCTCGGTGAAGCGGATGTACATCTCGCCGTTCGCAAAGTCGTAGGCGGTGGTTTCGAGCACGGTGGTGCCCAGGTATTTGGCGGTTTCCTCGGCTTGTTCGGGGTAGGCGCGTCCCGTCACCAGCGCCAGTCGCTTATCCGGTGTGCCTTCGAGAATCGCCGACATGTTCCGCCTTTCTCCGTAGCCTCTATGTGGCCTGTGCGGTTGCGCGACCCAGTCTGACATATATGTTCTGGCGTCGCCGCGTTACAACCGTATCCAATATACAGGCAACCCGTCACCCAGGAGCGGATGGCGGGTTGCCTGTTACGTCATGGATTGTGTGAGTCAGACTCGGCTGCATGGTGGGTGCCTGCAGCCGGTCATCCGAATCAGTACGTGTCCATGGTGACGTTCACCTGGTCACCGTCGATCGTGAACGATCCGTAGACGTAGATGTAATCGGTGTAGTCGTCCGGTTCCCAGCTGTCGTCGTACTGACGATACTCGTAGGTCGCGGTGGCTTCGCCGCCGCTGGTCATGAACTCGCCGGAGCCAAGGTCGATGTAGTCAACCTCGGGCGATTCGGTGATGCTCCACGTCACGTTACGGTAGCGATCCTCCGAGAACGTGTACATGCTGAACGGGCAACCTTCCGGTTCGCCTTCGGTGGAGGCTGCGCAGGCCTGCAACTGTGCATCGAGCTCATCCTGGATTGCCTGAACGAGTGCGTCGGTTGCCTCGACGCTCGTGTAGGCATAGGTAGAGCCGTTCGTGCTTACGGTGGTCGGTCCGTCGCCGGATTCGGTGATGAACTCGGTTTCCGTGACCGCGATGCGGTAGGTGCCCGGATAGACCTTGAACACCAGATCCGAGCCGAAGGAGCCGCTGACGGCGTTCTCCTCACCGACCTCAACGCCGTTGATGGTCAATCCCGGTGTGGCGGCATCGGTGGAGACCGTGATCTCCTTGAGCAGCGGCGTGGTGACGGTCCAGTCGCGGAAGATCAGGAACTGCGAGCCGGACGGTGCCATGGTGAAGGTGTCGTTCACCGGTTCGCCGCCGATGGTGTAGGTCACGTTCACGAGCTTGGAGCCGTCCGCGCTGTCGGTGATACCGGTGACTCGGGCGTTGGTGATGGTTGCGTTCTCGGTCTGCGCGGCCTTGTTCGTCAGCAGCAGACGCTGGTCCTGGTCGAGCTGCGGGTCGGCGATGTTGTTCGCCTCCTCGTAGTCGCCGCTGGACAGCGCCGCCACGTAGCGGTCGGCGACAGACTGGGGGCTGAACACCGTGGCATTCAGCACCGCATAGGCGATGCCAAGCACGGCGATCACGCCTACCACAACCGCGCCGATGATGATGCCGGTCTTCTGCTTGGCAGTCAGCGGCTTACCCTTCGGCGCAGCCGGAGCGGCCGGCGGTATGACGGGCGGCACCTGATCGGTGGGCGCCGGCATGGCGGCAGCTGTCGGAATCTGCTGTGTCGGCGTTGTCTGCTGCGCAGGTGTTACCGGAATCGGTTGCGTCGCGTTGGCGGCATTGGGGGTATCCGGCCCCGTCGGAGCGGACATCGGAACAGCAGTCGGGGGCTGCCATGTCTGCGTTGTGGCTGCCGGCGTGGTTCTGACGGAATCGACAGAAGCCTGTTCCGAGGCGGTACCGGATTCGGACGGCTGTTGTATCGGCTGTTGCGCGGCGTTGGTCTTCTTCAGCGAGCAGGCCGCCACATAATCCACCACGTTCTGCGGCGTCTGCTGCACGGTACCACCGACGAACACCTTCCATAGGCCCCGCATGGAAGTCACCAGAGTCGGACCGAAGGTCAGTGCAACCACCTCAACCAGGAAGGCCCAGATGGCCGCCACCAGGAAGAACCACATGGCCGGGCCGAACGCCGCCGAGAACGAGCCTTGGGTCGAAACCGAAGCCGTGACGTTCATGGAAGCGACGGCGAAATCAATCACCAGCCAAGCGACCAATGCCGCGACCGGCGACTTCCAGGAATGCTTCCACTCGGCGTAGGCGCGGTCATACATGTTGCGGGCGGCGGCACGCAGCGCGATGTACAGTGTGGCGACGATGAACACGACTACGAGTGCCACGAACACCCAGCGCGCATTCCCCATGCCGGAGGCGAATACCGAAATGCCGGTAGACTGCTGGCCGGTGATCGTTACATCCAACGATCCGAGAGCGCCGATGACGAAGGTGGCGATCGGCAGGAACGGGAACAGGAAGAAGACCAGCGCCAACGCGGACGGATCCTTGCCGGAGATGGCCATGGCAATCAGTGCAATGACGCCGATGACGGTGAACACCACAGCGTACACCATGACGGACTCCGCAATGGTGCGCACGAAGCCACGCGTGCGGTGCATCCAACGCCAGGCGGCGATGAACACGTTGCTGGAATCAGGGGCGAACTGGGCCAGCGCGTAGCCGGCCAGTGCGCCGAGTCCCGCGATGAGGAACGTCATCAGGAAGGTTCGGAAGGTCGCACCCACCAACGAGGCGGAAGCGCCGTATCCTCCGCTGGCCACACTGAGGCTGAGCGGGAAGACCGCACCCAGCACCAGATACAGGATGGAGGTCACCAGGCCGACGGCCGCGGCGCTGATTGCGCCGGTCCACGCGAACCGGATGCCGGATTTCCGGGCGAACCAGTAGGCGCCGAACGCCGCGCCGACCATCAGGGCGACGCCGGACAGCCCAACGGGCATGGACAGGGAGACGTTCGCCAGTGCATCCAGCGAGATTCCCGCGGCGGACGCGCTCAGGGAGAACGCGCCGGAGACTCCCATAATCAGCGACATGACCAGCAGCTGGAAGAAATTCAGACCGGAAACCATCGAACCGAGGTCGCCCATGCCGCTATACGACATGACGGAGGAGAACTGGCCCATGCCGGAGAACGCCTGACTGGAGCCGGCCAGGCAGACAATGGCGCTGATCAGCGCGATGACAACGGCCGACCCCAGGCCGATACTGAGGGAAATGCCGGCGGTCTGCAACACCGCGGGAGCAGTGAGCTCCTTGACCGTGGCATTGGAGGTAATGGCCTGCGTGTTGATAATCGGTGCCTGGGCCGGCTGAACAGGTGGCACCTGTTGAACAGGAGGCACCCGTCCGACGGCGGACTGGTCTTGGAAACCGGGGGTCTGCGGTGCCTCCGGTTGCTCGGACGCGGGCTGATAATTCGTCTGTGTCGGCTCCGTCTGTGTCGGCTCTGCTGGCATGGGTATGGCCATGGTCGGCTGCTCCGGGACAGGGATTGCCGTTGTCGGGGCGTCGTCGAGGGCTGGGACCTCTGCGGGTTCGTCAAGGGGAGCCTGCGGAGTGGCCGTGGTGCTGTACTCTGCATTGTTCTCGACTGCGGGCTCGACATTCGACGCCGGTGCGGGGGATTCGCCGGCCTCGACGAATCCGTCAACGGGTGCCGGCACCGCGACGCCGGCCTCGGCCGCCGTCGGTTGCGCTGCTGCCGGCTCGGCTGCCATCGGTTCAGTTACCATCGGCTCGGTCGCCGTCGGTTCCTCGGAAACCGGCTGGGAGGAGCCGGAGAACTGAGGCATGGGCATCGTTGCTTCCACCACAGGCTCTTCCATATTGGTAGGCGCGGCGGTTGGGGTGGGGAGCGTGGGCATCGGCTGGCCACATTGCGCGCAGAACCTTGCCCCCTCCCTCATTTGCGCTCCACAGTGAGGACAGAACATGATGACTCCCTTCGGGAATGGGTTGTTCTCTTCTGTATCCCATGCTAGCCACACTTTTCAGGAGACGGTACATATCTACCGACATGAGAGAAGCGGTCTTATACTGGCACCGTCAGCCGGTGGACAATCGGATGAAAGGGGATGCAATGATGCCATGTCAATCCTGCGGCGCTCCCATGGGGGAGCAGGATAAATTCTGCATGCGGTGCGGCGCTGCCAGACAGGAGCCTGTCCAACTGGCGGCTACGGATCCGTCCACAGTCTGTCCGGCGTGCGGTGCCGCGATTGATGATTCGATGCGCTTCTGCATGCATTGCGGCGCGAAGCTGTCTCCGCTTCCCGCTGCGGTTGCTTCGGCGGTCCCTGTCGAACCTGAACCGCAGCGGAAACGCGGAATGACTAAGGGTGCCGTGGCTGCGATCGTGGCTGTGACTGTGGCGGTTATTGCGATTGCCGCATTCGGCGTCTGGTGGTTCGTGCTGCGCGACGATGCCTCGGCACAGTCCGGTGCCGTCGGAACACCGCTGTCCGGTGAATCATCTGAATCGTCGGACTCGAATGACGCGGGGGATACGGCCGATTCCGGTGACGCCGATGCACGGGGGCACGCTTCGGCGGGGGATAAATCGCGGACAGCTGTCTGCGCGGTGCCGGATGCGTCACTGTCGGATGTGAGACTCAGCGGGACCTCGCTGATCGCCAGTGTGGACTTCGAATCGGAATCTTGTGAAGACTCCTCGTATTCCGCCGCTGGGGTGCAGGTCACGATACAGGATGACGGCAACGTTGTGGCTGCAGCCGTCTACGACTTTGGAGACGCTCCGCTGGAATTCGATGACGGAACGGCACAAGCCGATCTGGCGTTCACCACGGTGCAGTATTGGCGTCCGTATGATCAGATTGATGTTTCAGACGCGAGCGTTGAACTCACCGAGGACGCAACGGCATCAGGTGCTTCCGCGGCTACCGTCGAAGGAGCGTTGGGCGGGGCGAGCATTGCGGACACGGATATCGAACGGTATGCGCAGCTGGCCATGAGCTGGCAGCTTGATCATGATACGACCGCGGCGAACACCTTCTACTCCACGTTTACCACTCAGTTGTCCAGCAAGCAATATGGGCCTTTCGCTGTTTGGTGTGGGTGAGTGGGTCGGGGGGTGGTGGTGCTGGTCGG
>ERZ1090862.105-NODE-105-length-34213-cov-5.890362_pt1 | contig 34213 bp, 28 predicted proteins | sample MGYA00478481_ERZ1090862 | MGnify/ENA primary metagenome ERZ1090862 (study PRJEB33644, sample SAMEA5815745) | chicken gut metagenome | biome: Chicken; feature: Gastrointestinal Tract; material: Caecum | place: Ireland | collected 2019-01-01 | study: A study of the... | reverse complement strand
TGCTGACGGTTCCGCCGGCTGCTTTGCAGCTTCGTCATCCTCCGGCTCAGTCTTCTTATATTTGTTAAAGATATTCATGAACTCTTTGCCGGTGATGGTCTCCTTCTCCAGCAGGAAGGCCGCAATCTCGTCCATGGCATCCCGGTATTCCCGGATGATCGCCAGGGCCTTATCATAGGCCTCCTTGAGAATCTTCTGCACTTCTTTGTCAATCAGCGCTCCGGTGGCGTCGGAACAGTTCATCACCGGACGGCCGTCCAGATAACGGCTCTGCACGGATTCCAGTCCCATGAGTCCGAACGTATCGGACATGCCGTACTGGGTTACCATGGCACGGGCAATCTGGGTGGCTCTCTCAATATCGTTGGAAGCGCCGGTGGTCACGGAGTTAAATACCACTTCCTCCGCCGCGCGGCCGCCAAAGAGTCCCACCAGTTCGCTGAGCATCTGCTCCTTGCTCATAAGATAACGCTCTTCTTCCGGCATCTGCATGGTGTATCCCAGAGCGCCCATGGTTCTTGGCACAATGGTAATCTTCTGCACCGGCTCTGTCTTTTTCTGCACAGCGATGCTCACAGCGTGACCGACCTCGTGGTACGCCACGATCCGTTTCTCCTCGTCGCCGAGAATCCGGTCTTTCTTCTCCTTACCGGCGATGACCACTTCCACGGCTTCCATCAGATCCTGCTGGGTCACCACAGAACGTCCCGCCTTGACGGCTCCCAGAGCCGCCTCGTTGACCATGTTGGCCAGATCCGATCCCACGGCGCCGGAGGTTGCCAGGGCAATCTCCTCAAAGTCCACGGAATCATCCATGAGCACGTTCTTCGCATGTACTTTCAGCGTCTCGATCCGGCCTTTCAGATCCGGACGCTCCACGATGACCCTCCGGTCAAACCGTCCCGGACGAAGCAGCGCCTTGTCGAGGACTTCCGGACGGTTGGTGGCAGCCAGGATCACAAGACCTTTGGAAGAATCAAAACCATCCATCTCCGCCAGCAGGGCGTTCAACGTCTGTTCCCGCTCGTCGTTTCCTCCGCCGTAAGCGGTGTCACGGCTCTTACCGATGGCGTCCACCTCATCGATGAAAATGATACAAGGCGCCATGGACTGGGCCTGCTTAAACAGGTCACGCACACGGGACGCGCCGACGCCGACGAACATCTCCACGAAGTCCGAACCGCTCAGAGAGAAGAACGGCACATTGGCCTCACCGGCCACCGCCTTGGCCAGCAGGGTCTTACCGGTTCCCGGAGGGCCCACCAGAAGAGCTCCCTTCGGCAGCTTGGCACCGATCTTTGTATATTTACCCGGATTGTGAAGGAAGTCCACCATCTCCGAGAGGGTCTCCTTCGCCTCATCCTGTCCCGCCACATCCGCAAATGTGACGCCGGTCTTTTTCTCCACATATACCTTGGCGTTGCTCTTGCCGACACCGCCCATCATGCCGCCGCCCTTTCCGATACCGCGCATCACAAAGAACATCATGGCATATATGAGCGCAAACGGAAGCAGCCATCCCACTACAACCTGTGTGATCAGGGACGAACCGGAATCATCCTGCTTCTCAAAGTGAATGTCCGCCGCCAGCAGGCGGTTGGTCAGCTCGGAATCCGGAAAGACCACCGTGTAATATACGGTCTTCACCAGCGGATTCTCCTGCTTCTTCGGCTCAATGAGCACCCGGCTGTCCGTCAGCGTCACACTCTTGATCTCCTTCTTGTCCAGCATGTCGACAAATTCATCATAGGTGATTTTTTCCTGCTCGCCGTTCCGGTAACGGTTCATCACCGTCGAAAAAAGCACCGTAAGCCCCAGACAGATCACCAGCATAATCAACGCTGATTTCAGGTTCTTCTTTTTATTGGGGTCGTTATTCTGATTATTATTATTCATTTATTCCTCTTCATTCCTCCATGATGCGGCTGTATGCCGGCATATCCTCTCCCCGGACGCCGGCATGCTGCCGTATACACTGACACCTTCTTTCCCAGAGGCTGACAGGTACTTTACAGGTTCTCCAGCAGCTTCACCGCATCCTTCATATAATCTCTTTCTGTAAATTCTATCTTTCCTGCATCACAGGCAGCCGCCAGTTCCGGATCCATCGGAATCTTTGCCAGCACCGGAACCTGATACTGGGCCGCGATCTCATCGATATGGCTCTCGCCAAAGACATAGATCTTTCTGCCGCAGTCCGGACATTCCACATAGCTCATGTTCTCCACCAGACCGAGAATCGGGATATTCATCATTCTTGCCATGTTGGCGGCCTTCTCAACGATCATTCCCACCAGCTCCTGCGGGGAAGCCACGATGATGATGCCGTCCAGAGGCAGAGACTGGAAAATAGTCAGCGGTACATCGCCGGTTCCCGGAGGCATATCCACAAACATATAGTCAATGTTCTGCCAGAGGGTCTCTCCCCAGAACTGTTTGATCACTCCGCCAAGGACCGGTCCTCTCCAGATGACCGGATCTGTCTCATTAGCCAGAAGCAGGTTGACAGAAACCATATCAATACCCATGGCTGTGGAACCAGGAACGATCAGACCGTCGATATTTCCCACCAGATTCTCATGGACGCCGAACGCCTTCGGAATGGAAGGTCCTGTGATATCGCCGTCAAGGATCGCTGTCTTATATCCTTCCCGCATGGTCGCACAGGCAAGCAGGGAAGTTACCATGGATTTACCCACGCCGCCCTTTCCGGACACAATGCCGATTACCTTTTTTACGGAGCTTCCCTCGCTCAGTTTTACACGGAAATCTTCCGGGCTGCTCTGTCTTTCTGCGCAGTTTTCGCTGCAGGAACTGCAGTCATGTGTACATTCACTCATTTCTCTTTACCTCTCTTTCTCTATATGAGCGGATACAGCCGCTCCCCCTGTCACAGCTTTTCCCCTGAATGAGGGCAATGGTTCCGGGCATAGGATGGATGATCCGCCCGCTCCTTCACACTCAGGCCAGCTGCTCCATGATTTTTTTCATATTTTCTGTGATATCTCCCTCAAAGACCGCCGAGCCGCAGACAAAAATATCCACGCCGCATTCTGACAATCTCTTTACATTGGAAGCATTGATTCCTCCATCCACTTCGATCTTGACAGACAGTCCTCTCTCGTCGATCATGGCGCGCAGCGCGCGGATCTTCTCGTCGCAGTAGGAAATGTATTTCTGTCCTCCAAAGCCCGGATTCACCGTCATGAGAAGAACCATATCCAGTTCCTCCAGGACATAATCCAGAACATGGAGTGATGTGGACGGATTCAGGGAAACCGCCGCCTTCTTCCCGCAGGCCTTGATCTGCTGGATCACCCGGTCAAGATGCGTGCAGGCTTCCGCGTGAACGGTAATGATATCGGCGCCCAGACGCGCGTACTCTTCCACATATCTTCCCGGATCTTCCACCATCATATGCACGTCAAAAACCGCATCGGTGATCGGCCGAAGCGCCTTGATGACCGGTGTTCCAAAAGAAATCTGCGGAACAAACATTCCATCCATCACATCAATGTGTATATATTGTGCCCCCGCTTCCACGGCAGTAATCACATCCCGTCCCAGATCAGTGAAATCTGCTGATAAAATGGACGGTGCCAAAATAGTTTCTCTTTTATTCATAATTGATACCCCTTTTTTCAATGACCTTCCGGCCCTTGTACCATCATAACATAAATCATCGATACTGCAAGTCGAAAATCACAAAAACACGGAAAGTTCACGAAGGAACAACTTTCAGCCGGGGTGCTCCCCTGGTAAAAGCTGAGCCTCCGGCGGATCGCAGAGGCGTGCAGATGAAAACTCCTTCGGAGCGCGCGCCCTGCGGCAGGTACGCTGGCGGCATACCTGGATCTTTTTTGCCGGAAAATCCGCAATACGCACGCGCATCCGCTTTGTGTATGTTATAATAAGGCAAAAAAAGAAAGGAAGAATCATCTATGCAATTTTTTGCTCCAACCCGCGTCTATCTGGAAAAAGACTGCGTGGCAAATCATAAAAATGAACTGCTCTCTTACGGAAGCCGTGCTTTCATCATCACCGGAAAACATTCCTCCAAAGCCAACGGCTCCCTGGACGATGTTCTCTCCATTCTGGACGAAGCTTCCGTTCCATATCTCATTTATAATGATATCGAGGAAAACCCTTCCGTGGAGACCGTGACCAAAGCTGCCGGAATCGGAAAAGACTTTCAGGCGGATTTCGTCATCGGCATCGGCGGCGGTTCCCCGCTGGACGCCGCCAAGGCCATCGCCCTGCTCATGGCCAATCCACAGGAGGACGCCGGATGCCTCTACGAATCCAAAGAGCTGACAGCGCTGCCGGTCGTCGCCATCCCGACCACCTGCGGTACCGGTTCCGACGTCGCCCCGAACGCCGTGCTGACCCGGCACGCTTTTAAGACGAAAAAGAGTATCAGCCATAACATTTATCCAAAACTGGCTCTGGTGGATGGCAAATATCTCTCCTCCGCCAGCAGCAATCTGATCATCCACACGGCTGTGGACGCCCTCGCCCACTGTGTGGAGAGCCGTCTTCACACCAAAGCAAATGTATATAATCACATGTTTTCCGAGTACGGCCTTGCGCTCTGGAGCCGTCTGGTACCTGCTCTGACACAGCTGGCCGGACAGAAAGACAAGACTCCTGCGGATCTGTTATCAGAGGAGGACCGGGAGGCCCTTATGCTGGCGTCCACTGTGGCAGGCATGGCCATCGCCCAGACGTCCACGTCCCTGCCTCATGCCATCAGCTATGAGATCACTTACAATCAGGGCGTTCCTCACGGAATGGCCTGCGGCATTTTCCTCGCCGCCTACATGGACGAATACGCCCGCAATAATGCGGAAGATGTCAACCGGGTGCTCTCTCTGCTGGGCTTTCCTTCCACCGATGACCTGGGCGCCTTCCTGCGTAAGATTCTCGGCACCGTGACCATCACAGAAGCAGAATGTGATCTTTACGCGGATAAAGTCATGACCAACGCTTCCAAACTGTCCACCTATCCGTTCGCCATTGACCGGGATGGTATCGTCAGGATCATCAAACGTTCCCTTACCATTACCGCATAACACCGGAGATATCAAAGAGGCTGTTTCACAGTGCAGCAAACCGGAGATTCCGGCTGCACTCTGTGTAAACAGCCTCTTTTTACATGTTATTTTACATGTTATTTCTTACAATGATATATTATCTTTCTATCGATATGCTATCTTTAATATTGCAGCGCCTCTTTGATGATGCGCTGCCTTGGTATGGTGGTATCTCTTCGATACGATGCCTATCTTCCCAGTACCTGGGCGATCTGGAATTCGTATTCATCCACGTCTTTTGCCATGCCCAGAGCATCCTCGATATCGTAATCGATATACTGGCCGTTTCTGTAACCTACCACACGGTTTGAAGCGCCGGCACATAATAAGTCAACAGCCAGTGCTCCCATGTAAGAAGCATATACACGGTCCTTTGCTGTAGGAGCGCCGCCTCTCTGCATGTAACCTAAGATCGTTGCTCTTGTCTCAACACCGGTTCCCTGCTCGATACGTTTTGCCATACCGTAAGAATGTCCGATTCCCTCTGCATTGATGATCAGATGATGTTTCTTTCCAAGAGCTTTCTTTTCCAGAATGCTGTCGATCAGTTTTGCTTCCAGTTTTGGACGGTTACCGTCAAAACGTTCCGGAATGATAATATCTTCCGCACCAGATGCGATTCCGCACCACAGAGCGATGTAACCTGCGTTTCTTCCCATAACCTCGATGATGGAACATCTCTCATGGGATGTGGAAGTATCACGGATCTTGTCAATGGCTTCCATTGCAGTATTTACTGCGGTATCAAAACCAATGGTATACTCTGTACAGGCGATATCCAGGTCGATGGTTCCCGGAAGAGCGACTGTGTTCACACCGTGCTGCGCCAGCTTCTGCGCGCCGCGGAAGGAACCGTCTCCGCCGATGACAACCAGTCCGTCAATGCCCTCTTCATGAAGAATCTCTGCTGCCTTTTTCTGGTATTCTTCCTGTTTGAACTCTTCACATCTTGCTGTGAAAAGTACTGTACCACCTCTGGAAATAATATCTCCGGTGAAGGTTCTGTCCATATCAAAAATCTCACGGTTCAGCAGACCGCTGTAGCCACGTTTAATGCCCTTTACTTTTACGCCTCTGTCCCATGCGGTTCTTGCCACAGCTCTGATCGCCGCGTTCATTCCAGATGCGTCTCCACCACTTGTCAAAATACCAATTGTGTCTACTGCACTTGTCTTACTCATAGATTACCTCCATAACTTTGTGTATTCCCTAAATTAAATTCTGTAGAAAAACCGGATGACTGGAAAATACATCCGGCTTTTCACTTGTCATATTATCTCTTTTTCTGGAATTTTTCAATACTCTTCTCAACAAGCTTTATATTTTTTTCTCCAAAAATATTCTCAAGTTCCCGCAGCACCTCCGCGTCTCCGGAGAGATTTTCGTAGGACGGAAGCCGCTTCACCGCCTTTTCTTCGCGGGAATATATAAGGATTTCCCGCTCTCCCGGGTGCTGACGTATCACATCATACAGCATGTTCTGTTTCTCCTGAAAATATCCGATATTCTGTACCTGGATCCATATTTCCTTTGGAACCTGATCCATGGAAATAACGAACTCCGCCACCAGCTTGCCATTTTCCTCAGAGACAGAAGCTCTTCCCTTCACATACACGGCCGTGTCCATGACCAGCAGATCTCTGTACTTCTGATAATCTCTCGGAAACAAAATGACTTCCACTGTTCCATAGAGATCTTCCAGAGTCACAAAGGCCATATTCTGATTCGTTTTGGTAAGTTTAACCGTTACGTTTGAAATCAGGCCGCCCACGATATAATTGCGTCCGTCTCTGACCACCGCCAGTCCGCTTTCCTCATCGGGCTCAAAATCTGTGGTTTTAGCGGTAATCTGCTTCTCCATGGACGCCATGTAATCCTGGAGAGGGTGTCCGCTTACGTATATACCCAGCACTTCTTTCTCAAAAGCAAGCTTCTGGGACTGCTCAAATTCACCCACATCCGGATACTGGATTTCGTATTCCTTTTTTTCTTCTTCCGAAAAGAAATCAAACAGCGACATTTGTCCCGTGATATTTTCTTTCTTTTCTCTGGTGACCTCATCGAGCACATAGGCGTATACCATCATCATCTGTCTCCGGGTGGCTCCCAGACTGTCCAGGGCGCCCGCCTTGATCAGGTTCTCAATGGTCCGCTTGTTGATTTCTTTCGAGGTCAGACGCTCCATGAAATCTTTCAGATTCCGGTATTTTCCGTGAGCTTCCCGCTCCTCGATCATCACATCGATGACATTCTTTCCCAGACTCTTGATGGCGCTCAGGCCATAGCGGATGGCGTTGCCGGAAACGGAGAATCCGCTCTCTCCCTCATTGATATCCGGCTGCAAGATCCCGATGCCCATGCTCCGGCAGGTGTTGATATATTCCGTGATCTTCTTTGGATTGGTGATCACCGAGGTCAGCAGCGCCGCCATAAATTCCAGCGGATAATGGCAGCGAAGCCACGCTGTCTGATAGGCTACCACCGCATAAGCGGCAGCGTGGGATTTGTTGAAGGCGTACTTAGCAAAATCAATCATCTCGTCAAACACATGGTTGGCCACATCCTCCGGGATTCCCCGCCTGATACAGCCTTCCACGCCCTCTTCCTCATTGCCGTAGACAAAATTTGCCCGCTCCTTCGCCATCACGTCGGCCTTTTTCTTGGACATGGCACGGCGCACCAGATCGCTTCTGCCCAGGGTATAGCCGGCCAGTTTCATAACGATCTGCATGACCTGTTCCTGATAGACGATACAGCCGTAGGTCGGCTCCAGTATCTCCTCCAGCTCCGGACAGCTGTAACGGATGCTGTCCTTATTATTCTTTCCTTTGATATATTTCGGAATAAAATCCATCGGCCCCGGCCGGTACAGGGAGATGCCGGCGATGATATCTTCCAGATTGCCCGGCTTCAGCTCCCGCATGAAAGACTTCATGCCGGCACTCTCCAGCTGGAACACACCGTCTGTCTTAGCCTGACCGATCATCTCGTAAACCTCCGGATCATCATAGTCGATGGCATTGATATCCAGCGGCTGTCCGGTTTTTTTCTCCACCATGCGCACCGCATCCTGGATCACCGTCAGAGTCCTCAGACCCAGGAAATCCATTTTGAGAAGTCCCAGCTCCTCGATGGTGGTCATGGTAAACTGAGTGGTGATCACATTGTCGGCGCCTCTGGAGAGAGGAACAAATTCATCCAGCGGTTCTGAACCGATCACCACGCCGGCGGCGTGAATGGAGGTATGTCTCGGCAGTCCTTCCAGACGCATGGACATATCGATCAGATTCTTCGTCACCTCGTCGGCCTCATAAGCCTGCCGCAGCTCCGGATTATGCTTCAGCGCCTTTTCGATGGTAATCCCCAGCTCCATAGGAATCATTTTCGCCACCTTATCTACCTGCGCATACGGAATATTCATGACCCGTCCCACGTCCCGCACCGCCATACGGGCAGCCATGGTACCAAAGGTGATGATCTGCACCACCTTGTCCTTGCCATATTTTTCATACACATAATCAATGACTTCCTGCCGCCGCTCATAGCAGAAGTCAATATCAATATCCGGCATGGACACACGTTCCGGATTCAGAAAACGTTCAAAAATCAGCTGATACCGAATGGGATCGATATTGGTGATTTCCAGACAATAGGCCACAATGCTTCCCGCCGCAGATCCCCGTCCCGGTCCCACGGCAATATCCTGACTTTTGGCAAACCGGATAAAATCCCATACAATAAGGAAGTAATCCACATACCCCATATTTTTGATGGTGTCAAGCTCATAAGCCAAACGCTCTTTCAAATCTTCCGGCGGCGGGTCGCCATAACGCTTCACCAGCCCTTTTTCACACAATTCCTTCAGATAAGAAAACGCATCATACCCTTCCGGCACATCAAACTTCGGCACCTTCTGCTCTCCAAAAACAATCTCCACATTGCACCGCTCCGCGATCTTGTGGGTGTTCTCCAGCGCCTCCTTCGCATAAGGAAAGACCTTCTGCATCTCCTCTTCTGATTTCAGGAAAAACTGTCCCCCCTCATAGCGCATCCGGTCCTGGTCGGTGACCAGCTTTCCGGTCTGGATACACAGGAGAATATCATGAGGCACCGCATCTTCTTCCTTAATATAATGCACATCGTTGGTGACCACCAGCGGGATATCCAGCTCCTTGGACATGCGCATGATCACCGAATTCACCTGGGTCTGCTGCCGCAGTCCGTGATCCTGCAGCTCCAGAAAGAAGTTGCCCTGTCCAAACAGCTCGTTCATTCTCCGTGCCGCAGCCCGGGCGCCCTCATAATCTTCCTTTAATATCTTGTTTGGAATCTCACCCGCCAGGCAGGCGCTCAGCGCGATGATCCCCTCGTGATACCGCTCCAGGATCTCATAATCCACCCGCGGCTTATAGTAGTATCCTTCCGTAAAGCCCCGGGTGACGATCTTCATCAGGTTCTTGTATCCCTGGTTATTCTCCGCCAGCAGCACCAGATGATAATATCTGTCATCCCCTCTGCTCTGTTCCCGGTCAAAACGGGAGCCGGGAGCCACATAGATCTCACAGCCGAGAATAGGCTTCACTCCCACTTCTTTTGCCTTTTTATAAAAATCGATCACACCGTACATGACTCCATGGTCCGTGATGGCAAGGCTGTCCATGCCCAGTTCCTTAGCCCGGGGCAGAAGCTCACTGATCTTGCTGGAGCCGTCCAGCAGACTGTATTCCGTATGCACGTGCAAATGTGTAAACGCCAACGGCTTCACCTCCTGTTTTTCTCAAATGTAAAAGAATCCGTCCTGAATCTTCCGGGATTCAGAACGGATATCCTGGCAGGCCGCCTTTCGGGGCCCGGTGTGCAGTGCTGATCAGGCGGAATCTCATCCGCGCAAATACCTACTCTGACAAAGTCGGATGCAGTATTCCGTAATTATCAGTCGCAATCAGATTATAAAAGGTGCTGGTATTGTCTTCCGGTGCCGGGTTCAATTTCTGATAAAAAGAGAATCCGACTCCGCCGATAATGCAGATCAGACACAGATACCCGATCCACTTGACTGCTCTGCTCTTTCTTTTCTCCTTGGCAATAATCTTTTTGCGGTTCTTTTTATATTCTTTCTGTTTGTCCACCTTTGCCTGGCTCATCTGCCTCATCTCGCTTTCTGCTCATCTTTTTCATCTGCATTTATTATACCGAATTCTTTTCTTCCCCGCAAGAATTATATCCTTGTTGTTTTTAAAATATATGCGTTTTCCGGACATCCGCCGCCGGCTCTGCAGTTCTGAAAGATCGGGATCACTGTTCTGAGGTATCGTCTCCGTCATCCTCATAACGCCGCAGCAAATCCACAAACCGCTTTGCGGTCAGATGCGGCCTCGTGATGGCACTGCCCACCACCACTGCGTGGGCGCCCAGATACATACATTTCATGGCATCCTCCGGTGTGTTGAGATGCCCTTCCATCATCATATACACATCCTGACCGAAATCCCGGCACATGCGGGCAAACTCCCGGTAATCCGGACACGGCCGGTCCTGCGTGTAGTCCGTATAGCCGCAGAGAGTCGGCGCCACAATGTCTGCCCCCAGCTCCACTGCCCGTTTGGCCTCCTCATAATTGGACACATCTGCAAATGTGATGGCCTCCGGAATCGCTTCTTTTACCTGCGGCAGCAGCTTCCAGGCAATGGTCTTCTCGTGGGTCAGCCTCCCGGTACAGTCCATGGCAATAATATCCGCCCCGGCCTCCCACACCGCTTTTGCAGCTTCCAGGGTCGGTGTGATATAAACGCCGGTATCTTCATTCCATATTTTGTACAATCCGATCACCGGCAGCTGTACCGCCTCCCTGATCTGCCGGATCTGCTCCGGGGTGTTGGCCCGGATACCCACGGCACCGGCCCATTTGGCGGCCTCCGCCATCTTCACCGCCATATCTTTCGTATAGATCGGATCCTCCGGCTGCACCTGGCAGGATACCACCAGTCCTCCCCGCAGAGATTCCAGGATCTCTCTCTTTCTTTTATCCGTTGTTTTCATGGTATTCTCCTTCCTCGTCTGTCAGTATTTTCTGTTTTCAAATATCCTCTGTCTCTTCTGATGTTCTTTCCTTTCTCAGATATCTTATCACAGTTTGCATCTATACGGAAAGAAAGAGAAAAATAAGATAAATATCTCTTTTCCTTTTTGATTCGATATGATATACTTCTGTTAGAAAGAAAGAGGTGTTTCAAATGACAGAACGACAGTCCAAACTCATAAAATTGGTAAACATTTATCAAAAGATTGAAGTGAGCCGTCTGGCTGAGCTTCTTGACGTGTCCCAGGTCACCATCCGCAAGGATCTTGATCATCTGGAAGACGAAGGACTGCTGACCCGTGAACATGGATATGCGCTCATCAAGAACGCAAACGATATCAATACCCGCCTGACGATCAACTACGACACCAAGCTGAAAATCGCCACCAAGGCGGCAGAAATGGTTTCCAACGGGGAGACTGTCATGCTGGAATCCGGTTCCACCTGCGCCCTGCTGGCCGAACAGCTGGCGAAGCTGAAAAAGGATATCACCATCATCACCAATTCCGCCTACATCGCCATCCGTATCCGGGAGATGCCGGTACGCAAGGTCATCCTGCTGGGCGGAGAATATCAGAAAGAATACCAGGGCATGGTCGGCCCCCTTGTCCGCAAATGTGCCAAAGAGTTTTTCGTGGACAAGTTTTTTGTGGGCACCGACGGTTTTATTCCGGATGCCGGTTTTACCTGCGACGATCTGATGCGGGTGGAGACTATGAAATACATGGCTAACTCCGCCAACCGGACCATCATTCTGGCAGATTCCAGCAAGTTCTCTCAGAAGGGCGTTGTCATCCAGTCCACCTTTTCCGATATAGACACTCTTTGTACTGATTCCGGAATCTCTGCGGAGATCGCAGATATCCTGACCCGGAACAATATTCATGTTGAAATAGCAGAATAAGGGCAGCCGTTCAGTCATACGCCGCCAGAGCGAAAGAGGCGTTAAAACTGAATGGTTACGAATAAGGAGTTTATATGTTTCGAATACCAAAACGTTTTTTATGCCTGCTGTCCGCCGGTATCCTTTTTGCCGGCGCCCAGCCGGGCTTTTTTGTTACTGCACAATCTCAGATTTCCCCGGCTTCTTCATCCTTGGCAGTTTCTCAGGTTTCCCAGGCGGAACCTCTGGCCATGACCACAGAGGAGACCAGAAGCATTCCGGGGAGTTCGCATCTGATGATTTTTTCCTGTTTAAGCTCCAGTCCCGCCACGGCATCCGTCACCCCGGAGGGCGTCATCACCGCCCGGTCCGCCGGCAGTGCCACAATCTTGTACAACACGGTGGAAGGCTTTCACAGCCTTCGTGTGACGGTTTCCGACGCCGCTGAAAACAGCGGACAGAAAAGCAGCGGCACAACCGGGCAGCCGGAAGCTTCCATTCCTGTGGAACTTTCTGATCAGGTGCTTTTTATGGAACCCGATGATTCCTACACGCTGACACTGTCCGGCGATCTTTCCGCCGCCAGGAAGGCATCTCTCCACTGGGAAAGCAGCGACAGCAGCGTGGCTGATGTGGATGCCTCCGGGGAAATCACCGCCCGCGGCAAAGGTTCCGCTGTCATCACCTGCACCAGCAGAGACAGCAGCGATTCCGTCTCCGTCAACGTGGTGACCCGGGACTACGATGGCAATGCCTGTGATTTTTCCATTCTCACCGCCGGCGGCAGCACCCGAACCTACCGTCTGTACAAACAGAACGCCCACAACTACCCAAAATATGAGAATTATCTGGCCTGGCACGGCTGCGCCACCTGTTCTCTGACCTCCGTACTGGGCGCTTACAATCCGGACTACGCCGGCATACTGCCAAATGAAGTCATCGACGGTCCGGAAAAGGATACCGTCAGCCCGGATGCCTGGAACCGCGAACATAAAGAGCGCTCTCTGCCAAAACAGATGCCGCTCTCCATGTATGGTATCAGTTCCATATTGGAAAAACATGATGTGACTGTGGATTATGTCCGCACTTATTCTTCCGACGAAGAGGCCTCCGCCGACATCCTCAGTCATTTAAAAACCGGCAATCCGGTCATCTTTGAAGTCCGCCAAAAGAGCAATAAAACCGGCAAAAAGAGTTCCCGCTGGACCAATTCCTATCACACTATGGTGCTCCTTGGAGTGCTCACCAACGGCAAGGTCCTGGTCTACGACCCGGTGGACAAAAACTGGAAAAATAACGGGAACCGAATCACCATCACCGACTTAAGCGATGTGATGGAATTCATGTTCCCGTGCACAAAAATGGACAAAGCTATGTATTATAACGGCGCCGCCTCCGACGGCGGTTATATCAAAGTCTTTGATTCAGCGGAGTAATCGGTATCCGCCCGTTCCGGCAGCAGTCCATGGCAGAATAACCGGTGTCTGCAGTTTATCTCTGCCATTCATATCCGCCATTTATACCTGCGGCGTTTCCACGGAAGCCGGAATCTGCCGCAGGATCTTCATGACACCGTCTTCATCATTGGAGGCGGTGATATATTTTGCAATCTCTTTCAACTTTGGATGCGCATTTTCCATGGCATAGCTTTCCCCGCAGCTCAACAGAAGATCGTAGTCATTGAGGTAATCCCCAAAGGCCATGGATTCCTCCTTCTTTATATGAAGACTCTCCTCAATGGCCTCCATGGCGGAGCCCTTGCTTACCGAGCGGTTGGCCACGTCGATCCAGCTGTCGCCGGACAGTACCGCTGCGATGGTCTCCGGGATGCCCGACAGGCTGTTATACACCTCTTCTGCCCTATACTCGTCTATAAAAACAGCAATCTTTGCGATGATATCCTTCCCGATACACTCTTCCAGCGAATCCACAAACTCAAGGCTGTGATAATACATACGTCCGTTTTCTTCCGCCAATCCGGAACTATGCTTCATGTACGCCGCCTTCGCTCCGCACAAAATCAGATCCAGCCCCGGCATGGCTCCAAAATACTCAATACACCAACGGATATCTTCCTCAGATATCGCATTGCTGTAGATCATCTTTCCCTGCTTAAACACAAAACTGCCGTTGTCAGCCACATACATCAGGCACTCATTAAGAGATGGAAACATATCCCTGAGCGTCGCATACTGTCTGCCGCTGGCAAGCACCGTCTGGATCTCCGGATGGGACAGCACCCAGCTCTCAAAATCTGCCGGAGCGTTCTTCCCGCTGTCCAGCAAAGTTCCATCCATATCCACAGCCACCAGTTTTACATTTTTATTCACCATCACTGTTCTCCTTTTTTCTGTAAATATTCTCTTTTTCCATCATAGGCATTTTTAGATAATACCACAACAATATAGAAAAAACCAGCCGGATTCATTTCCCGGCAAAAAAGTCCCGGGATATTCCCGGAACTTTCCGATACTTCCAAACCATTTATTTTAAGTCAGCCGCTCAATGCCGCCCGTCATGGTCAGGATCTCCATGGCGATAAAGAGCAGCATCCACACTGCCGTAAAAGCATACACATAATATTTCCGCGAGGTATTGTTCCGGCTGAAGTACGCCGCAATACGCTTCCGGTGCCGTACCAGCAGAACACATCCTGCCACGCACAGCCCGCCGATCACAAGGACATACACCAGCTGCTGGCCGCTCTCCGGCATTCCTTTCAACAGCCGTGTAAACATGTCTCCGAACAGCAGATTATTCATCACATGCAGAACCATTGAAACATAGATGGAGTATTCCATGGCTGCGTATCCAAAGACCAGGCCCACCAGAAACGCAAAGATTCCCTGGAGCAAGTTGCCGTGCATCAGTCCGAATATTACTGACGATACCAGAATGGCAAAGGTCTTGCCGTATCTCTGCAGACTTCTCATGACAAAGCCCCGATAGATGATCTCTTCGACAACCGGCCCAAAGATTCCGGCATACAAAACCATGGACAAGGTCTGACTGGTTTTCGTGGCCGTCTCTATGGAGCTCATCATGCTGTAACCCAGCTGATTGGCCGCCGCCTCGGCGCCCGCTGCCATCAGAGAAAACAGAACCTGCGCCGTCATCATAAAGCAGAGCAGTTCGATAAATCTCCCTGCCCGCGGCATTTTCCCCGCCGCGAACATCGGTCTCAGCAGATGATCTCTCCGAAAATACAGCAGCAGAACCGCCGTTCCGATGAGAACAGCCAGGATACTGGAACTGCCGGAATGCAGAAGTTCTTTCAAAAGCGCGTCCACCGCGGCATCCTGCTGTGCTCCGGCCGGCTGCTTTACAAGCACCATGACGGTCTTTGCGATCATGTCCCCCACCACCACGAGCAAAATGAGGATATTATAGAGCAAAACTCCGCGCATCACATGATTGATATGTTTTTTCATATGCTGTTTCTTTGATCGTATTTTTATTTCTGTTACGTTCTTATCTTTCATATACTGCCTCCGTTCTCCCCGCCTGTCATTATCAGGGTGTGTTGTTCTTGTCTGCAGTATATGATATATTCTCCCGGCACAGGCAGGAATTGTTGTGAACGGCCCTTATTTTGTTGCGAACGGATCCTGTTTTGTGGTAAACAGCGCCGCCTCCAGAGTGAAAACGCCTTCACTGACATTTCTTTCGATATGCCCCATATATTTTTCCGCGGCTCTTTCCATATTCATAATGCCAAAACCATGCCAGTCCGCGTCGCCCTTACGGGTAGTCCCGGCCGCCAATATCTTTTCATCGCCCTGCACCGGATTTTCAAACCGGAACAGCCACATATTCCCCTGCCCGGCAATCTTCACCCGAATCCACTTTTCTTCCAGCTCTGAATGTTCCAGATATTCCAGCGCATTATCCAGGGCGTTGGAAAAAATCGTACAGATATCCAGCATCTCCACACCGCAGTCCTGCGGCAGCCTGCCTTCCACTTCCATGACGGCTCCCAATTCTCCGGCCCTGCGGTTCTTTTCATTTAAAATAGCGTCGGCAATGTCATTGCCACATTGAATCCCCACCTCGCTGCGGGCCAGTTCTTCTCCCAGCTGCGCCAGGTAATCGCGAATCTCGTTATTTTTCCCCTCCCCGGCCAGCACGGACAGAACCGCATAATGATTCTTCATGTCATGGCGCACTCTTCTTACTTCCTGCTGCGCCTGGCGGTACGCTTTGAAATGTTCCAGCTCCGCATTCAGATATCGTTCTGTCAGCTGTGCCTCTCTCTGATAGTATTCCTTTTTGCTTCCCTGCATCACAAAGGCGATCACCGCCACAGCCAAAAGAGCGATACTGATGCTTCCCGTCATCAGGAACAAAATGCGCCAGCCGCCGCCCAGTTCATATCCCGACACATTTTCCATGACGCCGATCAAAACCACCGCCATGAAGAATACAAAAACGCCGCCCAGGTTCAACAGCCACCGTTCGCCCCGGCTCAGCCTGCGGTATTCCCACTGACTTTTGAGCTGTTTCCGAAAACGGCGGCCTCTCCTCCAGAATACCAGCAGCGCCAGACAAAACGCCACATCCATGGCATAGGTGAATCCCTCGCTGCTTTTGGCTCCGGTAAACACACAATAAAGCGAGGTGCTGGCCGCCACCAGCATAAACAGATAACCGGAAATGGGCAGGAAAAGGAACATGCCCCGCAGCCGTCTTTCCTTCCGGGTAAGGAACACATACAGACAAAAAAAGGCCAGGGGCCACAGGACCTCTGCCGCCTCCGGCCTGCCGGGAACCAGTCTGAAACCTATGAGAAACACCAGAACACTTCCGCCAAACAGATACGTACTCCGCTTTCGTACAAATCCCGGCTCCATAAAAATGTAATGGTAACACAAAATCATCGAGAGCAGCATCACACTCCCGCTGAACATTTCATAAATATCCATAAACGGCATATCATTTCTCCCGCAGATACCGGGTCATCTTTTCCCGGAACAATTCTCTCCGGCGGCCGCTGATCGGCAGCGTTCCGCCATCCTCCATCAAAACATTTTTCCCGTCAAAGGAACAGATATGAGACAGATTCACGATATAACTCCGGTGAATCTGAAAAAAGGAATCCTCCGGCAGAGAGGCGGACAGATCCTTCATCCGTCCCCGCATCAAAAAGCTTTCTCCCTCTGTCAGAATATTCAAATAAACATTTTCACTCTTTATATAGAAAATATCTTCACAATCCACATACACTTCCCGGTCCCCGGTGGGAATCTTCAGCTTATGACGGGCCGCCGTCAGAGAGCTCCGCTCCACCGCCCGGAGCGCTTCCACCAGCTTTTCCTGCCGCAGAGGCTTCGCCAGGAAGCGAAAAGCCTGCACCTCGTACCCTTCCATGGCCAGCTCCGTGTGACTGGTAAGAAGAAGGACAGGAAGGTCCGGATAATCTGCCCGAAGACGCCGGGCCGTCTCCAGCCCGTCCATCCCCTTCATCTCAATATCGAGGAAAATGCAGGCGGCCTCTTCCGGCTCCCTCTCCATCGTCCGCAGCAGCTCTTCGCCCGAAGAGACAGAGAGAATCAGCACGTCAAGACTCTGATAATATTCCCTCAGACGTTTTTCCAGGTCTTCACAGATATATTTTTCATCATCACAGACTATGATCTTCATTCTGATACTCTCCTGTCTTTTCACATTTCCGTTTTTACCCGCTGCTGCCTGTATTTTTGCCGGCTGCTCCACTCTTTTTCTCACACGAACGTGCTTTATTTGTTTTCCGGCTTTGCCGCAGGGTGGGTCAGTCCTTCTTCTTCCAGAGCTTCGCAGAACTCCTGAAGTCCCATCATACCCAGATCCTGTTTGTCATTTTCAGCGTCACGTTTTCTCACGGAAACCATCTGCTGTTCTTCTTCCTTGGCTCCCACAATGAGCATGTACGGTACTTTGGCCAGTCTCGCCTCACGAATCTTGTATCCAAGCTTCTCATTGCGCTCATCCAGCTCCGCACGGATATTTTTTGCCTTCAGCTGACGAAGCACCTCATTGGCATATTCCGCATGTTTTTCTGATACCGGAAGGATTCTCACCTGTACCGGAGACAGCCACAGCGGGAACTTGCCGGCGTAATGCTCAATGAGGATACCGATGAACCGCTCAATGGAACCAAAGACAACCCGGTGAATCATGATCGGACGGTATTTCTCTCCATCGGCTCCGATGTATTCCGCCTCAAACCGCTGCGGCAGCTGGAAATCCAGCTGGATCGTACCGCACTGCCAGGTTCTTCCAATGGAATCCTTCAGATGGAAGTCCAGCTTCGGGCCGTAGAACGCGCCGTCTCCTTCATTGACCACATAATCCATACCCATATTTTCGATGGCCTGACGGAGAGCGTCCGTTGCCATCTCCCAGTCTTCGTCGCTTCCCATACTGTCTTCCGGTCTTGTAGACAATTCTACATGATATTCGAAACCAAATCCAGTATAAACTTCATCAATGAGCCGCACTACATTCTGGATTTCGGAAAGCATCTGATCCGGCGTCATGAAAATGTGGGCATCATCCTGCGTAAAACATCTTGCCCGCATGAGACCGTGAAGCTGTCCGGATTTCTCATGACGATGCACGGTTCCCAGCTCGCCAAGGCGCAGCGGCAGCTCCCGGTAGGAATGAGGCTCCATCTTGTAGACCAGCATACCGCCCGGACAGTTCATCGGCTTCACCGCAAAGTCCACATCATCGATCTTTGTGGTGTACATGTTTTCCCGGTAATGATCCCAGTGACCGGAAGTCTCCCAGAGGCTCCGCTCCAGAATCATCGGCGTGGAAATCTCCTGATAACCTTCCCGCTCATGAATCTTTCTCCAGTAGTCAATGAGTACATTTTTGAGAATCATTCCCTTTGGCAGGAAGAACGGGAAGCCCGGCCCTTTGTCAGAGAAGAAGAATAACCCCTGTTCTTTGCCCAGTTTCCGGTGATCTCTTCTCTTTGCTTCCTCGATCATAAACAGGTACTCGTCCAGCATGGAAGCCTTCGGGAAAGAAATTCCGTAAATCCGGGTGAGCATTTTGTTGTGCTCATCTCCCCGCCAGTAAGCACCGGCCAGAGATAAGAGTTTAAACGCCTTGATATTTCCTGTATTTGTAATATGCGGGCCGCTGCAGAATTCCTCATATTCTCCTTGCTGGTAAAATGTGATCGTCTCCTCATCCGGCAGTTCTTCGATCATTTCCACCTTGTAATCTTCTTTCTGCTGCTCCATGTAGGAAAGAGCGTCCGCCTTTTTTACCTCCCGCACGGAAAGCGGCAGATTTTCTTTTACGATGCGGCGCATTTCTTCCTCCACCGCTTTTAAATGTTCCTCCGCAAACGGGAAAGAAAACTCAAAATCATAATAAAATCCATTGTCAATGGCCGGTCCGATGGCACATTTCGTGTCCGGATACAGCCGTTTTACCGCCTGGGCCATCACATGGGAGCTGGTATGCCAGAAGGCCTTTTTTACCTCCTCCTGTTCAAACTTTCCATCCATGACCTGTCCGTCTCTCAATAATACTTTCATAATATGCATCTCCTTTTAAATTTCCTGTGAAATAACAGAGAGTTCTGCCCGGCAGAACTCTCGCGCCTGCGGCGGGTCGCGAAAGCGGCATCTTCCTATCCGCCGCAGTGCGACCCCCGCGGAGCGTTTTTTATTTCATAGGAATGCAATCTCCTATGAAATAAAAAAGCACCCCGGAAAGACACGATCCATATGTCTTCCAAGGGTGCGTATCGCACGGTTCCACCTTTATGTTTCACTTCAGATTCTGACAAATCCTAACCCTTAACGCAGGTGTACGTCAGCGCTTACCAATCTGTCCTGCTCCGGCAGGCTCTCCGCGGTCTTCCTGTCTGCCCTCAGACAGCTCCCCGCTCTCCGGCAGATATTCCTCTCCGCCGTCAGTCTTCGGCGCTGCGGCTCTGGAATGGTTTTCGTAAACGTTCCACATAAACGGCTTCCACCAGCTGCCGTTCTCTCTGGATGCTTCCCGGTAAACTACTCTTTTCCGTCATCGCTTTTGCTTTGTTCTTCGTTTGTGATAATAGCACTGGCTTTTTTATTTGTCAACGCCTTCTGAACACAAAGATGCAGAATTTTATGTATCAGATCAAAGAGAGCCGACATGAGACAGATACCCGCTGCCAGTCCCAGCGCGTACATCACCAGCTCCGAGCCGTAGCCGCGGCTCACCGCCCACCGTTTTCTCACCGCATTGCTCATCATATAATAGAGGGAACCTCCGGGAATCAGAGGGATCAGAGTGGTGATCACATACAGGTTGGCCGGACACCGACGGACTCTGGCAAGGATTTCCCCGTACAGCACAGAAAACATCCCGGCACAGACGGAGGGTACAAAAATACCATCCAGAAAGGCCGCCAGATAATAATAGAGAATCCAGTCCAGCATTCCTCCTGCCGCCGCTGCCAGCAGATGTCTCGGTTTCATATTAAATATCATCCCAAATCCCAGGGAGCCGGCAAACGCCGTCACCGTTTTTACCGCCATCATTTCCATCATCTTCTCACACCCCCGTCATCCAGACCGCGCCCATGAATCCGCAGGCCAGGGCGCCTGCCCACAACAGTGATTCGATCAGCCGCATAATACCTGATATCGTATCTCCGATCAGAACATTCCGCACCGCATTGGTCAGGGCCAGACCCGGAATCAGCAGCATGATGTCCCCGATCATGATCTTGTCCACATGCACCGGCAGAAACCCGGCCAGCAGGCAGATGATCGTCCCGGTCACAAAAGAGACGATCAGATTAAAAATCACATTATTCATACAAAGAGGCGCCAGCCGTCTCTGCATGGCGCAGATCAGCACCGCCACCAGAGCCGCCATGGCCCCGTCGGCGGCATTTCCTCCAAAGAACATGGCGAGACTGCCGGCGGCCAGCATGCTCCCACAATAAAAATACAGTCTCCCCTGCCGGAACTCTCTGATCCGTTTTATCTCCGCCGTCAATTCTTCCACAGGCAGAGGATGCGCACAGCACCGCCTGCTCAGCGCGTTCAATTCTTCAATCTTTGTAAAATCTGTATCTCCCGAGGAGCGGATCCGTTTCGTCTGGGTCAGCATCTCTCCGTCCGGAAAAGTGATCGTCACCACAATACTGGACGTGATCGCAAAGACATCGGTCTCCGACGCCCCATAAGCCCTTCCCATCCGGACGATGGTCTCCTCCACGCGCTTTACCTCCGCGCCATTGGTAAGCAGCAGCGCACCCACGTGAATGAGCTGCTGCAAAATCTTTCCCCTTGTGTCCATATGAACTTCCTCCGGTTTTGCCGCTGCCGCGGCTTCTTTTATCCACAGGAATTATAAATGATTTCACAAAAATCCGCCACCATATTTTTCTTCAATTCCACCTGATCGCTCCGGTCTCTTTTTATCCAGCACATTCACCCCGCCACATTCTCAGGATTCTGCATTTGCTTTATGCCTTCTCTCACCGCCGCATGGACAAAAAAGCATCGTACAGATTCACAATCCCATATCCCCACTCCCGGTTGGGATACTCGTAAGCGCCGGAACGCACCGCCCCCTGAATCAGATAAAACCGCATATTCTGCCCATTTAATGATAAATCATTTTCTTTCACAATGGCCCACTCCTGCATCAGCGCCCCGATGCCCGCTCCAAAGGCGGCGGCCACACTGCTTCCGCTGCGGCTTACCTCCCGGCGGCTGCCGCCGGACTCCTGCGCTCCGTCCTGTTCCGGACGACGGACGGCCGTCGGCGCCGGAATATGCACATTGACCCCCGGCGCCGCCAGATCCGGCTTCACCCTGCCATCCCTCGTATACCCCTGACTGGCACGGACATACAGGCTCTCCGTATTCACCTCATAGGGCACATAGGTGATTCCGTAAAAAGCATCTCCGGGAGAAGTCAGGGTATCCGAGGCCTCCGGACTCACAAAAAATGTCTCTTCCCGGAGAAAATTCGTAATGGGCATCCAGAGATTAAAGGTCCGGTTTCCGGTTCCCCGGGCGTAAACCTGCAGCCGCCACAATCCCGCGGACGGACTGCGGAAATTCATCCGGATCACCTGCTCACCGCCGACAGTCTCCCCCGCAAATGAACGGATCTGCAGAACAGTATTTTCCGGGAAAAAACGAATGTTCCGGAATTCATTGCGTTTCAGCTGAATCCGCTCCACGTTTTCTCCTCCCGGCGAGATCAGTCCCACTGAGAAGTTCACCGGAGCGTCGCCCCACAACTCCATGATAAATCCATTTTCACCGTCTGCCACATTGAATTCCACCGTCTCAAACTCCTGGTCCTGCGGTACATTTCTCCGGAAATGATGCCCGCTGATCCCTTCATTTCCCGAAGCGATATGAACGGAAATCCCCGGCAGCAGGGAAATCTGAGAAATGTACCGCTCCAGACTGCCGTTGCCCCCGTGTCCGCCCAGATTGGTGCCGATGCCCAGACAGATGGACACCGGTCTTTGCAGCGCTGTGGCTGTATCCAGCACATACCGGATGGCAAGCATCACATCGTCTTCCTGACAGGCCCACACGTCATCCCGGATGGAATAAAAATCCAGCAGATACTGCTTCGGGCGTTTCAGCTTTACCACCACCAGCTCACTGTCCGGTGCCGCCCCGGAGAATCCTGCCTCCTCATCTTCCCTGCCGGCCGCTACGACTGCCAGGAAAGTGCCGTGTCCGTTTTCATCCCGTGGCAGTATTCTCGGTTCCTCCTCCAGCGCCCGGTCAATCTCCTCCCTGTCCCATTCCCGTCCAAAGGAATATCCCGCCGGTTTTTTCCCTTCCTGATCCTCCTGATCCCAGTAGGCGGCAATCTTAGTGCCTCCGTCTTCATAGCGAAAAAAAGAGCTGGTCAGATCCACCCCCGTATCAATGATGCCGACCAGCGTCCCCTGGCCCCGGAGCCCCAGCTGCGGAGACAGCCGCACTCTCGTCACCCCGGCCGCTTCCAGCTCCCGGGAATCCATGAGCCCATACACCCTGGGCACTTTATTATAATCAATATCTTCTCTCTCCCCGGTAAAGTCTCCCGGCTGATACATATACGCAATGGCCTGATTATATCCCACGGGATCCAGACAAAGATCCGGATAATTTTCCAGAAAAGAGCCTCCGTCCAACAGATAATCGATCAGATAATTCTGATAGTTCTCATCTATGGCCGCATTGGCGCAGTCCCTCTCACCGGCCTGCTGATATTGCAAATTTCCCATATATCCGCTTCCATTTCTCGTCACTTTTCCTATTTATCCTATGCCCGGCAAAAAAAATTATGTTATTTTTTCCATCTTGATTTTTTTTTTCGAAGTGATAACATAAAATCGTTCCTTGAAGAACACCTCATCTGCACACGACAGAACGAGGATAAAAAAGACATGTTTTTTACGAAACAGATAACAGATTTTAAGAATATTCCGTTAGAAGACACATACAACTGATTTTGAGGATTGCGGCACACGGAGGGAAGAACAATGACCACAGCTACCGTCAACATTGATTCTTTAGACAAGATTCAGGCTTTCGTTAAAATCATCAATGAGTATAACGGCCGTTTTGATTTGGTATCCGGCTGTTCCAGAGTAAATGCGAAGTCCATTATGGGCATTTTCAGTCTGGATATCTCACGTCCTTTACACCTGAATATTTATAACGATGAAAATGCAGCCTATGTGACAGATGCTATTTCCGCATTTATCATCAACGGCCGCTAACACAGCTACCGCACAAGTTCATACAGATAACAAGATCGCAGGCCCGACAGCATCTCATTTGTATCCCTTAACTATCATCCGCTGCCCCTCCGCCGGATCTTTATATAAATTCAAAACAGGACAGGAAAGTTATTCCCTGCCCCGTTTTTTTATTTCATGGAAAACTGTGTTTTCTATGAAATAAAAAACGCTCCGCGAGGATCGCACTGCGGCGGATTGGAAGATGTCGCTGAAGCGACCCGCCGCAGGCGAAGAATCCTGCTTTGCAGGATCCTTTCTTAATTTTACGCTTTTCCCCATTAAACCAGCAAACAGCCGGTCATCTCTCAGTGTTCGATTTTCTCCGGTTCCGGATATTCCTCTCCGAAAGTATCCACGGTCACCGTCTTCATGACCTGTTTGTGATACGGAGAATCCCCAAACGTCTTTTCGCAGGCGATTCTGTCCACCACATCCATACCTTCGATAATCTTTCCGAAAGCGGCATACTCACCGTCCAGATGCGGCGCCGGTTTATGCATGATAAAGAACTGAGAACCGGCGGAATCCGGCATCATCGCCCTTGCCATGGAAAGCACGCCTTCCTCGTGTTTCAGCGGATTATCAAAACCGTTGCTTCTAAACTCGCCCTTGATGCTGTAGCCCGGGTTGCCTGTGCCGTTTCCCAGCGGACATCCGCCCTGAATCATAAATCCCTTGATAATACGGTGGAAGGTCAGCCCGTCATAGAACCCCTTCTTTACCAGAGAGATAAAGTTATTGACTGTATTAGGAGCAATTTCCGGATACAGTTCCGCTTTCATCACATCGCCGTTTTCCATTGTGATCGTTACAACTGGATTTGCCATACTACTTCTTCCTTTCTGTGCATGATCTGCATGATATTATACGCTTCACCGCGTACAACTGCGTCGGAATATATCATAACATATTTGCTATCGTCCGCCAAGACAGGGATTGGCAGGCTGTAAAAATATACTGTCTGGCAAACGCGCCGCCTCTTGCATTTTCCGCTGTTCTTTTTTATAATAAGTCTCTGGCATCCGCCGACGCCCGGGGCATGCTTTCTGCTTTATGACAAAAGCGGCCGTCGGCGCCATATCGGCAAAAACCGGAACAGTCTTAAATTTTGTATACAAAGGAGTTTATGATGGATAGAAAATTATTATTTTTTGATATTGACGGCACGCTGCTGGCCGGCGGGATTCCCGGATATATCCCGGAAAGCGCCATCCAGGGCCTCAAACAGGCCCAGGCCAACGGGCACTATCTTTTTATCAACAGCGGGCGCACCTATTCTTTTATGCCGGAGGCAATTAAAGAGTTTCCCTTTGACGGTTACATATGCGGATGCGGCACAGAGGTGATCTTTCAGGGAGAATCCCTTTTCCACAACCGTCTCCCGGATGAAGTACGGTTTGGCCTGAAAGATATTTTGAGAGAAAATCGGATGCACGGCGCTTTCGAAGGACATTCCTCCTGTTTCTTTGACGATTCCGCCACACTGATCCCGCCCCTCCAGGGCATCCGGGATGTCTACGCCACCTCCAATACGCCCAATGCCGTGCGTAATTTTGAAGATCCGGAGATGGATTTTGATAAATTTGTGGCATTCAGCGATGCAGACAGTGATTTCGACAACTTTTTAAAGGCCATCGAGCAATATTTTACCTGCGTGCAGAGAGAACCCATGGGAGACTATCATTTCAATGAGCTGATCCCGAAGAACTGTTCCAAAGCCACAGGCATTGACTTCATGACTAAACATCTGGGCGCATCCCTGGATGACTGCTATGTATTCGGTGACAGCGCCAATGATCTGTCCATGCTGCAGCATGTAAAAAACAGCATCGCCATGGGCAACGCTTACCCGGATGTGCTGGGCAAGACTTCCTATGTGACCACCCGGGTGGACCGGGACGGCATTTATCTTGCCTTAAAACATTTTCATCTGATTTAACTACTGTTTCAGCAATATGATCTTTTCCGGCGGAAAGTAAATTTCCTCCGGAATTTTTTCATGCATTTCTTCCCATTCTTTTTTGGACAGCTTCCACCAGATGGGATGCAGCCCCTCTTCTCCTGAAGAATGATTCGCCCGCCCGATACTCTCCGGAGAAATGCCCGGTTGGCCGGTATTTTTCATAAAAACGTTCTTCCCGTCAGCATTTTCCGAAGAAACATTTTTCAATATAAGATAAATCTCAAAAGGCGCCTCGGTGATTCTTTCCAGCGCACATTTCATCACATTATCCCTGTCATCGGAAAACGGCCCGGAAACTGTCTCAAAATCGTGGGCCCGCAATCCCACATGGGTGATATCTTCCGCGATGACATCTTTCACCCGAAGCTTCACGCCCCAGTCCGTTGCGTACAGTTCATGGGGGCCGAGAACTTCCGCCCGGGACAGATTCTTACAGCCCGTGAGCCTGGCCGCTCCCAGGGTGAGCGGATTCCGGAAAAGTTCTCTTGTACTGCCGGCAATCTCGATGGCCCCGGGGCGCATTACCGCCATTTTCGGACACATCTGATAGATTTCGTCCCGGTTGTGAGAAACCATGAGCACATCTTTCTGATAAGTGGTGGCAAGCATCGCCTTCATCTCCTGCAGCAGCTGTTCCCGCAGATAACTGTCCATGGCAGAAAACGGCTCATCAAGAAGCAGGATATCCGGGTCGGAAGCGATGATCCTCGCCAGAGCCGCCCGCTGCTGCTGACCGCCGGAGAGCCGTACCGGCAGAGCATCCGCCAGCTCCGGTATATGAAACTGCTCCAGCAGACCCATGATGTAATCATTTTTTTCTTTTTGGGAAGCAAATTTCTTCCTGGCGCCGGACAGGCCGGCCTCCACATTCTGCCAGACGGTCATATGAGGAAACAGCGCATACTGCTGAAAAAGATACCCCACTTTTCTCTTTTGGGGAGACACATTGATTTTCTTTTCTGAGTCATACAGCACCCGGCCATCCAGGGTGATCCTGCCGGAATCCGGCGTCTCGATACCCGCGATACATTTGAGCGTCATGCTCTTTCCGCAGCCGGACGCTCCCAGCAGACCCATACATCCGCTCTCCAGCTCAAACGCTACATTTAATTCAAAATCTTTCAACCTTTTTTTAATATGTACTGAAATTGCCATATCTTCCTGCTTTCTTCCTTATGGCCGGCCGCTGTCCGAAGTTTTCATAGAAAAATAATTCATCATAATCACGACCAGAAATGAAATTCCCACCAGAACCGCCACATAACCGGACGCCTCCCGGGTGTCACCGGAAGCCACCGCGGCATAGACGGCCAGCGGCAGCGTCCTGGTCTTTCCGCTGATATTTCCGGCGATCATGGCTGTGGCCCCGAATTCCCCAAGCCCCCTGGCAAACGCCAGCACCGCGCCGGACACAATCCCGGGCCGCGCCACCGGAAACTGTACTTTCCAGAAAATGTTCCACTCGGACATCCCGAGGGTTCGTCCCGCGGCAAGCAGATCCGGATCCACCTGCTCAAAGGCACCTCTGGCCGCCCGGTACATGAGCGGAAAGGAGATGAGCACCGCCGCCAGCACCGTGGCTTCCCAGGAAAATGCAATCTTTACAGCGAAGTAATCCAGAAGAAACTTTCCCACGGGCCTCCGGATTCCGAAAATGTACAACAAAAAAAATCCGGCCACCGTCGGCGGCAGAACAAGAGGCAGTGTAAACAGACCGTCCAGAATCATTTTTAACTTTTTATTTTGTATACGAAATACCAGTTCCGCCATGGCCGCCCCCAGAAAAAATGTGACGATAATGCTGGCGGAAGCCGTTTTTAAGGAAATGATTACCGGTGACCAATCCATATCGATCATTCCTCTCTACTACAATGTATTTATGTTTCATCTTTTTACGCTCAAAAATAAATTCCGCTATGTTCTATCTCTGTTAATGATCAGCCGTAAATCCAGCCTCCACAAAAATGTTCATGGCTTCCCCGCTCTGCAGGAAATCTTCCAGGGTCCGGGCTACTTCTCTTTTCGTGGTGGCAGTGGTGATACCCACCGGATAAATGACCGGCGTCTGCATCATGGAATCGTCCGCCGTTGCCAAAACAGTCACCTTTTTGTCATCGCCATTGCTGTTCTCCGTCAGGGCATCTGTGGAATACACGATTCCCGCATCGGCGCTTCCCTCGGCGACCCAGGTGAGAACTTCTGTGACACTGTTTCCAAAGCTGGCTTTCTCCGCCACCTCATCATAGATACCAAGGCCGGTGAGAATCTCCCGGGCATATTTTCCTGCTGGCACACTTTCCGGATCTCCCATGGCAACCACATCGGCGTTGGTCAGATCTTCAAACCCTGTCACTTTGGAATCCACGCCTTCCGGCACGATGAGCACCACATCATTTTTCAGAAGATCCACCACGGACGCCTCATCCACCAGACCTTCCTCCACCAGCGTGTCCATATTGGATGTGGCCGCTGACATGAACAAATCTGCCTCCAGTCCGGACTCAATCTGCTGCTGCAGATCGCCGGAACTGGCGTAGGTGCCCTCCACGGTAACACCCGGGTTGGCTTCCTCAAACATCGGGATCAGCTGATCTTCAAATACCGCTTCCAGGCTGGCTGCCGCCGCAATAAGCAGGGTTGTGTCCCCGCCGGCCGTTCCTTCCGCCGCCGTACTCTTCTGAGCATGCTCTGCTCCCGCCGCCTCATTGGCATCCTGTCCTCTGCCGCTGTCAGAACCGGAAGAACCACATCCGGCCATTCCCATGACAAGAGCTGCGCTTAAAGCTACGGTCATACATTTTTTCATCAGAGTACCTTTCTTCATTATTTTCTCCTTTTAATCACGTTTTATATTGTTTTATTGCGTTTTATTCTTTTTTATTATACAGACAAACCAATAAAAACTCAATAAAAATCTAATCGGAGTAGATTACCTCTCCCATTCCGGTCACATCATATCCACCCAGGGCAGACACCTCATCCTGGTATTCTTTTGACCGCAGAATGGACAGCAGGGTCTGATATGCCGGCCTGAAGAAATCTTCTTTTCGGAAAACCATATCATAGGATTCCTCCTGCTGAAAAACGAAATCAATCCCCGCCACCTGCCGGCTGTGCTTTTCCGTTCCAAGAGCCGCATCGGCTTCTCCCCTGGAAACCGCGGCCGCCGCCTCCAGATGGGAATTGACAATATTGTGATATCCCCGCACTTCACTGGTCAGGATGTGACCGGTCCGCAGCTTCTCATCCATCAGCACCCGGGCACCGCTGCCAGGCTCCCGGTTGACAATCCGCACATCCTCTCTTTTCAGATCTTCAAATGTCCGGATGTTTTTGGGATTTCCCTTTTTTACATAGAACCCCTCTTTACGCTTTAACATATGGACCACCACCACATCGGTGCCCGGCAGCATACTGCTGATATAAGGCAGATTATAACTGTCTGTGGCGCCATGCCACAGATGAGCCGTCGCCACATCCACCTGTCCCTGATACATGGCGTAAAGGCCGTTATAACTTCCCTTATACGAACGAAGGGCAGGGCATCCTTCCGGATGGCGGCTCAGGCGGTCCGCCAGCAGATCAAGGACCATATCCTGTCCGCAGATAATGAGCATACCGCTGTCCCGGTCTTTTGTCTCCTGTCCCGGGGAAGAGCGAAAAACTGCATCCGCTGCATTTTCCCGGTGCTTCCCGGACACCGGCGCATCTCCATATCCCCCGGCCGGATACCGGCCACGTCCATCGCGGTTTCCCGCAGATTCTTCGTTCGGCTTTCTGCCGCCATACTGAATATACTCATCCAGATCTTCCTGACGGATACGGAGCTGCTTTCCCAGCTTGGAGGCCTTCAGATCCCCCCGTTTTATCATGTCATAAACGGTATTTTTCTTTACTTTCAAAATCTCTGCCGCTTCCACAACGGTCAACAAGTTCTCACGCATTTCCTGTCCCCTTTCCGTCATCTGCATATTGAAACAGGGAGCAGTCTGTCTCTGCTCCCCGCTTATCATATCATATTTACCATTCATTATGAAGAAGCTTATGCTCCCTGCCTTTCAGGAAACCATTGTAAAGGTTCTGAATGATCGGATTTTCGTTGGAGCGCTTGATCTGCGCCGCGTTGTCAATCTTGTAAATCCCCTCAAACCGGGCCGCCTTGGTCCTCGGTCCGATCGGTACCGGCTGACCGCCGCCGGCCATACAACCCCGTTTGCAGGCCATAACTTCCACAAAATCAAAATGTTCTTCCCCGGCTTTGATCTTTTTCAGAAGTTCATCGGCATTGCGCAGTCCGTTGACCACTCCCAGCCTCAGCTCTCTTCCGTGGAAATCCACCACAGCCTCTTTGACGCCTTCCGTTCCGCGGATTCCGGTAAAACTGATCTTCTCCAGATCTTCCACCGCGCTGCTGTCGATGAGCCGGCGGAGCACTGCCTCGGTGACGCCGCCGGTAACTCCGAAGATGGCGCCGGCGCCGGAGGACAATCCAAACGGCATATCCAGAGCTTCTGACGGCATCTGCGCCAGATCGATTCCAGCTTCCTTGATCATACGGGTGATCTCTGTGGTGGTGAGGACCAGATCCACATTCTGCTCACCGTCGGTGTAATGCTCCGGCCGGAGGATCTCCGCTTTCTTCGCCGTACAAGGCATGATCGAAATCACCATGGTCTTTCTGGTATCTTCTTTGTTCAGGCGGGCCTCCTCCTTGATCAGCGCCCCGAACATCTCCTGCGGAGAACGGCAGGTGGAAATATTCTTCCTGAACTCCGGATATTTATTCTCACAAAACTTCACCCAGGCCGGACAACAGGACGTAAAAAGCGGAAGGTTCTCTCCGGCTTCCAGCCGTTCCACGAACTCTTTCGCTTCTTCCATGACTGTCAGGTCCGCCCCGAAATTGGTGTCATATATTTCATCAAAGCCCATGCGCCTGAGAGCCGCCACCAGCTGCCCAAGAGCATTTTCTCCTTTTGGAATACCAAACTTATCGCCCACAGCCACCCGGACAGCCGGCGCGATCTGCGCCACGACCCGCACATTTTTATCTGCCAGAGCCAGCCAGACCGGATGGATATTCTGTTTGATGGTGATGGCGCCAGTCGGACATACCACCCGGCACTGACCGCAGCCCACACAGTCTGTCTCCGAAAGCGTTCTGTTGAAGGCCGGCATCACCTGCATTTTGGAACCCCGGTAGGCAAAGTCCAGAATGCCCAGTCCCTGAATCTCATCGCAGGTACGCACACAGTCTCCGCAGAGAATACATTTATTCGGGTCCCGGACGATACAGTCGGAACTTTCATCCAGCGGAAGCACTGGTTTGTTATTTTCAAAACGTATGTAGCTGACGCCCAGCTGTTTTGCCAGATTCTGCAGGGTACAGACACCGTTTTTCTTACAGGTGGTACAGTCCCGGCAGTGGGAGGACAGCAGCAGTTCCAGAATCATCTTTCTGTGATGCTGCAGCCGCGGCGTATTGGTATAGATCACCATTCCGTCTCTCGGCACCTCTGAGCAGGAAGCAAAAATCTTCCCCCGGTCATCTTCCACCACGCACATACGGCAGGCGCCGTAGGTGGAAAGCTCTGAGTGATAACAGAAGGTAGGCAGGTTGATCCCGGATTTACGGATGACGGAAAGCACATTTTTCTCATCATCAAAGGCAACTTTTCGATTGTTGATCGTCATATATTTCATAGTCTCACCCTCCTACGCTTCAATGTGAATGGCACCAAACGCGCAGGCACTCTCACAGGCGCCGCACTTGATACATCTGGAATTATCAATCACATAAGGTTCCTTAATCTTTCCGCTGATGGCTCCCACCGGACAGTTTCTCGCACACTTGGAACATCCCTTACAGCGGGTCGGACTGATGACAAACCGGCGCAGCGCCGTACAGTTCTTCGCCGCACATTTCTTATCCACCACATGCTGTACATATTCTTCCCGGAACAGGCGGAGCGTACTCATGACCGGCAGCGCCGCACTCTTTCCGAGACCACAGAGGGCGGTGTCGGTGATGGTCGTCGCCAGCTCCTCCAGAAGATCCAGATCTTCCAGAGTTCCGTTTCCGGCCACAATCCGCTCCAGAATCTCCAGCATCCGCTTCGTGCCCTCCCGGCACGGAACACATTTGCCACAGCTTTCATTCTGTGTGAAATTCATGAAAAATCTCGCCACTTCCACCATACAGGTGTTGCTGTCCATGACCACAAGACCGCCGGAACCGATCATCGCTCCCATTTTCTTCAAAGAATCAAAGTCCAGGCTCACATCCAGATGCGGCGTGATAAGACAGCCGCCGGACGGTCCGCCGATCTGCACCGCCTTGAAATCCGCATCCCCCTTGATACCGCCTCCGATATCAAAGATCACTTCCCGGAGGGTGGTTCCCATCGGCACCTCGATCAGTCCCGTGTTCTTCACGCTTCCGGTCAGGGCAAATGCCTTGGTTCCCGGACTCTTCTCCGGCCCGATGGTCTTATACCATGCGGCGCCGTTTAAAATGATCATCGGCACGTTGGCAAAGGTCTCCACATTGTTGAGCACCGTCGGCTTCGCAAAAAGCCCCTGCTCCACAGTCCGCGGCGGCTTCACCCTCGGCATTCCCCGCTTTCCTTCGATGGACGCAGTCAGGGCACTTCCCTCACCGCAGACGAAGGCGCCGGCGCCCCGGTTGATATGTAAATGGAAGGAAAAATCTGTTCCTAAAATGTTATCTCCCAACAAACCTTTCTCTTCTGCCTGCCGGATGGCCAGCTTCAGACGACTGATGGCCAGAGGATACTCCGCGCGCACATAGATATATCCTTCCTGTGCGCCCACTGCGTACGCCGCGATCATCATACCCTCGATCATCTTGTGCGGGTCGCCCTCCATGATACTTCTGTCCATGAACGCGCCCGGATCGCCCTCGTCACCGTTACAGACCACATACCGGATCTTCTCTTTCTGACCGGCCACCTGTTTCCACTTATATCCGGTCTGGAATCCGCCGCCTCCACGGCCCCTTAAGTTGGATTCCATGATCTCATCGACCACCTCCGACGGCGTCATGTCAAATAAAGCTTTGGCAAAGGCCTGGTATCCGCCGCAGGCGATATATTCCTCAATATGTTCCGCATCAATATGACCGCAGTTTTTCAGCACCAGACGGGTCTGCTTCTTATAAAATGGAATGTCTTCCTGTTTCTGATATTCAATACCATCCTGTTTGTACAGAAGATGACGGATCACATCTCCCTTCTTGATGGTTCTCTCAAAAATAGCCTCGCAGTCATCCACCGACACCTTGGTATACAAAATACCCATCGGCTCGATCCGCATCAAAGGTCCCATCTCGCAAAAACCATGGCAGCCGCTCTTTTTCACTGCCACCGGACCGTTACCATGGGCGATCTCCGGCCCGAACTCCACGGACACATCCGGATACCCCTTGACCAGCTCGCACATTTTCTTATAAATCTCGCCGGAGCCTCCCGCCAGACAGCCCGTGCCGGCACAGATCAAAATTCTGCATTTGCTGACCCCGATCACCTGTTTCGCATATTCTTCCAGCTGATTCAGCGCTTCTCTGTTCTCGATTCTCATTTCTCAATCTCCTTTATACTTTCCAGGGTCTGTATATACAACATCTACTCCTCCGAACGCAGTTCCTGCACCAGCTTCGCAGCCTCATCCGGCGTCATGGAAGGGTATACCTTGTCATTCACTGTCATGACCGGCGCCAGTCCGCAGGCCCCCAGACAGGAAACCGTCTCAATGGTAAACAGCATATCATCGGTGGTCACTTTTTCTTTTGAAAGCCCCAGCTCTGTATACAATCTTTCCAGAATGGTCAGTGATTTTCTCACATGACAGGCGGTACCGTCACAGACCTTAATGACATATTTCCCCTTCGGTTCAAAGGAAAAATTCTCATAAAATGTCGCCACGCTGTACGCCTTGGCTTCCGTGATGCCGATTTTATCCGCCACATAAGACAGCAGTTCCGGCGGAAGATAGCGATATTCACTCTGGATATCCTGAATGATCGGAATCAGAGAGGACTCCCTTGCCCCGTGGGACGCAATAATCTCATCCGCTTTGTCATAATAACTTTGCTCCAGCATAAAACCCTCCTTTAGCTGTCCGACAACAGCTTGCTCCTTCAAGGTTAATATAGTTCTCTCAGCACCTTTTGCTGCAGTTTTCATGTATACATGCATAATACACATCTATTATAGTGTAGAATTGTACGAATTACAATAGGATTTTGTTATCATATTAACAAACTACCACATTTCTGCCTTTTTATATAAATATCAGCATATTTTTTTGTATTTTTTTCACAACGAACCTTTTACTATTTTCATCTCAATATCATCCGTTCCTCCAGGAAAAAATTATATTAATATCTTATAGACATTTGTGAAAGTATATGTTATAGTAC
>ERZ1090862.103-NODE-103-length-34492-cov-15.719807_pt1 | contig 34492 bp, 30 predicted proteins | sample MGYA00478481_ERZ1090862 | MGnify/ENA primary metagenome ERZ1090862 (study PRJEB33644, sample SAMEA5815745) | chicken gut metagenome | biome: Chicken; feature: Gastrointestinal Tract; material: Caecum | place: Ireland | collected 2019-01-01 | study: A study of the... | reverse complement strand
CCCTGCAACTCTTGTTGCAGGGGGCCGTTTTAAGCCTTAAATAAAGTTTTATTTGTTGTAATTTACAATGGTGGCAAAGTCAAGCTTGAGGGAAGCTCCGCCGATAAGACCGCCGTCTATGTCGGGCTGAGCCATAAGACCCTTGCAGTTGCCTGCGTTCATGGAGCCGCCGTACTGAATGATAACTTTAGCCGCGCACTTGGGGCAGAAGAGTTCGCCAATCTTTTTGCGGATGAATGCTATTGTCTCCTGAGCCTGTTCGTCGGTGGCGGTTCTGCCAGTGCCTATTGCCCATACGGGTTCGTAAGCTATGACAACCTTAGTAACGTCTTCAATGCCTGCAAGGTCGGTTTCAAGCTGCTTGGAAAGTACTTCCTCGGTGATTCCGCCTTCGCGCTGTTCAAGCGTTTCGCCTATGCACATAATGGGGGTCATGCCTGCGGCGATTACGGCCTTGGTGCGCTTGTTTACCGTTTCATCGGTCTCGCCGAAATACTGTCTTCTTTCGCTGTGGCCGATAATAACGTATTTAACGCCATATTCCTTGAGCATGTCGGCGGAAATTTCGCCGGTGTATGCGCCCTTGGGTTCCCAGTGCATGTTTTCCGCACCGATTGCAATATTGCTGCCCTTTGCGGCCTCGGTCATTGCGGGGATGAGTATTGCGGGTACGCAGAGCGCAACGTCGCAGTCGGCATCCTTTACGAGGGGTATAAGTTCTTTAATGAGTTTTGCACCGCTTTCTGCGGTCATGTTCATTTTCCAGTTGCCTGCAATAAAAGGTTTTCTTTCCATTTTAAGCTCTCCAAAAATAATATTCAGCGATGTGTTATGTATTTTTTATATTGCGGCGGCGGGAATTTTCCCGCCGCCGCAGAATGTTTTTATATAAATCAGTTCTTGTCGTTGAGGCAGGCAATGCCGGGAAGCACTTTGCCTTCGAAGAGTTCAAGGGATGCGCCGCCGCCGGTGGAGATATGGGTAACCTTATCTGCAAAGCCGAGCTGCTGTATGGCTGCCGCGCTGTCGCCGCCGCCGATGATGGTGGTGCACTTGCCGTAAACGTCAGCAAGCGCCTGGGCAACTGCAATGGTACCCTTTGCAAGGGTGGGGTTCTCGAACACGCCCATGGGGCCGTTCCAGATTACGGACTTGGCGTTGTGTACTTTGCTTGCATACAGCGCCCTTGTCTTTTCGCCGATATCCATGCCCATCTTGTCTGCGGGAATCTTGTCGGAGGGAACGGTTTCAACTTCGATGGGAGCATCGATGGGGTCGGGGAATTTGTCGCATACAACGGTATCGATGGGAAGTACAAGTTCCTTGCCGAGCTTTTCAGCCTTATCCATCATCTGCTTGCAGTAGTCAATCTTTTCCTCGTCGAGGAGGGAGGTGCCTACTTCATAGCCCTTTGCCTTGAGGAAGGTGTAGGCCATGCCGCCGCCGATGATGAGGGTATCGCACTTTTCAAGCAGGTTGTTTATAACGTTGAGCTTGTCTGCAACCTTTGCGCCGCCGAGAATGGCAACGAAGGGACGAACGGGATGTTCGAGGGTGTCAGCCATTACGGTGAGTTCCTTTTCGATGAGGAAGCCGCAAACGGCGGTCTTTATAATGCCGTACTGAACTATGCCTGCGGTGGAGGCATGTGCGCGGTGAGCGGTGCCGAATGCATCGTTTACATAAATTTCTGCGTCATACGCAAGCTCTTTGCAGAAAGCCTCGTCGTTGGCCTCTTCTTCCCAGTGGAAGCGGAGGTTTTCGAGAAGGACTGCCTCGCCGTCTTTGAGCGCGTCGCGCTTAGCTTTGGCGTCGGGACCTATTACGTCCTTTGCAAAAGCAACCTTGCCGCCGAGCAGTTCGTTGAGTCTTGCGGCAACGGGAGCGAGGGTAAGTTTAACGGGCTCTTCCTTGCGTGCTTTAGCCTCTATGGCTTCGGCAGTGGTTTCGCCTGCTTCTACCTTTTTCTTATCCTTCTTGTTGAGCTTGAAGGTAGCGGAGAAGATGGAGTGGGGTTTGCCGAGGTGGGAGCAAAGGGTAACTTTTGCGCCGTTTTCGAGCAGATATTTGATGGTGGGAAGAGCGCCCTGTATTCTGTTTTCGTCGGTTATCTTGCCGTCCTTCATGGGGACGTTGAAGTCGCAACGTACAAGTACTTTTTTGCCTTTGAGATCCTTGAGGTCTTTGACAGACATTTTGTTCATAAAAAACAATTCTCCTTGAATCAATAATTTTTTATCGACTTCAATTATAAATAATTGCTTTGCGAAAGTCAACCGCAGAAGGGCAATAATAGAATAAACTTTTTGCGGCGGGTCGGTATTTTTTTACGCTTCGGCGCCGCGCGAAAGATTTTTTTACAATATCGTCAATTTAATTGAATTAAAAGGATTTATATGGTATAATAACTTAAAAAGTATGCGCAGTAAGCGCAGGAGGCAGCGTACATATGAAAATATGCGTTGCGGGGCTCGGTCTTATAGGCGGCTCCATATGCATGGCGCTCCGCCGCGCGGGTTACGGGGCGGACGGCTGGAACCGTTCGGCGGCTCCGCTTGAATTCGCGCTGGAAAAGGGCATCATATGTTCCGCCGCAAAAAGTTTTGAAGGGTATGACGTGGTTTTCGTCTGCCTTCCCCCGCGTGCGGCCGTAACATTCATAAATTCAAATACTTTCAAAGACGGCGCGATAGTTTCCGATATCTGCGGCGTAAAACAGTTCATGGAGCGCGAGGTTTATGCAATTCCGCGCAACTTTTACTATGTCGGCACGCACCCCATGGCAGGCAAGGAGGTATCTTCCGTATACAACGCCTGCGAAACGCTGTTCGACGGCGCAAGCATGGTAATAACCTCCTGCGAAAAGACCAACCCCGCCGCAAGGGATACCATTGCAAAGCTCACGCGCGAAATGGGCTTTAAAAAGATGGTGGAGTGCTCGGCCGCCGTGCACGACAGAAAGATTGCCTATACCTCCCAGCTCGCACACATCGTATCGAATGCCTACGTAAAGGACGAGGAGATTGAAAGCTGCTCGGGCTTTACTGGCGGCAGTTTTCAGGACATGACGAGAATTGCGGGCGTGGATGAGGGAGTGTGGTCGGAGCTTTACATGCTCAACCGCGAAAATCTTTCCGCAAGGATACGCGAGCTGTGCGAACATCTTTCGGAAATAGGCCGCGCCATTGAAGAGGGCGAGGATAAGCTCCGCGGTGTGCTAAGATGCGGCCGCGAGCGTTTTTCCCGTTCCATGGAAAATTACAGCGGCGAAGACATAAAAATCACAGAGTTTCCGTCCCGCTGAGCCGCTTTTCCGTCGGCGCAAAACGGCGGGTACGGCGCAGGTACATATGAAAGTCAGGGTAAACGTCTCCTCGGTTTCGGGCGGACAGCAATTCAATACCTCGTCCATAGGCGAGCTGACCATCGGCGAGGACGAATTTTCCGTGCATTACTATTCCGAGGGCGACGAGTGCCGTCTTACGGTGAGGGGTGAGGAAGTGACGCAGCAGAGGCGCGGAAACCTCGGCTTTGAAATGCGTTTCATAGAGGGCGAGGATACGCTCTGCATTCTGCGCGAAGGCGAAAGGGAGTTTCCCGTTCCCCTGCACACATTTGCGCTGGGCATAAGTCTTTCGGACGACGGCTGTTCGGTGGCGCTCAGGTACGCGTTGGGCGATATTGCAACCGAGCTTGTGTTTACCGCCGAAAGGATAGGCAAACCGCTCAGAAGCTGAACTTCGGCAATATGCCCCTAAAAAAATAACATTGTCTTTATGCGGCCGCAAGGCCTCAGATATAAATTAAAAAAAGCATTTTTTTGTTTGTAATATTCAGGAGTAAAATTCAGATTTTATGAAAATCAGGTATTTAGGACATTCCAGCTTCCAGTTGATAGAGAGTACGGGCACAACCATAGTCACCGACCCCTATTCAGATAAATTGGGTTGCTCGATGCCCGAAGTCACTGCCGACGCGGTGACAGTTTCGCACCACCATTACGATCACGACGCAGTAGAAAAAGTAGGCGGCTCACCAGTAGTCATCGACAAGGAGGGCAGCTATGACCTTCCGGGCGTGGAGATAAACTCGATAAAGAGTTTCCACGATAACGAAGGCGGCCGTCTGCGCGGGGAAAACATAATCTTCAAATTCAGCATGGACGGCATAGAGGTATGCCACCTCGGTGACATCGGCGAAGATTGCTCCACAGAACTTATCGAGGCGCTTTTGCCCGTAGATGTTCTTCTCATTCCCGTCGGCGGCGAATATACTATTGATGCAGAGCAGGCCAAGGAATTCGTGGACAGGATAATGCCGGATATCGTAATACCCATGCACTACCGCGAAAAGGGCAAAAAGCTGGACATTGACAAGGTGGACGAATTTACCGACCTTTTCGATGAAGAGCAGGTTGACCCCGAGGGCGGAAGCGAGATAGATATCTCCCGCGAGGACCTCGGCGGCGACAGCACCAAAATAATTGTTATGGAGAGAGTCGAGGATTGATACCGAGCGATATATTGCAGAAATTACGGGCAGAACTTGAAAAGCGCAGCATATATGACCTCAGGCAGATAGGCAGAGCGGTGGGCGTAAAGCGTCCTGCGGACATGAACAAAGCTCCGCTCATAGACAGCATAATGGAGATAGCCGAGTGCAAGGCCGAACCCGCGCCGCGTGCCACAAAGGGCGCACCGCCCAAGTCGGACGCGTACGACAGGGACATAGTCGGTCTTGTGGAAAGGTGCCGCAGTCTGGGCGGGCAGTCGGAAGAGGAAACCTCTGAAAAGGCCGAACCCGCGCGCGAAGAGGAAGAAATAGGCGTTCAGTCGGACTATGATTATTCCGACGATGAAAAGGTATATTCGGGCGTGCTTGAATTTACCGAAAAGTTCTGGTTTCTGCGTACGCGCAACTATGAAATCACCTCGGGCGGCGATGTATTCGTCCACAGCTCGTTCGTTACCCGTTTCCGCCTTCGCGAAGGCGACGAAATAACATGCAGGGCAAAGCGCCGCAAGGAGGGCGAGTGCCCCGGCGCGACATATATAATAAGTGTAAACGGCGTGCGTCCAGACCAGCTCAATCCGCGTGCGGTATTCGAGCGGCTGATACCCTGCTATCCCGACCATCGTTACACCCTCGAACGCGAGGGGTGCGGTCTTACGGAGAGGGTGATTGACCTGTTCTCCCCCGTAGGCAAGGGACAGCGCGCGCTCATAGTATCCCCGCCCAAGGCGGGCAAGACGACTATGCTCAAGACGATAGCTTGCTCCGTGTGCGAAAACTATCCGCAGGCGCACGTCATTGTTCTGCTCATAGACGAGCGTCCCGAAGAGGTGACCGACTTAAAGCGCGCGGTGGAAGGAGCGGAAGTAATTTATTCTACTTTCGACCGCGGCGAATACCATCACATACACGCTGCAATGCTTGCGCTAGAACACGCAAAGCGCCTTGTGGAGATGGGCAGGGACGTAGTCATACTCATGGACAGCATTACAAGGCTTACGCGCGCATTCAACTCCGTGACCAATTCGGGCAGAATGCTCTCGGGCGGACTTGACCCTCAGGCTCTGGCCGAACCGCGCAAGTTTTTCGGCGCGGCGCGCAACACGGAGGACGGCGGCTCGCTCACCATAATTGCGACCGCGCTCATAGATACGGGCAGCAAGCTTGACGATATCATATATGAGGAGTTCAAGTCGGCTGGCAATATGGAGATAGTTCTCTCGCGCGAGCTGGCCGAAAGGCGCATATTCCCCGCGATAGACATAAAGGCGTCAGGTGCGAGGAAGGAAGAGCTGCTGCTCTCCGCGGAAGAACTCAACGCCGCGTGCAGATTCAGACAGCTCCTCGGCAGACAGGTGAACGAAGAAAATCTGTATGCCATGATAAACAAAACAAAAAATAACTCCGAACTGTGCGAACGCGCAGAGGAGTGGCTGAGAATATATAAAAATGGCTGAAAAGAATACCTTTACCGATAAGGTCAGAATTACAATAAAGTCAGGCGACGGCGGCGACGGAATGAATTCGTTCAAGTCGTACAAGGGCAAGCCCGCGTGCGGACCGGACGGCGGCGACGGCGGCAAGGGCGGCGACGTATACATCGTTGCGGACAGAGGGCTGAACGACCTTCTGCCCTTTCGCTATACAAGCAAATATTTTGCTGGCAACGGCGAAAAGGGCGGCACCAACCTCTGCTACGGCAAGGGCGGCGCAGACGTAATAATAAAAGTGCCCGTCGGCACCGTCGTAAGGGACTATGAAACGGGCACGATAATAGCCGACATGTTCACCGACGGCGAAAAAAAACTTATAGCCGAAGGCGGCAGGGGCGGCAAGGGCAATACCCGCTTCACCACGGCGCGCAGGCACGCGCCCAACTTTGCACAGAAGGGTGAAAAGACCGAACCGCACGTCCTCGTGCTCGAACTCAAAGTAATTGCCGATGTGGGCATAATAGGCTTCCCCAACGTGGGCAAGAGTACGCTGCTTTCCAAAATTTCTGCGGCAAAGCCCAAGGTTGCAAACTATCACTTCACAACGCTTTCACCCAACCTCGGCGTGGTGCGCGTGTTCGACAAGAGCTTTGTTGCGGCCGACATTCCGGGACTTATCGAGGGCGCCGCTCAGGGCGCGGGCCTCGGACACGACTTTTTAAGGCATATAGAGCGTACGCGCCTTCTTTTGCACGTAGTCGATATATCGGGCTGCGAGGGGCGCGACCCCGTTGAGGACTTCAAAAAGATAAATGCAGAGCTTGCGGGCTATTCAAAAAAGCTTGCATCTCTTCCGCAGGTAATAGCGCTCAACAAGTGCGACGTGTACGGCGCGGAGGAAAACATCAAAGTCTTCAAGCGCAAGTACGGCCGCAAATACAAAATATTCCCTATTACCGCCGTAACGGGTGAAGGACTCATTCCTCTGCTTGAAGAGCTTGTAAATCAGCTGGAAAAACTTCCTCCCGTCGCCCGCGAGGAGGCGGATGAAAACTTCACCTACCGCAAGCCTTCCGACCTCGGCTTTGAAATTTACAAGGACGGCGACGTGTACGTGGTGGAGGGCGAACTTGTGGACATGCTCTGCCGCAACGTAGTGCTTTCCGACCCCGATTCAATGGCATATTTCCAGAAAATTCTGCGCGACAAGGGCGTAATTGCAAAGCTTCGCGAGATGGGCGCAAAAGAGGGCGACACCGTCTCTATCGGTGAAGTGGAATTCGACTTTGTGGAATAATTTTCTGATAGAAAACTCAATTGCCCCACACATATGCCTTATTTAACGCAGGCGGCGGGGAAAATAATGCAGATACAACCGCGCATAAAAAGCGCATAAAAATAAGCGCGCCTCGGGCGCGCAAAAACTATTAAGGATGTAACAATGCTTACTTCAAAACAGAGGAGCAAATTAAAATCTCTCGCGGCGAACATAACCCCGATAGGCCAGGTGGGAAAGGACGGCATAGGCGAAAATATGCTCAAAAGCTTTTCCGATTGCCTTGAGGCACGCGAGCTTATCAAGATAAACATACTCGAAAATGCAGACGGCGTTCCCCGCGAAATCGGCGACCAGCTGGCTGAGCGTCTCGGCGCAGAATGCGTCATAGTAATCGGTCGCAAGGCCGTGCTCTACCGCAGGTCTCAGAAAAAGGGCGTGGAGCATATTCAGCTCAACTGAAAAAGTCCGCTCCGATTGTACCGCAACGCATAAATTACAAGCACTCTTTGCAAAAGGCATGTTGCGGGCAATAAATAAAAATCAGGCGCCCTTGCTTTAATCAGGCGCCCTTGCTCTTTCCGAATATCGCGGCGGCCACGCACAGCGTAAGCAGTAGCGACCCCGTGATTATATAATATATGGGGTAGTAGGTAAAGTAACTGAAAAACAGCAGTGCCGCGCCCGACCAGAACGCGGGCAGGCATACTTTTCTTGAAAAATTTCCCTTTATCCTGGCAAAAAATTTAACCTTGCTGCGTTCTCCAAGGTACTTCTGCGGCAGAGCGCGTGCATCTTTGAACAGCTTGTAAACTTTTGCGGCATTGAGTATTTCAACGTCGGCGCACTGCGCAAATTCGGCGCATGCTGGCAGAGCGTTGCGGCACACAAAATACTTCTTTTTGTCCGTCTTTGCGCGTGCGGCGCATAAAACGTCGTTCATGTCGGCAGGTTCGGGCTCAAAGTGCAAAAAGTATATTGCGTCATCGCTTTCAACTCTGTCGCCTTGCGTTTTGCCGCCGGGAATCAGACTGCGGAACAGCTCGGCCGCCTCGCCGCTTTCAAGCAGTGAAAGGTGAGTAAACAGTTTTACGGCGCCGCTGCTTTCGGCCGCGGAATCGCTGGACTTTTTCTGCTTTATGCTGATATAGGCAAACGCCGCGCCGCCGGCCGCCATCGCTCCGCAAATTCCCGCGGCAATTCCCGCGGCGGAGCCGCTGTAATACCTTACAAGCGTAAAAAACAGTAAAAACGCGCACACCGCCGCAAGAACGGTGTCGCCTATAAGCGGAATAAATCTTTTCATAACAAAGTTATTCCCCGCAATATATAATTTCAAACCACAACCCGAACGTAAATTTTGTTGCTTTATACATTTATTTTACCGCTATGAAGATAATACTTTTCGGAGGGGCGTTCAACCCCGTTCACAATGAACACGTCGCCATGTTAAAGGCGGCAAAGGAGCGTCTCGGCGCTGATAAAGTTATAATAATGCCCACGGCCGTTTCGCCTCACAAGAGCGGTTTCATAACGGCGGCGCCTTCTGCCCGCCTTGAAATGTGCCGCATAGCCTTTGATGGACTTGGCGAAGTTTCTGACTTCGAGGTGAGCAAGGGGGGTGCAAGCTATTCATATGTCACTTGCGAGTACCTGAGGCATAAGTACCCCGATGATGAAATTTACTTCCTTATGGGCGCGGATATGTTTGCATATTTCCCCATGTGGGTGTACCCCGAGCGTATCTTAAAGTGCGTGAAGCTTGCCGTATGCGCAAGGGAGGGCAGTGCGGATGTAAATCTTGCACAACGCGATTTCCAGAACGACTACGGCGAAACTGCCACGGTGATAGGTTATAAGGGCGCAGACATATCTTCAACCCGCGTGCGCGTGCGTGCGGCAATGGGACTGGACATCTCCGAATACGTGCCCGCAGGCATAGCCGAATACATAAAGGCGCAGGGACTGTATCTCATACCTTCTCTGCCCCGCGCGCAGAAGCTTATGAACGAAAAGCGCGCCGCACACGTTCTGCGCGTTGCGTATATGGCGGCCGAAAACTGCCGCAGGTTCAAAATACCCGAAAAGACTGCCGTAACGGCAGCGGCATTGCACGATGTGGCAAAAAATTTAAAGCTTTCGGATAAGCTTTTAAAGGACTTCGTTCCGCCCGAAGGCGTACCTGAAAGCGTTATGCACCAGTTTTCGGGCGCGTACCTTGCCGAACACGAATTCGGCATAGCCGATGAAGATATTTTAAACGCCATACGCTACCATACGAGCGGCAGACCCGATATGTCCGACCTTGAAAAATTGCTCTTTCTCTGCGATATGCTTGAAGAGGGGCGCGACTTTGAGGGCGTGGACAAACTGAGAAAGCTGTTTGCAAAAGATATGGACGCCTGCCTTGAAGAGTCGCTTAAAATGGAGCTTGACTATCTCAGGGCGGAAGGCAAATACATCTATCCGCTCACTCAGGCGGCGTACGACTACATAAAGCAGTACAACGCGCACAAAAACAGAATTTAAGGGGGAGCGCCGTACGCGGCGCAACTTCAAAATAAAAATATTCAAGGAAATTTTTAATGACGAGTAAAGAAAAAGCGCTTGCCATATGCAAGCTACTGTCGGATAAAAAGGGCGAAAACATTGTCTATATAGACGTACATGAAAAGAGTTCTCTGTGCGATTATTTTGTAATCGCGGGCGGCAGGTCGTCCACTTCGGTGCAGGCACTTGCCGATCACGTAGAGGAAAAGATGGAAAAGGAGTTCGGCGAGTTACCCTCCCGCAAGGACGGCGGCAGAGAGGGCCGTTGGAACGTACTTGACTACGGCGATGTAATCGTCCACATCTTCAACGACGAAATGAGGGACTTTTATAACCTTGAACGTCTTTGGGAGAACGGAGCCAACCTCAACCGTTATACCGACTGATTTATTGCGGCCTGGCCGCATTGTAAAAAGCAAACCAAGCGTGCGCAATTTCTGCGTGCGCTTTTTTATGTGAATTAAAAACATTGCCTCCCGTCATAAAGCGGCAAAATTCGGCATATTATTCTATAACGGCAAAACGCCGTTGAAAGTGGGGGAATGATATGTCTGATAATACAACCTGGGATCACATTGCATGCAGGGCGGTGCAGGAAGCTGAATACATAATCGCCACGGGCGCCACGGTGCGCGCATGCGCAAGCCATTTCAAAACCAGCAAGTCGGGCGTTCATAAGGATGTAACCGAGCGCCTTCGCTTTATAGACGGAAAGCTGTACTGGGGCGTGCGCGCCGTACTCGATAAAAACCTGTCCGAACGCCATATCCGCGGAGGAATGGCCACTCGCAACAAGTATCTTAAAAAGCGTTGCCATTGCTGTGACTGCACGGACTGAACTTGTTCGCACAGACAGGAGAACTGAATTTGTATGCCGCCGCGGGAAAATTTTTCCCGCGGCGGCATTCTTTATTATGTTATATCCGCCTCGGCAATGTCTTACAATTTTATTACAATTTTGTTAGATTTTAAAAATTGCACGCAGACCGCAATCGTGCTATACTCTAACTGTGCAATAAAATGCAAAAAAGATAAGGGGAATGAATATGAAAAAGATATTGCCCGCAATTTTAATAATGATAATTGCAGCGGTCGCGGCGACAGTATCGGCTTGTACGTCGTCACACGAACATAATCTTATATACTACCCGTCCGTGGAGGCAACCTGCACGCAAAACGGTTGCGAGGAGTACTGGGAGTGTTCGGAGTGTCACAAGATTTTTGCCGACAGGGGCGCGACCGAGGAGCTGGATGCCATTCCCGCAACAGAGAAAACCGACCATATAACGGAATATCTGCCTGCCATTCCGCCTTCGTGCACGCAGCGCGGCCGTAATGAGAGCTGGCACTGCACGGTCTGCGGCATTGATTTCAGCGACGAAAACTGCGAAACTGTTTTGCAGAATGTATCCGTTCCCGCAACGGGGCACATTATGAAGCATATTCCCGCATTGGCGGCAACTTGTACGGAGGCTGGAAATAAAGAGTACTATCATTGTTCGGTCTGCGGTGAGAATTATGCCGATGAATCGGGTACGACTTTACTTTCCGATGTGACTTTGCAGCCGCTCGAACACGACTGGCAGCTGCAAAAATTCGTCAAGGCGGAAAACTGCATAAGCACGTCAAAGTATATATACGTGTGCAACAATGATTCTTCGCATACTTACACTGTGGAACTTGAAGACAGGGGCGAGCATCCGGAGTATTTTCAGGGTGTGTGCACGCTCTGCGGCGACCTTATGACGGAGGGGCTCAGCTATTCGGAGACAGAAGGAGGTTATGCCGTCAGCGGCATCGGCGATTGTACGGACAGCATACTTTATATTCCGCATGTATATAACGGTCTGCCAGTTGTGGCCATAGCCGACTATGCCTTTACGAATAACCAAAACATCACGGCCGTATACCTTCCCGACACCGTGCGTGAAATAGGCATCAGCAGCTTTGAAGACTGCGGTTCACTGGAAAAAGTAAAGTTTGGCGAGGGACTTATTCTCATAGATGACCTTGCTTTTAGCGGTTCGGCAATAACTTCTGTAAAACTGCCTGACAGCCTTTCTGTTGTGAATGGATTTTTTGGTTGTAGCAAGCTTACTTCCGTCGATTTCGGCAATTATGTGACCAAGATAGAGGCCAGTGCATTCGAGTATTGCACATCTCTCAGACAAGTGTACATACCTGGCACCGTGTTTGAAATTGAAAACTTTGCGTTCGGAAACTGCACTTCATTGGAGTATGCAAAAGTATACGGATACGACCTTATGGCCATTGGCGCATTTGCCTTTATAAACTGCACCTCGCTGACGGAGGCCGACCTCGGCAATACAAAGATAAGCAGCGTAAGCAACAGCTTGTTCAGTGGCTGCACGTCGCTTGAAAAGGTATCTCTCCCCGATAGCGTCGGATACATCTGGTACGGAGCTTTTGAGGGCTGTTCTTCTCTGAAAAACATCGACCTTCCCGAGGGGCTCAGAATGCTGTATTCGCACTCGTTTTATGCAACGGGTTTGGAAAAGATAGCCATTCCCGCCGCAACTACCGATATAAACCACAACGCATTTTCTTACAGCCTTGCGCTCAGGGAAATTACCGTGGACGAGGACAACTCTGTATATTACAGCTCGGGCAACTGCATAGTGGAACGTAAAACGGAATGTCTTGTCGTGGGTTGCGCGGGCAGCGTAATACCGCAGGAAGTAAAGAGTATAGGCACCTGGGCATTCGGCGGCAACAGCGCCCTAAAAGAAATCTGTATTCCTGCAGGCGTCACAGAAATAGATTCTATGGCTTTCTATAAGTGCTCCGGGCTGGAAAAGATAGAAGTTGCCGCGGATAACCCTGTATATAGGAGTGAAGGTAACTGTCTCATTCTGCGTGACGGAGGATTGCTTCTGCTTGGCTGCATAAACAGCGTAATTCCATCCGACGGCAGCATACAAGGCATATATTCCGGTGCATTTGCAGGGTGTGAAATAACGCAAATAGTTATACCGCAGGGCGTAGTTTCAATATCAAACAACGCATTTAACGGTTGTACGTTGCTAAGCTCGGTAACGCTTCCCGAAAGCATAGTTTCTATAAGCGTCTGTGTATTTGTAGATTGTTCATCTCTTACGACCATAAACTATGGCGGCACGGTTGCGCAGTGGCAACAGATAAGCAAATCAGATAGCTGGGACATATATTCAGGGAACTACGTTGTCATATGTACCGATGGCTCTGTATTAAAAGACGGAACTGTGAAAAACTGAAAAAAAGAAAGGTTATTATGCCGCCGCGGGAAGAATTCCCGCGGCGGCATTTCTTTTGTTACATTTTTTAATGGTGCGAAAAGTGCGGCCGATAAAATAATAAAGGGAAAAATATGGTCGCATTGCATAAATTTTAGTGCTAATTTTTGCACTTATAAATTGAAATTCTCGCGCAGTTGTGTTATAATGCACAATGAAATGATACATTTTAGAAATCCGCGCAAAAATGGCAATGCACGTGTTTGCGCGGCGAAAAAAACGGCAGGTACTATGGCTAAATTAATGGGTATAGACGTCGGTTCCACCACGGTTAAAGTCACCGTTGTAGAGCAGGACGGCACTGTATTATACAAATCATATGAGAGACATTTCGCGCAGGTACGCGAAACAGTTTTAAGAGAGCTCAATAAAATCAAGGAGCAGTTCGGCGGCGAATTCAGCGCGTCCATTACGGGCAGCGCGGGTCTCGGACTTTCCCAGCGCAGCGGCATAAATTTTGTGCAGGAAGTTCAGGCGGCATTCGTGGCAATCCGCCGCTTTTATCCCGATGCGGACGCCGCAATCGAACTCGGCGGCGAGGATGCAAAAATCATATTCATAACGGGCGGCACCGAACAGCGAATGAACGGCAGTTGCGCGGGCGGTACGGGCGCTTTTATCGACCAGATGGCAACTCTTCTGAACATCTCCGTGCAGGAGATGGATGAGTACGCTCTCCGCGCAGAAAAGATATATCCCATAGCGTCGCGTTGCGGCGTGTTTGCAAAGTCGGATATACAGCCCCTTCTCAACCAGGGCGCAAGGAAGGAGGACATTTCAGCCTCCATATTCCAGGCCGTTGTCGACCAGACGGTTTCAGGCCTTGCGCAGGGCAGAAGAATAAAGGGCAAAGTGCTCTTTTTAGGCGGCCCGCTCTATTTCCTTAAGGGCCTGCGCCGCGCGTTCGTGCGCACGCTAAAGCTTTCGGAAGAGAATGCCGTATTTCCCGAAGACGCGCCCTGCTTTATGTCAATCGGTGCGGCGCTCCATTCTGCGGGCGTAAAGCCTATGTCAATTGACGACATCATCTCAGCTATCGAGCACGCTGAGGGCACGGACGAAGTAATAACGGGCGAGCCGCTCTTCAAAGACAAGGAGGAGTACGCCGCGTTTGTAAAGCGTCACCGTGCCACCGACCTCACCTTTGCCGACATAGCCACCTACGAGGGCGATGCGTATCTCGGCATAGACAGCGGTTCTACGACCACAAAGCTTATTTTAATTACTCCCGACTGCCGCATACTCTATTCGCACTACCAGTCGAACAACGGTCAGCCGCTGGATATAATCATAGAAAGGCTCAAAGAAATCTACAAGCTGGCCGCGGGCCGCATAACCATAAAGGGCAGTGCGGTAACGGGGTACGGCGAGGACCTTATCAAGGCGGGAATCAAGGCCGATTTCGGCATAGTGGAGACGGTTGCACACTTCAAGGCCGCCCTTCACTTCAACCCCAACGTAGACTTCATAATAGATATCGGCGGTCAGGACATAAAGTGCTTCAAGATTAAAAACAGAGCCATCGATTCCATAATGCTCAACGAGGCATGCTCCTCGGGCTGCGGTTCGTTCATTCAGACCTTTGCAAGAGCAATGGGCATGGAGATAGACAAATTCTCACAGCTGGGACTGTTTGCACCTCACCCCGTAGAGCTCGGTTCGCGCTGCACAGTATTTATGAACAGCGCGGTAAAGCAGGCTCAGAAGGAGGGCTCTTCCGTGGAAGACATCTCCGCGGGCCTCTCCATTTCGATAGTAAAAAATGCAATATACAAGGTTATCCGTGCGGCCAGCGCGGACGAGCTTGGCGAAAACATAGTCGTTCAGGGCGGTACTTTCCTCAACGATGCGGTGCTGCGCGCCTTTGAAAGGGAGACGGGCAAAAATGTTATCCGCCCCGGCATTGCGGGCCTTATGGGTGCGTTCGGCGCTGCGCTGTACGCAAAGGAAATGAGCAGCGGCTCTTCCACGACAATCGGAGAGGAGGCGCTGGAAAGCTTCTCTTATAAGTCAAATTCCATAGTCTGCCGCGGCTGTACAGCCAAGTGCAACGTAAATATAATCACCTTTGCAGATGGTTCGCGCTACATATCGGGCAACAAGTGCGAAAGGGGTGCGGGACGCAAACCCGCCTCTGCCGAACTGGACATCTATTCGTACAAGCAGGAACGTCTGCCAGCATGCATAAACGGCACAGACGGCGGCAGGGGTAAAGTAGGTCTGCCGCTCCAGCTGGGAATGTATGAGCAGTTGCCCATATGGGCAGGCTTCTTTGAAAGCCTCGGCTTTTCGGTAGTGCTCTCCGATAAGTCCTCGCGCGAGCTGTATTTCCGCGGTCAGCATACCGTTGCTTCTGACACGGCCTGCTATCCCGCAAAGCTTATGCACGGGCATATAGAGAGCCTTCTGGATAAGGGCGTTGACTTCATATTTATGCCCTGCGAAAGCTACAACCTGGACGAGCGCGATTCGGTAAATCACTATAACTGCCCCGTAGTTGCATACTATCCCGAACTTCTTAAAGCCAACAACGAAAGGCTCAACGAAGAAAACTTTATAATGCCCTACATTGACCTGAATATGTGGGACAACACCGTCAAAAAGCTGTGCGCTGCGCTTAAGAAATATGGCGTAAAGAAAAAAGAGGCCGATGCCGCCCTTAAAGAAGGTTTCGACCGCTTTAACAAATACCACGCCGATGTGCGCGCAAAGGGCATGGAGATAATAAAGAAGGCGAGGGAAGAGGGCAAGCAGATGATAATTCTTGCCGGCCGTCCCTACCACGTGGACAGCGAAATTAACCACGGCATAAACAAGTTGATAACTTCGCTCAATCTTGCCGTGCTTTCGGAAGATTCGGTGTTCGATGAGGCCGACCTTGTAAAGGTCAACGTACTCAACCAGTGGACTTATCACGCCAGACTCTACCGTGCGGCCGAATTTGCCTGCCGCAACAGCGATATAAACATAGTCCAGCTCGTGTCCTTCGGTTGCGGTCTTGATGCAATAACCACCGATGAAGTGCGCTCCATAATGGAGAAAAACGACAGACTGTACACGCAGATAAAGATAGATGAAATCAACAACCTCGGCGTAGTAAAAATACGTTTAAGAAGTATGCTTGCCGCCATAGAGGAGGCAAAAAAGCGCAGAGGATAAACAATATATATAAAGTTTTATTTGCAAAATAATCCAGTTTTGCATAGTTTTATATGTATAATATTTAAATCTGAACAGACAGAAAGTAAATTATGAAGAAATCTCAGAATATTCAGAAAAATACAAAGGATTATACTAACGACTATCCCCGCTGGCAGCCGTGGATGAAGGACAGCTACACAATACTCATTCCCGATATGCTGCCCTGGCACTTCGCCATAATAGAAAGGCTTTTAAAGCTGGAAGGTTACAAGGTGGAAGTGCTCAAAAATGATACCCGCGCCGTAATTGACGAGGGACTCAAGCACGTTCATAATGATACCTGCTATCCCTGTCTTTGCACGGTCGGACAGTATATAGATGCACTCAAGAGCGGAAAGTATGATGTAAATCACGTAGCCGTAATGATGAGCCAGTCGGGCGGCGGATGCAGAGCGTCCAACTATATTCCGCTCATACGTAAAGCGCTCAGAGCGGAGTTTCCGCAGGTGCCCGTGCTCTCGCTCAACTTTTCGGGACTGGAAAAAGATTCGTCTTTCCCCATAGGCATAAAACTTCTTTTAAAGCTTGTATTTGCAATTTTCTATGGCGACACAATAATGTGGTGCTTCAACCAGACGAAGCCTTACGAAAAGGAGAACGGCCTTGCAGATAAGGCGCGCGACGACGCGATGGACTTTGTAATGTCCCGCTTTGAAAAGGGCGGCTATGCGCGCTACAAGTCGATAACAAAAAAGATAACGCAGCTTTTTGCCGCCGTGCCCGTGACGGGAGAAAAGAAGATAAAGGTAGGCATTGTCGGTGAAATATATGTAAAGTATTCTTCGCTCGGCAATAACCACCTTGAACAGTTTCTTCTCTCCGAGGACTGCGAACCCGTTGTGCCCGTTCTTATGGACTATGTTCTCTACTGCGTAGTTAACAATATAAACGATGGCAGGCTGTATGGCAAAAAGAGTCTGTTTATCACGGTCAACAAAATACTGTATTCCGTTCTGCACCGCATGCAGAAAAACATCATAAAAATCTTTAAAAAGCAGGGTGTTTTTGAACCCATACACGACTTTGAACATCTTCGCAAGTGTGCCGATAAAGTGCTCAACCAGGGCGTAAAGATGGGTGAAGGCTGGCTTATTCCCGCAGAAATGGCGGCCCTTGCCGAAACTGGTACGGAAAACATTGTCTGCGCACAGCCGTTCGGCTGTCTGCCCAACCACATTGCAGGCAAGGGTGCAATACGTACGCTTAAAAAGCTGTACGAGGACGAAAATATCGTCGCCGTTGACTATGACCCTTCGGCAACCAGAGTAAACCAGGAAAACCGCATAAAGCTTATGCTTGCAACTGCAAGGGAAAACGCTGCTACAAGGCAAAAGATGGAGTAAGTCGTTAAATAATTGTCAATAAGCGACCCTTCTTTATAATAAAGCAAGCCTTTATGATAAAGCAGACCATTAGTGTATAAATAAAATTTATAATAAAGGAATCCGCCATCGGAACCATTGCTCCGACGGCGGATTTCTTTTGATTTCTTTGTTTAAAATTTGAACCAAATATTGCGCTGAAAAATCATGCTATGTAAATCGGTTTGACGTGACTGAGAGTAGACTTACTTTACAAGTTTGAATACTTCGTCAAAGGGCTTTCTGCTTGGGACGCACTTCGTAGCCCTCTGCGGCGTAGCCAACTGCAATGACAAGGGGAAAACGCGTGCCTTCGGGTTCGCCTAAAAACTGTGCGATTTCCTTTTCGTTGCGAATGCCGAGTATGCAGGTCTGCAGTCCCATATTTTCAGCCGCAAGCACAAGGTGCGCGGTGAGAAGGCCTATATCGTTGCCCGCAAAGTCGGCAAAAGTAAATTTCTGAGCAATTTTTTCTTCAAATTTGCCGCGGTTGAGTTCTATTACTATAAATGCTGGACAATGTTGCGTCCAGCCGTTCGCACCGAACATCTGCACACAGTGAGCAAACTGTGCAGCCTTATCGCCGTTTATGGCAAACATTTTCCACGGCTGTGAATTCTTTGCCGAAGGGGCAAGTGCCGCAAGTCTGCAAATTTTTTCAAGGTCCTCGTCGGCCACTTTTTTATCTGAATATTTTCTTGTTGATTGTCTTTTAATATAAAGTTCTTCCAGGTTCATAAAGTTCCTCCTTTAGTTTGCCGTTGCAATGTCAGAATTTTCAGCTCAGTATATGCTGAAGACAAACAGCATAACTGTCTGCATTGCTAATAAACCGTAGCAGGGCAACTTTACTCTCAGGATGGCAAAATTGCTCGGTTCATAGTCTTCGTCTGTTTCTGAATCATGTCTTTTTTTATAGTACAAAGAAAACCTTTTATTGAAGTGTTTTGCAATCTGATAGGCAAATCTGTTCATTATAATCGTTACAATCGATAAAATACCGAGCAGAATGATTAACCCCTTATTTAACGGTTCAACGATACACAACATTATGGTTTCAATTATCGATACAATAGCAAGTATAACGGCAACAACATTTGCGTTTGTCAAAAAATCTTTCATGCTATACCTCACATGCTTTTTGAAATATTTCCTGATACAGAAATTATTTCTACATTAATTCTCAATGCGTCGAATAAATCTGACGGGTTGTCGGGAAAATTGAATTGCGCATGACCTTCTACCGTATAATTTTCAGTTGAAGAGAGGTAGCTTATGTAAACGGTGCGCCTTCCGTCCAGGTCGGCATAGTCGCTTTCCAGCTCGTAAGTGACAGAAATGTCGCTGAGACTAAGATTTTTGCTTTTGCAATAAAATGTGGTTGTATAGCCGCTGTAAGCGCTTGTTCCTATTGCGCCGTTGTTCACTGAACAATTTGCCCCGATATAGCTTTTTATGTCGTTGCTTACGATATTTGCAGAGTTAGAGCCGATCGAAACGATTATTGCAATAACCGCTAACAGGGCAAGCAGATAGCATACGACTGCTTCCCATACGGGAATATTCTTATTATTCATTTTCTCTCTTGCTCCGCAACATTGCGGAGTATAAAAATTGATTCGTTTTAAGGTTTACAAATTGGAAATATGGCAACCTTAATTAAACAATGCGGGCGGGCATAAAGGCCCGCCCGCGTAAAAATTTACTTTTCTTCCTTAATTTCTTTTGCTTCGGCGGCGGCCTTCTGTATGGAAAGCTCGGCCTTTTCGGCTAAATTTTCCTTTGTAAAGCCAAAGTGTTCAAATACTTTCTTTGCGGGACCTGATGTGCCGAAAGTCTGCATTGCAACTATTTCGCCGCATTCTCCGCTGTACTTGTACCAGGAGAAGTGTGAACCTGCCTCGACGCAGACGCGCGCCCTTACGTTGTGGGGCAGAACGCTCTCTTTGTATTCGGGCGTCTGCTTTTCAAATTCTTCCATGCTGGGCATGGATATGACTCTTGCCTTGATATTTTTAGCAGCAAGAAGTTCCTTTGCACCCATGCAGAGTTCAACTTCGCTGCCTGTACCGATAAGCAGAACGTCGGGCGTGCCTTCGCAGTCGCTGAGTACATATCCGCCGAGCAGAGCCTTGATGCCCGTGCCTTCATACTGGGGCAGATTCTGCCTCGAAAGCACGATGACGGTGGGGCTGGGCTGCGTAAGCGCGGAGATATACGCCGCTGCGGTCTCTCTGCCGTCGCAGGGGCGGAACACTTTGAGACCGGGTACTGAGCGCAGGCTGATAAGCTGTTCCATAGGCTGATGCGTGGGACCGTCCTCGCCGACGCCTATCGAATCGTGCGTCATTACGTAGATTACGGGAATTTCCATCAGCGCGCTCATTCTTATGCCTGCCTTCATGTAGTCTGTGAAGGAGAAGAATGTGGAGCAGAGCGCCTGAAGTCCGCCGTGCAGCTGTATGCCGTTGCAGATTGCGGCCATGGCGTGTTCGCGTACGCCGAAGTGAATGTTTCTGCCCTCTCTGCAATCGGGAGCAAAATAGCTTTCGCCCTTGAGCTCCGTCTTGGTGGAGGAGGAGAGGTCCGCCGAACCGGACATTATGTTGGGCATAGCGGCGGAAATTTTATTCAGCACTTTGCCGCCGCTTGCGCGGGTAGCTTCTGGTGCCTTGAAATCGAACAGACCCTCGATATTCTTGAAGTCGGGAGCCATGCCTGACATGAACATTTTATACTGTGCGGCAAGTTCGGGATAAGCTGCCTCATACTTTGCGAACAGCTCGTTCCAGGCCTGTTCGTCTTTGAGCTTTTCCTCGGCGATGGCCATGCAGTTTTCCTTGACGTCGTCGGGAACTACGAAAGGCTCTTCTTCCCACTTGAAGAACTGCCTCATCTTTTCAAGGTTGGCCTCGCCCATAGGAGCGCCGTGGATGTCGGCGGAATCGGCAAGGGGAGTGCCGTAGCCTATAATCGTCTTGCATATGATGATGGAGGGACGGGTAAGGTCGCTCTGTGCCTTCTTTATGGCTGCGCGAAGGGTGAGCAGATTGTTTGCGTCGTCAACCCTTATAACCTGCCAGCCCTGAGCGGCAAACCTGGTGGGAATGTCCTCGGTGAAGGTAACGTCAATCTTGCCTTCTATGGTTATATTGTTTCTGTCGTAAAGCAGAATAAGTTTGCCGAGTTTCTGCGTGCCTGCAAAGGAGCAAGCCTCGTAGCTTATGCCCTCTTCAAGGCAACCGTCGCCGCAGATGCAGTATGTGAAGTGGTCAACCACGGGATAGTCGGGCTTGTTGAAACGTGCCGCAAGGTGCGCCTCGGCAAGCGCCATGCCTACGGCGTTGCCGATACCCTGGCCGAGGGGACCTGTGGAAGTTTCCACGCCGTCAGTCTTGCCGTATTCGGGATGACCGGGCGTGCGTGAACCGAGCTGACGGAAATTTTTTATGTCGTCCATCGTTACGTCGAAACCGAACAAGTGAAGAAGGCTGTACAAAAGCATTGAGCCGTGTCCTGCGGAAAGGACAAATCTGTCGCGGTTGTCCCACTTGGGGTTCTTGTAGCTGAATCTCAAAAACTCGCTGAAAAGTTCATAACCAATCGGAGCCGCGCCTATGCAAATTCCGGGGTGACCCGAGTTGGCCTTCTGAATGGCCTCTGCCGAAATAATTCTTATCGTGTCTACGCTTTTCTGCTGAACAGACATAATAAAATCTCCTTTGAATTTTTAGCTTATTTATATTATTGTAAATTTGGTTTTTAAGTAAATATAAAGTTTTATTTGCAAATGTTAGCTATTTTGCAAAGTTTTATGTGTGATATAATCAAACACAATCAGTGTTTATCGTTATTCTTTTATAAACTTTTCAAGAAGGGAAAGGTCTACGTATTCGCACGAGCAAAGGATTTCAAGAAGTGCCTTTACCATCTTTTTGCATCCGCCCGTGGAGTTGCTCTCCACGTTGATGGGCAGAATTGCCTCGTGCAGGCTCATGCGTATGAGCAGCCAGCCGTCGCCGTGCGTCTTGTCAAAGTTAATCCTTATGCCCTCATAGTTGTTGGGTGCAATTTTGGCTCCTTCGATTTCGGCAGCCGCCTTTTTAACTTTTTCAAGCACCTTTGCGCCGTACTCGCGGAAGTCTTCGCAAGTTATCTCGGGTCTTATTTCGGCTGCCTCTGCGGGCTCTTCCAGACCGCTTATAAGGTCGGCAAGTCTCTTGCCCTTTTTAAGCTGGCCTGCAAGTATTATAAGAATTTCTGTAACCAGGTATGCGCCGTCGTCCAGGAAATAGTTGTCCTTGAACGCGCAGTGACCGGACGTCTCTACCGCGAGGGGGGAGTATTCGCCCGCATCGTTCAGGCGCTTACATTCGTCTATAACATTGCGGTAGCCGCGCATGTAGCGGTGATGTCTGCCGCCGTGTTCTTCTATGAATTTGGTAAGACCGTCGCTCGTCACAGAGTCGGTGACTATCGTGCCCGCCTTATCCTCAAGGAGGTGTGCGGAAATGAGCGCGATAAGCCTGTTGCGGTTAATCTCTTCGCCCTTTCTGTCCACGGCACCCGCACGGTCGACGTCCGTATCGAAGATTATGCCAAGGTCTGCCTTATTGTCAAGCACAGCCTTTTTAAGGGTGGCCATTGCAACTTTGTCCTCGGGGTTGGGAGCGTGGTGGGGGAACATTCCGTCGGGGTCAAGGTATAAACTTCCCTCGGTGTCCGCACCGAGCGGCTTTAAAACTTTTTCGGTAAAAAATCCGCCTGCGCCGTTGCCCGCGTCTACAATTATCTTCATTCCCGCAAGCGGTTTTTCATTTCCGCATGCCGAACGAACGCGGTCTGCAAGCAGTGCGCTGTATTCGTCCATGAAGTAATCGCGTAAAAGTTCGCCTTCTCCGTCGCAAAAGTCGCCTTTTTCGGCAATTTCAAGAATTTCGTCTACGTCCTCTCCCTCAAGACCGCCTTCGGGTGTGAAGAATTTAAGTCCGTTCCTGTCTGCGGGCAGATGCGATGCGGTTATCATAACCGAACCGTCAAGATTTCTGGCCTTGCTTTGCAGTATCATGAACATGGAAGGGGTGGAGGAGAGTCCGGTGTAGCTGAGCGTAGCGCCGCTTTTAAGCGCGCCGCGTTCAAATGCTTCAACCAGCTCATCGGCGGTAATTCTGCTGTCGTTGCCGAGGGCGATTTTTACCCTCTGTTTACCCGTCTTTTTTTTGAGCCAGGCAACAAAAGCGCGCGCAATAGTTTCCACCGCGCCGACGGTGAGCGTGACCGCTCTGCCGAGTATGGGCGATGCAACTCCGCGCACGTCCGTGCCGCTTTTAAGTTTTTTGATGTTTAAACTAGCCATATCCAAGACTATTATACATTTTTAAAACCGCAAATACAAGTGTTTGACTCAAAAATAATTAAATTGTTGTGCACATATAAAAAGCGCATTCTTTTCCGTAAATATATAAATATGGCGCGCACCCGCGCGTGTAGGTGCAGACTCTTCGGCAGTTTTTCTGCATTTCAAAATAAATGGGCAATTTAATCCATTTGCCTTTAAAATATTTGCCCGCGCCGCGGCATTATGCTATAATAATCTAAAAAGTCAACTATACACATTCTAAGGAGTTTTTATGGCAAACGAAAGCCAGTTCGTAAGCAAAATAGCCGATATAGAAACCGACTTCCCCCAGTGGTATACCGACGTGGTTTTAAAGACCAAGCTGGTAGACTACGGTCCCGTAAAGGGCACAATGGTAATACGCCCCTACGGCTACGCCATCTGGGAAAACATTCAGAAAGAACTTGACAAGCGTTTCCGCGCCACGGGGCATGAAAACGCGTATTTCCCTCTGCTCATCCCCATGAGCTTTTTATCAAAGGAAAAGGAGCACGTTGAAGGTTTCGCTCCCGAAGTTGCAGTCGTAACGCACGCGGGCGGCGAAGAGCTTGCCGAACCGCTCGTAATACGTCCCACTTCCGAGACGATTATAGGCAACATGTACTCCAAGTGGCTGCAGTCCTACCGCGACCTGCCCATACTCATAAACCAGTGGGCAAACGTAATGCGCTGGGAAAAGACCACGCGTCCCTTCCTTCGTACCTCCGAGTTTTTGTGGCAGGAAGGTCATACCGTTCACGCTACCGAAGAAGAGGCTGTGGAAGAGACCAAAAAGATGCTCGGGGTATATAAGGAGTTTGCCGAAACCTGCCTTGCAATTCCCGTAATCTGCGGCAAAAAGACCGAAAAGGAAAAGTTTGCGGGCGCAGTTGCAACGTACGGCATGGAAGCAATGATGCACGATGGCAAGAGCCTTCAGGCAGGCACTTCGCACTACCTCGGCCAGAACTTCGCCAAGGCGTTCGACATAAAGTTCCTCGATAAGGACGGCGCTCTGAAGTACGGTTACACCACAAGCTGGGGCGTTTCCACCAGACTCATAGGCGCAATAATAATGGCACACGGCGACCAGCGCGGACTTTCGCTGCCTCCCGTAGTTGCACCCATCCAGGCGGTAATAGTTCCCATAGCCGCAAAGAAGGCGGGCGTTATGGAAAAGTGTGCCGAAGTCAAAGCACAGCTTGAGGCTGCGGGCATAAGAGTAAAGCTCGATGATTCCGATAACAGCCCCGGCTGGAAGTTCAACGAGTGGGAAATGAAGGGCGTGCCCCTGAGAATAGAGCTCGGACCGCGCGACATAGAGGCAGGCAAGGCGCTTGTATTCCGTCGCGACAAGCTGGAAAAGAGCGAAATTTCCCTTTCGGACATTGCAGATGAAGTCAAAAAACTGCTTGAAACGATACAGAAGGATATGCTTGAATCTGCCCGCGCAAGGCGCGATAAGCGCATAGTGTACGCCACCGATATGGCGGGCATACTCCGCGGCGTGGAGGGCGGCAACTTTGTAAAGGCAGGCTGGTGCGGCTGCCGCGAATGCGAAGATAAAATCAAGGCTGAAACTGCGGCTACCGCGCGCGTATATGCAGAAGGCGAAACGGCTGAAAAGTGTGCTGTATGCGGCAAGAAGGCCGAGCACGTAGTTATTTTCGCACGCGCATACTGATTGCATTCTGCCCGCGATAAAATTACTTATAAATACGGCATAAATAAAGAATGCGCCGCCCGAACTTGTTCGGGCGGCGCATTTGGTTAAGGCATAGTACGGGGGCAATTTACATATTTTAATTTGTAGCGTTGCGGGACAGCGGTTTTTTGTCCCGCTGTTGACAAGCGGCATATTGTATTGTATAATTGAGTCGGAAAGAAGTAAAGCGAAAGACACGGACGCAGCGGAGCCATACCGCGCAGGCCGCTTCGTCTGCACCTGAACAAATAAGCGCGGAAGGAGAAATCATGAATAATAATTTAAAACGTAGCATGGTGCTTGCACTGTGTGCGGGGTTCATGTTTTCCGTAATTGCTCTTTCTGCATGCAGCGATAAGGACCTTATAAGCGGAAATTTCAGAACGGAAGCCACGGCAAGCCAGATTGAAGAGGTAAAGGGCCTCATTGCAGAAGAAAAGTCTGAAAAAATTGTCGGCGATACAAGTTCGGAAAATTGGTCGTATAACGCCCGTTTCGTAACCCGCGGTTCGGCAGGTTTCGTCGTAAACGCGACGGCCGATAAAATAAACGAACAGGGTGTATCTGAAGGCAGGCAGACGGCGGATATCACGGCCGATATCAGGTACGATTCCGACCATACTCTTACCATGTATAACGCGGAAGGCGAGGTCGGTACTCGTGGCAGCGGCAAAGTGGACTATTACACAAAGTTTGCCGCAAATGGGCTTTCTGAAGAAGATTATAATTACGAACGGGCATTCAAGGGTAAAAGCTACAGCGATTTACAGAATTTTTACATAGACGGCTCGGTAACTACAAATGCCGACGGCGTGACTTCAACGCAGACGGGCAAGCTCAGTATCGACTTTGACAATGCCTTTGACCAGTTTTTCCCCACAATATCGGACAGTGATACGCTTATAGATTTAAGCCTTATCCGCGAGCTGATGGAGGAGGAAAACGTTAAGGTCTACATAGACGATTCCGCCGACTTCAAAGTTAAGGTAAGTCTTGACGTGAACGCCTGGCTCAAGACCTTTGCAGGCCAGATAACCGAACTGCTTAACAATATAGCCAACGTTAATATCACGGAGGAGCAGATTCTTAAAGACAGTAAATTCAGGTATGCCGACTTTTATCTTCAGTTCGATAAGGAGACAAAAGTTCTTCTCGGTTACGGAAACAAAATGAATGTGGACCTAGGCATAAAGTTTGAAACGGATGATGTTTCTGCGGACATAAAGTACACAATGAATTTGGACAGCTGGATGGTTCACACCGACACCCCTGCCGAACAATTGCCTGAAGACATATCTTCGTATACCTATATACTGATGTAACTTTGTAAATTTGTAAGATATTTTACAGGTTGTATGTATGGGATATGCAGGGCGGTTGAAATACATAAAGCAATTTAAAGGATAAAAAAATGACGGAAAAAAAGAAGACCATAGCGCTCATAGCGCACGATAACAAAAAGGCCGAAATGGTGGAGTGGGCAATGTTCCGCAAGACCGAACTTGAAAAGTACAATCTCTGCGGTACGGGCACTACTTCGCGCCGCGTAGCCGAGGCCACGGGGCTGGAAGTAAAGGGCTTTTTGTCGGGCCCGCTCGGCGGCGACCAGCAGATAGGCGCACACCTTGCCGAGGGCAAGATAGATGCCGTAATTTTCTTCTGCGACCCGCTCACGGCTCTTCCCCACGACCCCGATGTAAGGGCGCTTTTAAGAATAGCTGTGGTCTACGATATTCCCATAGCCACCAACCGTTCCACGGCAGACTGCGTTCTTGCGGCAGGCATTTCCGGCTTTTTCAGGGAAGGCTTAAAGTAATTGCCCCGCATATATGCCGCAACCAACGAATTTTTAATCAGATATAAAGTGTATTTTTCATAATAAAAAAAGTCCCGCCTTGTGCGGGATTTTTTTTATAAGTTTTTCCATATTTCCGATTCGACAAAAAAATAAGCATACAAATGTTGATTTGTCAACGATTTTATTTGACAAAGCGGTTGCGCAGAGTTTATAATACACAAGTCGAAAGCAAAAAGGTGCGCAAAGACTTGTGGCGCACGGAAAGGTGTAATATGGACAGGTTTGAAAACTTTACCGTGATGGTGCTTAAAATAAACAAGCTCGTTCACAAAATAAAGCTGGTGGAAATGGACGGCTACGGCCTTAAAGCCATTCACGTGATGTGCATTTACTATGCGGGTGCGGCGCCCGTCACCGCGGGCGAACTTTCAAGGCTCACCTGCGAGGACAAGGCGGCAATTTCGCGTGCGCTCACAATGCTTAAAAAGCGCGGCTTTATCAATTACGATGCGGGCAGATACAATGCCGAAGTAACACTCACGGAGGAGGGCAAAAAGCTTTACGACTACATAAACGTAAAGTCTAAGGCGGCCGTAGACGCGGCGGGTGCCGACCTCAGCGAGACAGAGCGCGCCGCTCTGTACAAATCGCTTGCCTCCATAGCCGAAAACCTTGAAAAGTATTACAACAGCATTACTTCCGGCTGAATTTCTGGGGCGCGCCGCGCCTTAATAAATGCTTTTAGGAGAATTGAAAGGACTAATGGAACAAACAAAAAAACGCGCAATATGGTGGAGGGTGCTTTGCATAATACTCGCCGTCATAATCTTTGCCGCAGGCTGCATTGTAGTTGCATTTGCGTGGGTATGGTCGGATGAAATTTCCACCGTATCAAGTTTCACAAAGCTCAGGGAGCGCAACGACGCCAATGAAGAAGGCTCTGTATATTCGATGAATGTAAAGGGCGGATTTTACTTTGATAAGTTTCTCGAACAGGGCGGCGCCTCTGACGATGGCGAGCTGATAAACTTCATAACTGACAACATCACCCGCGGACTCATAAAAATAGAGATTAAAAAGACCGATATAGGCTGTTCGTCCTTTATGGCCAAGGCTGAAAACGGCGATATACTCTTTGCCCGCAACTACGATTTTGATAAAACCAATGTCTGCCTTACAATGACGGACCCCGGCGAAGGCAGATACAAGTCCTTTTCAACGGTTGACCTCAATTATGTAGGCATGGATACAGAAAAGGACGTAGATGGCCTTATGAATAAAATAACCTGCCTTGCGTCGCCCTATGCTCCGCTTGACGGCATAAATGAAATGGGCGTAAGCTGCGGAATATATATGTCCTACCAGGGTGCAAATACTGTTGAAACCAATCAGCAGGACGCCGCAAAGGCCAACATAACCTCAACTACAATGCTCAGAATGGTGCTTGACTACGCAAAGGACGTGGACGAGGCCGTCTCTCTCATAAAAGATTATAACCTTCACGACTCGGCAAACACGTCTTTCCACTATATGATAGCCGATGCCAGCGGCAGGAGCGCCATACTCGAATGGGTACCCGCGGAGGGAGTAACCGATTCGGAGGATAACGATGGCGCGGCGCGCACGCTCAACGTAATCTATAATACCGACCCCATGTATGACGAGGCGCTTTCGGATTCGCAGTTCAGATATCAGGCGATAACCAACTTTATCGTAACGCCCGGATATTATGAAGGCGAGCAGGAAGACGAAATGAAGGGCCTTGACCGCTACGATTACATAAACGGACAGCTCTCCGCAACGGGCGGCATAGTAAAGGACGAGCAGGCCGCAATGGATATACTTGCCGCCGTAGGCAGAAGAACCTGGAAACCCGGTGACGGAATAACGGTGCACAGCGCGGTGTATAACCTCACCAAAAAGACGGTAACGTGGGTTGCCAATGAAAATTACGATGACCCTTCCGCCGTATGGACTTATGACCTTGCCACCGGCGAGCTTGTATCGCTTGCTTCAAAGGCTTAAAATTGTTCACTCTTTAAAAGTAAATCTCCATAAAGTACGAGGCGGCAGTATGCCGCCTCGTCTGCTTGATAGCAGCTCCTGTACTCTGAAACAGTAAGACCACTGTACTGCGCCTTGGGTAATAAGAAAGTTTATACTGCGTTTATATTTGTGTGCTAAAATACTTGCCACGAAAACCCTATAAAAGCATAACAAAATAGCACTTTCATAAATTTGCTTATATATGGTATAATAAAAAAGCGGCACACGCAAAAAAAATTTTGTGGCGGGGGGAAGTTTTCCGATATTCAGCGTTCAGAGTATATTTTTGCGGGTGGTGCCGTCGGATAAAAATTTAACGGATAAAATTATGTACGAAAGAAATTTAAGCGGTAACGAATTCCGCGCTCTGCTTGCGGGCGGTCTGGGAATGCTGAAAAATAACGCCGAGGAGATAAACGGTCTGAACGTGTTCCCCATTCCCGATGGCGACACGGGCGACAATATGGTATCAACGCTTGCGGGCGGTCTGCGTGCGCTCGGCTCCGGTGAGGAGTCGTTCGGCCTGGCTGCGGAGCGTGCGGCGGAGGGAATGCTGCTCGGCGCGCGCGGAAATTCGGGCGTAATTCTTTCGCAGATGTTTTCAGGAATTGCAAAGAGCGTCCGCGGCAAGACGTATGCCAATGTGTCAGACATTGCCCGCGCGTTCAAAGAGGGCACCTCGTTTGCATATTCCTCGCTCACAACTCCCGTGGAGGGCACAATTTTAACGGTAATGCGCCTTGCGGGCGAGTATGCCGCGGCCAGAGTCAGCGCGGAAAGCACGGTTGAGAGCTATTTTGCCGACTACGAGAGAGAGGCGCAGAGAGCTTTGGAAGGCACTCCCGAACTTCTGCGCGTACTCAAGGAGGCGGGCACGGTGGACAGCGGCGGTGCGGGACTTGTTGCCATTATAAGCGGCTTTCTGTCCGTCATGCGCGGCGGAGCGCAGACATACGATGCGTCTGCGGAAGTGCAGCACTCCGCGCCCGATATTTCTCTTTTCACTTCAGAAAGCGAGCTCACGTTTGGTTATTGTACGGAATTTCTGCTCCGTCTGACGCATAAAAAGACTGACCTTTCAACCTTTTCCATAGACGAATTCCGAAGTCGGCTCAGCGAGCTGGGCGAATCTGTCGTGGCGTTCAGACAGGACAGTATAGTAAAAGTACACATACACGTAACCGAGCCCTGGCGCGTTTTGAGGTATGCGCAGAGTTTCGGCGAGTTTCTCACTTTAAAAGTGGAAAATATGAACATACAGCACAGCGAGGCGGAGAAAAAGAGCGAGCCTTCATTCCGCAGACGCGGCGTGCGCAGACCGTACGGCGTTGTTGCCGTAGGTTGCGGAGAGGGAATGTGCGCGGCCTATAAGGAGCTCGGCGCAGACGTCGTGATAGACGGCGACAAGTACGGCAATCCTTCTGTGGAACTTCTGCTCAGGGCGATAGACGCAGTCAATGCGGAGTGCGTATATCTTCTGCCCGACAATTCCAATGTCATAATAGCCGCCGAGGGAGCGGCCTCGATGTGTCGCGGCAGTAAGGTAATGGTGCTGCCCACGCACAACTGCGGCGAGGGTTACATAGCGCTGTCCGCGCTTGACTGCGTGAGCGGCGACGACGAGGCAATATTCGCCGCAATGACGGAAGAGATTTCCCATTCGGCGAGCGGAGCGGTGGCGCGTGCCGTGCGCAATGCGGGAATGAACGGCGTAAACGTCAGCGAAAACGATTACATAGCCATATCCGATAAAAAGATAATGCTCTCTGCAAAGACCAAGGTTGAAGCGGCCGAAGGTCTTGCCCGCGGGCTGGGTGCGGAGGAGCGTGACTTCATAATAGTATTTTACGGCGCCGACGCTGCTGCAGAGGAGCGGGCAGAGTGCAAAAAACGCTTTGCCGAATGTTTCCCTTCGGCAGAGTACTATGAAATAGACGGCGGCCAGAAAACTTACGATTTTATAATAGTCGTGCAGTAAAAATTCAAGTATACATACGGCGACAAAACGGTTAAGGAGGATAAAATGAAAGATTATGTTATAGTAGGCGATTCCTGCTGTGACCTTGAAAGAGTGGTGCGCGAAAAGTATGGCATAGACTATATCCCCATGCGCATAATATACGGCGAAACGGATATTCCCGCCAGCCTGGACTGGGAGCACATTCCCTCCAAAGATTTTTACAATATGATGCGTGAAGGCGTGCGTTTTCACACCGCGCTGATAACCACGGATGAATTCATAGAGGCGTTTGAAAAGTACATAAAGGAAGATAAGGACATAATTTACATTGCCTGCTCTTCGGCGCTCTCAAATTCGTATAACAAAAGTCTGCCCGCGCGGGATGAGTTGCTTAAAAAGTATCCCGAAAGCAAAATTTACTGCATAGACAGCCGCAACGCCTGTCTCGGCCAGGGACTTATACTTCTCACCGCGTCCGACCTTCGTTTTGAGGGCAAGAGTATAGACGAGGTTGCGCAGTATATCGAGGCGCACAAGCAGGAAGTAAATCAGCTTGCAACCGTTGAAAATCTCAATTATCTCAAAAGAGCGGGCAGGGTTAGCACGACGAGCGCGGTATTCGGCGGACTTCTGCAGGTAAAGCCGATAATAATTTCCGATGTGGACGGTCAGAATGTTGCCGTGGAAAAGGTGAAGGGACGCAAAAATTCGCTCATACGCCTTGCCGATTTGTTCAAAGAAAACTATCGCGAAAATCCCCATCAGCGCGTAATAATCGTTCACGCCGACTGTCAGGACGGGGCGGAGGAGCTGAGGGAGCTGGTTGAAGAGCGTCTGCCAGATAAGTCCCTGCCTGTCTATGTCGTAGGCATAGGTCCGATAATAGGTTCCACCGTCGGCCCCGGCACGCTGGGCATTTATTTCTACGGCAAGGAAGTAACTTATAAAAACGCCAAGTAATAAATAATTTTGTTTTCCGCGCGAGGGCTGCGTACAAAGCTTTTAGTTAATAAGCTGCTTTCTGCCTGCGCGCGGGCGCACGTAAAGTCGGTATTATATATAATAATGAAAATAGAGTTTGATCTTCCTAAAAAGAAACAGCCCATATTCTGGCTGTTCAAAGGTTTTTCGCGCATATTCATAAGAAAGGCGCGCGTGGTGTATACGGGCAGCAAGCCTGAAGGAAGCTGTCTGTACCTTGCCAATCACGCTAACAAGCTCGGACCAATGGTTTACTGTCTGTACTACCCCGAATATCACGTCAACTGGGGCGCAAGTCCCATGCTCGGCAAGTATGGCGAAAGGTTCCGTTACCTGCGCGATGTTTTGTATATTCAAAAGAACGGTTCGCCGCGCTGGCTTGCCTCGTTCAGAGCCTTTTTCGAAGCTTTCTTTTCGTCCTTTATTTACAAGGGAATGAAGTTTCTGCCAACGTATACAGATGGCAGGCTTATGCACACGGTGAAAAAGAGCGTGGACATTCTCGGCGAGAACATACCGATTATGATATTCCCCGAAAATTCCGAAGAGGGGTATAAGGACGAACTTACATCTTTCTTCCCCGGGTTCGTGCTGGTTGCAAAGGGGTACAAGAGAAGATACGGCAAGGATGTGCCAATGCGCCCCGTGTACTACTGCAAGAAAAAGAGAATAATAGCGGTAGGGGAGGAGTGTTTTTTAAGCGACTTTGAAGGCGGCAAGGAGCAGGTAGCCGAGGCTATGCGCTTAAAGGTCAACGAGCTGTACCGCCGCATTATCTCTGGCGAGCTCGACAAGCCAAAAAACTGAAATTCCTTCAATATGAAACAGAGCGGGGCGATTAGTTTGCTCCGCTTTTTTTTCGGGTGTATTATGAGCTGTGCGCGTCTGACACGTATTTTTACGGTTGGTAAACGCAATATAACCATCAGATTATTGCTTAATATCGCCGCGTTAAAAATTTTTTACATTCAAGGTGAAATTTATCGCTCTGAAAATATTGATTATCAGATTATTTTGTGCTATAATCGCTATCGAAAGACAAGCGGCGGCAGTATTGACGTAAGGTTTCATAAAAAACCGCCGCAGCGAATTTTTAAACGGAGGAACACAAAATGCAATATTCAAAAGACGTTGAAAATATGATTTGTGTTGCCAAGGGCGTTTCGGGCAGATTCGAACACGGTCCCGCTCCCATACCCGAAGAAGGGCAGTGGATTCAGGCAAAAGAAATCAAAGATATCAAAGGTCTTACCCACGGCGTAGGTTGGTGCGCTCCTCAGCAGGGTGCATGCAAGCTGACGCTCAACATAAAGGACGGCATAATCGAAGAGGCCCTCGTAGAAACCATAGGCTGCTCTGGCATGACCCATTCTGCAGCAATGGCTTCGGAAATTCTTCCCGGCAAAACCGTACTCGAAGCGCTCAACACCGACCTCGTGTGCGACGCAATAAACACCGCAATGCGCGAACTCTTCCTTCAGATAGCATACGGCAGAAGCCAGTCTGCATTCTCTGAAGGCGGCCTTGTAATCGGCGCAGGCCTTGAAGACCTTGGCAAGGGCCTTCGTTCCCAGGTTGGTACCATGTACGGCACCAAGTTAAAGGGCACCAGGTATCTTGAAATGGCAGAAGGCTATGTTCTTGCAATGGCTCTCGATAAGAACAACGAAGTATGCGGCTACAAGTTCGTTTCCCTCGGCAAGATGACCGACTTCATAAAGAAGGGTCTTACCCCCAACGAGGCATACGAAAAATCTATCGGCACCTACGGCAGGTACACCAAGGAACAGGGCGCCGTTAAGCATATCGACCCCAGGACTGACAAGGAGGTTGACTAACAATGGCACTTTTTGAAGGATTCGAAAGAAGGGAAAAGAAAATATTAGGCGTACTCAAAGAATACGGCATCAACAGCATTGAAGAATGCAAAAACATCTGCCTTTCCAAGGGCGTTGATTGCGAAAAGATAGTACGCGGCACCCAGCCCATCTGCTTCGATAACGCCGTATGGGCATACACCGTAGGCGCGGCAATCGCTATAAAGAAGGGCTGCACCAAGGCATATGACGCAGCTGCTGCAATAGGCATCGGTCTTCAGAGCTTCTGCATCCCCGGCTCCGTTGCCGAAAACAGAAAAGTAGGCCTCGGCCATGGCAACCTCGGCGCAATGCTTCTTCACGACGATACAGATTGCTTCTGCTTCCTTGCAGGTCACGAATCTTTCGCGGCTGCAGAGGGCGCAATCAAAATTGCAGAAAACGCAAACAAAGTACGCAATAAACCTTTAAGAGTTATCCTCAACGGTCTCGGCAAGGATGCGGCTTATATCATTTCCAGAATCAACGGCTTCACCTATGTGAAGACCCAGTTCGACCCTTATACCGAAACGGTTAAGGTTACCGATACCGTTGCATTCTCCGATGGCAACCGCGCTAAGGTAAAGTGCTACGGCGCAGATTCCGTTCCCGAAGGCGTTGCAATCATGAAGATGGAGAACGTTTCCGTATCCATCACCGGTAACTCCACTAACCCCACACGTTTCCAGCACCCCGTTGCAGGTACCTACAAGAAGTGGTGCGTAGAAAACGGCAAAAAGTACTTCTCGGTTGCATCCGGCGGCGGCACGGGCAGAACTCTGCATCCCGATAACATGGCTGCAGGTCCCGCAAGCTACGGCATGACCGATACGATGGGCAGAATGCATTCCGACGCGCAGTTCGCAGGTTCGTCCTCCGTACCCGCACACGTTGAAATGATGGGTCTCATCGGTATGGGCAACAACCCCATGGTAGGCGCAACGGTTGCCGTTGCAGTTGCCGTACAGGAAGGCATGACCAAGTAATAAAACGTAATATATTACGGTCTTTCAGGCGGCCCCGGGTATGTGCCGCGGCCGCCGTTTTGATATTATGCAGCAAAGCCGAAAAAAATTGGGGTTTTTTAATTATATAGTTGGCGGTGTCTTATAAACAAATGACGCTGCCGCCGCTAAAGGTCGG
>ERZ1090862.101-NODE-101-length-34655-cov-10.350058_pt1 | contig 34655 bp, 24 predicted proteins | sample MGYA00478481_ERZ1090862 | MGnify/ENA primary metagenome ERZ1090862 (study PRJEB33644, sample SAMEA5815745) | chicken gut metagenome | biome: Chicken; feature: Gastrointestinal Tract; material: Caecum | place: Ireland | collected 2019-01-01 | study: A study of the... | reverse complement strand
GCAAGCGGATGATGACGAGGCAGTCAGTCAAACAAATTCAGCGTGAAGGGAGTTAATATCACATGAAAATTGGAACAGTCATTAATGATCTGCGCCGGCGGAAAGGCATGTCCTATGATGAGCTGGTGGCGAAAAGCGGCTGCTCTCTGAGCTGCGTTATTTCTTTGCTGCACAACGAAACCCAAAACCCAAAGCCGTTCACCATTCGAAAGCTCTGTGCTGCACTCGATATCAGCACGGAAGATTTTAAAGCGCTCTGCGAGCTCGACGAAAACACATATATGGACAGGGTCTATCACATCACTCCATGTGCTCTGGCCTGATACGACGAAGATAAGGGAGGCAATCGAAATGAAAAGAGGATTTCTATCAAGTATTCTCGCAGCGACAATGATCTTGACTGCCGCAACCGCCGGCGTCGGGGTAAACGCCGCCGCGGAAAGCACCGCAGTGAGTGCTGCCAGCAGCGCGAGCAGCGCCGCAGCGAGCAGTACGGAGAGCGAAGCGCCGGAAATCACGGTGACGACGGACACGACCGAAGTCATCACACGTCTCGCGGATTTGCAGATTCACGAGACGAGCGACCTCGCGGATGCACTCAACGCCACGTCCGCGCTGCCGGACCCGACAACTTTAGATTATACCGGCGCGACAATCGTCATCAGCGCCGCAGAAGACATTCCGGAAATTACGGACGATGACGGAAACGTCCTCGTCCCCGCCGCCAACTACGGGGCTATCGTGCAGTCGATCGTCCTGACAAAAGACGACGACCCGGCCGCGGTAAAGACGCAGGCCCTCGCCGCTGGATACAAGTATAGCGTCCGCATGACCGTGCCGCCGCAGCAGCAGGACATCGCACTCGTTGTGCCGGACTACGAGTTTACCGCTGGCGAAACGGACGTCGTTCGGACGGCCAAAGAAGAAGTTCCGGTCGACGATACAGTAAGCGCACCGGCAGAAAGCAGCAGCGCACTCGAATCGGCATCTTCCGAAGAGGCTGCCTCAGAACCCGAAAGCAGTCAGGAAGAAAGCACGCCGAGCATGACAAAAGCGGCCCTCCCCCTGCGGCTCGCTTCTCCGGATTCTACAGAGGATCTATCCTATTGGGATGCGCAGGTCTTGTCTTCCCCGGCCGCGGATGTTTCGGGCAAAACCGTGCATCAGAATCTGAACGCGACAACCGCTTTTTCCTACGGCTGGAACGCGAAAGCTGCGAATGAACACCCCGCTAATCTGTCCGACTCCGAAGATGAAAACCTGTCCCTCTACACGACAAACGCCATTTTCGGGATTGACGAAGACGGCAAGGCGAAGATCACGCCGGCGAACACAAAAGTCGCGTCCCTCAAAGCAAACGCAGACGGCACGCTTTCCGCCGCGGACGGAACCGACACTTCTTCCCTGTCTGCTGGCTCCTATTACGTTGGGCTTTCGGATACCACACAGTATTCCTCTACCGGCGACAGTAACAGCGCGGGGCTGGTCCTTGGCGCAAAGCAGAAAAACGGCCGCACCGTGGTCATGGCCTCCAACATGGCGAACAAAACCTCCTCCGCAACCTCTTCGGAAGGACAGTCCACGGGCGCCGTTCAGATTGAAACCACGGTTGAGGGCAAAGAAGACGGCAACCTCGCCGGCACGAAGTTTACCGTGGTCGGCATCCTGGTTGGCGGCGGCGACTACAACGAAACCGTGACCACCGACGAACACGGCAAAGTCATTCTCAACGAGATTCCGGTCGGCACATACACCGTCACACCGATCGCGGACGACAGCAACATGGACTACATCGTGCCGGATAAAAAGATTTTCTCAGTACGCAAGGGCATGCTCGTAAATGTAAAATTTGAATTTAATTTGGCGCCGGGCTTGTCCGCACCAATGGAGACAACTTCTTCTGAACCGGCCGCTTCCACTTCGAGTGCGGCACCCACATCTTCGACGGCACCCGGCACTGCTTCCGAAGCCTCCACGCCATCCATTCCAAAGACCGGTCAGGCTATTGTTCTCCCGATTGTGGCAACAGGTGTATTCATCGCGGCCTTTGCCGGCGTGATCGTCCTTCACAATAAGAAAAAGCCAGAAGAAAAATCTGGCAATTCCGCGAAAAAGAACACAGATGATGACAAGCCGAAGGAATGAGTTAAGGTATAATATAATTGAAATCATTAAAAATTATATGTTATTAACATAAATAATTCAAACCGTTTTTATTGTTTTCTTCATTTTCTTGCGCAGGCAACCGCGTGCAAAGAAATGTACGTTTGAAGGGTTTCGCAGTACATAAAATCGTACAGCAAATTTGATAGAGTTTAAGGGAGGGATGAAATGCGCAGAAGAAAGCTCAGAGTGGTGTTGACTGTTCTGCTCTGCGCGGTCATGGTGCTGTGCGGCGGATACCTCTTGGAGTTTTTCGTGATTCAGCCGTCTCTGTCTGAATCGGATACCGACGAGCTGCGCGGCATTCTCTCCCAGGCAGGGGCAACGTCACAGAGTTCTAAGGCCCCCGCGGCGTCGAGCGCCGCAGAACCGAGCTTTTCAGAGCAGCTCGCAGCGTTGCAGGCCGTCTGCCCAGACATCAAGGGCTGGCTCAAAATTGAGGGCACACAGATCGACTACCCGGTCCTGCAAAGCAGCGCGTCGGACCCGGACTACTATCTGCACCGCAGCTACAAAGGCGAATACCGCGACGCAGGATCGCTTTACCTGCAATACGATTGTTCGCCGGATGAATCGAAGTGCTCGATCATCTACGGGCATCACATGCGTGACGATTCCATGTTCGGGACGCTGCCGGGGTACGACAATCTGTCGTACCTCCTGGCCCACCCGAGCTTCGCGTATGGAGATGAAACCGGATGGCATACATACGTTATCTTCGCGGTCCTCGAAACGACGACCGCCTACAAGTTTAACCGCACCACTTTCACAGACTCTGCGGATTTTGCCGCGTATCTCAAGGAGCTCCAAAGCAAATCACTCTTCGAAACCGGCGTATCGGTTTCTGAAAACGATCAGATCATGCTTTTGGCAACGTGCTCGTATGAACGCAGCAACGGCCGCACGATCGTCTGCGGGGTGAAAAGAAATTAAAAGGAGGAACCTTTATGATCCATGTATTTGGCACTGGAAGATTGGTCGGGCAGCCTAAAATCGTATCGGATAAAACGACCGGCGGCCGCACGATCGCGATTTCGATGCTACGTGTGGCACACGTGGCATCGGAGCATTACGAAATTAGCCTTGCCGCCTACGACGACAAGGGCGACTACCTGCTCCGGCAAACAAAGCCCGGTTCGGAAGTCATGTTTTCCGGCATCCTGTACCCCATGAAATCCGACGAGATACAGGCAAAGAAGGGGCTTGAACCATTCTTTCTCGTGATCGATGCGAGAGGAGAACTCCAGGCAATCAATCAGGATAGAAAAGCGGAAGAACCGAATGCCATGCAGCCGCCGGAAGACGAAGAACTGCCATTCCGTAAGGTGCCGCACCTCGCGGACGATCCGGCAGACTTTTTCCGGCACCCGGGGGAAATCATAGGAAAAACGACGTATTCCTGCATCCTGGAGGACGACTACGGAGACCTCTATGAGATGGAAGTAGACGACCCGGACATGTTCGAAATAGGCGAAGACGTGGACGTCGACGCCAGCAATCTGCGCCGCATCCGCAAAGGCCCAATCGACGATGAGATCATTACCCGCGACTTGGCCCGCCTCTGGGCCACGTCGACCGACGATCTTATCAAGAAAGCACAGGAGGAAAACGCAATTTTCTTTGACTAGAAGGGAGTGAAGGATCATGGCAAAAGGATGGAGGGACGTAAAGCTTGAACACCTCCAGGACCTGTATTCGGAAGTGCTCGAAAAGCTGAGAACTTCACCGAAAGAATGGAGAAGCTTTCTGAATACGGCCTCGCATACCTATAAGTATTCTTTTCAGGATTCTGTGATGATCTACGCACAGCGCCCGGAAGCGATTGCCTGTGCATCCTTCGACTTTTGGAATAAGCGCATGATGCGCTATGTCAAAGCCGGCACATCAGGCATTGCGCTCATTACAAATAAAGGCAACGAGCCTCGCGTGAGCTACATTTTCGATGTGGCGGACACCGGCACCATGGCAAATTCCGAAGACCCGTACATTTGGAAATATGATCCGGCGGACGAGGAACGCGTGGTAGGAGACCTGCAAAAAGCATTCGGTCAAAAGCCTCACGCGTGTTCTCTCGAAGAAGAGATTCACAGCCTCGTTCCCCTTATCTTTGATGATTTCTGGACGGACAACGAACCGGAAATCAGAAGAGGCATAGAGGAATCCGAGGGGCCGGAGCACGTGGACGCACGCACTGCGGAGTTCAAGAATTTCGCAATGTCCAGCATCGAGGCCACCGCGCTGATGCGCAGCGGCGTAAAGGACGTTTCGGAAATTGAAATTTCCTATCCGAGCAAACCATTCACAACAGATGTATTTCTTCTGTCCGGGTTAAGCGTAAAAGGCCAAAGTGAGAGATTGCTGCGGCAAATTTCGAAACCAGTCAGAGCGATTGAAAATGAAAGGAGAAAGGAACATGGCACTGAGAGAAGTCGGAGGAGCGCCGGCAGGCGAGGACCTGAAGTTCGGACCGCAGATCGACCTGGATTACATCAAAACGGGGGATTATTACATTCCAGCGATAACGGTGGAGGACATGATGCCGGAACACCCGCTGGGCCATTACGGAATGATGCGGATGGATTACGTGGTGGATCACAAGCTGCTGCTGTACGCCCGGCTGTCACTCAAGGGCGAGCTGTGGAAACACTGCTGCAAAATCGAGGATCAGGCGAACGAAATGATGGAGCGCCTGATGCCGATCTACCTCGAGAAGGCGGGCGCGACGGAGGACCTCAAGATGCAGGATCAGCTCGAGTGGGTGCGCCGGTACAACGACTGTCAGATGCAGATCGACGAGATCATCAAGAAGGAGCTGATTTACAGCTAAGCTTTTTCGCATCCGAGAAGACGCAGAAGCAGACCGTTTCAGACGGACCTGGGCCGAATTATCCGTATACATTTGACTTTTCGCAGTTAGATATCGACTATGCGCTGACGCACTGCGGGCTGAATGTCTTCTCGGATTCTAAGCTTCGCATCGCGCTTCTCAATGGGCGCACCGATTACAGCCTTGAGGACGAAATCGCGTATCTCCGTCAAGAGTACGCGAACGCCGAGAAGCCCTATCCAGTGAGAACGTCAAACGGGATCACCCGCTCGGTTGAGATTAACTCGGTAGGCTTCAAATTCATATTTGACTACGCCGACGACCGGCCGCAAAAGAATTTCGTTTTGTCGTGGGATAAGGTGGCCGAGCGGATTTCACAGATGGTGAAAAATAATAAGTTTTTGTCGCCAGATGAAAGCAACACCCTCGATGGAATCCGGAAAGCCTTTGCGGATGCACATATGAAAATCCCAAAGATTCCGCCGCTCTGCCGCGTCCCGCGAACACCCGCGGAACTGCCTCCTGTTCTTCCCTATTCGACGCTTCCCAAAGCGCATATCCTGCCTGACGAGCCGGGGACAGAGAAACAGCGCGCGATTCTGATTTCCCGCATCGGCCTCGACGACTTATACGACAACCCGCAGAGGGAATACCGTGTATTCCTGGCAGATAGTGCCGCCGCACGTGAAAGCTATTATGAGGGCGCAGAGGTGTTCGTGGATGGCGTGAGATTTGAGATTCGTTCCGTCGATGTGGATTCCCCGTCCCATGACATGGAGCTGTATTCTCGCCGTTTCCACTTTGGCCGCACGATGCCTGCCGATGAGGTCGCGTTCTATGCGCGCCAGGACCCGCGGAACATTGTATTCAATAACCGCATGATCCTGTTCGGCAAGGAATTCGATCCTGACCTGAACCGTGTGCTGATCGGCCCCGGCGGCCTGCTCCAGCAGGATGCGACGACCTACAATGAGCGTCTGCGCACGTTTGCAGCGGGGATGGGCATTCCCGAATCGGACCTGCAAAGCGCCGTCTCCGAGCATGCGACGAATCTTCAGAACAACAGAATTTTCGCGGTTCTGCGGCTCAGCGTAGACGACAGCAAAGCGAGAACGTATCTGGAAAGTGCAAAAGGTAAGCAAATCAGCCAGGATGAACTGGATGTTGAGATACGCGGCGCCTTAAGGGACTTCCTTTTAGTCGGTGTCCTGCCTTCCGAAACGGAGGCGGACGCCGAAAAGGTGCACGCCACATTACGGCCGTACCAGCTGGGCACCTCCTTTATCCAGCAGGCGCGGGACGACGAGATCGCCGCAAAGCTCTATGATATGTACGGTGACTCGATTCACTCCACTTCCCTGCCGTCGGGCGTTTCCGTCACGTACAGCACCGCTCCGAGCGGGATGACGCTCGTGCACAATACCCAGCCGCCATCCGTGAAGCTCTATGATTGGACAACCGTTGCGCGGCATCTGCGCCGAGACTTCTACGACGAGCTGATGCGCGGCCCGGAAGAGCAGCTGCTCTTTCACCGGGCCGAGGCGGAAATTCCTTCAGACCGTCTGTACCGCGGGCGGCCGGGAGTCCGAGTTCAGCCGGTACCAAGGCCAAAAGAACAACAGCCCGAACCTCCTCCTTCAAAGGCAAAGAGTGAAGCGCGGACTGTCTCACAAGAAAAGAATAACGAACAAGAAGAGGGCGCCGAAGAGGCGCCCACTTCCGCGGCTCAGCTGTCATTATTTACGCAGCCCATCTCGCAGCAGGTCATCGATGATGCGTTGCGCATCGGTTCGAATCACGAAAACAGCCGGCTTCTCATCTGTGCTTATTTCAAAAAAGATAAGTCTCCAGAAGAAAACGCGCGGTTCCTGCAAGATCACTATAGCGACCGTTACGGTGAAAACGGAACCGGGTTTTACGTCGGCGACCAGAAGTACGCGATGTGGTATAACCACGACAGCATCCGTATTGCAGAAGGTGAAACGGTTCGCAACGAACCTTCCGCAATCATAACGTGGGATCAGGCAGCGGAACGCATTCGTGAGCTGCTCGATCAGGGCACCTACTTGCCGCAAAACGAACTTGAGCGCGTCGACCAGTTCGAACGTCAGGAACTTGCAAATCGTTTACTGTACCTCCGGGATGACTTCGCCGAAGGGACCGCCGAAAAAGGCTATTTGCCTTCTATAAACGCCGTTTTCTTTATGCCGCGAGGTTTTCAAGATGAAGTTCCTGCCGTGATGGACTTACTAAACCAGCCGAACAGTCTCCAAACTGTTCGGGAAGAACTCGCAATCTTCGCTCAAGCATACGAGGAAGACCGTTCGCTGCTGCGTTTTCACAATCAGAAGCCGCAGCAGCTTCTTGAGCGGCTCTCCGATCTGCAAAAGGAGCCGCTTCAATTCGCGGTCGCCGAAGGGTATCATCCACCGCAGCGCTTTTTTATCTCAGAAGATGAGATTGACAACCTCCTGCGCGGCACACAAACGGATGCCGAATCCCGTAGGTTACGTCTTTCGACATACTCCTTCTACTGCAACCACACGGATCATGATGAGCGTGTAAATTACGTAAGGCATCTCAATGGCGACTATAGCGGTTATTATGGGGATAACGTCTTTGTAACCTATCAGTCTGGAAAAGGAATTACCTTCGGGCACGGCAATATTACCGATCCTTACGCGCAAGTAGAGCTGACGTGGAACGCGGCAGAAAAAAGAATCAGCATGATGATTGACCAGAATCGGTTCCTCCGTGAGGGGGACCGGGAAGCGATGCCGCAGTTTGAAAAACACCAGCTCGCCGATGACATCTACTCATTCTTTAGCCCTGTTTCTCCCTCAATGCCTAAACCCTACCCCGCCGATGCAAAAGTCATTGACGCTATTGCAGGCATTGAGAAGCAGCTTGACTCCCCAGATCGTGTGAATGAAATCTATCAGATGATGGTCCCTGTCATGGAGGCCACACCACCGGGCATTCCCCTCTATTCCTCACAAAAGAAGACATTCGACGAGTTAGCAGCTTACCGCGACGGGACTTTCTCTCTGTTCGGTGAGCATAAGGAGCCACCTAGCCAGGAGAACCAACCTACACATTTTAGCTACCGCCTATTAAGCCGGCTGCAAGCTGACTGCGACTACTATCTAGGCGCTGGCGGTCGGGCAGAAAAGCATTTGTGGGCTGGGGACGCAAAAGCACAGATCGCGAAAATGCGCGAATTGTACGCTTCTCTGCCCGAAAAGCCAGAATGGATCACCTCGGAAGATATTGACACATATGCACGCCGCATGATCCCCTATCAGGTGGTTGTGTATCATGCAACCGAGAACGGTTTTGACGAGATGCAAGAGTATACCACTCTTGAGGAAGCCAAACAGGTCGCGGAAAATTATGTGCATGGCCCGATAAACGGCAAAAATGTGGCCCCCTACGAAGGCGCCGGCGTTTACAATCTGGATGAAAATCAATGGCAGTTTATTACGGGGAATTTTCCGAATGAACAAGCCATCGAGCAGACGACAAAGGCCCCATCGGAGGAACCGCCAAGCCGTGAGCCTCAAAGCCAGGAGGAACCACTAACGCAGGAACCCCTGCAAGAGGCTTCACAAAGCAGCGCGGCGCCCGAGCGTCCAGCTAAAGAACCACAAACAGAAAACAGAATAGAACCACCACAAGCAGATGTTTCGACCAATGAAACACCTGCTTTTTTTGTGCCCCAAAACTACCGGATCACCGACATGCACTTAGGTGCCGGCGGCCCGAAAGCAAAATTTCAGGCAAACCTCGCTGCCATCCAGACACTCAAACAGATCGAAAGCGAAAATCGCCCCGCGACGCCGGAAGAGCAGGACGTCTTAGCCCGTTACACCGGCTGGGGCGGCATACAGAATGCGTTTGATCCCGACATAAAGGAATGGCACAACGAATACGCCGCCCTGAAAAGCGCACTCACAGATGAGGAATACAAAGCCGCCAAGGCATCCGTCCTCAACGCGCACTACACCTCCCCTACCGTCATCGCGGGGATTTACCAGGCGATCGATCGGTTCGGCTTTACGGGCGGGCACGTGCTGGAACCTTCCTGCGGCGTCGGCAGCTTCTTCGGGATGCTGCCGGATTCCATGCAGAAAAGTGATCTGTCCGGCGTTGAACTGGATTCTATTTCTGGACGCATTACAAAAGCGCTCTATCCGAACGCCAGGATTACGATTGCTGGCTTCGAGACCTATCCGGTGTCGGGCGAGTTTGACCTCACGATCGGAAATGTGCCGTTTGATTCCTCGAAAGTGTACGCTGACCGGGATTACAGCTCCTATGGATTCTCTTTGCACAACTACTTCTTCGCGAAGGGCATCGACGAACTGCGGCCCGGCGGCGTCCTTGCGTATGTCACCTCCCACTACACGTTAGACGCGCGCGGTGAGGAGGCACGCCGGTATTTAGCTGACCGCGCAAACCTCTTAGGTGCGATCCGCCTGCCGAATAACGCGTTTACCGAAACCGCGAATACGCGCGTCGTGTCCGACATCCTGATCTTCCAGAAGAAAGATGCGATCGAGGTACCGGAAACTTACCCCTCCTGGGTGAGCACCGGCACGACGGAAGACGGCCACACGATCAACCAGTACTTCATCGACCACCCGGACATGGTGCTCGGCGACCAGCGCCTCACGGCCCAGCACGGGCGCGATGAGCTGACGGTGGCGCCGCGGGAAGGCGTGTCACTCGTGGACGCGCTCGCAGAGGCGGTTCAAAAGCTGGAGCTGCCGACAGACGAATTTGCGCACCCGACCGTTTTCCGGGCGAACGTTGAAGAGCAGCCGCCGGCACAAGCGCAAGAACAGACCGAAAACGCTCCCACACAGGGAACCGACCAGCTGCCCGTTTCTCCACGGCCGGAGGATATCCCCAAAGATTTGCCTCCAAACAGCTTTTTCGAATTTCACGATAACCTCTGGGTAAAGCAGACGCAAGGCGGCGCTGCGTTGTCAAAACTTTCAGGACGGCCCGCCGATCGCGTCAAGGGTATGGTGGAGATTCGAGACTGCCTGCACACGCTGCTCAATATGCAGATCAATCCCGATATGGACGATGAGAGCATAGGCGCCCAGCGCCAGCTGCTCAATTCTATGTATGACTCCTTTGCGGAGGACTACGGCACCCTGTCCTCCCGCGCAAACAGTGTCCTGTTCCGGGATGACCCGTCTTTCCCACTCCTGCGGTCCCTCGAAAAAGTGGACGACAAAGGCAACCTCCTTGAGAAAGCCGCCGTCTTTACGCAGCGCACGGTTTCGCCGTATGTCCCGATCACACACACCGAGTCCGCATCTGACGCGCTCGCTGTTTCCCTGTCTGAAAAGGCAGAAATCGATATTCCGTACATGGCCGCGCTCTGTGAAAAGTCCCCCGAAGAAGTCATCAACGACCTGAAGGGCCAGCTTTATAAAGACCCGCTCAACTACGACCCTGACGACCCCTATGAGGGCTATGTCACCGCAGACGAGTATCTCTCCGGCAATGTACGCAAAAAGCTCCACGAGGCCGAAGAGATTGCAAAGGACAATCCTTCCTTTGCTGAAAACGTTGACGCCTTAAAGGCCGTTCAGCCGGAAGACCTTGGCCCTGGAGAAATTGAGGTGCGTATCGGTGCCACATGGGTAGCTCCTCACTACTATGAGGAGTTCATGCACGAGTGCTTCCACACACCGGATTGGGCGACAAACTACGGCAAAAACAAATGGATTGAATTCTCGTCACTGACTTCAAAATGGTCCGTCGGAAATTCTGTATCCACCACGTTCTCTAAAGAAATTTTCGGAACGAAGCGGCGCAATGCCTATCAGATTTTTGAGGACTCTCTGAATCTGAAGCCTACGAAAATTTACGACCACTACGAGGATAGCAACGGCAGAAAAATTTCAGTTCTCAACACGGAAGAGACGGCCGCCGCACAGGACAAGCAGCAGGCCATTGAACAGGCGTTTGAGGACTGGATATGGAAGGACCCTGAGCGCACCGCTGACCTTGTGCACACGTACAACGAGGAAATCAATAACCTCCAGCTGCGCGAGTACGACGGTAGCTATCTGCAATTTCCGGGCATGAACCAAACGATCCACCTGCGGGATCACCAGAAAAACGCAGTAGCGCGGATTCTCCAGTCTGGAAACACCCTGCTTGCACATACCGTCGGCGCTGGGAAGACCTATACGATGATCGCGGCCGGCATGGAAATGAAGCGCATCGGGCTTTGCAAAAAGCCGATGTACGTTGTCCCAAAACATCTGGTGGAACAGTGGGCTACCGGTTTTCTCCTTCTCTATCCGAACGCAAATATTCTCATCACCACGGACAGGGATTTCACGACCGAGAATCGCCAGACCTTCTGCTCGCGGATTGCGACCGGAGACTACGATGCCATCATCATAGGCGCCACGCAGTTCGAGAGAATTCCGCTCAGCGCGGAAAATCAGGAGGTCTTTTATCAGAAACAGATTGACGAAGCCGAAGCAGTCGCAAAAGAAGCAAAAGCGAAAAGAGGAAACCATTTTACAGTCCGCCAGAGCGAATCAGTAAAAAAGCGTGCACAGAGCCGTCTCGATAAGCTCAGGGAAAAGGCGGAAGAAAAGAAAGACAACACCGTCACCTTTGAGGAAACCGGTGTCGACTTCTTATTTGTGGATGAGGCACACGGCTACAAAAACCTCGAAACGCCAACGAGCCTCTCGAATGTGGCCGGGGTTCCCTCTGCCGGCTCACAGAAAGCGTTCGACATGTACATGAAGGCCCAGTATCTCAATAGCACTACAAACTATCACGGCCTTGTCTTTGCCACCGGTACGCCGGTCTCGAACGCAATGCCGGAACTCTTCACGATGCAGCGCTTCTTGCAGCCGCAAGTTCTGGAAGAGAACCACATCAGCAGTCTCGACGCCTGGATCAGCCGCTCTGGCAAAATCGCATCACGTTTTGAGCTGGCGCCGGAAGGCACTGGCTTCCGCATGAAGACACGCCTTGCAGATTTTTATAACCTGCCGGAACTCATCAAAATGTACCGTCTGGTCGCGGACGTGAAAACGGCTGATGATCTCGATATTCCGGGTATTCCCGACGTGATCCGCCGCACGATCAGCGCGAAGCCGAGCGATGAACAGAAAGCGATGATCCAGTCCATTTCCGAGCGCGCGACAAAAATTCACGACCGGCAAGTTAGTCCCGAAGAGGACAACATGCTCAAGATTACATCGGACGGCCGCAAGCTCGGCCTCGATCAGCGCCTCATGAATCCTCTTCTGCCCGACAATCCCGGTTCCAAGGTCAATCTTCTGGTCGACCAGGTTTACCGCATCTGGCAGGAGTCAACGCCATCAAAAGGTACGCAGCTGATCTTCTGCGACCTCTCAACACCGGAAACAGGGAAAGCATTTCACCCAGATCCGAGCGACGAGGCGTTTCACAATATCTACGACGATATCGCGAAGAAGCTCATTCGCAAAGGAATTCCTGCGGATGAAATCACCGCCATCCACGCGTGCCGGACCGACACGGACAAGGAAAGACTCTTTGAAAAGGTGCGCGACGGCACCGTTCGCATCCTGATGGGCAGCACCGACAAAATGGGCACCGGCACAAATGTGCAGGAACGCCTCGTCGCGGCGCACCACCTCGACTGCCCGTGGCGGCCCTCTGACCTCGAACAGCGCGACGGCCGCATCGTCCGGCAGGGCAACGAAAACAAGGTCGTACAAATTTATACCTACGTCACAGAAGGGACGTTTGACAGCTATCTCTGGCAGACCGTTGAGACGAAGCAGCGCATGATCTCGCAGATTATGACGTCAAAGACGCCGGCAAGAGCCATGGCGAGCCTCGACGAAACCTCCCTCTCGTTTGCAGAGATCAAGGCCATCAGCACCGGCGATCCAAGAATCCGCGAGCGCATGGAGCTTGATGTAGAGGTAGCGCGTCTTCGGTCACAAAAGGCCAATTTCCAGTCGCAGCACTATTCGCTCGAAGAATCGGTCACAAAGGACATTCCGCGCAAGATTAAAGACGCGGAAGCGCTGCTGGAACGGGCCAACACAGACCTTGCGTTCCTCCAGTCTCAGCCGGCCATGAAGTCAAACTCGAAAGAGGATTTCCCCGGCATTGAAATTGACGGCAAGCAATACCCCGAAAAAAGGGCCGGCGGCGAAGCGCTGCTTTCCACCGCCCGGCACTTTGTCGGCGACCGCGCGATGCCCATCGGCTCCTACCGCGGCTTTACGCTGCGCGTCGGCTTTGACCCACTTTCCAGGCAAACGGTGTTGTACCTCAACCGGTACATGAATCTGCGCATTGAACTCGGTACCGACGCGCTGGGCAACATCACGCGAATGAATAACGCGATCAACGGCATTTCGGCGACCGCAGAAAGAGTGAAAGCGGAAATCAAGTCCCTCAACGACAGCCTCACGGCTGCAAAAGAGGAACTCGCAAAGCCATTCCCACAGGAAGAAGAGCTGCGCGAGAAATCCGCACGGCTAAAACAGCTGTCCGCGGAACTGGACCTTGACGCAAACAAAGAGAATCCTGCTCCCGCACAAGCCGAGGAACCGGCGCCTGACCCGCCGGATGCCGGCGGGCCGGTCTTTGACCGCATTGAAGTTCCGGCCGCCGCGCCGATGGAAGACCGCGTGCAGGTTTCGGTACCCGATACCGTGATGATGGACCACTCTCCCGTAAGAGAGATTGAAACGCAGACGCCCGTACAAGAAACAGTAGAACCCACACCTTCCGCCGGGCTTTCGCCTGACGGCCGAGAAGAAAGGAAAGGAGAAATGGCTGATACAAAGAACACTCAGGTAATAGACAAACAGCCGAGTGCGATGGACCGCATGTCCGCAGCAGTTCAAAACGCAGTGGACAACTACAAAGAGGACCCGGCAAAGATTGCAGACTACTTGCAGTTCAAGTCAAAGTTCCACAACTATTCAGCGCGCAACACGATGCTCATCCATATGGCCAATCCTTTGGCCGAGTTCTGCGCGCCCTATAAAAAGTGGAAAGAGATGGGCTACCAGGTCCGCAAGGGCGAACACGGCATCCCGATTTTCGCACCCAGGCCCTACAGCTACTTTATTGTTGAGGACCCGGACGGCACGCAGCACAAAAAGCCGGTCTCCAAGGCTACAAAAGCCGAGAAGGCGAAGATTGAAAACGGCGAGATTGAAGTGGAAGAGGCGGTTTACTTCAAAACCGGCTATGTTTTCGACATCTCACAGGTTGATCTGACGGAGGGCGCCGTTCCGCTGATCTACCATCTGGGATACACGTCGGAGCAGCACGCACAGCTTTGTGATGCGTTGACGAAATACGCAAATGCGCTCGGGATTACCGTTGTATCCAGTGACCTGCACTCGGTCAGCTTACGCGGCTCCTATAGTCCCGCGAGAAATCAGATTACGCTGAATCAGTTTCTCAACGACACGGAGCGCCTCTCTACACTTACCCACGAGTTCGGGCACGCTATTGCGTGTTTGCAAAACCCGCAGGAGACCGCTTTGCCGGTCGTTCAGAGTGAACTTCGTGCTGACGCCTTTTCCATTCTGCTTCAATCCGATCTCGGCATTCCGATCACGGACACCAGAAAAGAGCACTTGCAGGACGCCGCGACCGAATGCATGAAGATGCCGAACTTTGATTTGCAGAAAGCCCTCATCGACATCAGCGACTACTACGAAAAGACCTTCTACAAAGGGCTGCTCCCTTATCTCCCGGAACCAGTCCAAATGGCGCAGGAAGTCCAGCAAGCCGTCCAACAGGAAGAAAAGCAGGAAGAGGAACGGACGGCCGTCATTGTCACCACACAGGAACCTCCGCCTGGCGAACCGGTCGCGGAGCTTCTCGGAACTATGGCTGTGACAGCTACGGTAATGTCTGGTGCGCTTGGCGCCGCCTCTGACGTCATGCAGGAGCGCCAGGCACAAGCCGCAGCCGCGCCGGCAGCTCAACAGGAAACGCCGGCCGAAGAAGCAGCCGCCCCCGCGGTGCAACCGCAGGAAACCGCTTCTCCGCAGCCGGAAACCCCAGCTGCGGAAAATACCGCGCCACCGTCTGAAAACCGCCAGCGCGTCTTTATTGACATGGACGGCACGCTCACGAAGTTTAACACGAGCGCCACGCCGGACATGCTCACGCAGCCGGGCTATTTTGCAGCACTGGAACCGCAGCAAAGCATGATCGACGCCGTGAAGGAACTCATAAAGAATCCGAACCTGGAGGTTTACGTCCTCTCCGCAGCACTCGATACACCGACCGCGGTAAATGAGAAAAACGAGTGGCTCAATCAGCATCTGCCGGAAATTGATAAGGCGCACCGCCTGTTCCCGAGAAACGGGACGGACAAAACGCTCGCGGTTCCGCGGGGCGTGCGGCAGAACGACATTCTCCTCGATGACTACTCGCAAAACCTGCACGATTGGCGCCGCGCGGGCGGCGTCGGCATCAAAGTGCTAAACGGCATCAACAATAACCACCACTCGTGGCTGTGGTCACAAAGCCCCCTGGAAGGCGCTGTTGTCTCGATTCGAGACACGCCGGCCGAAATCGCCGAACTGGTAATCGCCCGGGCCGCGCAGAAGGTTGAAATCGCGCAGACGCAGGAAAAGATACTGCGGGAGCAAAACCGTGAAGCCGCTCGCCGGTGGCGGGAACAGGATGCGCAGCGGCGCAGCGAAATTGATTTTGTGAAGCACGGCATCAACATTCTCGACCTTGCGGAAGACCTCGGTTACCACGTGCAGAAGAATGGCACACAGTACACGCTGCAAGAACACGACTCTTGCGTGCTGTACCCGTCAAATAACTCGTTCTGCCGCTTCTCGACCGCGCAGAGCACCTCTGACGGCCGGCCGGTCGGCGGCTCGACAATTGACTTCTTGCTCCATTTTGATGAGGCGGATAACCTGGGGCACTCGATTCATTCCGTTGGGGACGCAATCAATTACCTTAAGGACCGTTATCTGCGGCACGTCCCGATTCAGGAACGCATGCCGGATCCGCTCGAAGGACACAAGATATTGATGTCTACGAAAGTGTTCACGCTGCCTAATAAAGCAGCCGATGGAAAAGCCAGAATATACCCATACCTCTGCAAAACCCGTGCAATCGACAGGGACGTCGTGACTTCATGTATGAACCGGAATTTACTTTATGAGGACGAACGGCACAATGCAGTCTTCGTCGGACTCGATAAAAACCAGAAAGCCACGTTTGCCACAAGACATACGACATTGACTTATTCGAATTGGAAGCGCGACGTAGCAGGTTCCGACCAAAAAACCGGCTGGTACGTCGATAACAAGAGCGACACACTCTATGTCACGGAGGCGCCGATTGATGCGATGTCCGTTATGACGATTCGCAAACAGGCAAATAAAAGCATCGATGACGTCAATTACCTTGCGACGACCGGTACAGGAAAATTAAATGTCCTCATGCGCCGGATGGAAGAAAACCCGAACATCAAAAAAGTAGTCCTTGCATTTGATACGGACGCTGCCGGAGAACTTGCCAGCGGCCGGGCGGTTCAAATGATTCAGCACAAATATAACGACCAGATCAAAATACTCCGTTACAGGCCCCCGGAAGGCAAGGACGTAAATGAATATCTGCAAAGGCGGGCCAAGAGGCAGCAGGAGGAAAAGGCAAAGCAGCACGCGCACGAGCACTCTCGCTCGCAAACGCGCGTACCTGCCCAATCCCCCAGCATGTAAAGTGGCCCAATGGCTAAAAGGAGGTGACAGCCTATATGCCGAAATCGTCCACGAAAGCAAACACGACGTTTTCGCCGGACAAGGACGAGCTTTCGATCGTTGACACGTATTTGAAAGCCCATGGTTCTTCCTACGACGCCTGGAGCGCTGAATGGGAGAAGAAGAAGGAGACCGCATTTCGCGACCTTCTTCTTTCGATTGTCCGGGAAAACAAGGAGGGGCTTCTGCTCCTCATGCAGGATCAATCACTACAAACAAAGAACTAGGAGGTACCGTTATGAAACAGCCAAATTCGTCACTTTTAAAGGCGCGGCGGCAGAGAGCCATCTCAAAAGTCCTCATCTGTGGTGTATTTGCCGCATGCACGTTTCTTTTGTGCTGCATGACCTGCTTTGCAGCGAGTACATCTGCTGTAGACACATCACAACTCCAGGCCACAATCGATAACATCCGCACAGTCGCGACCATTATCGGCGCCGGACTGATTATTGTGGGCATCATCCTTTGCGGCATGAAATTTGTCATGGGCGGCAGGGAAGCCCTTGGACAGGCAAAAGGGCGCATTGCCATGGTCGTCGGCGGTGCAATCTGCATCTTCGGTGCACAGGGCATCCAGGCACTGCTCGACTCCATGACGGCGTTCAGCTAACCACTTCATAAACACAACTCGGCTTTTCCGAAGTTTGCGTTTATCGGGCACACAAGGGCAGCCTTGTGTGCCCTAGTAAGCGCAAACAATATTTAGACGACAACTCAAGAAATAAGGAGGTATTCCGATGCCATACGTGCTGAAAAAAATAGGCTCGTTTTTCCGTTATCTTTTTTCAAAGCCGGACCCCGGCTCGGTGCCACTGAAAGAAAAAGAGAAATTCCGTTACCGATTGCAGAGGCGGCTCTCTCATAAGCCGTTCGTAATAAAGTTCTGCTTCATTTTCGGTGTAGTTTTTGCGTTTCTCGTAATCATTGGCTTTAACTTTCTCGCAAACTGTATTTCGACGTTGACGCAAGGATACATTCCGGACTTTACCATTGGCATGATATTAAGCATGGCTTTTCATGGGCATAAAGCCCTCACCGTCTGTTACGTGCTCATCATCGGCCTTTCCATTTTCATCTCCGTAAGGCTCGGCTCCCGCATGATCTTCTCTTTCGAGCCGCTTGCCGACACGCACAATAAGGGCCATCAGCGTTGGGCGACAGTTGAGGAACTGAACGAGTTATATCGCAAGATTCCCGCTCACAGCAAAAAGCCCGATCTTGACGGCTCTGGCGGTGTGCCGGTGGCGCGATATAAGGATGAAATTTATATTGACGATGACCCAGTAAACAACCTGATCCTCGGCATGACCCGTTCTGGAAAAGGCGAAATTCTTCTTTTCCCGATTATCGATATTTTCTCCCGTCCGAAAAAGAATGAAGATAAAGCTTCTTTGATCTTTTCAGACCCAAAAGGTGAACTTGCCGCAATGGCTGGCGACCGGCTCAGGGAGCGCGGATATGACATCTATATCTTTTCGCTCAAGCCGCCAATGGACGGCATGAGCTATAACCCGCTCGAACTCGTCAAGGAGGCGTATCTCTCGTATCTGGAAAAGAACGAACAGGCAAAAAATGCAGCCGATGACAGCGAGCGGCGCCGCCTGATTCGTGATGCCGATGCGGAAAGTGCGAACGCCGAAACATACGCCCACTCCCTCGCTTACATCATCAACTACGATCCGAACGCGAAAGAAAAAATATGGCAGGACTGGGGCACCGCAATCACGACCGGCGCCATTCTCGCGGTTGTCTGCGACTGCTGCGAAAAGGCATTTGAGTGCAGGAAAAAGAATGATCTGGAAGGCGCTGAACTCTGGCTCTCCAAGATCACCATGTATTCCGTTTCCCGCTTTATTGTCGACTACTGCCGTCCAGACCCGGAAAACGAGAAGATGCCGCCGCTGCTTGATCAGTACATCATGCACAAGACCTGGAGCGCGCGGTACCAATATTCGCCGGTCAACGCGGCCGATGACCGCACGAAGGGCAACATCACGGCCGAAGCGCTCGCAAAGCTGACACAGCTCATGCTGACGCCGATCGCAAAGCTTACCTCGAAAAACGACCTGAATTTTGAGGACATCGGCTTCGGCGATAAACCAGTTGCCCTTTTCCTCGTCACGCCAGACTCCGATCACAGCAACGATTTCATCCTGTCTATGTTCATTACGCAGCTCTACCAGTCGCTCTGCCGCCGTGCGGACCGCGAACCTGGAAACCGCTGCAAGCGCCAGGTTCGCTTTGAGCTGGACGAATTCGGCAACATTCCGCCGCTGCCGCACATGGATTCCATGATTACGGTGTGCCTGGGCCGCAATATTCGGTTTGATCTGATTATCCAGTCCTACGGGCAGCTCTATTCTCAGTACGGCAAGGACGCAGCACGGACCATCATCGAAAACTGCGGCAATCAGTATTACCTGAAGTCGAACGATCCAGATACATTGAAGCAGTTCTCGACGCTGATCGGAAACCAGACCATCGCCTCCACTTCCCGTTTCGGCGATCCGCTGTCTCTGGACAAAAACATGCAGGAGAGCATAGATTCCCGTCCTCTGCTCGACGAAGGTGCTTTAAAGCAGCTCGCGCTCGGGGAAATTGTCGTCGTTCCTGTTATGCACACGCACGACCTGAAGGGCAACACCGTGCATCCTTACCCCATTTTTGACTATGAGGAAACGAGAATGCTGCCGCGCTATCAATACCTTGCCGACGTGTTCCCTTCGAATAAATCCTTTACGGATTTGAATCTGGCGGATACCTGCACACACATCGACGTAAACCTCGACGAAATTCGCTATGACCCGATTGCGGATAATCTCATCACAACTGAAGAGCTGAAAAGCGCTTTTCTCAAAAGCACTGGCCGCAAAGACCCAAATGGCACACCTCCTGGCAATGGCGCCAGCGATGGCACACAAACGAATGAAGGCCCCGATACAACACCAACTCGACCCTTAATCTCCTTCCTGAACGAGCAACAGCGAAGCAAGCTCAAAGAATGTTGCGAAGTCCTTGATCTGCAAACCATTCTCGACCAAATTGATTCCATCACGCAAGCTGACGCGGAGAAAATCCTGCAAGAGGCTTTAGATTCTAAACAGATTACATTAGCCCTTTACAACAAGCTCGACACACTTATAAACGTCGACTCGGACAATGACTAAGACACACAGCAAAAGGAGGAATAGACGTGAAAAAGCCCGTTACAATCAAGTCTCGGGAAACGGCAAAATGGCGGCACCGATTGACCGTTGCGCTGTTGGCCTCTGTAACGGCGTGCGTCTGTCTGTTCTTCGTTTTTGGCCTTGCCCTTGATGCGCAGGCCAGCGGAGAAACAGATGACGCCACCGTTATATTGTGGATAGAGGGGACGAACCTTCCCCGCAACAATCCCGTATTCTATATTTTCAGGTATATCGGCTGGCTGCTGCTGCGCGGCATGAAATTTCTCGTCAATGGCCTGCAAACTGTTGTCTTTACCGTTACAGACGGCATGGCCACTCTGTTTACCGGTGCCTCAGACAGCCCGAATACCTGGGGTGAAGGCTCCATTACGCAGACCTGGAACACCTTCCTGCCGATCGCGTTCCTGCTACTGACACTGGTAATCTTGTACATCGGCATTACGTTCATCGTTAAGCCGCAAAAGGTCTCCAAGCTCGCAATGAATACCGTGATCGGCATTCTTGTCGCGGTATCGCTTCCGTTCTTTGTAGGCGGCGCATTTACACTGACGAGCCAGCTGAGCCACGTGATGATGGATTCCTTCAGCAGCTCGGATGATTTAATTGGTACGCAGATTATCATGAACGGCACGTATGATGTGCTAAAACTTGACAATGCAGACCTTCTCGAACAGCTTGCCGCAAGTCCAGGGAACGACGACTCACAGAGCCTTCTGGACCAATGGAAAGCCGATCCGGATAACGCGCCCGTCAATCTGCATCCGACCACGATCTTTGGTTCAGAATATGCCTTACAGCATATCGACCCCACGGAAATGGTCGGTCTCGACGGCTTGATTGACGACGGCGCTACCGAGGAGGATAAATTCTGGGGCAACACCGTAACCACCAATAAGGACGGCATAAAAGAATTAAAATCACTCGGCGACGGCAAGATCGGCGACGACGGCACTTCTGGCACGATCATCTCCACACAATACTACCGCTGGAATTTTGATTGGCTGCCAATGTTCGTTGAGCTGGGCGTTATGACGTTTGTGCTGCTCATGTGTGGCATAAAACTCGTCCGCCTGTTGTTTGACTTGCTCGTAAAGCAGTTTCTGGCGCAGCTACTCGCATTCCTGGACATTCACACATTGCAGCGTCTGAAAAAATGCATTCATTCTCTTGTTGGATCATTTGCGGCGTTCTTTGGAACTTTTCTGGTCTTGGAATTATATCTCGCCGTCCACCCTATGATTAACACTTGGCTCAATGGCCTGACAACCGGATGGGCCGTAATCGGCCGAATTCTCATTGAGATCGGCCTTGCCTGGGCCGTCATCGACGGGCCGGACATCTTCGAGAAACTGTTTGGCATCGATGTCGGCGTGAAGTCCGCAGTCGGCACGCTTTATGGTCTGCAATCTCTTGCGCATGGTGCGGCCGCGGTCGGCCGGGGCATCTTTGGTACAAAGAACCCGTCCGACAAAAATAAACGCTATGGCGGTATCTTCGGGCGCGGAGGCGTTGCTGAAAAAGCGGCCGGCGCTGCGGGTGCTGTGGTCACCGGTGCCGCGGGCGTTGGCGGCGTGATTGCCGGCGGCATATCGGGTGCTAGGGCCGCGCGTCGGATGAATCAGGCTGGGGGACAAGGACCAGTCGCGTCTCCGGGCGGCTTTCTTCCGCCTGGATCGTCGGGCGGCTCAAATGGCAGCCCTTCCGGCGGTTCTCCCGGTGGTGGTCCTGCAAGTGGGCCGTCCGGCGGCTCGTCTGGTGGCGCAGGAGCTTCTGGAAAGTCCGGTCAGATGGCCGGTGCGTCGCAGACAATGGCCACAAACGGCACACCTTCCCCGCTCGGGAAAGAAGCCCTTCCAGATAAATCAGCCGCTGCCGGTGGGGCACAAGGCAACGCACAAGGTGGTGCAGCAGGCGCAGCCGGCGGCACAGCAGGTACCGCGGGCGCTGCTGGCGGGGCCGCATCTGGCAAACCCGGCACCACGCCATCCGGTACGGATCGTCTCACACCAGCACAGGCTGCGGATATGCAGAACGCTCTGTCTGCCTCTCAGAACCAGCGCAGCGGGCTGCCAGGCACTCCCGGTCTCCCCACCGCTGGTGGTGCGCAAGGCGGTGCAGCTGGTGCTCCTGGTAGCGCAGGGACACCTGGTTCCCGTGCTATGGGCGGTGCCGGATCGTCCCCCGCATCCGGTGGGGCATCGCAGTCCGGCGCTAAATCTGCCGTTGACGCAGCTGCCTCCCGCATGAACACAGCCGGAAACCAGCCAACAGAGCTTCCTTCTGAAGGCGGTTCCGGGGAACCGGCTGCTCCCGATATGTCCGCAGATGGTTCGTCCGCTGCTCCGGATAACGAGCTTCCGCCCGATCAGTCCGGTGATGAATACGGACCCTCAGAACCCGAGTATCAGAGCGACGACTTTGCAAACGACAACGCGCAGGGTTCGGGTGGTTCCGCTCCCGCATCTTCTGGTGCGTCCGGCGGCCAGAATCAAAATCGCATCCCCGATACATGGGACACCTGGGCGGCAAAGCAGGCAGAAAACTTGAAAACAAAGATCGGACAGTCTGGATTTACGCGGCCGATCCGCACGGCACGCCGCGCATATGACCTTACTCGCAACACCGTGATTAAGCATGCGCTCGACAACGCCTATTACCGTTCGCATCCGCCGCAGTACCGCGACCCAACCGTTCCACGTAGAATGTAAAAGGAGGTTATTTCATGCTGCACACCGCGTACATTCCGAAGAGTTTGTCCGAAGAGATCGTCATATTCTCTTTCGGACGCATGCCTTTTTCCTTGAAAGACCTTGTAACCTTTGCAGCTTTCATGGGATTCTTTTTGATGTGCTCATTCCTGGTGAATTCCTGGTTCATGATCCCGTATATCATCTTTGCCTTCGTTGTCTCCGCTTACATGGTACTGCCCGCGAGTGTCACAAATCCGGGCAAACGTAACTGGGAGGCGCTTTATCTGTACATCCTAAAAAACCGCTCCACTGTATTTTCCTTGAATATCCGCAAGGACGTCGGCGTCGACGTCCTCGACAGCATCATCGTCCACGAAAAGAAGGAAGAAGAACATGAAGGATAAATTAAACAACGTTTACGGCATCCCCGAGGAGCTGCTAAAAGATCCAGCAGTGAGAAAAGCCGTTGAGAAAGCGCACAAAAAGCAGGAACGAGAGGCTCGACGCAATAAAGAAAACGAGGCATTGAAGAAGGAAACCATTGATCCAGAAACCGGTGAAAAGGTCATTCTTCAGCTTGACTCACAGGAAGGGCTCTCGCCCCGCCAGCAGAAAAAAGCCGCCAGGAAAGCCGAACAGATGGCGCAGTCCATCGCCCACAAAGAGGATCGTCTGGTACAGCGCACGTTCGTCGATGTCGTAGACATCCGTCTTGTTGTGCGAGACGTACATAACCCCGGTTACGGCCTATTCCAGCTCAAGGACGGCTCCTATATGGAGATTCTGCACATTCGCGGCAAGTCACTTCAGAACTCTTTGGACTCCGATATAGAGATCACCGAGAGCTTGTTTATGGAGTTTCTTCGCCGCTGCACGTTCGACTTGAAGTTCATTGCGCTCAATGCACCGCTCAACACGCGGGCATATCAGCAGGAACTCGTCGAGTATTTGCGCAGCACAGAAAACCCAGCGTATCGTGAAATGCTCGAAGAAGTCATCGATCAATATCAGCACATGGACATGCAGACGATCAAGCGTCAGCTGTTCCTCTGTATCTACGCAAAGACGCTCGACGATATTCAGAAGGTAAAAGCTTTGCTGTCAGTCTCCCCGATTCCGGTATATGAAATGCCGATTGAACAGCAGGAGCTGGTTTTGAAAAAGCAGAATAATTTGCTTTCCTCGATTGATATCTGACAGAAAGGAGAAAAGGATATGGCCAAAAAAGAAAAGCTCAAAAAGAAGCTGGCACCGAAAACGGAGCCAAAACTTCCCGAAACGAAAAAACAGAAAGCCGTTCTGCCCAGCGACATGAAGCCGGACGAGGGAGTCAAAACAGATGCAAAGCCGCAACGGCTGGCACGCAAAATAAAGTATCTGGAAAACGATGCCGTATTCGCGAAGGCGCACGGATACAATCCGATTCTGCTCTCAAAGATTCAACCGCTCGGCAATATGAGCTTCCGACATTTGAAGTATACGCAGATCGGTTCCTACTATGTCGCGTGCCTGCACGTGCTTGAGCTGCCGAGTGAGCCATCAGACTTCTGGCTGCAAGGGCTTTGCAATATCAATCGTGCCATGACTGTTATCGACGTTGGCAACATGAATATGGAAGTCGTAAAGGACAAACTGGACCGATCCATCGGTGAACTTGAAACCCGTAAAAGCCGCTCCTCAGAACAGGACATCGACACGGCAAACAAGTATCAGCTCCTGTTAAACATCCAGGCGGACGTTGTGACGAACCACGAGATTGTCAAGAACCTCGCGATTCGTTTGTACATCTACGGACAGACGGAAGCCGAACTCGAATCGAATATTGAGGAAGTGAAAGCGCAGGTAAGGTCCCTCGGATTCACGGCGGAGCTGCTGCTAAATGAACAGGAATACGAATACCGTGCCCTCACGCAGCCCATCACCCGGCAGCTAGGTGAGATCAATCACCGGCAAGGTTTAGGCGTTCCTTCCTATGCGCTGTCTCTTTCCTGGCCGTTTAACAACGAAGACCTGCTCGATCCGCACGGCTTTTATTTAGGCGACACGGATTCCGGCGGCAAAGTTTTTCTCGACGTCTACGAGAAAACACCGGTACGCAAATCCTACGATGCCGTGGTCGTCGGCAACAAAGGTTCCGGTAAATCGACCGTATGTAAGCTGCTCATGAAGAACTACGCAATCCGCGGGAACTACATCCGTGTGCTCGACTTAACCGGTGAGTTTACGGAGCTGGCACATCAGCTCGGCGGCACTGTGATCCAGATGGGCGGTGAATCTGGGCGCATCAATCCGATGGAATGTTTCGCGGGACTCGGGAACGACAGCACTTCTTTTTCGCAGCACCTTTCGAAGTTAAACACGATTTATAAGCTCGTAACGCCGGACTCTTCCGACTACGAACGAAACGAATTTGAGGGGTATGTCCGCCGCCTGTATGTGGAGGAAGGATACTATAACCCGTCGCAGCCGCTCTGCGGACGCAGACCTGAAACGTACCCATTGCTCAGTGATCTGCTCAAACTAATCCAGAAAGATTTGTACATTGACGACGATCGAAAAATCGTAAACCCTGATCTTTCGGATTCCAGGCGCACGCGATTAGAGAACATCGAGCTGACTGTTTCGAACCTTTGCAGGAACTATCCGGAGCTTTTTAATTCGTATACATCCTTCCCGAACCTCGCAGATCAGCACGTGATCGTATACAACGTGCAGAGCCTTTCGCATCACCGCGAGGGGATTTTCCAGGCGCTTATGTTTTCCGTTCTGAACCTGATGCTTACCGATATGATCCGCATCGGCGGGGCATCAAAGGAGATGTATGAGAACGGTGTCCCGAACTGGCGGGTACCAAAACTCATGCTGATAATCGACGAAGCCCACCGTTTTATCAACACCAAAAACGCCATGGTGCTCGACTTTATGACGCGGATCGTTTCGGAAGGCCGCAAGTATTTTACCTCTTTGATCTTCGCCTCACAGTCCATTCGTGACTTTGCGCCGGAGGCAAAAGACGGTGATCCCGCTCTCGATAAACTGAAAAGATTGTTCGAGTTGGTCCAGTATAAATTCATTATGCAGCAGGATACGAACGCAATCGATCTTCTCTCTAAGGTCTTCGGCGAAAGCATTACGGACTCGCAGCTGTCCACGATCCCGATGTTCAAAACAGGCGAAACCGTTCTTTTAACCGGCGAACAGAATCTGCATATGGCGGTTCGCGCTTCCCGTAAAGACCTCGTCGAGCGTTTCAAAGGAGGCGCATAAAATCATCATGGCCTCGTTACGCAACATTGTTCTTTCCCTTCAGCACGGCGCACAAACGCGCCACATGAAATCTTATCGAACTTTTTTAATCGTCTTTATCGCCCTGTTTGTTATCTTTTGCACTTCAAAGCTCTGGATGCCGGACACCGGAAACGTGACCAGTACGGAAATAGGAACGACGATTTCGACCTCTTCTTATATCTCTTTAACACTCCGCGACTGGCAGTACAACCCGAAGACCGGGTACATGGAAACGACATTTGATGTGGACGAGTCGAGCTATATCTACTCCTCTTCCCTGCAATTTATCGTGCGTTTATTTTCCGATAACAGTCAGACAACGCCTCTCGATTGCTCGATTGCTTACGCGGATGAGAACACTTTGATTTGCAGTATGGAGAACTTGCCGAAGGGATGGCAGGTGCTTTCCCTTCGCATTGGTGACAACACAGCCGACCTGAAAGTTGCAACAGCAGGTACGCTTTCGAGCGAAGCTTCGTCTCAAACAACGACCTCAAAAGACGAAACACCTGCTCGTTTTAACTGCGACGCAAGGACCGTTTCGCAGAACACGGCACTCGAACCAAAGACCGAATCGGCATACGCAATGCAGTCTATTCTGCGCCACATTCAGGCACAGAAAGATCAGATCACCGAGTACCAAAATCAGATCAACGCGAATAACGATACGATCCAATCGCTGCAAAACGACATCGCAGGGATCAGACAAGATCAGGTTTATCAGCTCGATTCCGAGCGCGCTCAGTCCGATAGTTTGATCTCTGATAAAGAGAAACAGATCACAACTCTACAGACGAAAAACGAAGAATACCAGGACGACATTGACGCCTGCAACGAAAAAATCGAGATGCTTAACCGTCAACTTTCGGACCTGAAAAACGGAACCACGCCGACTCCGGCCGTCGTTCCAGAGGAAGATACGGACACCACTTCTTCTCTCCCACCCGCTTCTTCTGAAGTTGTTTCGGAAGCGAGCAGTGTTCCGGAAGCGTCGTCTGAAGTTCCGGTTTCTTCAGAAGCCCCGTCTTCAGAGCCGCCAGTTTCAAGCACGGAACCAGTCGTTTCTGAAGTGCCTGTAGAAAGTGAAGCTGCCGAAAATGGGGATGCTGGGGTCACGTATGAGCCGATTGGGTAAACAGAACAGAGAAAAATCAGGCGCATTGGGGGTACGTCATAGGTACATTATGGGTACGTGGAGGGTGCGTCAAGGTGCGTCATAGGTACGTTATGGGTACGTGGAGGGTGCGTCAAGGTGCGTCATAGATACATTAACTAGCTTCTGAGCGATATCACAACAAAGCCCGGCACTGCCGGGCATATCACGAATGTGATATCACTTTCCCCTTATCCTGTTTTTTCTCATCCCCCCTTTTTCAATTACTGGACCTCTGTAACTGCCCGTTTATTCGTGTATTCCTATTCTTTTTATGCTTAGGAGGGTCGCAAGTGACATCGAAAAAAAGTGTGCGAAGCATTGACATCCTAATCCGAGATGTCAATGCCGGTACCGTTTCGATTCTAGATGAGCATGCTAAGCAGGCTAAATTAAGCAGAAACGAGTACCTAAAAGAAATACTGAATCTCATTGCTCGCGATTCAGAATACAATCCTTATAACCGAGATCGTTCCGTCGAGCTTCTCGAAAAAATGATGCCTATTCTTGAGCGCAACACCCAGGCACTCGAGAAGTTTGACGAGTGGATGCAACAATTATCTACCTCACAAGAAAATTAAAAAGGGGCTTTTGAAATGACAAACAAACCTCGCCGTTACTTTTGTTTATCCGATGAAGAATTAGAATACATAAAAAAATATCGTACAAACCACAATTACGCAAATCTATCAAATGCTCTTTCCGCCATACTTAAAGAAAACGAATTTCTTAGAAATCGCGTTAACGTTCTTGAGTCTGAACGAGATGGCAGAGACAAAAAGGAAGAAGTGATGATGCAAGCTCTTGTTCGCAATACGAGCATCACTGTTATGATGCTCGATGCTATCGGCATAGACGCCACAATAAACGATTATCACATGGTGAAAAAAGAATCGTCGCTGCTTCGCAGTGCAAGAGAAGTTTACAAAGAGAGGCTTGAAGCTGCACGCACGAAAAAAAGTAACGGGGATTCCTAAAGAAATAAGTAGACCCCATTAAACAGATACAAAAGGAGTACATATAATGAGCACGAAACCCAGACGTTACTTTTGTCTTAACGATTCCGATCTGACATGCTTAAGGAACTTTCAAACAGAACACTCTTTAACCAACTTATCAGATACTTTATCCGCTCTCGTTACAGATCATAAAGCGATTTCTGAACGTGAAAGATTTCTTGAGAAAGGAATTTTCGAAAGCGGAAAGCGGTGCGAGGAATTACTTGAATCCATAAATCACAATACGATGCTCCTTCTCAAAGCGATGAATACATCGGGAAACCAGAGTGTTAGCTCTGACGAAAATAATAAAGCATTATCTTCACCTCAAACTCAAAATGAACGGACTCAAACAGAAGATACGTTAAGGCCGTTAATTGATGAAGCGGATCATGTATTCAGAGAAATTATCGCCTTGCTGGAGACATATCAGAATAAACTTTGACGGTATAAGTGCCCCGTCTCACAGGAGAAAAAAGAGGTGAGTTGCGATGGCAAAGAAGGGCGCTTCCCCGAAAACTTCTGCCGAAGACGTACAAACACATGGACACCCGGATGTTTTTCTGCGGATAAAATTCGTGATGCCGGACCGCGGCATGCGGTATTCTCAGTACGTCGGCGGGTATCAGGATCGCAAAAACGCAACCAATAACGATAAGGAAGTCGACGATCCAGCCGACTTTCGGAAGTACGGTTACATGGACAACCCGGCAAAGAGAAGTGCGGCCGGCAAGCAAAAAGATTCCGCGCTTTTCGACGCGAACTACAATGAGTTTACGAAGGAAATGAAGCGCGAAGTCCTTAAGCTGTATGATGAAGCGCAGGACAATGGCAGCCCGATGTGGATGCCGGTTTTCTCTTTTGACAATGCGTTTTTGGAACAGCAGGGTATCTATGACGCGCAGACAAAGACGCTCGACGAGGAACGTCTGCGCAACGTGATCCGCGCAAGCATGAAGGAAATGCTCGCCTCTGAAGGAATGCCAAACGCTGTTTGGACGGCCGATATTCACTACAACACAGACAACATCCACGTCCATGTTTCCGTTGTGGAGGTCCATCCGACACGGCAGAAAATCCATAATAAAAAGAAAAATAAAGAGGAATATCGAGCTGCCATTAAACCCGACACGATCAAAAGAATGAAGAGCGCGATGGCACAGGAGTTCACCCATTATCCTGGAACCTTCGCACACTTACAGGAGATTGCGCGAGGAAAAATCATCAATGACAGGCCCGAAAAGGTGTTTCAAAAGGACCCAGAGCTTCGCGCCCTCTTCCTGCAAATCTACAATTCACTGCCGAAGGACAAGCGCTTATGGCACTATAACATGAATGCGATTAAGGATGAACGAAAGCTCCTTGACCAGCTCTCGAAGATTTATATTGAGAAGTATCACGGCGAAGACATGCAGGAATACCTCAAAGGGCTGCACGAACAGGCCGACGTTTATCGCAGCATTTACGGCGAAGGAAAAACAAATGGCGGCGACAAGTTTATCAAAAACCGCGTTGATGACTTGTACGCGCGCCTGGGAAATTCGATTTTGAACGAGATGCGAAAGTACGATAAGGAGGTAAAAGCAAACAAAGCGAAGCTGCGCGCCGAGAAGTGGAAGGCGGCTGGCGAGAAGTGGAGGAATGCCCGCGGCTGGCTAAGGTTCGTGTCCGCACAAAACCGTTCCTTGGACAAGTCCATGGCCTCCCTCAAACAGGCAATGAGAACCGACACGGATAAGTGGCGCGCGGAAATGGAATACGACCGTGACCTTGACCACCAGGTGCAAAGCGATACGCCAGAGTTGAAGAGTTACGGGCCGAATATTTTCTAAGGAGGTGGACATGCTATGAATCCTTTTACCGGTTTCTTTTCACCGAAAAAACTGATCTATAAGGGCATCGCAATTGCGATCATTCCCGTCTTTTTGATCTTCGTTGTGTTTATCGGCGCCGTCGGAGCTATCACAAACTTATCGGCGGAAGCTGCGACCGTGACAACGCCGACGTCGGTGTTTGGCAGCGGCGTCGGGGAATATACAGGCACCAACCAAAACGTGTTGCGGTATAAAAACATGGTCACCGAAGTTGCCGGCAAGTATGGCATGCAGGATTTTGTCGGTCTGATTCTGGCCGTAATGGACCAGGAATCCGGTGGGCAGGGCCTGGACCCTATGCAGGCCTCCGAGGGTGGATTCAATACGCGCTACCCCCATTCGCCGGGCGCGATTCAGGACCCGGAGTATTCAATCGAGTGCGGCATACAGGAGCTGAAACAAGTCCTTCAGTACGCCGCCAGCGCAGACGGAAAAACGTACAGTCCGAATGGACCGCTCCCCTCCCCCGCGGACATCAATAAGATTTCCCTGGCGCTTCAGGGGTATAACTTCGGACCAGGGTGGTTTTCTTATGCGAACGGTACATACTCCCAGGAGAAAGCACAGGCTTACTCAACGATGATGGCAAACAAAATGGGCTGGCGCCGGTACGGCGATCCGCTCTATGTGCCGCACGTATTGGAGTGCTATTCCGCGACGGAGACGAGCGCTTCGACAACCGTCTTGTGGCCGGTTCCGGGACACACGAACATCACATCAGGGTTCGGATCACGCTGGGGCACGACGCATAAAGGACTTGATATTTCAGATGGCTCCGTCAACGGCGCGCCCATTGTCGCCGCGACGGACGGCGTTGTCATTCAGGCATCCTTTGGCGTTGCGGGTTCCGGTTACGGCGGATATGGCAACTGTGTTGCAATCGATAACGGGAACGGTGTTGTCACGCTGTACGCGCACATGTCCCGTATTGCCTGCGCGCGCGGGCAGACCGTTACGGCCGGCACGCTCATCGGTTACGTCGGCACGACGGGCGACTCAACCGGGCCGCATCTGCACTTTGAGATCCGATTGAATGGAACGGCCGTCGACCCGCTGCCCTACCTGCAAGGCGAGAAGCAGCTGCCAGCGGCAGCACAGGCGGCATAAAAAAGCACCGCAAGCGATGTACTTACGGTGGGAATAAGACAGACAAAAAATTGGAGGGATAGAATTGATTAAAAACAAACGAACCGTGCTGATCGTCGGCGTCGTGCTGGTCGCTCTGTTGGTCGGCGCGATTGCCTGTGTCATCTCGCTGTATAATCACAGTGAGGCGCTTACAAGCACGATTGAAACACTGCAACGTGACAACGACACAATGGAGCAGCAGCTCTTAGGCTCCGGCGGAGAGGTCTCGCAGCCGCCTGACGATACAAGCTCTGAGGATACGTTGACGGCCGAGCAGTCCAAAGCCGAACAGGCCGCAATGGACGCGGTTTCCGGCTACATGTACGTTCTGAATCAAGTCTCAAACACCACCACGTTGCAGCAGCAGATGGAAACCATGGGGCACTTTGCGACCGGCAAGGCGCGCCAGGCGCTCTGGGGCGACGGCGAAATCCAGTCCGATGAACCGGACGACGGCGAGGCGGCGAGTCAGTATTCGCAGACCTGTACCGCCATTGCCACCTATGCGACCGTCAAGGACGCGGCGACGATTGACGTATTCGGTGTTTACGCCCTCGAGACGTCTTCGTCCGGCATAAACACGACGGGAACAGTCCTCGTTTCGGCACGCTGCATATTACAGGGAGAGTCCTGGCTGGTCGACGAGGCCAAGCAGGTGATTCCATCTAACCTCGACATCGAGGACTTCTATCTCGATCAGTAAATTTCATCTTAAGGCACAAAAAGAAGCACAGGCATTTGGGGTGCCTGTGCTTCTCTTTGTCTTGATAAGTTCGCATTCCTTGCATCAGCTTCTGATAAGGCCGACACCATCTCATTTACGCTCTTCCAAAGCACGAGATCAATCCACGCTGTATCCGGAAGCATCTGGATCATCGCATCGACAAAAAACAAACCAGCGCCAATCCACGCCTTCCGGGCCAAACCAGGGGCAAACCATACCTTCCAAACTGCAAAGCGGGCTGCAAGGCGGGCCTTTTTATTTATGTCGAAAATGGAAACTTATCAAATTGTTACACCTATATTCTAACTTAAATTCGGTATTTGTCAAGGGAGGATTAAAAATGCAGACGTATTATAGGACAAACACTCTGCCGCTGCAAATGCGGACAGACGTCATGCCGAAGACCGCCTATAAGGTGCTTACATACCTTCAGCAGCTCGCGGATTATAAAACCGGAAAATGCTATCCGAAGCGCTCGACCATCGCACAGGCTTGCGGTTGCAGCGTCCGCACGGTGTCTCGCTGTGTCGCCACGTTATGCAAAAACGGCCTCATCAAAAGCGAGGCGCAGTATGCCCTTTTCTCGGGCGATAACGCGCGCCGTCAGACGCAAAACCTCTATACGGTATTGGATGTCTCCCAGGTTAAAAAAGCGCCTCCTGCGCCCGCCAGAGGCCAAAAACGGCGTTCCTTTTACGTCCCCGTCGTTGACCGTCGGACGTTAGGCGGCAATACGCTCAAAGTCTACAATTACCTCGTTCTGCGGGCTGGCAAAGACGGCAGCTGCTACTGCTCAAAGAAGCGCATCGCTCACGATTGCGCCCTCAGTGTCGCCACCGTCTACCGCCAGCTGCATCGGCTCGAAGACCTGCGTCTTCTCAAAATCACACGCTTTCGGCGGGCCGGTTCCGGCGTCACTGCCTGGAATCTCTATCAGATCATCCGCCCCTCTGACCTGGACGTCGATCGTCTCTCCTACGTTGAACGTAAAACCCTTCTTTTGATTTATCTGCTCGGCGCTCTGGCCGGGCAGTCTTCTTTTTGCGCCGCTCCTGTCAAGGGGGATCAGGTCAAAACTGTCTCTCCAAGAACGCACCCTATAATGAACATTTCAAAGAAAAAGTCGCGTTTTGTCCTCGGAAAATGGCGTAAATAGGAAAACAATCAAATAGGAAAAAAGAGTCCACCAAGGGCTTTTTGCGCCGTTTTAGCACCTGCCGAATGGGTACGTTCGTTGAAAATTTTGGCTTTCAACATTGTTTAAACAGGCATTCAACAGAGTTATCAACAGAAAGCTTCTTCCATACAGCAGATAGTATCCAAAATTAAGTGGACAGGGGCTTTGGGATAAACCCCTGGGAACCGTTATTTATTCTTTTTTCACCTCCCCACAGAAGCTTGCCTGCTCGACAAGCACCTGTGTCTGTGACCGGCTGTTGCCTTCGTCATCCGTCCACGGCTCTATCTGCAGCGAGCCACGCACGGCTATCATCGAACCCTTGTGGAAGTTCCGGGCTATAAATTCCGCCGTCTTCCGCCACGCGACTATGGGAATGAAGTCCGTTTTCCGTTCCCCATCCTGCGTGTAGTCGCGTTCCACTGCAATTGTCGCGCGCAGATACGAAAGATCACTTTTGGTCTTCCGCAGTTCCGGCTCCTTTGTCAGGCGTCCCATCAGAATAATCGAATTCAACATTTTAAAAACCTCCTGTAATTTGGTTTGTGGACAGGGGCTTTGGGATAAACCCCTGGGAACCATTGTCATTTGCAACACCGGAAGCACGTACCAGTCTTCATGTCGTAATCACAAACGTCTCCGCCAGCTTCCTGATTGCATTCGTCGCAAAGCATTAGCTTGTTGCCACAATAGGGGCAGTACGCTTGAAACCCATCGCGCTCGGTAACCCAGCCATGAATCTCAACCTCCCGCTCGCAGTTGGAGCAGAACTCGGTCACGATATATGTACGGGTTGCAGGGCCATCGTCCTGTTCTTGAAGCAACCACGATCTGCACATAGGAAGGGTATCAAATTCCTCCGTCCACGCATCGCCGGAGCTGTTGTCGATACCGACGAACTTCTCACCATCTTCCAGACAGAACAGACCGCGCGGCTCGCGGGTGGCGATGATGTCATTGGCTTCTGCTTTCGTAATCATGTGGATTTCCACAGTGCATACCTTCTCTCACCACATGTCTGCGTCACAAGGAACGCTAACGAAATAGCGGTCACTGTTCTCATCATACCTTACGTCCGCACCATATCCACTGTCCTGGATGCTCTTGATAACGTCCTCAGTCTTACGCATGTAATACTCATTCCAAACGCCGTGCTTGTACATCACGGTCTTTGTATGCTTGATAGCATCTACCGCTTTCTGAAATTGGAGTGTACAGATATTCTTCATTTTCAATTCCCCTCTCACTTCATCGTGCGGCGTATGTCGCGGCGATTAAGGTTTATCGCTCGGTGCATTTGCCGCACTGCCTGCTTCTGTGCTTTGCGTGCGGCCCGGCGGCGGAGCGCCCAGCCAACCACCTCCGCGATAACCAGCGCGATAATCAAGCCGATTACCATCGTCCCCACTGCCTGCGTCACTGCTGTCCAAATCATCATTGTTCGTTCGCTCCTTTCAAGTGTTCCAGAAAATCTTTTTTCTTTCATTTCTGTAATTATATTATAACATGTAATTCCATATTTGTCAATACTTATTATAATATTTTTTAAAAATATTTATTTTGTTTTTCGCATCATTAGATTGTTGACTGAATCGCCACATCGACGCGCTCATCCCCCGCAGGGCCTCTTTTTTCCTATTTGATATT
>ERZ1090862.100-NODE-100-length-34759-cov-14.641886_pt1 | contig 34759 bp, 32 predicted proteins | sample MGYA00478481_ERZ1090862 | MGnify/ENA primary metagenome ERZ1090862 (study PRJEB33644, sample SAMEA5815745) | chicken gut metagenome | biome: Chicken; feature: Gastrointestinal Tract; material: Caecum | place: Ireland | collected 2019-01-01 | study: A study of the... | reverse complement strand
TGGTGGAGGCCACCTTGTTCCGGGCCTCTACCAGTTCCAGCACATCCCGGGCCTCGGCCTCCTTGAGGGGATAGAGTAGCCACTCATCCAGGATGAGTAGTTTCTCTTTCCTGAGCTTTTTCATGTAATCCCGGTAGGTTCCGTTGGCCCGGGCCACAGAGATTTCCACCAGCAGATCCGGCAGGCGAATATACCGGACGGAATAAAAGCTGCGGCTGGCAGCCATGCCAAGGGCGCAGGCTAAATAAGTCTTTCCGGCTCCAGTGGCTCCCAAAATGATGACATTGTGTGCTTCCTGGAGGTAAGTGCAGGAAGCCAGGCGCAGGATCTGCTCCCGGTCCAGCCTTCGTTCCGGGTGGTACTCAATATTCTCGACACAGGCGGCGGGATCCGCGTAGCCAGCGTTGCGGATGAGCCGGGTTAGACGGTTGCTTTTTCGGGCACTCCACTCTGCGTCTACCAGCATGGCAAAGCGATCCTCAAAGGACACCGCTTGGAACTGCGCATCCTCCAGTTGGGTGGAGAAGGCCTCCGCCATGACGCTCAGGCGCATTTCATGCAATTTTCGTACCGTTTCATTGCTCAGCATGGTCATTCTCCCCTCTTGTAATAGCTGGCGCCCCTGGTAAACTTATGGGCTTTGGGCTCTTCCGGCTTGGCCGGAGCATCCTTATCCAGCAGCTTGTCCTGCCCGGATTTCAGAATGGACTGGACGCTTTTCAGGCTGGGGGAAGTGGTGTAAGAGAGAGCTTTCCGGCAGGCGCTCTCCAGCCGCTGAGGAGAATAGCGATCCGCCAGTTTCAGCAGGGCCATACAGGACTTGTAGCCCTGCTGCTCCACCTTGTGGGCGGAGAGAAAGAGCCGTACCACGGCAGCGGTGTGCTGGCCGATCTGCTCTGCCCAGCGGACAAAACGCTCTCCATTCCATTGCAGGTAGGCCTGGTGGTCCGGCGGCATATGGTCCTCCACCGTGCTATACTGGTTGGGGCGGCCATGGAGACGCAGGTGAGAGGCAATCCGGGTTCCGGCAAAGAAGATCTCCACGGTAGTCCGGGTGAGCCGTACATCTACCTGCTGCTTGATATACTCATACGGCACGGAATAATTCATGCGCTCCACGCTGATATGGTAGTTATATTGGACGGTGGCAACTTTCCAGACCGCCAACTCAAACGGCATAGCCGGAAGAGGCAGCAGAAACAGTTTCTCCTCCGCAAAACAAGCTGCCCGGCTGCCCTCCCGTTTCTGGAAGGGCTTGTGGTTGAAGGTTTCCAGTTTCTCGTGGATTGCTTCATTCAGTTCCATAAGGGACAGAAATTGGCGGTTGCGCAGAGCAGCCAGAATCCAGGTGGAGACCACGCCAACGGAACCCTCCACAAAGGCCTTGTCCTTGGGACTGCGGGGGCGGGCCGGGAGAATGGCGGTGCCGTAGTGCTCCGCCATTTCTTGGTAGGATTTGTTGAGCACAGTCTCTGTACGAGAGTTCTTGACAATACCGGTCTTGAGGTTGTCCGGGGTGAGGATGCGGGTGACGCCGCCGAAATACCGGTAGGCGTTGACATGACCGGTGATCCAGGCCTCCTGCTTCATGTCCAGGAAGGCCTCTGTGTATGCGTAGCCGCTGTATGGCAGCACCGCTACAAACAGGTATGCATCCAGCCGCTCCCCGGTGTCTGTATCCACCAGATCTGCCGTCTGGCCAGCCCAGTCCACCTGCATGGTTTCACCAGGCTTGTGTTCCAGATGCATGGTAGCTTTAGTTTTGTGGACATAGTCCGCATAGTACTTGTTGAACTGGGTGGATTTGTAGGGCAGCTCGCCGCTTTGACGACACCGCTCGCAGTATTCCACCCACAACAGACTCAGGGTGACGCCGCTCTTCTGCATCTCTCGGTGCACCCACTCGTAGTCTGGCATCTTGTATTGTTGGCCCAGCGCAGTGGAAGGATACAATTTCCGAGCAACTTCTTCTGTGCTGTAGTTCTTGATCTTGCTCCAGGAAAGATCCTGCTCTCTGGCACGTTGCAGAGCTGCTATGACAGTGCTCCGCGCACAGCCGCAGCTTTCTGCGATGCGAGTGTTGTTGATTCCCAGACTGTGAAGACGGAGAATCTCCTTATAGTTGGTCATGAAATTTCCTCCTGTAATTTAGATTACATCTTGCGATGCACTTCCATTATACAGGGGTGTCTGACCGGCGGTGTGGGTGTCTGATTTGAGCGGTTAGGGTGTCTGACGTGGCCGGTTAAGCTGTCCATCTTGGGTCGGCGTATTCAAAAATACTCACCCTTCTTTGGGGTGCAGCACCCCAAACGTTATGCCTTATCCTTGTTTTAAGCAGCGCATCCGGACTACTTACACCACTAAATTTATACTGTTCACGCAACTTCCTTGATTCTATTGTTTTGATTGTCACATCAAATGGAAGTATTCAAAGTGTTGCCTTTTGGCTAATGTTGTTGCTGGGAATCACTTTTTTTAGTAATCTTCTCTCTATTTTTGTTCAAACCAAACGAGCCAATTTTAGTGATGATTTATCAATACATATAATAGGCAAAACATTAGATAAATACACCAATATTACTGCCGAAGAGTTTGAGAGAAAAGGTGTTTACGACAAATTACATATGGCCATGACTGAGACCCCAAATCGTTGTGGTTTATATGTAGACATGGTTAGCAGTATTATTAAATCATTTGTAAGTCTGATCGGCGTAATTGCCATTCTTGCGGTATTCGATTTAAAAATTATCTTAATACTCTTTTTTATATACTTACCCCTTTTGAAGTTCAAAACCATTTTGTCTACAAGAAAATACTCTCTTTATAATAAGCAGGCCGAAGGCCACCGTTTGTGTGATTCTTTAACTGCTATACTATTGAACGCAACAAATGTCCCCGAATTGAAAATTCTTAATAGTGGAGCTTTTATCAAAGAAAATATTGAGACTTTACAACGCTTTCAAAACAATGAGCTTCAAAAAGAAAGAGGAAAAGTGCTCCGTGCCGATGCAATGTCTTTTGGTATAGCAAGTTTAGCAACTTTCTGCGTCAAGATGTGGATAATATTCGTTGCCTTGATTCAGCAACAAACTGTAGGTAGTATATATCAACTTCTCAGTGCTGCAGATTCTTTGCAAACTCTATTGCAATCAGTTATCGCACAAGTTTCATCAGGCTATGAGCAGTCTTTATATGTTAACAATCTATTCGAATTGTGGTCTTTACCCGATGAAAACGATAACAGCCAAGAAGAGCTGCTATCTCCGATAACCGAAATCTCTTTCGAGAACGTATCATTTATTTACCCGGGTTCAACTACTTACGCTATTAAAAATATAAACATAACCTTTACAGCCGGAAACATGTATTCCATAGTCGGGACAAACGGTAGTGGGAAAAGTACCTTAATTAAATTATTATTAGGCCTCTATAATCCTACGAGCGGTTCTATCTTAGTTAACGGAAAACCAATTCGTACTTGGCGTCCATCATCACTTCGGCATCAGATAGCCGCAATTTTCCAAAATCCAATTCATTATCCGTTCGATGTAGCTACTAACATTAAACTGGGATCAAAAAGTAAAGCAGTAAATGCTGCTGCCATTCATTGTGCTGCCCAAAAAGCTCAAGCGGATATATTCATACAGCAATTACCGGGAAAATATGAGACACAACTATGTAAAGAGTGGAAAAATGGGGTTGATCTTTCTGGAGGGCAGTGGCAGAAAATCGCATTATCCAGGTTTTTACTTCGGCAATCTCCTTTACGGATCCTTGATGAACCTTTTTCCGCAATTGATTCTATTGCGGAAAGACAAATCATGAAAGAGGTAACACAAAACCATCAAAACGCTATTACCATTTTGATCACTCATAAATACGATATGATAAAAGATTTCAACAATATTGTTGTAATGGAGAACGGAGGGATTATTGCGACCGGCGATTATAAGACGCTGATAAATGAATCAGAACTCTTTAGGCAGCTACTACAAACAAAACAAAGAAAGTCAACGGAGGATGAGCGAAAATAATGGATGAAAACAAGGTATTATCTAACGAAAAAGATTATCTGCTTTCATTGGTAAGGGATCATTTACAGTATCGAATGGGAGTTGTCTTTCCATCCAGAATGAACAATTATTACTACGACGCAGGAACAGGTAAAATTTTGCGCCTCGGAGACAGTGAATATAGAATTTTGAAAGCCATCTTTTCGCCGGTAGCATCGCCAGAAAGTGTTAGTGATGCATTCATGAAAGAAGATCCTTCTTTGCTCAAAACTTTTTTATTTAACACAGCGCAAATGAAGCTTTTTCGAATGCCCGAGGTAAAAAAACTGTGTTGTGATTGCCACGAAGACATATGTGAACAGATTGATCAGAATCTGGCGCAAATGATTCTTGAAGTCACTCAACGTTGCAATTTTAGATGTAAGTATTGCATTTATAATTCAACCTACGACGGTAACCATGATTTTTCCTCGTCTGATATGGGCTGGGACACCGCAAAGCAAGCAATCGACTACCTTTTTTCGCACAGTGCAGAGCGAGAAAATATTTATCTAACATTTTATGGTGGAGAGCCGCTTCTGAAATTTGAGCTAATCCAGCGGTGTACGGAATATGCTCGGCGCTTAGCCGACTCCAATGGAAGAAATATATATTTTAACCTTACAACCAACTTGTCTCTAGTTACAGAAGACATTGCCAACTACTTTGCACAAGTTCCGAACTTTTCTCTCACTGTCAGTATTGACGGACCGGATGAATGCAATGGAGCTAGAGTTTACCCTAACGGAGAGGCAACTTTTGCCGATGTGGAACGCGGTTTGCACCTTGTTTGCCACGCTTTCAATCAAGTGGGAAAAGGCTTAACCATCAGCAGTGTACTCACACCGCCATTCGATTTCGAAAAATTGGATCGAATAAACAACTATTTCAAAGAATTTCCTGAACTTCCGAAAGACACCTCCATCATGATTACATATCCTTCCGACGGAACTTATGATAGCGAAGAATATACAAAAACAATCTATAATAATCCCCGCTACTGGGATTTGGGTGCTTTTGATCCCTTAGCCAAATGGCAGTTAACTGAAGCAATAAGGAATTCCCTGTCGTGGGATAATACAAACAATCTGTACTTCCGTGCTCTAGCTGATTCTATGTTAAGAATTAAAAATCGTTTTGCTTCTGTCGAACCAGCTATCCGCACGGGCAGAATAGAAGCTTGCTGTGTACCAGCTGTCAGAAAAATATATGTTCATACCAACGGCGATTTATCTATTTGTGAGCGCATTGGGACGTCACCCTCCATCGGTACAATATCAAAGGGTGTTAACAAAGATTCAACCATAAGAGATTATATCGACAACTATTTAGCGAAAAGCAAGCCTCTATGTGAAAAGTGTTGGGCCTTCAATATCTGTCCGATGTGCTACGCAGCCTGCTTTGATCAAGATGGAGTAAATGTAAAGAAAAAAGCTCTTATGTGCAATAGCTGCCGTACACATACCTATCTAATGCTTGGTACATTTTGTACATTGATGGAAGAACGTCCAGAAGCTTTGGAAGCACTCAATCATTCTACAATTCTTTAGTACATTACTGACGATTGTTCTACAATCACCAGTAGTTGTAAATATTATTGCTGTACGTGCTTAGAAAAGCAATACAACGATGGAAAGGAGAAACTAAGACATGAGTCTGCATTATGGTTATTCTGGTGGTGGCGGTACTTGTGGCTGTTGCTGCAGTTACTCTGCGGAAAGCTATAACACCGCATTGGCTTATGGCGCCAATCACTACGACTGGGGCGATTGTGGTGCCAGCTGTGCTGATGGCAACTCTGCAAACATGAACGCAAATGTTGCAACCGCTATTAGCCGCGCTGTCGACGGCTAAGACACTGCCACAACAAAAGGCAGGCCACCACGGCCTGCCTTTTGTTGTGTTTGTTAGTACCTTAAACCGATAATAACTTTTCTATAGTTAAAAACGAGCTTGATAAGACCCAACCAATTATAGAACACTATACGCGTGATGCAGGCAATGAAGTATTCAATTTCCCTAAAGAGACTTGCAATATGAACTCATTTTAGAGGGACTGCACACACAGGCATAGTTTGGGATTATTGATTTCTACTGCGATTGTGCACACTTGGTAACATGAGACAAAATGAAGCACCGCCTCCGGGCGTATCCTGTACTGTCAGGGTTCCTTGGTGCAACCGGGTTAGTTCGGCCGCGACCGAGAGTCCTAAACCGTAATGGCGAGTTACGCTATCCGAATTTTGGCTGATACTGTTAGGATTGCTTCGGTAAAAATAGCCAAAAATCGTTTGCTTTTCGGAATCCGGAATACCGTTTCCATGATCAATCACCCAAAAACGCACCTTGCCGTTTTGCTGATCAACGCGAAGCAAAACAGAGCTACCGCTCGGTGCATAAGACTGAGCATTATCTAATAAAATCGACAGAATTTGTTCAAGCCTCTGTTCGTCTGCCCAAATGAACGGTAAAGAGGTGTCAGGAATTTCTAGGTTCAGCTTTTGCTTTTTTCTCGCAAAAACCGGTGCGAATTTTTCATAAACACTCATAGAAACATCTTCGGGCGCTATGCTCTCGGTAGAGAGCCTCCATCGTCCGGTACCTCCATTCGTCAGTACCAGCATATCATCGATTAGTCTTGCCATCTGACGAGCTTCGTGCTGGATTGTACGACACGGATCTTCCGGTCCTGAGGTGCCATGAAGCAACAGATCAACCGAAGTAGAAATAACTGCTAGCGGTGTTTTAAGTTCATGACTTGCGCTGGCCAAAAAGCGAAGCTGCTCATTTTGCGCTTCTTCAACAGGTTGCACCATTCGCCTAGACAACAAGCCCGCAATGGCTATCAAGATGCTCCAACTTGCGAAAAAGATCAAACTGTATTGTACGACCAATCTCAAGGTTGTTCTAGAGTCTGTTGCCACAGGCTGCAGAACAAGTACATTGAACCACTGCGTTGTTGACGTAAAATGATTCTGTAGGGATACACGCCAATTTTCATTCAAAGCAGTTAGACCCAAGGCTTCGCTCTCGGCTTTTGAAGAATTAAGTTTTTGCCATACGTCCCCTTTTTGCAATTCTGATAATAGACTATTCCAAGTGTCATCAGACAGCGTCGGAGTAAACTTTAGTAAGGTACCGCCATCTACAACAGCAACAGTCAAGTCATTCTGCTCTACAAACTGAAGCAGGCCTTGGGTATCTACAGATCCTGGAGTTGCTAGGTAAGCATTGACCGTCTGGCATTGCGATAAAAACAAGTTTAGGGCAGCATCCTGAATTTCTCGTTGTGCTGCCCGAAAGGAGACAATGCAAGCAGCGAGAAGCACCAGCCCTGTCAACAATGCGGAAAAAAACGTGATATGATACCGTAACTGACGATATACTGCTTTCCGGGTGGTTGTGAACTTATCTTTCTGTTTCATACTGTAATTGGTAGCCTGTTCCCCGGCTGTTTACTATTTTTACACAAGAATGCAGATGAGAGAGTCTTTGTCGAACCAAATGAATATAGGTGTCGATCACAGCGTCGGTTACTTCTGCGTCCGGTCCCCATATACGATTAAAAATAATGTTGCGAGTGATTGGACTGCCTGCACTGCGTAAAAGAAGTTCCATCAATTGCGCCAGTCTCTTGGGAAGGATTTCTTCACCGTCTGGACCTTTCAGCAATCGGACGCCTGGACGATAGCGAAGATCTCCAAATTCCAGTTCGCTAGGATCTTCCAGCGGAACCGTTCGCCGCGACCATATCCGTAAGCGTGCAAGAAGTTCTTCCATCGCAAAAGGTTTTACAATATAGTCATCGGCACCGGCGTCCAACCCACTAACTTTGTCCCCAAGACTATCCAAAGCTGTGAGAAGTAAAATCGGAGTTTCTATTCCATTGGAACGCGCTTTTCTGGTCAAAGACAAACCATCCTGTCCGGGTAACATTCGATCTAATAAAATCAAATCGCTGCTGTTATTTAGAATCTGAAACTCGGCATCATTACCATCTGAACAAGTGACAACAGTATACCCTTCGCTTTCGAGAACAGCAGAAATATTACGACGTAATGCATCATTATCTTCTACCAGCAGAATTTTCATTTATACCTCTTTCTTTGAAAAATTCAGGATAAATTTAGAGAAAATTCGTTACAATTAGTGTAAAGCAATTCAGGAAGGGAGTCAACCACCATGAAAAAAAACTTGGAAAAGTTCTTAGCAGTGACGCTTTCCGTGTCACTGTTAGCTGTTTTACCTTCGTGCGGTACTACAGCTTCGGACTCTACCTCAGTCTCTGGTCAGGCAAGTGAAGTTACAGACTCAAGTACCTCACTCGTCGACGATACTCAATCGACGAGTGAAGCCGTGGGCGCATATATCCAAGAATCCATGTCCGACAATATGCCTGACACTTATACGCGGTTTTATGATTTACGCGTTAGTCAGGATGGGAAAGTCCAACTAGTTGGAATGAACACTAGCGGAAAGATTCAGCTTTTGCAGCAGGAGGCATCCGATTGGACCGTATTGGCAGAGTGCGATGTTCCTGCGAACGCGACAAGCTACTTGAGTATGTCCGAAGATGGCACTTTATGGGCAATTATCCAAGATGATGAAGGACAGTACAGCCTTTGCACTGGTACGGACTCAAATGCGCTGGATGCCGTACAGGTAGATGCCCTGAGCCAGTCGGAAGCGCTACCTGTTGAGTTAAGAGTTAATAATGATGGCACCGTTTTTATGGTAATTCAGGTGGGCGAATCTACCGTGTTTGTAGTGGTGAATTCCTCAACCCAGCAGGTTACGACAATAACACCAGGTTTTTATGGAAGTCCAGTCTTTTATTCTGATGGTGCAGTATATGCCTTTATAGCCGGGAGCACAAATCTGAACACATTTGATGCAGAAAACGGGAATATGCTTCAGCAATACCAATTGGCAATCAGCTCCCCCCTGGCACGAGCTTGTGCGGCAACAGTAAAAGATAACACATTGACTTGGTCAGATAGTGACGGGATTCACCAGATAGCTCTGGGGGGATCTATTCAACAGACATTCGCCGACAATCGCAGCTTTGCTCTTGCCAGCAGTGACTTTATTCAGCAACAACTGGTTATTGACAGCGAGGGCAGTTATTGGATCAGCGGTACCAATGCCAGTGGACAGGCAGTAGTTTATCGCTATCGCTTCGACCCAACAGCAACGACTTCAGCTGACAACGAATTGGTCGTGTGGGCAATGGAGGATAGCTTTCTCCTTCGGGAGGCTTTAAATGAATATGCGGCAGCTCATCCGGAACAAACCGTCACTGTGGAATATGGTTCTGACAGTTTGGATGGAGGAATGACAACCGATGACGTAATTCGTACATTGAACGTCGAAATCTTTGCCGGAGAAGGTCCTGATGTACTCGTTCTGGATGGCTTACCTGTGGAATCCTATATCTCTCAAGGCGTTTTGGCTGACTTGAGCAGTATAGATACCAGCGGATGCTACGATAACATCGTAAATTGTTATCAGGACGACACAGGTCGATGGGCACTTCCTTTGCTGTTTAGACCATGCATCATGTACTGCCAGTCCGAAGAAAATGCCTCAAAACTTTCTGCGGCAAAAAGCCTGACCGATTTGCAAGATTTGCTTTGCGTAAAAAATGATTTTCATTATGACGGTTATTACAACCTCTTCAGCGAATTGTACCCGTCAGCCAGTGCTTCTATCTTTGCGCAAGGTGCCCAAAGCGTGAATGAAGATGCGCTACGTGAGTTTTTGACAGTGACCAAAGCTGTGGTAGATGCTCAAAACATTACAGAGGAGTACGACCCTCTTTTCGGTGACGGAGAAGACACTGTCAGCGGTGACGATGGTCAACATTTGGCTGTTGATATTCCTGTGAGTATGAACTGGTATGGACGTTCACAAGATCCCGCCGACTGCGCTGCAGGAAGCCCGAGTGATTATCTCTTGACTTATATTTATATGGTCAGCGAAACACAAACTGTTCCCGCGTTGGTTTGCCCAATGCCGGGTAATGTATTCGTTCCAGTATTAACGATGGGAGTGCTTGAATCCTCTGAGCAGAAGGAATCTGGAATTGAGTTTATCCAGACCATGCTTGGTTGTGAAACAGAAGAAGTTGCCGGGCGCGGAAGTTTTAATGGTTACTTTGTAAGGCAAGGAATTCAGTTGGCAAAAGCCAGTCAGAAGAATGACGCTTCCACTGGAACGCCTACTCCTGCAGAACTCGATCTTGACAGCGTAATGGAACAATTAACGACTCCTGCGAACACTAGTACGAGTCTGCGTGAGTTGGTTTACGAAGAAGCAGCTAAATTGTATACCGGATCTCAGGATCTGGAAACCACTTTGGCAAACATCCTGCAAAGGGCTAATTTGTATTATGCGGAACAAAGTTAAATTGACGCTTGGTAGAAATAAACACCGACAAGATAATGCTGCATACTTGTTCCTATTGCCTAGCTTGATTGGAGTTACACTTTTTGTTCTACTGCCTTTTATAGAAACCATCCGGCGTAGTTTCTGTGACACTATGGGAGAGCATTGGACGGGATTTTCAAACTATCAATCCGTCTTTAATAACGATGCCTTTTCGCTGGCCATACGCAACACTTTGCGTTTCTTGAGTGCGGGAATTCCCTTGCTGCTGCTATTCAGTCTGTTATTGGCACTTATTCTCCATAGTAAGGCTTTTCGAAACACAAAGATAGCGCGTTTATTCAAGACAACATATTTACTGCCGATTGCAATTCCCGTTGCAAGCATTGTGTTGCTTTGGAAAACGCTTTTTGCCGAACACGGGCTCTGTAATGGCTTTTTGACCGCTTTGGGCGGAACGCCAATTGACTTTGTAGGAACAGATGTTGTCTTTTGGGTACTTACTGGTACCTATCTATGGAAAAATTTCGGGTTCACCAATATCTTATGGCTTACCGGCCTGGACGCTATACCTATTGAACAGTATGAAGCAGCACAAGTTGATGGAGCCGGCCCCTGGCATCAGTTTCTATACATTACCTGTCCTGGCCTTCGCCCCACACTGGTTTTGACTCTGATATTAAGTTTTCTCAACGCCTCCAAGGTTTTCAGAGAAGCCTACCTGATTGCAGGCCGATATCCACAACAAAGCATCTATCTTTTACAGCATCTTTTCAACAACTGGTTCTTGAGTCTTGATCTGCCAAGATTGACAGCTGCAGCAGTTACAGTTGCTTTGGTTTTGTTGGTTTTTATTATGCTTTTATTGAAGTGGTGGGATCGCTTTGAAAAAGACTGATATTAAGAGACATCATATTCCGGTGTCAGCCCTCCTTCTACTGATTGTAGTTGCACTGTTTGTGTGGTGGCCTCTTTGGTTCATGATTACAGGATCGATTATGTCAGAGGATGAACTCGGCTTGACTGTTGGTCCTGCACTGGGAGTGGGAGAAGGCTACGCGATCTGCCATTTGCTGCCTTCTTGGCCCACTGCCTCTCATTTACTTACCCTATTACTGGATACACCTCAGTTTTTTGTAATGTTCTGGAACAGTATACAACAGTCTGCTGCTCAGGTTCTTGGTCAATTTCTGGTAGGAGCTCCTGCCGCTTGGGCAATCAGCCGATTGAAGTTTCGTGGGCGAGGATTTATTCGCGCACTTTATGTCGTGCTGATGCTTCTGCCTTTCCAGGTCACTATGGTTCCAAGCTATTTAGTTCTAAAGGACTTCCGCCTTCTGGATACACCTTGGTCGGTAATACTACCAGGAGTATTTTCCACATTCCCGATTTTTCTTATGATTCGCGGATTTAATTCTATCCCTCTTGAAATACTTGAATCTGCTGCCATCGATGGAGCAAATCACTGGCAACGGTTTTGGAAGATTGGAATACCGTTGGGGCTACCAGGAATCTTTTCGGCACTTACACTAGCTTTCCTCGATGCATGGAATGCGATTGAGCAACCCATGACCTTTTTGAAATCACAGCAAAACTGGCCACTTTCTCTTTATCTTACTGAGGTTAATACAGAAGAACTGGGCCTTGCTATGGCAGCCAGCCTCCTAATGTTATTGCCCTCTTTACTGGTTTTTCGTTTCGGGCAAAAATACTTGGAAGCTGGAATAGGAACAGGCGCTGTGAAAGGATGATGTTTTTGTATAAACCGGCAAATATAACAACCCGACTTCGTTCTATTCTCGTTGGCTCGGAACAATCAGACTGGCGCTCCGGCATCGATATTTTACGCTTTTTAGCGATTATGCTCATCTTGACGATTCTTGTCAGGGGAACCTCCTCCGTCACTATGCCGGTTGTTACGGTAACCACACCATATCAGGGGACTGTAAGCCATTCATTCACTATGTCGGGAGAAGTTTCCGTAGAAACCGGTACTCCTCTGACAATCCCCGAGGGGTTGCTGGTTGAGCAAGTATTGGTACAGGCCGGTGACAAAGTGACTACAGGCCAGCCGCTAGCAATTGTTTCAATGGAAGATATCGAAGATGCTCTGGCTGAAAACCAAGCCTCTTTGCAGGACCTAAGAGTTCAAGCTTCTCAGTTGTTGGAGGGCAACTCTGCAGATCCATTCCAATATCAACAGGCTCAGCAACAGCTGGATCGTGCCTATGATAACTATAATAAAACGGTCAACGAGTCGGAACAGGATATAGCTGAAGCTGAAGAAGAATTGGAGGCTGCACGTCAAAATCTGGAGGCAGTACAAAGTAAAGAACCTCTCACCCCAGCGGATTCCTCGGTTCAGTCTATGGCTACGCCAGAGCAGGCGCAGATATCAAGCAATTACGAGGCTTGGGAGTCAGAGCTGGAAGCCGCTAAATCCTCTGTTCAACAAGCAGAAGATAACTTGGACGCTACCAAAGAAGCAGCTTCCAATTCACAGAGTGCCGCATTGTCAGCAGCCCAAAGTGCTGAAGACTCACGGAATAGCGCCCAGCACAGTTATGAAAAAGACTCTGAAACAATAGCTGATACAAATCAGGCAGATAGAGCCAGCGCGCAAACTCTTTTGGCACAGATTAGTGAGAAAGAAAAACTTGTGACCAGGCTGGAGCAGTTGCAAGATTCAGAGGGACAGTATCAAGCTACCAGCGATGGTGTTCTTACTGAAATCTCTTTGGTTGTTGGGGAAGACACCACTGCTGTGGCAGGGTTGCTATCTACAGGTGAAGATGGATACATTGTAACCGCTTCGCTTTCTTCAGATCAGATTCAACTAGTTAATAATGGCGGGACGATTACCGTTAGCCAAGGGCAAACTACGGGGACTGCAACCTTGCAATCTCTTGGAAATGATGGAACAGTTCAATTCAATCTTCAGGGTGAGCAATGGGAAACTGGTAACGCTACCATCACTTTCACCAACCAAGGAAATCAGTCCGGGATGTGCTTGCCTTCCACGGCAGTAAATAGCGACAATTCTGGTGATTTTGTCTATCTGGTGGAAACCAAGAACACTGTTTTGGGGGCTCAAAACGTGTTGACACGATTGGCAGTTACAGTAGACGAACGCGGGGATGGAACCGTTCGCGTTTCGGGAGCCCTCAGTGGAGAGGAGAAAATTGTCAGTGGAAGCAGTAAACCACTTTCATCCGGTGCGAAGGTGCGTATTGAATCATAGGCGCAGCAAAGCAACGTCAGTTCTCTTGATTACCCTTATGGCCGGATACTGTTTATGTCAGTTCATTACATTACAAATCAGCGGGCAAACAAAATCACTTTGTCCTGGTGTCAGCCTTCGCTATGAAACAGCCCTGAATAAAGAGCAGGTAGATGCTTCGCTTACATACACACAAAGCAATCAAAACAGTGAAGGTGTCTATCCCACATTTTGGCGAGAAGATGAGCTTACACTTCAAGCATCTTCGAGTCAACGGGTTGAAGACGATGTTTTGGCGATGGGATTTCACGGAAATGCCTCAGCCGTATATGGTGCAACTTATCTAAGCGGCACATCCCCTGGGAGTGGAAGCACCAATGAGTGTTCTGTCAGTGATGCTTTAGCCTGGGCTTTGTGGGGGAGTCAGGACGTGATAGGACAAACATTGACTTTTGAAACTGCCGATAAACAGTCCTGTACCTATGTTGTATGTGGCATTTTTTCTTCCAATGAAGAGATACTCCTTTACAGTTTGAGCTCCGAGAACGTTTTCCCTTACGTTGAATTAACGGGCATTTCACAAGACAATCCTGCACAGAGTATACGACAGTTTTTGACTGGTGCAGCATTAGCAGAACCATCTCAGATTCTTTATGACCAAGCCTTGGCCTGGTCGGCAACAGTTTTAGCTTACCTACCGGGGATGCTTATTGTATTAATCTTTGTGCTTTGGATTTTGTTTGGAATCTCTTGGAAAAAACAATTTCGTGAACTTCTTCTTTTTGTTACAGCATTGACTGTAGTCGTCTCACTTCCCTTGTGGTTATCCAATCTTCCCGGGTGGTTAGTGCCAAACCAGTGGGGAAACGCAGAATCCTGGGCAGAGTTGTTGAGTGCCGGTCGGGATCGTTTATACGAATGGGTTGCGCTTATACCAACCGCTCGTGACTCTCAGATAAAAATCTTGCTTTTGCAAGAAGCAATAGGTTTAATTGGTAGTTTGCTATTCGGGTTAATTGCTTGCCTCGCTTGGATTATTACTAGTCCAAGGCAAAAGCGAGAAAAGGCAATTGAAACGCCAGAAAAACAAATCTAACAGGTTAGTGAGAACCACTTCATTGACTGCGCACTTCAAAATGTAAATGTGGTCCTGTTGCCCGTCCTGTTTGACCAACGTAGGCAATAATCTGTCCCTTCTGCACCTGCTGATTTTCTGTAACACAAATACTTGAGCAATGAGCATACAGGGTCATGAGTCCACCACCGTGGTCGATTTTAACATAATACCCATAGCTACCGCCCCAGCTGTCGGTGGCGTTGGCAATAGTCACAGTACCGTCTGCGGCGGCTAGGATCGGCGTTCCCTCCGGGGCCGAGATATCGGTACCGCTGTGGTAGCTGACCTCTCCTGTAAAGGGATCGGTGCGGTACCCCTGCGGCGAAGTAATCGTACCTGCAATCGGCAATGGCCATTGCAGAGCACCACCCGCAAACACCGTATCCATACCGGGAGCCATAAGTTCCCCGCTCCCCTGCACAAAGCCTCCAAGAAGTTCGCCCCAAAGGGTTGCGGTCTCTTCTCCTGAGATCAATGTCAGGTATTCATTCTGCCTATCTGTAAAATGATAGATTTCCCGCATTTCTTCTGGTGTATGATGGGTCAGTTCAATGATTAGGACGGTTTCGGTAATGGTTGTGGTTTCCGTCTCACCTTCTTCATTTGTTTGTTCCACCTCCTGGGTTTGGCTTTCGGTGCGCCAGTCCAGTTCGTTCATATCCCAAAGGACAGTGCGCAGCCGATCCACGTTGTCCTCATCCAAATAGGCAACGGCAACACCATTAGTATCCCCTGATGTTTGCGATGCAAAGACCGCCAGGACATCCTGCCACGCAATGGCATAGCTTCCATCGTTGGACTCGATTTCCTGACGGTCATATTCTGTGCTATTCTCGATTTCTTCCAGCCGGTCCCGATATTCTTCAGTTAGCTGTTCCACGGCATCCTGCACGCTGATAGCATTCTCGTCCGGGGACTCTGCCGCAAAGAAAATCCCGTAAGCTGATCCCGCCACAAGGGCAATCAAACAAATCAGCAGGATGACAAATACCGTTACCCAACCACCAGCGATCAGCGCAGCCGCAAGGCTCTGCAGGGCAACCAACAGATGCCGAATTGCCGAACGTATCACAGCAATCACTTTTTTGGCTGCTTCTGCACTTTCCCGGGCAGCCTGCTGTGCCCGGTAGATCGTTCTTTGTGTACGTTGCGCTGCTTGTCTTGCCTGTTTCTCTTTGCGGGCGGCATTGGCAGCCGTACGGAGTTGTTTTTGATCTCTATCGACACCGCGTACCCCTCGGGTAGATTTCTTGAGCCGTTGCTGGCGCGCTTTGACATCACGGCTTTGCTTCTGAGCAGTTCGCCGTTGCTGCTCCTTTTTGGCAGCAGCTTGCGGATCGGAGCCAGAGGTTTCATGGGCCTCGGTTTTCTTCTCGCGCAGTTTCGGAGCGTCCCTATACATGGAATCATCCTGCGATTGGCCTTCCTGTTCTCTATTGCGGGCAAACCGGTCTCTGGCAACGGTACCTGTTTTCCTCAATGCAAAGAGAGCTCCATCTTCCAAATGGGCCTCTGCTTGCTGGACAGCGTATTCTTCCATTTCCTGTGCAGAGGCATAATTGCCACCAGCCTTTGTGCGTGTTGCCGAAGTTGCTTTTTCCTTGCTTTTCAGCCATGCTTCCCGCGCAAGAGTTTTCGGCACCCGGTTTATTACATGATCTTTTGGCACTCGTCCAGAGGGTTTCCGTTTGGGTTCTTTGTGAGTATTTTCTTTCATTGAATCACCTGCTTTTTGAAAATATTATATAAAAAGGGCGGCCACCTGCTTTTTCGGCAGGTAGCCGCCCTTCATCTTTATCTATGGATTACATCGGCCACAGGCTGTATAGCCTCTGGCGATCAATTCATCTCGGGAAGTATCTGTAAACTCCTTGTTCTTTTCGCTCATCTGATCGACACTGGGACACTCCGGGTAATGGAATTTCTTGGTGTGGGTATTCAGTATATAGCGGCAATTTTGAGGAATCACAGTTGAAAGTGGTTCTTCGGGAACTGTCTGGTTTCCCGCACTCCAGTCCTCGGATGGCGCCGTGCTGAACCAGCATTGCAGTCCGTCGGAATACACGGTGACTTCACCCTGCTGATCGGTTCGGTATAAGGCAATTCCATGCTGTTGCAGAGTATTTAAGGTCTGCTCTGTGGGGTGCCCATACGGGTTGTCCTCCCCCACGCCAAGGAAAGCATAGGCAGGAGATGTCGCGTCCAACAATTCTTCACTGGTGGAAGAGGAACTGCCATGATGCCCTACCACGTATAGATCGCAGGCCAGATCCTGCCCGGAAGCCACCATATCCTGTTCTGCATTCCACTCCGCATCGCCGGTCAGCAAACATCGGAAATCCCCGTAGCAAATTCGCAGGCAGAGGGATTTGTCGTTGTCCGAATCATAAGTATAATTTTGTGGCCCTACAACTTGGATTTCTGCCCCGCCGAGAAAGAAGGTATCTCCCTGGGCTGGGTAAATCACCGGAACATTCTTTTCTCCCAGCACGGTTTGCAGGGATTGGTAGGTCTGCGTGTTGGTGGTGTAGTCGGGCATCAGAGCCTGCTCCACTGGTGTGGTATGAAGCACACCCACCAGACCGTTGATGTGATCCTCGTCATAGTGGGAAGCTGCCAGCCATTCAAGTTCTGTCACAGCGTGCTGTTGGAGATAGGCAACCACATAGGAAGAAGCACCTCGGCCACCGCCGTCATAAAGCAGATACTCTCCATCGGCCTGAATAAGAATAGAAAGGCCCTGTCCTACATCCAGCATGGTCAGAGTAAAAGGCGCTTTATTTTCACGTTCACGGTTTAATGTGGAAGATTGTTCCAGTTCACTTTCCTCTGCCTGCACCACGGGAGCACCCGGCGTGAATACCGGCATCTGTTTCTGAGATTTGGCACAACCTGTAAATGCCAGGAACGCCAAAGAAAGTAAACCGTAAAGGAACCTGGCATATTTCTTTTGCAGCATAGAAAGCTCCTTACAGCAGTTATGAATTGTCTTTAGTGTAGAAGATAAGCCGTGCAAAAAACGACGAATTGTGATGTATTTCCCTATAGATGGAGGCTTCCGTAAATAGGGCACATTAAATGATGAATGCGTTTTTTCAAACATTAAACTATATCCGTAGATTACGGTTATAGATTATTATATTATTTTACGTCCGTAGTTACAATAGAGAAAAATCGACGGAGGGCGTTTTATGGAACTGGATTACAAAGCAATCGGGAAACGCATCAAAGTCGCTCGTATCCGTATGGAAATCACACAAGAGCAATTGGCTGACAAGGTGTCTGTATCCCCAACTCATTTGAGCAATATTGAGACCGGTAGTACGCGGGTTAGCCTAACAACCATCGTAAAGGTTGCTAACGCGTTAAACGTAACCGTAGACGATCTGTTGTGTGACAACTTGGTCAAAGCCCGTCCGCAATTCGAGCGGGATATGCAGTCCTTACTGAATGGCTGTAACGACCACGAGGTACGCGTCGCTTATAAAGTTGCAAAAGCAGCTGTAGAAGCCGTGCGGTCTGACGAGAAATTGAACCAGCAGTAAAAGAGGAGCAGTTAGTAGACTGCTCCTCTTTTTCATACTTTTGCTTCAACAAACCAACGTCCCTTCTCAAGCCAGAGTTTTTTCTCCTGACCGGCTATGACACAAAGATACCGATCTCCGACGCCACCAACCTCGGCGGCCCGCCTGCTCACGTCTTTGACGGCGTCAATTTCATAGATTTGCTCGGGGCCATACCGTATAGCCAATGGCCGAAGGTGTCCATCCTCTTCAAAACGTACATCAACCGTTACATACCGCTTTTCGCGTTTGGTAATTTGCTGTGCCATGTAGATGCCTCCTTATCCCGCATTGAAAAATCCCACCGGATGGACGGTATGGTCATCCTTGGGGTTTATCTTACTTAACTGGCTGTCCGTATAGACAATCGCTCTCTGTACACAGGTATACCCATACCGCTCTCTTACAGTATCTACAGCTTTGTCAATGCGTTCCAGCTTTTCTCTTTTTTCTTCATTACTAAAAAAGCCAAGTTGGATAGCACAGTCCTCCGGCACGAGTCCCGCTCCCCTCACCCCTATACCCCGCAAAGGCTTTCTCCAACGATAATTAGCTTTAAAAAGTGCAAACGCCTCCCGCGCAATTTCCAAGGCCACATTGGTCGGGGTTTCTATTTTACGCTGGCGCACAAATCCACAGAGATCACTGTCTCGAACCGATACTTCCACTACCGTACATTTCATGGCGAGCTCTCGCATCCGCATGGCTACACTCTCACTCATAATGTTCAGCATCAACCAGACATCCGTATCATTCACCAGGTCTCGCGGTGTGGTTCCGCTGTTTCCAACACTTTTGATGGCTGCTCTGTGATCCTGTTCGGCAACCGGCGAAGTGTCCAGCCCTCGAGCAAAGGCAGACAGCGAATACCCAACCTTACCAAACCATCCTTGCAACACCTGAGGATCTGTTTCGGCTAGCTGCCCAATTGTCCGAATTCCGTAGTGATTCAGCTTTTTCTGCGTTGCGGCGCCTACATAAAGCAGGTCCTGCACCGGCAATGGATATACGATCTCTCGATAATTGTCATCTTCGATTCTTGTAATGGCATCCGGCTTTTTATAATCACTGCCCAATTTTGCTGTAATTTTATTGTTGGAAACGCCAATACTTACCGTGATTCCCAGCTCTCGCTTTACTCTGTCACTGATATCCTTGGCGATAGACATGGCATTTCCAAACAATCCTATACTGCCGGTCACATCCAACCAGCTTTCGTCCAGACCAAACCCCTCAACCTGGTTGGAGTAGTTTTGTAGGATTTCCCTCACATAACCACTATACCGCATATATTCCCGGTAGTGCGGCGGCACAATAATCAAATCGCGGCAACATTGCTGTGCCTGCCAAATAGCCATACCAGTCTTTACGCCCATCCATTTTGCCGGATAGCTAGCCGTCAGTACAATGCCGTGTCGGTCCTCTTTGCTGCCACAGACGGCGATTCGCTTTCCACGCAACTCCGGGTGTTCCTGCATTTCAACACTCGCATAGAAACAGTTACAGTCACAATGCAAAATATGCCGTTGCCGAGTCATGTCATTTTTCCCCCCTCACCTCTATTATATTTACACGTTTTATCAATTTCAAGTGTTTATTTTTGATAATCCGTGTAAATGTATCATTGACTTTACAATGAAAAGAGGATATACTATTCGTGAGGTGAAGTATCATGAGCTGGAGAGAGCGAATCAAAAAAGCCCGCGAAGCCCAAAAACTGACCCGCGAACAAGTGGTGACTCGTATGCGTAACTACCTGCCTGAAGAAAAGACAATTGCGGCCCGCACTCTGGTCGCCTGGGAGGGTGGAGATCGGGAGCCTCGCGTAACGCAGGCCATTGCACTGGCAAAAGCATTGGGATACCGCGAGGTTTCGGAATTGTTTTGTGATTCTGACGAGGCTCAGCTTAACAAACTGGGACTGGATCGTCTGGAGGAGTACCGCGGCTTGTTATTACGTTCACCCCAATTCCGGGAAACCGTACAACCAGTGCTCAGGACATTACCAGTGTATCTTCAACCTGCTTCCGCTGGCACCGGTCAATGGCTGGACGACGACCTGTCGGAAGAGATGGAAGTGGATGATTCTGTCCCTGCAAACGCTGAGTTCGGTGTGCGTTTAGCGGGCGATAGTATGGCACCTCGCTTTGCAGATGGACAAATCGTATGGGCTCACAAAGCAGAAAGTGCAGAGAACGGTGAAATCGTGCTGTGTGTGTTGAACAACCAAGGCTACTGTAAAAAGCTGCATCGAAACGAGCACGGCGTGTTCTTGTTTTCTCTAAACCCAAAGTATGATCCCATCCCCATTACGGAAGCGGATGAGTTTCGAATTATGGGATGCGTAGTGGGATAAATTTCACAAAAGCCTGCGCTCTATTATCATTTTATGTGTAAAGTAAATTAGAAACTTGCATCTTCCGTTATGGAAAGCAAAAAATCGGCCCTCAAAGGAAGCAAAAAAGCCTCCTCTGAGGGCCGATTTCCTTATCGGTCGTGGCATATTAGTGATTAAAGTTGACACTGTGCTGTCAATTTGTAAGCACTCATTGTCACATAACGCGTATTGTGTTATTTTTTGGTTTCTACTTTTTGCTCGGGAGACTCAGGACGGCGTGGTTGATAGCATCCCCACGGACTGTCTGGCGGCCACCCAATACGTTCACGGTGCACAATAGTCTGCGCCAGCCTGCGAGTAATTTGCTGAACAATTTTTTTTTCCGACTTCATAAAGAGCCCCCTTTCAGGCTTGTATAATAGCTATAAGATACACTACTGTATCCCAAAACCTATGGCGGACAACAAAAGCATAATTCCCACAGATGCAGTTGCTCCAATCACACAATTCGCCGAACAGATATTTAACGGCAACAGTGCACATCCTAAAGAAAATACAATTACAATTCTAATTTTCAATTTTGAACGAATCGCAGAAATTTCATCTTTCGACAAGTGTAGGTAGATGTTATTCGCAGGTGCCAGTACCCAAATCAAAGATAGAGCAACAAGAAAAACTCCTACACTTACACCACACGAGGAGACATTTCTTGCAATGACCAATGAAATGAGCATCGTAGACAAGGATGCAGCAAAGCACCCTATTGCTGTTCTGGCATGATATCCGCCTGTTCGAGTACGCAAAAAACGAAAAGTGAAAATAAAAAGTGTTGCGCGTATCAATCCCACAAGAAGCATCCCCACAGGGAGCAAAATCAAGAAGGTTACTAAACTGGTTAGTCGCCGCAACAATGCATACCTCATCCACTCAGCTTGCTCTGGTTCAATGTCGTGTCGTTGGAGTAGGATGTACGTTAGGTTGTCCACCAAAAGCTTCATTTGTATCCTTTCTACTTTCTATATGTATCTTACCAAGTTATTTGTTGAAAAGCCAATCAATTGGTACAAACGCAAAAAAAAGTACACCAACGCAAATAGGTGCACTTTATAAAATAATTATCTACTTTAATATCTCACTAATTAATCGCGCGATTAATATTGCTTCCTTGGCAGTAGGTTTCTTTTTTTCATCCGTAGCTGAAGTCGCAGCATTTTGCTGACGCAAATACGTTACCAAATCAAATAGTAACTGAAATTGTTCGTCATTTAGGTCCTTAAGTGACAGTGATCTATACGATTCCCCACTCGTAAGATAATCCAGAGAAACATCCAGTACATCAGCAATTGCAGATGCTTCTGTAAGACGCGGAATGGCTCTGTCATTTTCATATTTTCCTAATACTGAATCCGACAGGTGCAGATTGGGGTCGATGGCTTTCGCACGACCAACCAATGCTTGTTGCGTTAGATTTTTTTCTTTTCGCAATCTTAACAGACGTGGCCCAAAATCATAAAGCATTTCGAGTCCTCTCCTTCTTGTTGAACATAAACAGTTTACAATCCGGAGCCCGTCAATACATGGAATTCCCTTGCTATTATTCCACAATCGTGGTATATCTATAAAAAAATATTGACAAAATGTGGAGGATTCACTATTTTGAAGTCAGATGGTTTATACAAAGGTTGCAAATTCATTTCACTAGGAGGACCCATGGTTCATATTTTGGTTTGCGATGATGACCCACTTTTTGCAAAATCAATGTCGGAAAAAATCAAGAATTTGCCGACTTATGCTCCCAAAGCAATTGATTTAAAATGCTTTTGCGATGTTGAATCGATAGAAGGTGCTTTTTCGAATTGTGACATCTTATTTCTCGACATCGATTTAGGGGCAAAAAATGGTATTGATTTAGCTAGGGAACTGAGACGATACAATCCTGATTGTGTGTTGATTTTTGTAACAAACTTTAAAGAGTTTGCTCCAGAGGGATACGAAGTCAATGCGTTCAGATACCTTTCTAAATCTGATATAGACAAAAAACTTGCGTCTTATTTTACGGATGCTCTAGATGTATGTCGCAGAAGGCAACGAAAAGTAGAGATCATGTGTGAAGGTGAGTCTATTCCTATTCAAGTACAATCCTTGGTCTATATCGAAAGCCAAGGTAGAGAACAGCGTTTGCATTTATGTGGTGGTCCAAGAGACCATCTCTTCACTCGTACAACAATGAGTCAACTTGAAGAGTTGCTTAGTAGTCAAGGTTTTTTACGTATACACAAGGGATTTCTTGTAAATATGTATTACCTACAGACTTTGCAAAGCACAGGTGCCAAATTAACCACTGGTGAACAGTTACCTGTAGGTGCTCGAAGTTATCGTGCTAATAAACAAAAATTTATAACATGGCAGGCACAGCAAATATGGTAGAGATTTGGGGAGACATTATAAGCGTTATTTCTAGTATCTTGGCAACTGCAGCGGAAATATTTCTTTTTAATTCCTTCTTTTTGCGTAAGATAAATAGGAAATCATACTATCTTATAATCGCGCTATGGATCGTTACCTCCACCTTGCTTGTGTTGTTCGTAGGTAACCGGTATGGCTACACTTTCAAAATCGTTCTAGAATTGATATTTCGATATTTGTTATGCTCTATTCTATACGAGGGCAGACCCGATAGAAGGCTGTTTGTTGTCGTAACTATCTATGCGGTTTTATATTCCTATGCTTACTGGTTCGACTATTTATGTACACATCTTTTGAAAATAACTATCAAGGAATATATCTGGAATATCCCGCTTTATTCCACCATATTCTTGGCTCGCGTCATCTTTATCCTAGGTATTTCAATTATTGTTTGGAGACTTCATCACCCATTAGCCGTAGGCAAGCAAGCTCGTGCATGGATTCCGCTGTCAGTTGTTTTCCCTGTAAGCACGCTGTTTCTTTTATGGTATGTTTATACTCATTCAGCAGGAGAAGTGGCTTGGCAATTATGTTTACTCATTCTTGATATAGTAGATATAGTAGCAATTGTATTGTTAGACTATATAGAACAAAGCGCATTAAACCGAGAAAAATTAGTTGCTGCCACCGAACGAGCCCATGTTCAAGACGAGAATATTCAAGCGTTAAGTCAAGCCTATTCTGGACAAAGGAAAATGACACACGACTTCCGTACACAGTTAACTACATTGTCGGAACTACTGGAATGTGGAGAAATAGAAGATGCAAAGAATTATTTGTATGATTTGAAAGTTCATCAAAGTGAACGGATTCTTTTAGTGAACAGTCACAATGCGGCTATCGATGCTGTGTTAAATCAAAAAGGGTATATTGGGCAAAAATATGGCGTTGATATGCGTTTTCGAGTCAACGATCTCTCCGCTCTTAAGTTATCGAGAGTGGATGTCACGATCGTCTTGGGAAACTTAATTGATAATGCTATTGAGGCCTGTGTTAAACTGCCAGAGAATGAAAAATGGGTAAGTATCCAAGTCGTTTACAATGACTGTATTCTCTCAGTCTCTATTATTAATCCATGTGGCCCAGTAAAAACTATTAATGGTCACTACCCTACAACCAAAGATAATCCATTGCTTCATGGTTTTGGATTAAGTAATGTTACAGACATCTTGAAAAAATATCGAGCAGAATATACATTGCGCCACACAGACAATCGCTTTATTGTTAGTATAGATTGGCCTGATGTCAGTTAAGATCCGCCCTTGTTGCGTCTTTCGCAACAAGGGCTTTTTTGCGTTTGTGACATTATTTTTGCTTTTGACTTAGATTTCTGGAATATCGTATTTTAATGTGGTATCTTGAATGCACAAGAAGAGATCAGTACACCTAGGAGCCGATCGCAACTTGTGCAACCAGTTTCGGCGCGCATAGCTGGCTTATCCGTCAATGAGATTCAATAGCATCAAAAACAGAAGGAGGGTTTAGGATGACTATTGCAAAAGCTAAAAAAGGTATTGCCACCACGCTGATTGCCTGTGTCCTTACACTGGCATGCGTTTCTACCGCATTCGCATCCAACAGCACTGACACACACTTCACCTTCAACTTCAGTGGTGGTAAGCCTCAGGTCACTGAATTCCGTTCCAAGACGGACGCCACCAACGTGTATATGTCCGTTGAGGGTGTCGAAAACGAGTTTGTTGCTCATGTGGTCGGATCCGATGATAACGTCAATCCCAATCCGACTTTGGGCACTGACTGTTCGCACAACTATACCTACACAATCCGGCAACCCGGTGTCGTCAGAATGCGCAACTGGGTCTATGATGGTGCTCATCGCTTCAAATATGCTGCCATCTATGCAGCTCCCAGCTACGGCTTCGAGTTCGGCGCTTGGGGTCTCTGGAGTCCTGATTCCGTTTGATGTAAAAACCTGCTTCGGGGGAACGGAGTAAATAGGATACCAGCTATGCGCAAAACAACCAATACCGATTGAATTTTTACTGCCGTACCCGCGCTTAAAGCCAAATGGTTTCGGGAATATGCAAAATTACAACACCTATAAGTTATAGCACTTTCACCGTCGGATATGCCACAGGAAACACAGTTGTGGTATAGTCGGCGGTGAAAGCTATACTTTTATAAGTACATATAAACGAAGATCATTTTTTCCTTTTTAGCGCGATGGCTTTTGCATAAAAGCTTACAACAATAATAAAAACAAAGGGGGTTTGCTTCATGATTCGCAAAAGAATTGTATTAAGGGCACTGTCATCCCTGACTACGCTGGTGGTACTCGCATCCTGCGCTGCAGTTCCGTCGTCAAACTCGGAGGTTCCTTCGTCGCAAGCGACACTTCCCACCAATGACACCGTTTCCCAATCAGACGCAAGTGAAACCGGCACTTCCTCTCATGTTTATGTGACCGACATTGAAGGTAACACCCAAGATCTTGCTGATTTTGCTTGGGCAAAGAAATACCCTTCTCTGCTTGACTCGTTTGCCAGTAGGAGTGAAGAAGAACTGACGGGTTTTTCTTTCAATACAATTGCGGACGAAAATATTGTCCCCAAAGGAGAGCCTTACGAGTTTGACATTTGGGGACAAACAATGTCTGTAACTGTCCAGAGTGTAGAAAGAGGGAACGATATCACCTGCATTCCCGCAGACAAAATATCCCAAGGTGAACGCTTTTTGGGAACTATGGAAGACGGCCAAGAGTATCTTGCAGTGACGCTATCTCTTACAAATAATGGTGATTCTCCGCTTGATCTCTATTTGAACAATGTCTACATCCGGTGTAGCGTTGATGGGCAAGTAGCAAAGGGTCCCATTAGCAGCGAAGCTGTCACAAGTGACCTTCCGCTTCTTCCGGATGACAACACCAATCAATTTCAGGTGATTCTTGAGGGCGGAGAAACCGGAACCTACTCCATCCTCTATTATGTCAACTCTCAAATTGAAACTGGTGATCTTTATCTGTATACCAATTTTCCAGGTTACGGTGTTTCTGAAGTTACGACTGCATTCACCCCTGTCAGCGAACAATGGCTGGCATTGGAATAAGTAGGTAAGGTTCATGGCAAATATTCTTCATTTCGAATTTAGACGTTGCTTTTCGGGGAAAAAGCTATACTTCACATTGTGCTTGGGTCTTGTGCTAATATGTGGTCACATTATCACCAGCGTTTTACCGTTGTCCAAATGGTTAGATGCTTGGCAAGGTGACTACTTCTTAACTCCGCATTCTGCTTATGGCCATTGGATTGGTATGGATTCGGCAACAGTATGGCCAACCTTACTGTACATGCTTTTCCCCTTCTTATCTGCCATCCCATTTTCGGACACTGCTTTTTGGGATTTCGACTCTGGTTACTGCATTCAAATTCTTTCACGCACATCAAAAAGAAAATACTTAGCTGCAAAAGCATTTATCATTTTCTCGGTTGGCTTCACATTTGCAGCTTTAGTACTCTTGCTTGACTTTATCGGAACGGCGGCCTTTCTTCCTTTAGTAACACCAGAAGCAACAACAAACCTGTATGGCATAAACAATCGAACCTTATTTCCGGAAATTTTTTATAACATTCCTTTAGTATATACATTATTGTATATTCTCTTGGATGCTTTACTGCTAGGGGCGTGGAATTGTTTGGTTCTGATGACATCTGTATTACTTCATGATCGTCTACAAGCTCTATTGGCCCCATTCCTTGCTTATCTACTGATCTACTTCGTATTGAATTGGCTTGGGCTCGACAATTTTTCCCTGTTCGCATTATTTCTTCCGTACCAACCCGCAAACGATGTATCGCTGGTCACGGTTATTTTTTACTGTATAGTTGTTCCGGTTTTCAGTTTTACCCTCTACTTTTTAAGGAGGAACGCCTCCGATGAGCTTTAAAAGGCTGCAGGTATTTTGGAGCTTCCAAGCAAAATCATTTGCCAGATTAGTAATATTATGTGCTGCTTTGACGCCCGGGAACCTGCTGTTTTGGATGACCTACTGGAAAAGAAGTGGAATGGAACTGAGCTTTATAGATGTAGTTTTGGCTTCCGCAGAACCATCTTTTTCATTTATGATCCTGATTCCACTCTGTCTCATCCTAGCCGAGCGCAATTTAATGTCATTCAGGCCTGAAAGGGTGATCAACTTGTTCTCTTCTAGAGGACAAGTTTTTCGCCTGCTGATCGGACTTAATGTTTGCAATTGCTGTGCATTACAGACAATAGTGTCTCTTATGACCATTCTTACAGGTCTCTTGATGTTCAATGGAACCATTACCATAAACTGGGATAAGCCAGGAAGCCATTACTGGTATTCGACTGGGCAAATACTAAAGATTCCTCTTAACCCTATTACAGTGATTCTTTGGCAATGGCTCTCTGCACTGGTCATCTTAATCCTTTTTTCGCTTTTGTTTCTGGTTCTTTCCTATATGGGGAGTGTGTACCATATTTCAAGATCATTAGGATGGATTGTTTGTTTAGCCCTATCCTGGTGTTGCTCTTTCCCTGTAACACCGACCTTGGCAAGCTTGCAACGTACAATTTGCTTTTCCGCACGAACTATAGCCAACAACACCGTTTTTACTCACATTTTAGTTGAAAGTATAATTGCAATACTGGAATGTGTTTTGCTTTGGAGGCTAATTAAGGCAAAGGATTTTATTGAATGAAGATGTCTGGTAAAGCACAATATTCGGCAAGGATTTCAACAGTTCTTTTGAGGGATGTTAAAAATTACATCTATGGAAATCGCTGTTTTATCGGTATTGAAATTGGAGCCTTTTTAGTAGCTGCGATGATAGCGGATATGCAATTACCGTCACATTGCCATACATATGGTATTTTGGATAATTTTATCCTTCTATTTCGTGGAGTAAATCCTTTTACTGGGGCCCAAGGCGAAGTATTTCAATTACCCTTGTCATGGTTTGTTCTTCTTTATTTATGCGTTTATACGTCACTCTCTTACCCAGTTCATGACGCGACCGGTTTTGGTCTTCATATATTGTTACATACCAACAGTCGTAAGCAGTGGTGGAGCAGCAAATTTTTAGCCCTAATACTGTGGAACATACTGTACTTTTCGATTGGTTTTGCAGTACTCATTGTCTTTCGAACAATTAAAAGCGGAGGAATAATCGAGTGGATATCCGCATCCTTTCCACTTTGGACAATTTCGTTCCCTTCTGCCATTTTGCTTTGCCTGTTACCAGTTTTGTTTGGATTACTGCTTTCAAGTGTGTGCTTATTTGCAAGTATATTTTTTTCTTTTGCATGGGGACAAATCATTTGCATTAGCACTCTGATAATTGTGGCATTTACAGAAACTCCAGTGCCATTTGGAAGCTATTCAATGACAATCCGCTGCAACACGATAACTGCGGGAGGTTTGATTGAATGGCATGGTATTGTACTTTATCTTACGCTTATCCTGCTTGTATTTTGTGTTGGGCAATTTTCGATCACGCAAAAAGATTTTATTTCCAAAAGTGAGGTGACTCTTTATGAAAGTTGAAGTTTGTGGTTTATCCAAAACAATTCAAGGACGTGAAGTCTTGCATGATATTAACCTGACCTTTGACTCTGGCGAAACCGGTAAAATATATGGTTTACAAGGTATCAACGGAAGTGGCAAAACGATGTTGATGCGTTGCATCTGTGGGCTTGTTGTTCCGACAACAGGTTGTATAAAAATCGACGATAAAGTTGTCGGCAAAGATATGGCCTTTCCCCCCAGTGTTGGCGTTCTTCTGGAAAATCCTGTTTTTATTGATGAGTTCACGGGGATGAAAAACCTGAGCCTACTTTGCGGGATAAAAAAATGTGTCTCGGAATCCGAAATACAAAAGACGTTGGTGCGGGTCGGGTTAGATCCCCAGGATAAACGAACTTTCCGGAAATATTCCTTAGGAATGAAACAACGTTTGGGAATTGCAGCTGCGATTGTGGAATCCCCCGATCTCATTTTGCTGGACGAGCCATTCAATGCACTGGACGAAGCAGGTGTATCAATGATACATGACTTGCTAGAAGGATTACGCAATGAGAAAAAGCTAATTCTTCTTGCTTGCCATGATAGGAATCAAATGGAAGCTCTGGCCGACACAATCATCCATTTAGCCGAAGGACGTGTTGTGGAATCATAAGAGCACACGATTTACGCAGACAGTGGAGTATATGAAAATGGCTTTTAAACGTTATAGATATATCTGGAGAATATTGGTCGTTATTTTACTTGCTCTTGTTGTGGCAGCTTACGGAATGCGAGTTTCAAGGCTAAACCAGATTTACCAACAGTCTGATAAATTAGTTGGCACCCTGCAAACTCCCGTCGAATGGAATGGCATGGAAATTCAACTGACATCTGCCGAAATTATCGACAGCAATGATTTTGATCAACGTTATTCCATAAGTCACAGTGGGCCCCTTTCTGAAAGTGAACCAGACCGGTATGCGCTTTTCTCCATTTCTTTAACACGGCTCTCCGAAAAAGAAGGCCAGGAGTGGTTTAGAGCAGAATACTGTGGTGCGGAAGATAACGGGTGGCATAATCTTATGTCAGTTGAAACCTTTAATTCTCTGAATCCAAATGCTAAGCGTATTTCGAAAATGGCGGTAGGAGATACACAAACCTTTTTGTTAGCGTTTGGTTTATATCAATCCGCGTTTTCAGAGCGGACTTGGGATAATCTTTCAATCAGTGACATTTCATTAGTTCTTTCTGTTTACCCGGAGAAAGTGATCCTACAGGCATTGTAACAATCATCCTATGGATGAAAGGAGTCTCGTGTGTTAACCTATCTATTCAGAGATGTCTGTAACAGAAAAGCGGGCAATTCAACAATCCACAAACTCCCAGTTTTTAGCATTGTGATTTTCTTCTGCCTTTGTTTTTATGCATGGGTATCAATACAATGTGGTGCCAACGGTTTAGCTGGCATACGGTATTTTATCAGCGTCATTCTTTACCTAGTTTTCCCTGGCTGGTTACTTGCTTCGCTGTCGGACACTAAGATTTGTGAGTTGAAGCCGTTACTTTCCCTTTTATACGGTTCTGTTCTATTGATAGTCACTTACATTTTAGGAATGGTAACACACTTATTATGGCTGTTAAAGGTTCTTCCTTTGGTCATGATTATACTCTTAACTTTGATCAAGTATAGAGGTAAATGTCACAATGTTAAAAACTGCATATCGCAGGGAATATATTGCAGCTATCAGACATTTTCTGAGAACACACCTCTTATCTTACTTTGGGCCTTTTTCTGCGCATTCACTGCAGTTAGTTTCTGTTCCATGAATGCTCACCCATCAGTTGCAGGTGCAATCAAGTCGAATCAAGATCTTTTATGGAATGTTGGTAATGCAGAGGCACTATGTAAGTCCTTTCCCCCAAATGAAATAAGATTTTATGGTGTGCGCTTGGCATACCACTACCTTACTGAACTGCTTGCTGCAATTTTCTGTTTAATTAGTGGAGCATCTTGTTATGATATTTTAACGTTTTTCCAAATTCCTTTTTTTTTGGGAGCAGAGATTGTTGCTCTGTATTGTTTGGGGCTGATTTTCTTCGAGGGACGCAGAAAATTGGCAGTAGCGCTCCCTTTTCTTTTGTTCTGTTTTCAATGTGCCTCTCTTTGGAAGGTTTTCCGATCCGGCAGTAGCATCTTTGGCAATACCTTTTTGCAGCATATAACGACTAATATAAATTCGCAGGCTACGTCAATCATTTGCTTCTGCATCTATCTGTCTTTGTTGATCATCATTTCTCGACCCCAATTTTCCTTCACCTATTTATATTGGTTTTCCTTCTTTTTGTCTTTTTCCTTGTTTACGCTGGGCAAAGGGCCCCAAGCTGCTTTGGGTCTATGTTCGCAGGCAGTTGCGACAATATTTTGGGTAGCAAACCGTCGCGCAAGGCGTGGAGTGGCGATTATAAGTATTGGTGGCACTACAGTGATTTTTGCTATCTTTTATGCGTTTTTATATGCAAAAGGTGCCAGTACGAGTATGCAATTCACTCCCCTTGCAATTGAACAGACGCTAACCTATAAAGCTTTTGAGCCTACTGCTGATTGGTTATGTCGCGTAGTACCAATATCTGGATATGTCTGGCTTGTATTGATTGGTATCGCAAATGTCTTTTTCTTTTCTCCCTTTAGTTTTTGCCTCTGGATTTTGGGTATCCCAAATGCGATAAAAAGGATTTGGCGTTTAGATCCGGCCCATGCCTTTTTATATGCTGGCACGGTGGGCGGCTTTCTTGCCTTTCACCTATTTAGCCACGAAAGTTCAAGTCAAATCTATTTTGCCTTTTATGGGCTTATTTGCATGACGATATTGGCTGCAGAGAGTTTGCCTAGACTAAAAAAAGTCAATCTTTTTTCAGTCGGAACTGTTTTATCCGGCGCTGTTGGAATAGCTACTACAATATGTATGATAATTGCTCAAAGCGCAACGGGTATCCAACAAATCAAAAACATATCTTCCGGGGTTTATCCTCAATCACAAGCGTATGTAACTGCTACAGATGAGGCAGCCTCTATTTGGCTTAGGGAGAACGCTCCAAATAATACAGTGTTTGTTACAAACAGAACAAGCCAGCTGCCCACACCTGATAATGAAGATGGAATTTCGAATGTGTATAGTGCATTTTCTGGTGTACAGTGTTACATGGAAGGATGGACCTACGCCATGAGTAACATGGGAGTAAGTCGTCCCGTTGTTGAACATCGTCGAGCTGTTATCAGGGAGATATTCAGTGCGGAAACATCTGCCGAAAAAGCTTTACAGATATGTAGGGATGAGGGCATAACCTGCATTGTTTATTCTAAGCAATGGCCAGGTTGTCTTAACAAGGAACTTATTCCAGATTATAATAACGGCCTTGTTGCAATTTATTTTATAGATAACGGCAGCCAATAAATGTAAATTTGATTTTCAAATCAAGCAATATAAAGGAGCGAAGTGACTTATGATTATAGGAGAAGACTCACTTGCGATAAAGCGCTCTTTTTACGAAGCCATCGATAATTTATCCTCTCCCAGTGACTGTCTACCTGTAAACTATTGGGAGCGTATCTATTCAAACGTACTATGCAGAGTTCATGCAGAACAAGAGCTACGCCTTGTCAAAAATGTTGCGATCAACAATTCTGAGCCAACAGTTTTTATATTAAAGAAAGTATACTAAGAAGAAAACTGTAATACATAGTTTATCCATTATATACAAGCTGGAGCCGCTCAAGGCGGCCCCTTATTTTTTTGCTTCATATACCTCATCCTTTCAGTTGTTCTTCCGGCTTGGTAGTCATCAGGCGGTAGAGCTGCGTATCCTTGGGGAAGTTGTTGGTAAAGGGCACCAGATTTCCTGCACAGCGGATCAGGCCGCAACCGGCAGGCACATTGGTGATGTACCCCAGCTGGGTGTCCGAGATGTTCAGCAGTTTGGCCAGCTCCTCCCGGTCAGTGGCGCTCTGGTTGAGCATGATCAAGAACTCCGAGTTGGCCAGCATCAGACGAGCGGTGTCGGAACGCAGCAGCTCGTCCACGTTCTGCGTCATGCCGGTGATCAGACCGTTGTACTTACGGATGCGCTTCCACAGTTTGTAGAAGAAATTGGCACTGTACTCGTACCGGAACAGGATGTAGAACTCGTCGCAGAAGATCCAGGTGCGATGTCCTCTCGCCCAATTTTTAATCACGCGGTTGTAGATGGCGTCCAACGTCACCAGCATCCCGAGGGGCATCAGCTGTTCGCCCAGTTCCCGGATATCGTAGGCAATGATCCTCGCCTTGGTATCCACGTTGGTAGGCTGGGCAAAGGTGCCCAGGGTGCCGGTAATGAAGAGTTCGGAAGAGAGGGCCAACCCCTGCGCTTCCGGTTCCGGCTGCATCTTGAGCAGACGATAGAAGTCTTTCAGCGTGGGTACCGCCCCCTTGTACCCGTTGCGGACATAGGGCATATAGACCTGCTCTGTGCAGCGGCCCAGGATGGATTTTTCCTTGGCGGTGACCAGCCCGCTCCCGATCAGCTGCTCAAACAGGCTCAAGACAAACTCGCTTTTAGACACGATGGGGTTGCGCTCATCGCCATAGGCGCGGTCCATATCCAGCGCATTGATGTGGGTGTCCGATGTAGCCGAGATGCGGATGACCTCGCCGCCGAAGGCTTCCACCAGATGTCCGAATTCGGATTCCACATCCAGGATCAAGATATCATCCTCCGTGGACAGGGCGATCTGAGCGATCTCCTCTTTTGCGCTCATGGACTTGCCGGAGCCGGACACGCCCAGACGGAAGCTGTTGCCGTTGAGCAGCTGCCGGCGATCTACCACGATGCGGTTCCGGCTGATGGTGTTCTGGCCATAGTAGAGTCCATGGGTCTGCATAATTTCCTGGGCTCGGAAAGGAACGAGCACTGCCGTGCTTTCGGTAGTCAGGGTGCGCAGTGCCTCGATGCGCCGCAGTCCATAGGGCAGCACGGTGTCCAGTCCATCCCGCTGCTGCCAGCGCAGGGTGGAAAGCTGGCACAGATGCTTGCGGGCAACGGAGAGCAGCGACTCGGTGTCATCATCCAGCTGTTCCTTGCTTCCCGCCATGTGGACAAGGGTGACCAGACCAAACATCATCCTCTGGTCGCGGGTGGTCAGATCATCCAGCATCTCCTTGGTTTCCTTGCGCTGAAGTTCCATGTCGTAAGGTACAATGGCCGACCAGTTGTTGTTGGCGTTCTGCTTCCGCTGCCAGTTGGTTACGTTGGTTTCCACGCCCAGCAGCGTGTTCTGCAGCTGACGGGCGGCCTCATCGGTGGGGATGGGCAGAATGTCGATGGACAGCATCAGTTCCCGGTCCAGGTCGCAGAGCTCCGATACAAAGCTGTCCTTCAGATAGCTGGCGAAGTCCTGGAGATAAAGCACACGGCCCACACGGTCGTCGATCTTGAAATGGTCAGCGGCGAACTCCATACTGCTGGGACAAAGCCAGTCTTTGAAATGCTGGCCTCGCCGGGCTTTCTGATGGATATCGAACTCGGCTGCAGGCGGGTCCGCCGGGCGGAAGAAGTCGCGGAAGATCCGCAGGCGCTCATTGAGGGAAAGTTCCTGCGCCACCGAGGACAGTGCCGCCAGCTTGGTGGTCAGATCGGTTCCGACGCGGGCAAAGTAGGTACGGGCTTCCTCGATGTTGCGCTTGACAACGCTGATGGTAAGATACCGCTCCCGGACGATGCTGTTGTTGCTCTCGGTGACCTGGGCGCGCAGCATCTCGTTGAATTCCTCCCGGTAGTTGTCCAAGCCGTCATCCTTGAAAGGCAGCAGAACGGACCGCTCGAATTCTTCCTTGTTGATTCGCCGGTTGTACAGAGTGATCTTGGCCGAAGCACCGGAGTCCAATGCATTGAGCAGGTCGCAGTAGTCCAGGAACATTGCCGTCTTATCATCCTTGCCCGCAATGGAATAGTTGATGTCGGTGAACGACCAGGTCTTGGAGAACTGGTGGCCCACCTGGAAGATCCCGTCCGCCCAAATGCGGCGGATGGGAATACAGTCCTGCGTACGCCGCTCAAAAAGTGCAGCTTGACCGCAGATGATGGTGCATCGTCAC
>ERZ1090862.98-NODE-98-length-35089-cov-7.872923_pt1 | contig 35089 bp, 51 predicted proteins | sample MGYA00478481_ERZ1090862 | MGnify/ENA primary metagenome ERZ1090862 (study PRJEB33644, sample SAMEA5815745) | chicken gut metagenome | biome: Chicken; feature: Gastrointestinal Tract; material: Caecum | place: Ireland | collected 2019-01-01 | study: A study of the... | reverse complement strand
CTAAGACAGACCCGCCAAAGACACCTGGACTGTACTACGGGAAAAAGGACGACACAAACTCTATGTATCCCTGCCTGTATCGGGACGGCATATGGGTTTTGTCTGCGTACCCACAGACAAAAATGAATGTTGTGCAGTGGGCGGATTATACGGCGTTTGTAGGGGGGGACGATTGAGCATGACGCGGGAAGAAGCGATTGACATTATCGAAAACAAAATCCAGATTGATGTGCGTCTTTGCACAAAAGAAGAAGTTGAGCAGTATCAGGAGGCTCTTACTATGGCCCTCACCGCCCTCCGCCCCGTCAGCCGGGAGCGGGTGGAGAAGGTGTGGAGGGGAGAGTGGATACATACGCACTCAAGCGATAATTTCTGGACAGAAGTTTGGAAGTGTCCATATTGTGATTTTGAAGATAATTATGGAGAGTGTTTCGATTTTTGCCCATTTTGTGGAGCCGCCCAGACGGATGAGGCTGTGCAGATGGTGGTGCGGAGATTGGAGGAGCTTAAATGAAAGTCGAAATTAACATTGATGAATACTTCACACCAGAGATGATAAAAGAAATTGCCGAAGATGAATTGCGTCAAGCATTTAGGCGGCAGTTTCAGAAAGAATCCGATGTTGAGCGCGTTATTTCAAATCTATCTTCTGAATTTGTGTTTACCCTTGTTGCAGAGCAATGGGATGGAGATTTTGCGGAACTGTTGAGAAAGAAGATTCGGGATGCTATTGAGAATGATACCCTCAAATACATTGTGTTTCGCAGAAAGGACGCATGGGATAGAACAGAAAGCCCAGCAGTTGCTATTCTGGATGAAGAATGCAAAAATGCCCGCCCGCTCATCAAGGAGTGCGTGGAAAAGCATATCAGAGAATACCCGTTTCATGAGTTGGACAAAGGCGAGATTGGTGATGTTATCTACGATGTGATTATGGACAGAATTCTGGCACCGAGAAAGGAGGCCCAGCCATGATGACGCGGGAAGAAGCGATTGCAATTTTGCAAGAGAAATATGACTACTGCAAATCATTTTATGATTTGGCGGCTCGCCCAAAGGAAGATTACGTAGAAACAGCACAATACCTGCAAGCCCTACAAGTAGCCCTCACCGCCCTGCGCGGCCCCACCAGGGAGCAGGTGGAGGAGGTGTGGAGGGCGCACTGGAACGAATCGGTACATTTGGGCGGGTTTGTATACTGCTCTCGTTGCGGTTACAACGCTTTGGAAGCAAACAACTATACCTTCTGCCCTAAATGCGGAAGCCCGTTTACGGACGAGGCCGTGCAGATGGTGATGGAGAGATTGGAGGCGCTGAAAGATGGCAAGGGCGTATAAAATAACCGAGGTTTGTGGAGATTGGGCGCTTCACATTCCGCCGTATGGGAAAACAGATGCAGAGATGATCCTGATATTCAATAGCCGAAATAACGCTGAACTTGTCAAATCTGTATTGGAGTGGGAGGACGCGCATCCCAATGCAGCCGTCCCATACAAGTCCACACTCGCCCCGCCGAACGAGGCCCCACCCTGTTACCAACCGGACGGTGATGGATGTGCTTACCAGTGCTATGACGGGGATGACGAGCCTATCGATAAATGCAAGGAGTGCCCACTGTGTTACTCCGACAAGCAACGGCATCATGCCCCGCCGAACGAGTGGGTAAGCGTAGAGGAGAGGTTGCCGGAACCCGGGGAACGAGTGCTTGCTACAGACTGCGGATTTGTCGGCGAGTTTTACATTAACAAGCGTGGGCAATGGCAGCGATACAACGTTAATTGTTCTGAATTGCTTATGGCCTTGGACATTCTGTATTGGATGCCCCTGCCCAAAAGCCCAAAGGAGGATCAGAAATGACCAGACAAAGGGCGCTTAGACTTGCCAGAGAATGGGCACAGGGGCATATGTGCAGTATCCGGTATGGAGAGGTGGCAGAGTACCATTCGATGTTTGCCGTCATGTTGGAGGAGTCCATGCCGAACGAGCCGCTGCCTGTACTCGTTAATGACGAACCAGACCGGGAGTATATTGACTACATATGCCCAAGGTGCAAGAACACCATTTCCCAGCGTAGACGTGGCCAACGAATGGAAACGGTGTACAAGTGCAAATTCCATGATAACTGCGGCCAGCGTGTGGATTGGAGCAATCCGCAACCCTACCGCCGCCCGCCGGAGGGAGAGGAGGACACATGAGCAAAGAATACCCGTGCGTCTATTTTGAGAAAGACGGCGTGTGCCGGAAACTTTCGAGTGATACCGACTTCCAATATTGCGTAATGGGGCCGTGCCCGCATGAAACGCTGTCAAACGCTGACCGCATCCGCTCTATGAGCGACGAGGAGCTGGCGGAATTTATCGACAAGTGCGAAGCTGCCGGGTATAACGATTCGAGCATCGCGCGAGATGAAAATGACCAGCTCATGGACATGTTGGACTGGCTCCAACGGCCAGCGGAGGAGGACACCTGATGGACATTGAGAAGCTGGTCAAGGGGGACATTGTGCGAAACCGGTTTGCCGGTGACGAAAACCCAAGACGCTTTATGGTATATCTCGGGAAAAGCACGATCAGACAAGGGAGATACAGCCACAAGGGCTATACCTGTCTTGACTATGACGGACAAAAAACGCAGATATTCCGCGAAAACGACCCTCTTGTTAAGGTGGGACACATGGCAGAATATGACGCATTTATAGCAGCGTTAAGGAGATTGAAAGATGGATAAGAAAGAGTACATCGATAGATCGGAACTTATTAAAGTCATTGGCACGGATACAGCGCCGTTTACCACATCAATGGTGTTTAGACACATTCGCAATGCTCCCGCCGCAGACGTGGTGGAGGTGGTTCGGTGCAAGGACTGCATCTACTATCGCAACAAACAATGCGAATCAGCTGATTTTTGGAATGCGTTTCATGGAGACGATATAGGAGTACATTTTATTCCTGATCCGGATTTTTATTGCGCATGTGGAGAAAGGAGAAAAGGCAATGCCTAAATACAAAAGCCCGGATGGGCAGGTGTTTGATAATATTTCGGATGCAGGACTTTTGCACGGATGCGATCCTGATCAATGCGACAAAAAAGGAATCGGGGAAGAAAAAGAGCACGCGTTGGTGCAGCACGTTTGAGGAGGGCGATACATGATACTGTTTCTGGCACCTCTGTTTATTGCCGGTTTTTTTGCTGGGAACGCCATTCGGGAGCAAGCAGCATGGAAATTATACCAACGGGTATGTGATGCGAGAATAAGATATATCAGAACCGAAAGGCATTATCGGTACATAAAAATCAAAGACTGGGACGATGTTGCAAAGCTGTATCAATTTGGGGTAGCAGATTTTTTGAGCAAGGAAGACTATCAAACGCTGAGAAAATATTTTGTATGGGAGGGCGAAGATTGAGGATACCATACGAGATCAAGCAGGAAGCAATCTGGATTGTACGCGGGTATGACATGCGAAAGCGCAATTATGAGCGCATGCGTAGCGATATACTTAACCACATGACGGCAGGTGCAGGGGACGGCGCACCACATGGGACGGGCGTGTCTGATCAGACGGCAAGCAAAGCAGAGCAGATTGATCGCCTTGAGCGGTACCCAGAAGTAAAAAAGATGCGCGCCGTGGAGTACGCAGAGCGGCAGATCGGTCAAGACGTACTCAATCAGGATGCGCGGGAAAGGCTGCGGAAAGCAATCGTGCAGAATTGCAAGTCTGGGAGGCGGTATCCGTTCGAGCGATTGGCTGTTGACGAGTTCAGCCGCCGGGACTTCTACCGCAGAAAGGATAAATTTCTGGTAGATATCGCAAGTTTTTTGGAAATGATGTGAAAGTTGGCACTGTGCACGCATTTTATATGCTACAATTGTTACAGTGGTAGAAATACCACAGTACATCTTTTCATATCCCTCCTTTCTCTTCTCTGATATCCCGCCCGGGGGCATGTCTGGGCGGGAACGTGCCGGTGTAGTTCAATGGCAGAACGTCAGCCTTCCAAGCTGAATACTCGGGTTCAATTCCCGATACTGGCTCCAATATCCGACGTTGTGACGGGCAGTTGCCGATGCCCGAATAGTCATGGGTATTTCGAATTTCTTGGCGGCAGGCGATATCAAGCGCCTGTCCGTCACAGCGCCGGATACTACATGTCCCAATGTCCGCATGAGGACGGCGGGGCAAAGCAACCGGGAGGTGCGGAACCTTCTCGGTATGAATACTGACAGCGTGGAAAGACACGCACATGTTTCCGATCTGCGCCCACCGTGGGGCGCTGATGCCTGCATCAGAAGTGCCAGTGCAGAGGCACACGCGGAGTTTGCACACCGCCTGCCGGATGCGGTAACCAAAGCCGGGACAGGGTGCGCCCTGCGGGTAATGCGCATTGTCCGAACAGCGAAAAAAACCCACTGAATGTGGGCATTCAAAATCAGTTCGCGCCTGCGCACCATATATTGTGTTTGTAATATATGACGATTGGAGGTGTTACCTCTCCCATACATCGTAGCGCGCAGGGCGAGCGATACCCGCGAAAAGCGGGTATATGGGGGAATTGGGAAAGCGCAGCGGCGGATGCGTTCCGGTTCGATTCCGGATTCCCCCAAAATTCATTCGTGCGGGCGAGAAGTTGCCCGAAAAGAAAAGCCGGGGTTAAACCTCGGCTTTCTCTATTAGCTCGCGCGGGTCGATGTGCAGCGCATCAGCAAGCAAGAACAGATTTTTAGCTGTTAGATTTCCAACCTCGGCTTCTCCAAGTTCCACTCGCCGAATTTGGCGGGGGTTAACGCCGCTTATTTCTGCAAGCTGCAATTGGGTCAGCCCGGCGGCTAAGCGGGCTTCATTCAGCGTCATGCAATCACCTCAACAACAACCGGGTCGGAAATTACGATCTCTCCCGCATCTACGCCGTATTCGGCGTAGTTTCCGGCTACGATCGCCGCGTAATCGCCAATGTATTCCCCATACCGGGAAGGGCGGAAGAACATGGAGCGAACGTCTAACGCGCAAACGCCGTCAAGCTCTTCGCCGGTGTCGTTTCCATCATCCCAAACATGGGAGCGGTGGTTCATTTCACCACGCGAGAAGGGGACTTCCTGCACGCGGAAGCCAATATAATCATAATCAAGGCCGTTGGCGATGCCTTTCACTCTTTCGACGATTTCAGCGGTGAGTTTCATTTTCGTTTCCTCCTGCACAGTTAGGTGTGCAAAACGCATTCCTGGTTTGATGTCATTATAACTTATTTCATTGCCCCGTGAAACATCGGGAGCGGATAAACTCGGACAGGGTTTTCCCCTCGCGCGAGGCAAACAGTTCGAGCGCGCTCTTCTCGCCTTCCGTGCAGCGAAAACGCACGGTAACGGTTTTGTTGTTCGGGTGCGCAGACTGCATTCTAACATCGTACGCCTCCATGGCGGCGCGAACCTCGTTCGGGTATACGCTCGGGAAACTAAGCGCGAGGCGGTATATCCGCCACAGGGTTTCCGGAGTGTGAGCCGCTCGGCTCAATTCGTGGGCGGCTCGTTTGACAAGGCCGATATCATCGGCATGCGCGATAATCGCGCGGAGGATTTCGTTGTCGGTCATGGGTTATTCCTCCCAAGGGAGGCTGGCACCGTCATCGTACACCCAGCCGAAATTGTCATCCCAGACAACACGCTCGGGGTCGATCGGGGCGGAAAGGGCGACATCGCTGGCGCTGTCAGCGAACCGGTATTTTCCGTCGTCGTCCTTATAATATACAAATCCAGTGACACCTTCCATGCAATCAAACAACTTTTTCATTTTCTTTTCCTCCTTGATGTTGTCCGTTTTCTTTACTGTGACTACAGTATAACATGATGTAGCTACAATGTCAATAGCGTAGACACAAATAATTCGATCAAATTAAAGTGTGACTTTTTGTGCAATATGTCCCGCTGCGGGCGCATGAGCCGGGCGGGGCTAAATGATCTCAAAATGGATATGCTCAAAAATGAGGGTTGCGCCGGTATTCGGCGCGCCCGGCATCAGGTATTCAAAACATGTTACGTCGCCGGGGTTGCAAACCTTTCCGTTGTGTTCGTGACGTGTGATTGCCTTTCCGCAATAGTCCGGGTGATTGACCTTGATCTTCTGCCATTCGGATTTGGTGATGTAATACATGGTTTATGTCTCCCTTACTGTTCAACGATAGTAAAATGATGCATGATCTCGTACAGGTCGTGGCAGAAATCGCCGCCGGGGTATCGGTATATCCCCATATAATTACCGTCGAAAAGCGGTTGGCATCCGGTAAGCGTTGCTGGATAGCCGCCGTTTCCGATGATTCTAAGCGGGTATCCGTCCTTGCGCATATCCTGTATAGTTTTCATGGTGCGTACCTCCAAATTAAAATTTATGGGTGGGGGCTTTAGCTGTTGCTTTTCGATATGCTGCAGCAAGATTGTAACAATCGCCAACAGCAATTATTTTAATACCAAGCTTTTTGGCTTCTTCTTGGGCGGCATGTTCTGTCTTGAAAACCTTTCCGTTAACAGGACAGTCCCCGTTTTCTATGATTTCTCTGATCATGTAGCGGGTTCTTTTCCCATAACCAATAGATAAGATACCATACAAATTCATTTTTAACCCTTTCTGCCCTCGTAACCTCCGGGGCGGGCTGTGTGTTAATTCCCAAGGACGGCTTTTACAAGGCCGTTGAAATCGTAGATTGTCAGGACATCAAGCCCCAGCGTGTTGCTGTAATTCACCAGCTCCGGGAATCTAACATTCCAGCTATAAAGGACGCGCTCGCGGTGGGAAAATCCCTTGACTTGGTCATAATTTTCAAAGCGCTGTCCCAATTTCTTTGCCTCGGAAACCGTTGCACCACACCAACCGTAACTGGCTTTAATGTTATCCAGGATAGCGGCCAGGGTGCTGGCCTCATCGGACGCCCAAAAGCCGAAATCGTCTTTGCTGGCGGCTTTCATAATCCGGTTTTCACTCGCTGCGGTGATGTATTTCATTTTCTTCTCCTCCACTGTTTCCTTATGCGTTTCCGTTTACTACTGGCTTAATGATTCCATACTCTAAAAATGTCTTAGCCATAACCGCGGCGGTTTCGCTGTCGACACCCTGAGCAATCAGGTCTTTTTTATATGCGTTCATGGCGGCTTTTTCGGCTTTCGTCATTTTCGGTTCCTCCTTGCTTGTCGTGTTCCTTTGTTGTGGCTATATTGTAACATGGTTAAACCATATATGCAATAGGAAATAAGCACAAAGTTAAAGCGTCCGATTTGTTGGAATTGTACATGGTTTTACCATAGCATATCATATATAATGATGCTATGGAGGTGATACAATGGCATTGACAGACGCACAGAGGCGCGCGAACAACAAATATATATCAAAGAACATGACCGTGCTTGGCTGCAAGGTGCGCAAGGACTACGCGGACAAGGTGAGAGCCAAGTGCAAGGAGGACGGCACGACGGTCAACGCCATCCTGAAAAGGGCGCTGGATGAATATATGGAGGGCGAGATATGATTAAGCAAATCAAGATACCGCACGATCTGATGCAGCGGATACGAAAAGAGGCCAGACGCGAGGGCAAGCGCGTAGATCAATATATGATGGACGCGCTGCGACATTATACGGACGATCCGCGGATTGGGCGCACGATGTACTACTACAACTCCGAGACCGGACGCGCAGAAGATCTCTATGTCCGTGTGCTGTATGCCGATTGGGTAGAGGACGGCGAGCCACGCAGCGTAATAGCGACATACAATCTGGCTGACGATCTGCCGGACTGGATGGAGACAGCAAATTGCCGCGAGCTATACCCCACGCCCAAAGAGGCCGAGCAGGCGCACGCCGAGGAGGAAGCCCGGAAGGCCAAAGAAGCCGAGGACTACTGGCGTGCATGGTGGGCAAGCGAAAGGAGCAAAAAGAGATGGCCTAGAGATGAGAAAGGGAATCTAATACGAAATCCAGATGGAACATTCAAAAAAGAGTGAGCATACAAAAGCCGCTATCCATTACGGACGGCGGTTTTTCTATGCGCATTTTTAGATAAGTACAATAAATAGGACTTTTAAGGAGGTGAGAGAATGGCAAAGTGTGAAAAGGACGGCAGACCGCCTAAGTACACCGCAAAGCAGATGCAAGAAAAGATAGATCGATACTTCGCAGAGACGGAAGAGCAGCATAAAATGCCGAGCTTCTGCGCGCTTGCGCTATACCTGGGATATTACAGCGAGAGAGCGCTACAAAGATATGTCGAGGATTCAAGCTATGAAAAGTCCAATAAACAGGACTTAGTACAGACCGTTACCCGCGCAAGGGAGCGCATTAAGGCTGCAAATATAGATGCGCTGTATGATCGGGACATGACTAGGGGCGCACAATTCGTGCTGCAAAATGGCTTTGGATGGAGCGAAAAGCAGGAAATCAAGCACGATGCAGTAATTAACGTGCAGATCACGGAGGACTAAAAATGGCACGACAGGTACAGGGCATTGCAAAGCCGGGAAAAAGCGTGCGGGGAGATGTGCGGCAGAAGCGCGTGCAGACCTCCATGCAGACGGCACGGCGGCAGCCTGCAAGGCGCAGAGGGCGCGGAAGCGGTTGATTATCAGGGTGAGAAAGGGCTATTTTGCAGTATCGCATTCCGCGACTTGCAAAATTAAGGCTTTTTCGGGGCGTGGGTATCAAATTTCGCTGGGAAAATACTTTTGAGCGCGACGGAAAGCTGCGTGAATTATGCAAAAGTCAGCTTTTGTACAATTGGAGGCGGTTAGATGCAAGTGAATATACCAGCACAGGCATTTAACCCGGTGTATCTCCCGCTGCTGGATGACGAGGCGCACCGGTACATTGTGCTGTATGGCGGCGCAGGATCGGGAAAGAGCGTCTTTGCGGCGCAGCGGCTGATCGTGCGCATGATGAGCAAAAAGCTGTGCAATATCCTTGTTGTGCGCAAAGTCGGGGATACCAATCGCACCAGCACATTTGCGCTTCTCCGGCAGGTGATCAGCCGATGGGGACTATATGATCTATTTGATATCACTGATTTGCGGATCGTGTGCAAGATTACGGGCAATGAGTGCATTTTCAAGGGCCTGGACGATCCGGAAAAGATCAAGTCTGTCACTTTCGCAAAAGGCGAGCTTACAGATATTTGGATAGAGGAGGCCTCGGAAATCACCGAGGAGGACTTCAATCAGCTGGACATCCGCTTGCGCGGCAAGGGGATACACGGGCAAATCACGCTGAGCTTTAACCCAGTCAATATCCTGCACTGGCTCAAGCGGCGATTCTTCGACCAGCAGGACGACCGGGCAGTGACGCTCAAGACCACCTACAAGGACAATGCGCACTTAGACGACGACTACCGCAGGACGCTCGAGAGCTACAAGGATACAGACCCATATTATTATCAGGTGTACTGCCTCGGGCAGTGGGGCGTGATCGGCAAGACGATATTTGACGCGGCCAAGGTCAATAGGAGGCTAAGCGAGATCGGCGAGCCGGTCAAGCGGGGGTCTTTTGTGTATGACACCTACTACGACCCGACATACAATGAGGTGCGTATCAAGGACGACAGCATCCAGTGGGTGGAGGACGACAGCGGGTATATCTCCATCTATCAAGACAAGGCGGAGGGCGTGCCCTATGTCATCGGCGGGGATACTGCCGGGGAGGGGTCGGACTATTTTGTTGGGCAGGTGCTGGATAATACCACGGGAAAGCAGGTATGCACGCTGCGGCACCAGTTTGACGAGGATTTATACGCAAAGCAGATGTATTGCCTCGGCATCTACTACAATACCGCGCTAATCGCGATAGAGGCCAATTACTCAAGCTATCCGGTCAAGGAGCTGCAAAGGCTCAGATATCCCAAGCAGTATGTGCGCACGACAGAGGATACCTACACACGCAAGCCAAAGGAAAGCTTCGGATTTAAGACTACCAGCGTCACAAGGCCGGTTATTATTGCCGGGCTGGTGGAGGTCGTGCGCGAGAGCGTGGAACTGATGCACGATGCGGACACGCTGGGCGAGATGCTGACATTTGTCAGAAACGAGAAAGGCCGCGCAGAGGCCGAGGAAGGCGCACACGATGATTGCGTGATGGCGCTTGCAATTGCGTACTACGCAAGGCCGCAGCAGGACTACACGCCGAAAAAAGCAAAAGGGAAGAAAGCCAAGTGGACAGAGGACATGTACGAGGACTACTACAACGCCGACGATGCAGGAAAAGCATATTTAATCAGCAAATGGGGTGATCCGTTTTGACAGTGTGCATTTTAGGCACCGAATACAGTATTGATGTATGCCGTGAAAAAGATGATAAGCTGCTGAAAGATTGTGACGGATATTGTGATTGGACGACCAAGCGGATCGTGGTCGAAGAGGAAGATTTCGGGACGCTTGAGGATATGCAGGAATACAAAAAGAAGGTCCTGCGGCATGAAATTGTACATGCTTTTCTGCTTGAAAGTGGATTGCATGAATGCTCGGGCGAAAGCGAGGCATGGGCGGCAAACGAAACAATGGTGGATTGGTTTGCCCGGCAGGGTATAAAGATTTATCGAGCTTGGGAGGAGGCGAACGCGATTTGAAGAAAGATGAAGCCATTTTGCAGAAATGGCAGACGCGATTACAAAAAGCACGGCAGGAATACCAGCATGCGATCGACAAGATGGACGAGAGCGAGAGGCTTTACCGAGGCACGCACAAGATCGACCGGGTAAAGGGAAGTAAAGCAGACCCAAAGGATGCTACCACGGTGCGCAATGTAGTAGCGGAGATCATCGAAGCAGAGGTATCCAGCGATATCCCGACACCGAAGGTCACGGCGCAGCATCAGGAGGACGAGCAGCTCGCAAAGGTCATTGAGGACTATTTGCGGGACGAGATCGACCGCCTGCCGTTTGAGCGTATCAACGATCAGGACGAGCGCACAACGCCGGTGCACGGCGGGGATTTGTTCCTCGTCGAGTGGGACAACACCGCAATGACGCACACCACGCGGGGCGCGTTGAGTGTGTCGCTGCTGCATCCCAAGCAGTTCATCCCGCAGCCGGGCGTATATGAGATACCGGATATGGACTACTTTTTCATCCAGCTCGCACAGACCAAGGATTACATCTACAAAAAGTATGGCAAGGATGTGAGCACGGAGAGCGAGGAGGAGCCGGACGCACGCGGTTTTGACAAGCCGACTGTGGACGATCTTGTAACCGAGAATATCGGGTATTTCAAAAACAAGGACGGCGGTATTGGACGGGTATCGTGGTGCAATGACATCCTGCTCGAGTACATGGAGGACTACCAGGCACGGAGGATAAAGCGCTGTGCAAAGTGCGACAGTGTGATGCAGGGAGACACCTGCCCGTATTGCGAGAGCACCAAGAGCAGGGACAGCGTGGAGGATTCTTTCCCTCGCACAGACGAAAGCGGAATACCGATGACACGGGTTACGCAGGAAGTTGTGCTGGACGAGATGGGCAGCCCGAGCGTTATTGAGCACACAGAAGCCGAGATGATACCGTACTACAAGCCGGATGTGTACCCGGTCGTATTGCGGCGGAATGTGTCTTGCTTTGGCTCGCTGATGGGCGTATCCGACGTAGAGATGATACGAGACCAGCAGATGGCGCTTAATAAGCTGACCAGTGAGGTGGATATTAAGCTGCTCGCGGGCGGCTCTTATGTGGTGCTCCCAAAGGGCGTACAGGTCAAGCGCACGGACGAGCAATTCAAGGTTCTCGAAGTCACAGACCCGCAGCAAAAAGCAATGGTCGATGTGATTACATTGCAGCCTGACATATCGAAAGATATGGCATATATGCAGTACACCTATCAGGCCATGCGCGAGCAGATCGGCATTACAGACAGTTTCCAAGGCAGAGCAGACACCACGGCCACCAGCGGCACGGCAAAGGAGTTTTCCGCAGCGCAGGCAGCGGGAAGGTTGGAAAGCAAACGAGTGATGAAAAACGCGGCCTATGCCGATCTGTTCGAGGTCATGTTCAAGTTTCTGCTGGCGTATTCGGATGAGCCGCGCCCGATGACATTCAAAGACACAGACGGAACGCCGCAGTACGGTATGTTCGACAAGATGCAATTCCTCAAATTTGACGACGCAGGAGAACCGTATTGGGATGATGAGTTTTTATTTTCCGTTGACCAGACCGCCCCGCTGGCGGGAAACCGCGAGGCTTTGTGGCAGGAGGCGCGCGGAAACCTCGAAAAGGGATGCTTTGGGAATCCGGCGGACTATCAGACGCTTGTCATGTTCTGGACGATCATGGAGGGCTTGCATTATCCGCTGGCGACAGAAATTAAACAGCAGATGCAAAAACGCTTGGAAGAGCAGCAGATGATGCAGCAGCAACAGATGCAGCAGCAGATGTTAGGCCAGATACAGCAGCAGGCACAGCAGGACGCGCAAAGGGCGGTGATGCAGAATGGTATGCCCGGTATGTAAAGTAGACACCAGAGCGGAGACTGTGGATGGGAAATTAGTTCTGGTATGCAGAAACCCACAGTGCCCGAAATATAAGAAAATTGTAAAGGAGGTGAGCAAATGAAAGGAAAGGCAAGCTATGTCGGAAAGATCAAGAATACCGGCAGCATGTACGTCAAGGCACCTGTTGATCAGGGAAACGGCGGGAAGAAGCCGACCGTTAAAACCGGCGGCGATCTGAGAACCAAGAAGGGCAAGTAAATAATCAGCCACCCGAAAGGGTGGTTTTATTATGCCCAAATTTCGCACGGAACAGCGTAAAAATCCAGAAAGGACACCAATTATGGATGAAATTATCACGGGAACCGGAGAAGTAGAAACCACTCCGGCAGGCGAAAACGAGCAGGGCGCGGAAGCGGTCGCCGAACCTGCACCCGATACAGCCGCGGAAGGCGAAAACGAGCAGGCACACGCCGAACCTGCACCGGCTGAACAGACACCCGAACAGAATGCAGCATTTGCAGCAGCGCGCCGCAGAGCGGAAGCACAGGCGGCAGTACGCAGTCAGGCCGAGCAGGATGCTCTTGTAGAACGGATTTACAGAGGGCAGACCAACCCGTATACCGGGAAGCCGATCCGCTCGGTGCGAGACCTGAACGAATACGAACAGCAGTACCAGCAGGATCAGATGCGGCAGGCCGGGATTGATCCGAGCGTGCTGAATCAGATGATCGAGCAGAACCCCGTTGTGCAGCAGGCGCGTGAGATGACCGCGAAAATGCAGCAGGAAGAGGGACAGCGCTATATTGAAGGCCAAGTTGCAGAGATCAGCAAGGTAGACCCTTCGATTAAGTCATTTGCCGAACTGACAAAAGCGGAGACATTTCCTCAATTTGACGCAATGGTACGGCGCGGGTATTCGCTGGTGGATGCGTACAAGATCGTCAATTTCGACCGGCTGACCGGCCAGCGAGCCGCAGCGGCAAAGCAGCAGGCGCTTAATTCTGTAAACGGAAAGAACCATCTGAACCCCACCAAGGGGGCGGGAAACGGCGAGGATGTCGTTGTCCCAGAGGAAACAATGGCGATGTATCGAAGCGCTTTCCCGAATTGGACAAAGCAGCAGATCATCGAAGATTACAAAAAACACAAGTAAAGGAGACTTTCAAATGTTTAAGGTTGCATATCGCAGAGTGGGCGACGTTGACCCGTTCGTTTACTTTGCTTGCCCGACGGGCGATGGCGCGCTGCCGCTGGGAACTGCGGCGGTGCTGACAAGCGGCACGCTTGCCAAGTGCGGCGCGAGTGTCAAGCCGACCCACATCATCATGGGTCCGCCGCGCGAGGATGGCACTTGCCCGTCGATCCCGGTCACCGAAAACGTTGTTTTCGAGACCACGTCCACGGCGACGGTAGCAAGCACTGTGGTAGGTCAGGCGGTAACGCTTGCGACGGACGCGGCGACGGTTACCGCAACGACCACAAGCGGCGTTTTTAAGGTTCTGGAAACCGACGGCGCTACTACCAATTCCACGGTGCGTGGCTATTTCGTAGACCCCGCTGCTGGTGCAGACTAAAAAGGAGTGAAGTAAATCTATGGCAGGAATTATTTTTGCAGAGGGAACCGGGCTGAATGATTCGGTTTTCGGCAAATCGCAGGCTCCGATCAAGGCGATGATCGAGCAGAACGTAGAAGCGTTCGAGAAGCAGTCCATGATCGACAAAATTTATTCCATGGACACCACGACCCACTATGCGGAAAAGTATACTTCTGAGACCTCTATGGGAGACTTTGAGGACGTAGGCGAGAACGGCGCGTACCCGATCACCTCGATTCAGGAGGGTTACTCCAAGACCATCGAGCCGACGACTTGGAAGAGCCGCTTCGAGGTAACGCAGGAGATGATTGAGGACGCGAACATGGGAAAGATCAAGTCCCGCGCGAATATGTTCTCGCTGTCTTACAACCGCACCCGCGAGAAGTTCGCAGCTGACCTGCTGATCGGCGGCATGGGTACTACGGTAACGATCGGCAAGAAGAAGTACAACACTACTTCGGCGGATGGAAAGGCGCTGTTTGCGACCGACCATCCCTCCAAGACGCAGGGCACGAAGCTGGCGCAGTCCAACCTGTTCAAGTACACGGCGGCGTCTGATACGTTCACCGATGTTCTGGATGCGGCACAGGAGAACATGCAGGACTTCCGAGACGACGACGGAAACCTGCTGACCGTTGCGCCGGACACCATCATTATCCCGAACAGCGGCGCGATGAAGCGAAAGGTATTCGAGGCGGTGGCTTCTGAACTCGACCCGAACAGTTCCAACAATGCGTTCAATTTCCAGATCGGCCTGTGGAACGTTCTGGTGTGGAACTATCTGCCCAAGACCGTGCAGGGAAAGGAATACTTCCTTCTGATGGATTCCAAGTTCAATCAGGATTATATGTGCCTCCCGTGGCTGGATCGTGTAAAGCTGACAGTCAAGTCCTCGATTGATGACAATACCGATGCAAACACTTGGAAAGGCCGCGCTCGTTTTGGCGCAGGATTCAACAACTGGAGAGGCATTGCGCTGATCGGCGATTCCCTGTCGAGCGGTACTGCGCTGTAATACATAGCCGGGGGAAACCCCGGCTTTCCCTTTAAGGAGGCATCTTATGACGTGGGAAGAAATTCAAAAAGCAACGCTGGATAAGGTGTTTTCCCGGACAAATTACGGCGTTGAGGTATCGCTTGATTCTGCGGATGTGGCGGATTATGTCAAGGCTATGCCCGCGGCGGCGAATTTCGCTTTTATCGATCTCGCTGAGATCATGCCGATTTACAAATCGGTTGAGCAGGAACTGACGGAAACAGTGCAGGGGAACCGCCTGTTCAAGGTTCGTGAACTTGCACCGGATTTTATGCGTCTTTGCCCGGACAGGCTGACGATCACAGACGAATACAACAACTTCTACCGGATCAATGATTATCAGTTTGACGGAGACGATCAACTGTATGTGCCCGGCAGTTATACCGGGACGCTGGTGATCTGGTATGAGGCGCTGCCGTATCAGGTGAACGAGAGCACGCCGGGAGACACGACATTTGATTTAAGCGAGGAAGCACAGCGGGCTATCCCGCTGTATATCGCAAGCCAGATTTTCAAAGAGGACGATATCAGCATGGCTGTTCAGTACTTGAACGAGTATGAGAATTGCAAGGCAATGCTTAATTCCCGCGTTCAAAACGCGCAGTCCGGCGGCGGCTTTACCTCTGTGTGGGGGTGGGTGTAATTGGCAACATATTCTATTCCATCATCCCCGAAAAAATACAAAACCGATTATTCCAATTTTAAAGGCGTTGATTTTTCATCCAACCCGACGCAGATCGACGACAAGCGCGGCGCGATCGGCACGGTAAACCTGATTTCGGATACCGGCGGGTTCCCGGAAAAGCGAAAAGGATGGCGCAAGCTGCTTTCATGCGAAGCGCCGGTAAATGGGCTTTACCGTGGGACGATCAAAGGAGAAGAACACTTTCTTGTTCATGGCGGCACAAAGCTATATAAATGGACGGAAGAAAGCGTTACGCAGCTGAAAACCGGACTCACTAACTCCAAAGGTACTTCCTTTACAATGGGAGATAAAATTTATATTCTGACCGGCGGCGAGTATCTTGTTTACGACGGCGAGACGGTAAAAGATGTGTCCGAAGAAGCCCATATTCCTACTACTACAATCGCCAACACCCCGACCGGCGGCGGCAAGGCATTCGAAAATGTAAATCTTTTAACGCCAAAGCGAAAGAATGAGTTCGCGGGGGATGGCTCTGCGAAAACTTTTCAACTGGACACTACCGATGTGGACAGCATCGTAGAAGTCAAGGTAGACGATAAGGTATGGGAGTCATCCAAGTACACGCTGAACAAAGAAAAGGGACAGGTTACCTTTACGGAAGCGCCGCCGGAACCGGATATTGAGGGCGCTGACAATGTTGTCATCACGTTTTCCAAGGAAGTAGAAGGATACAAAGAGAAAATCACCAAATGCACGATTGCTTCTATTTACGGCGGCAGGAGCCAAGACCGGGTATTCGTATCCGGGAACCCGGATCAGCAGGACACGGATTGGCATTGCGAGAGCAATGACCCGACGTATTTTTCCGACCTTTCGTATACGACAGTCGGCGCGGATGGCGCGGAAATTATTGGGTATCTGAATATCTCAGACACACAGGCAATCTTGAAAGCGGATAACCGCGCGGATACGACGATCTATTTCCGTGGGTACAACATCACGGACACCGGCGTTACTTTTCCGCTGCGGCGTGGTGCGACCGGCGCGGGCGCAGTTGCAAAACGTGCGTTTGCATATCTGCTGGATGATCCGCTTTTCCTTTCCCGTACCGGTGTTTTTTCTCTGACAACGAATAATATCACGGCAATGCAGACGGTACGCAACCGGTCGTTCTATGCGGATGCGCAGCTTACCAAGGAAGCGAACTTGGAAGATGCAATCGCAGTTACATGGAACGGGTACTATGTGCTTTGCGTCAACTCGCACTGCTATATCTTGGACGGCAACCAGAACGTCGCATATAAACCGCAGTCTTACGGCGATTATGTGTATGAGTGCTATTACTGGGACAACATCCCGGCTGTTGCGTTCCTGGAATTCCACGGCGAACTGTATTTCGGAACAGCGGACGGGAAAATCTGCAAGCTGAATACAGACATCGACGGGATGCAGGCATATTCTGACGGCGGTACATTGGACGATGACGGCGCAATCCAAGGCGGAACGGCAATTGTCGCGGAGTGGTATACCAAGGCTGACGACGACGGCGATTTCATGACCTACAAAACAATGGTCAAGCGCGGGTCGGGAGTGTTGATGAAGCCGTACACCCGAACGAAGGTGATCGTTTACGCCAAGACAGACCGCGACTTCGGCAGAAAGATTCGGGAAAGCCTGCTCGATATCTTTAACTTTTGGGATATTGATTTTAGCCGGTTCTCGTTTGTGACAAATGATTCGCCGCAGGTCGTTCCCTTTAACTCCAAGGTGAAGGAGTACAAGACATTGCAATTGATCGTCCGAAGCGAGGGGCTGAACGAGGCGTTCGGCGTATTCGGCATTATCAAGAGATACACCATCGGTACATCTGTGAGGTGAACAATGTTAAACGACAGAAAAATTACAGATTGGACGCAGCCTGTCTCAAGTCTGGATGACCGCCCGCAGATGACAGCGGCTGCACTCAAGGCTGCGTTTGATTCTAATACAAATCAGATAAAGCCCGCAGTAAACGGCATGATCGATGACCTGACCGGAACGGGCGGCGCGGGGAACATCGGCGTGGATGTGATTGCAGGCGTGACAGGCACAACCGTGCAGGCCATGCTTGCAGCGCTGAAAGCACTGATTGATCTGTGCGACACCAGTGCGGAATCAGATGATAAACTCAATCTGAAAGCGGACAAGACCACGACGGATAAGCTGGTCAAGACCATCACGCTTAATGCGGATACCGGCGTTTTCACGATCAAGACAGACGACGGGACGACAACGACTATCGACACGATGCTCGAGAAAATCCCGGTGAATTGCTATCTGGATGGGCAGGAGTTCGTCCTTGTGCTGGACGACGGCACGGAGCAGCGCGCGGATTTATCAGATTTCATTACAGAAACTGAGTTTACAGATTCGTCAACGATTGACTTTTCTGTAACAGGATCAAATGTAACTGCGACGATCAAGAATGGTAGCATTACTCTTTCCATGCTGGAAAACACAGTCATGTCGACGCTACAAGGTTATATGACGGCAGCGCAGACTGCCGCGGGCAATGCGGCGACCAGCGAGACAAACGCGGGCACCTATGCCGGTCAGGCGGAGAGCGCTAAGACCACGGCGCAGACCGCCGCGAGTGAAGCGGACGCACACGCGACCGAATCCCAAAGCTGGGCGGTTGGCGGCACCGGAACCCGTGCAGGCGAGGACACGAACAACAGCAAATACTTCGCGCAGCAGGCCGCAGGCTCGTCGCAAAGTGCACACACCTATGCGGATAATGCGATGGAGCAGGCGGACAAGGCCGAACTGGATGCGCGGCAGGCCAGTCTTGCCGCAGAGAGCGCGGCAACGCTGGCAAGCCAGGCGGGGAAGGCGCAACAGTCCATACAAAACATGACCGTCGATGCGCAAACCATTGGGGCGGATGAGGACGCCACGGTGCAAAAAATCACGATGCCGGACGGAAGCATCAAGCTGCATTTCGGCATACCGCAGGGCGCAAGAGGCATTGACGGCGCGGCGGTTTCGGCAGACGGGGTATTTGCGTTCAACGTCAATGCGGATGGGGATTTGATCTTGTCCTATCAAGGCGAGACCGCGCCGAACTTTTCGATCAATGAAGCCGGATATCTGATCTATCAATTTTAGGAGGTGTTTTTTATGCCAGAAGTGAATCTTGGCAAAGTAGTCGGCCCGAAGGGCAGCGACGGCGCGCAGGGACCCGCAGGCGCAGACGGCTTGAGCGCCTACGAGCAGGCGCAGGCGGGCGGGTACTCCGGCAGCGAACTGGAATTTAATCAGCAACTGGCAGGGCTGAGCGATGGGCCGTTTGTGCCGGAATCGGATAAAGGCGTGGCCTCTGGCGTGGCGACGCTGGACAGCACGGGCAAGGTGCCGAGCGGACAGCTGCCGAGCATGGACTACATCCCGACCAGCCAAAAAGGCGCGGCATCTGGTGTTGCATCACTTGATGCGACGGGTAAACTGGAAGAAACACAGAAACCGGACTATACAGCAAGCGAAGTGGGCGCAGTGCCGACTACACGCACTGTGAATGGAAAGGAGTTGTCCGCGGATGTCACGCTGACCGGCGAAGACATCAAGACGAGCGCGTCGGACGAGACCACAATAAGTTCGCAATTGTCAAATCTGGAAAGTACGCTGACCACGCCGCCGCAGGTGTTCGACTTGCCGTTATCGGATGGATGGGCGGAGCATCGAGCATCAGAATATTTCAAAACCCAAGAAAACATAGTAACGGTTTATTTTCAGGTTCATACTTCATCTCCGCAGGGAGGAGAAATCATTCTTGCGAGATTACCAGAAGGATTTAGACCCCAAAACACTATTGGCGGATCTGGATATTGCGGTATATCCGGTGAAAAAAATGCTCCTGCCGATATGAAAGTATACCCTAACGGGGATGTTAATGGATTTAATGATGTTGGTGCTGCGGAGTATTATACTGGGTTCTTTACCTTTGTCGCCGCCAGTTAATCCGCCGTCCGAAACGACACTTCCCCATACACCCAATTGATTTGGGAATTTACGCCCCAAATGTACATTTCCCCGTTTGTCCTGATATGGATTTCGGTTGCAACGATACCATTGCCCAGATTTATGCCGTCACCTCCCACATCGCGTGCAAGCTCGGATGACGGACGGAAGCCTGCGGGAAGAGTGGCAAATACCTCGAGGGAATCAAATGCTGTCGAGGCCTTTTTTCTGATACAAAAACTTACATGGACAATCCCATCTTGTGTTTTGTAGTAGGTGTTTTGGTATAATTGATCCTCATATCCTGCCGTAATAGGCAGATCAAACACTTGCGGCGGCGTGGCGGTGGCAATGGGGTATAACGCTCCGTTACCCGTATCACGGATATTGACACATCTTGATATATCATTGCCAACGGCGTTTTCGGGGCTTAACCGGATAGCCACTTTACCGGCATGAAAATCAAATTCCGTGCTTGTTCCCCCGCCGCTTATATGACGATCATTGCCATAGCTAATCGGCCCAGTCATTTCTCCGCCGGACAACGGGAGCCTGTTTGACTATGGCGAACTTAATTGAAAATGAAACGGCCGCCCTGCAGGGCGGTGAAAGGAGGAAAACTTATGACTGAAAACCCGATCCCGGTGGAAACCGAAGAAGCGCAGGTAAATGCTGAGCCCCCCGCACCGGAGCTGGAGACCGTGCAGGAAGCACCAGCGGCCGAGGTGCAGGACACGGCCGCACCGGAGGACGCCGCTGAGCCTGCGGAGGACACAGAGGACGGAACTGATGCCGCCGAACCCGATGCTGTCGAGCCGCCGGTCGTCCGTGCGTTCATTGGCGCGGAGCATCGGTGTGTAGTAGATGAGGATAACCTTTTTATCTCATTTTGTGTGTGCAACCTCTTTTCAGTAGGTGATGACATCGAAGTTATCCCGCAGGGGGGATATAAAGTGCCGGACGGCTGCCATCTGCTGGATGCAAAACATCCCACTATGAGGAGGCACGCAGGCACGTCGGGCTTCATCACGCCCAAGTGGGATAGCGACACATCTGCATGGACTGAGGGCTCGACCGCCGAGCAGGTCACCGACTGGGAGGCCGAGCACCCCGACCCGGTGCCGCTGGAGGACAAGCGTGCGGCGAAAACCGCCGCGATGTCGGCCGCGTGCAATGCCGCGATCACGGCGGGCATGGACGTCACCACCACGCAGGGCACCGAGCACTTCTCCCTGCAGGAGACCGACCAGATCAACCTGACGGCAGCGGTGACGGCCGTCCAGCAGGGCGCGGCGGGCTATCCCTACCACGCGGACGGCGAGCTGTGCCGGATGTTTACCGCGGCGGAAATCGGTGCGGTGGGTCAGGCCAGTATTGCGCATAAGCTATACCATACGACTTACTGCAACCACCTGTTTGCGTGGATCAGGCGCGCGACGGCGGCCGAGCTCGCCGGGATCACCTACGGTGCGGAGCTGCCGGACGATCTCGCGGCCAGCATGCAGGCGCTGCTCACGCAGGCAGGGAGCACGACCGGGGAGGTATAAACCTTGAAAAAGCTGCTGGTACATATCCCGATCGCCGTGATCGGCGGGCTTACGTACATGGGCATTGAGATCCTCTGGCGCGGGCACACGCACTGGACGATGGGCGTGCTGGGCGGGGTGTGCTTTGTCCTCATCGGCCTGCTGGACGAATGGCAGGATCACCCGCCGCTCTGGCTGCAGATGGTGCAAGGCGCGGCGATCGTGACCGCGCTCGAGCTCATCACTGGGCTGATCGTCAACCGCTGGCTGGGCTGGAATGTGTGGGACTACTCCGACATGCCCGGCAACCTCTGGGGGCAGGTCTGCCCGCAGTTCGCGGTGGCGTGGCTGGTGCTGAGCTTCGCGGCGGTCAAACTCGAAAACCTGATGCACAAATGGGCGGGCGACGCCTAGTGAGAGCGGGTGCAAAAATAGAGGGGGTGGGGCCTATGGGCAGATGACCGATTGACGGCAAGAAACAGGGGCGGTAACCCCTATCATATACGGACAGGCCATAAAGGCCGGAAAGGAACGGAGGTGACGGGGCGGGTAGAACCGCCCCAAACCATCCTACACACAGGAGGTGTAATGTGGACGATAAATGCATTTTAGACCCGGAAAGGGACTGCCTTGGGAAAGCCGAGGCCGCAAAGCTGGAAGGACGAATCGCAGCCCTTGAAAAGTGGCAAGAGGATTCAAAGGACTTTCACGCCAAGTTTTACGACTGGCAGCGGGAACAGATTGCCAGAGATGCACGGCTGGATGAAAAGCTGAGCGGCATGGATGAAAATATCAAGAAGGTTTTGGCAAAGCAGGAAAGTTGCGAACTGAAACCCGCCAAGAGGTGGGACGCAATCGTAGACAAAGCAATCTGGGCGGTGCTCGCCGCTGTGATTGCATTTGTATTGGCGAAAATTGGACTGTGAGGTGCAACATGAAGGTAAACATCCCCGTAAGATTCAAAAACCCTTGGTTCTGGGTAGGCGTTGCGTCGGTGGCCATCACTGCAATCGGCGTAGACCCGCAGACGTTCACGAGCTGGGCGGCTGTTTGGGAAGGCATCAAGGCAGTGCTGAACAACCCTGTGCAGCTTGTCACGATGGCGCTTGCTGTGCTGTCGGTATTCATCGACCCCACTACCAGCGGCATTACTGACAGTGATAAGGCGCTTACTTATCAGAAACCGCTGGAAAAGTAAAGGGGCGATCACATGAAAATCCTTTTGATTTCCGGCCACGGCGGCACGCCTTATGACAGCGGCGCTACTGGAAACGGATACACGGAAGCAGTAGAGACGCGGCGCATGGCACAGGCTGTTGCGCCGCTGCTGCGTAATTACGGCTTTGAAGTGTCCATTTATGACCAGTCACAGGACGCTTACAAGGTGGTCACGCAGGGCGGCTCGCTTCCCCTGTCTGGCGTGTCTTATGTGATGGAATTTCATCTGAACGCTGCTGCTGGCGACTACGGCGGCAACGGCAGGACCACGGGCAGTGAAATCTTTGTCCACGTCAACGAGAAGGGCGTAGGCGTTGAGCAGGCCATCCTAAAGCGTCTCGCGGCTCTTGGGTTTACCAACCGGGGAGTAAAGCGCAGCTCTGGCCTTGCGGTGCTCAAGCATGTTTACAAGCGCGGCATCAGCCATGCGCTAATTGAGACATGTTTTATCGACGATAAGGACGACATGACGCTGTACAAGGCAAAATTCAACGACATTGCAAAGGCCATTGCTGACGGCGTGGCCGAAGGATTCGGAAAGGAAGTAGACGATATGACCGAAGCGCAGGTAAAAGAAATCGTGACCAATATGCAGCAGGCGGAAATCTATGACACCGTAGAGGAATGCCCAGCATGGGCGCGGGGCACTGTACAGAAGCTGGTAAACAAGGGCTTCCTCGAAGGCAACACAGACGGAAAACTTGATATGAGCTATGATTTTATGCGGACGCTTGTGGTTTGTGACAGGGCGCACTTGTTCGGGGCCTAAACTTTTGCTATAATCATAGCAAAGGGAGTGAAAACATGGAAGATAAAAACACATTGGCGAGCGAAGTCCTTGAAATGCTGAAAGGACAACTTAAATTCTATAAGATACTGGTTGCGCTGCTCGTCTTTCTGCTGGCGGCAACGAACATCTTTCACATCTGGCAATGGAGCCAGTTTGACACGATAGCTGTTGAAAGCGGGGACGGCTACGCCAACTACGTACAGGGTGACAATACAGGAGGCGTTTTTAATGGCACGAATCAGAGCGCGGATACGCAGGGATGGCAAATCGAAGGGAACGAAGATTCGGGTAATCCGTAAGAAAAAGAAGGGGTGACCCGATGAACCTCAAGACTGAATTTACGGAGCCTGAATGTGAGTGGTTTCGAGCAGTCTGCAATTTTACCCCTGACGAACGTCGCGTCTTCGACCTCCGTGTCAAAGACCATTCGATTATTGAGATTTGCATGGCATTGCAAATGTCTGAAAGTACGGTCAACCGCAGGATTAGAAATATCAAGCGGAAGATCGTGAAAGTTCTGTGACAGAAAAGAGCATTGAAACCGAAAGGTTTTGGTGCTCTTTTTCTTTTATGCTATAAGCATAAAGGAAGTGATCGAATGGTTTCTTATGAATCCCGGCTTGAGCGTCTTGGATATCGACCTGAGTGCGCGAAACGCATCGTTTCCGACTACATGGAAAACGGGAAGTTGCAGGAACTTGCGGAATACATCAGTTTCAAAGAATCTGAACGGCGTTCGATCAGCGAACATGTGGCGGAGGTGTTGGGCTGATGTTTCCTACTTATCTTTCACAGGGACAACCTTATCCCTATCAACAGCCGGTACAACAGCCCGTGCAGCAGCCGGGCTTGATCGTCAGGCCGGTAGCTTCCATCGAAGAAGCACGCGCCATGCAGACAGATTTCAGCGGTGCGACGACGATCATGCCGGATTTCTCACACGGATTCATTTATACCAAGCAAATGAACTTCCAGACGGGGAATGCAGAATTCGTCCCGTATCAGAGGGTACAGATGCAGGAGCAGAAAACACCAGACCTGTCCGACTATGTGAAACGGTCTGATTTTGATGATCTTGCAAAAAGGTTTAACGCACTTCTCGACCAGTTAGGAGGAACGGCAAATGGACATGGGACAAATGCTCATGCAGAATCTAACGGCGAATAACCCTGTTGTTGCACAGGTTATACGCATGAAGAACAGCGGAATGTCTCCGCAACAGGCTTTACAGGAGCTTTCCAAGCAGTTCCCCCAGATGCAGGCCATGCAGAACGGGGCGGGTATTAACCAGATCGGCATGAACATGCTGCGTGAGGCTGGTCTTGATCCTTCCAAGTTTATCACGCAGGCAAACAATTTAATGAAATAAGACAAGGCAGAAAACCTTCTCTTTTTCGGTTTTACTCGGTTCCTGATTAAAAACCGCTACCCAAGGACATTTGGGGAGCGCGCGGCCCCGATGTAAATACACGAAAAGGAGAACAAAAATGGATAACGATTTTGCAACCGGTTATGCTCTTGGCAGCGATTCCGGTAACTGTAACAACGGCGGCTTTCTCAATGGGGACGGCTGGTGGGCGATCATCCTGTTCGCCATGATTTTTGGCTGTGGCAATGGTGGATACGGCGGCTTTGGCGGCGGCATCAACTCTGCCGCAGGACAGGGTGCGCTGACCCGTGCAGACCTGTGCAGCGAGTTTAATTTTAACGACCTGCACAACGCGGTGCGCGGCGTACAGCAGGGCATTTGCGACAGCACCTATGCGCTGAACAATACCATTACCGGCGGCTTCAATGGCGTAGACAAGGCCATGTGTCAGCTCGGCTACAACCTCCAAGATTGCTGCTGCCAGACGCAGAACGCGATTCAGGGCGTGCGCTATGACCTCGCAACGCAGGCATGCGATACCCGCAACACGATCCAGAACGCGACCCGTGATATCATTGACAACCAGAACGCGAACTATCGCGGCCTGATGGATTTCATGGTGCAGTCCAAGATCGACGCGCTGCAGGCTGAGAATACCAACCTCAAGCTGCAGGCTTCGCAGGCAAACCAGAACGCGGTTCTGCAGGCGGCTATGGATGCGAACACTGCTGAAATCATCCGCCGCACCGGCCATGACTGCCCGGTAGCAGCTTATGTGGTTCCGAACCCGAACTGCTGCTATGGCAATCCCTCTGGCGTAGGTTACAACAACGGTTACAGCGGCTGCGGCTGCTGACTTCCGGCAAATGCCGTGATCCATTTCGGGGCGGCTCATGCCGCCCCTGATTTTCAGGAGGTTTAATTATGTCTTGCAAGCCTGTATGTAAACTTTGCCCGAACCTTGTTCTTTCCCAGGCTGTCAGTTTTACCGGCGGCAATCTGGAAATCAACATCCCGGCGGGCAGCTACAATGACGGAGAAAAGTATTGCATTGTTGTGGCTCAGGCCATTCCTGATGCAACGACAATCAATGCGCCGGTGTATATCACCATTGGAGCCGGTACGGAGCTGTATCCGCTGACAAAACGCAACTGTGCGCAGGTGACCGCGTGCGGCATCCGAACTCGCACGAGATATTCCACTTGCGTTTCCACGAGCGCCACGGGCGGTTCTTTCCGAATGCTGGGACAGCCGTGCTGCGCGCCGAGCAATAATCTAAGCAGTATTAACGGTACTGCGCCGGGAGGTGCAACAGCATGACGAGATCGGCAAGAATGTTTCTGATGTCCAGCAGAGACAACCGGATGAACGACCGATTTAGGGATGATCGGGGGCGCGAACGCTATGATGACGGACGCTATGCGCCGCAATCCCGCATGGATGAGCCGGAAAGCCGCCGGTATTCCGACGGGAGATTCGCCCCGCGCAGCCGGTATGATATGCGATATGACGACCGCATGGATGACCGATATCGCGGAGAATACCGGATGGAGGACAACTACCGCATGGACGACTATATCCCGCCGGTGTACCGGGAGGATGCAATGAACCGGATCGGTTTCCGCGACCATGATAAATCCTACGTAGGCGACCCTGTACACGAGCACCGTGAAAAGATGATGGGGCATGCATCCGGCGACAGCGGAAAGCTGGATAAGATGACCGCTGAACGTTGGGTGCGCGGCATGGAAAACGCGGATGGCTCCACCGGCGCACACTGGACGAAAGAACAGACCAACAAGATTATGCAGCAGAAGGGGCTTGACCATGATCCAATCGAGTTCTGGGCTGCTATGAACGCGACATACAGCGATTTTTGCAAAGTAAGCGCAAAGTATGGCGTGGACAACATTGATTATTATGTTGATCTTGCGTGCGCGTTTTGGCTGAAAGACAAGGACGCTGTAAAGGACAAATTGGCAACGTATTATGAATATGTTGTAAAGCACTGATAACCAAATAAGAAAGCAGGAGGACACCCTCCTGCTTTTATTATGCAAAAAGGAGATGTATTTTATGCCAAGATGGGGTTCAGTCATTGGAACTGTAATTGGAAGCGCGCTGAAAGGCGCATCTGCCGCAAACAAAAACAAGAACAATTCCAGTTCTTCCGGCTCGACGAGAAGACCGAGTTCAGGCGGATCATCTATAAGCTTTAATCCAAATAAGGATTATCAAGCGGCAATCAACGACGCGGTATCGCGTGGCGATTACCAAAGCGCGGCGATCTATGAGCAGCAGCGAAATGACAAGATAAATGCCGGTTATGGCGGAGGTTACGGAACTACAAACAACTGGTCGCAGTACCTTCCGTCCAGTGGTACTTCCAGTGGTTCTTCCGGGGGTTCGTCTGGGCATTCTCAATGGAAAGGGTCTTCCGGCTCTTCCAGCGGGTCGTCTGGAGGTTCTTCCACCAACACACCTGTAAACACTACGCCTGACTGGCTGAAACAGGCACAAGCCAACTCGGCTGCATGGAATGCAACAACGAATCAGGCAGAACGAGACAGGCTGCATGCAGAAAATGAAAAGCTGTATTCTTCCCACGGCTATACCTACGACAGCAGCAGCGGAAAATGGAACGCGCCGTCCAGTTCTGGAAGCACATCTTCTGGAAGTACTTCGGGGAGTATGCCGGGCGGTATCCTCGGGAGCATTGCGAGTGGAATGATGGGGACGGCAGCCGGTGCGATTGGAAGTGTGTTAGGCAACCGCGGCTCTGGAAACTCTTCCAGCGGAATCCCGTCGGGAGATTACAGCAATGTAGACCTTGGAAATACCTTTTGGCAGAGTGCATTGCAGGGCGGCGCGGATATTGACTATTTGCAATCTATCGCAGATGCAAGACTGGAAAAGGCACAGAACAACTCCGAGCTGGGAAAATTCTATAACGACCAGAACCAGCTTGCAATGCAGGCATATATCAATCAGCTGCGTCAGCAGCAGGAATATGCAGACGCATATAATCAGTATTACGAGAACGCTTTGCAGCAGCAGCAGGACGCATGGGACGCGGCAGCTGAACAGGCGGCGCTGCAATATCAGCAGATGATCCCGACAATCAATCAGAGTTATGACCAAAGTGCACGACAGGCATATATCAATAACCGTCTTGCGCAGCGCGACCTTCCCGCACAGCTTGCGGCAGCAGGCATTTCCGGCCAAGGCGCGGCTGAAAGCTCGATTGTAGCACAGAATAACGCATACAATGCTGCACTTGTGCAGAATGAACTTGCGCGTCAAAACGCCTTGCAGGACATTGATAACAGCATTGCAAACGCTTATGCAAATGCCAGTGCACAGGGCGCACAGAGCGCAGCAGATATTCTTTTGCAGCAGGCCAACGCGCAGCAGAATATCCTCGGGATGCAGGAACAGATGCGGCAGAATGCGCTTCAAGGCCTGTACAACTACGCGGGTCTTACCGGTAATATCGGCGGCATGCCCACGCTTTCGGCGCAAGAGTTGGCAAACAACACGGCATATAATAATGCCCTGCTGCAAATGCAGCAGCAGTCTCAGCAGAACGATCAGGCATATAATGACTGGTCGAGATGGTTCAATCTGTTTCAGGCTGTCGGCCGTGTCACGAATCAGGCTATGGCGGATGCGCTGGGGCTTCCGATCGGGACGACTACGCAACAGTATGCATCTATGTATCTGTAATAAACCGGAGGCAGGAAACTGCCTCCTTCTCTTTTAATGGAGGTTCATTATGGCGAAAAACCGTTGGGAATTAGAAGAAAACAGGAAGAAAAAAGCGCAGGAAGCAGTAAAGCGGGCGATACAATCCGGCGCGGCATACAAAGGCGCAACGCCGCAGCAGGTGACGCAGACTGTCACCGGCAATAAAACGACAAGCAAATCATCCGGCGGAAGATCGAGCGGCAAAACATCTTCTGGAACGTCTCGCGGAGCATCTTCCCGAGGGAGTTCCCAGCGAACTACCTCCACAAGAGACACCAGACCGCAGGGAGCAAGAATCCCGACGTTTTTGCAGCCCATCAATACGCAGTCACGGTTGCGTCCAATTTTGAGGACGGCAACCGGAAGAGTGAATACGCCGGGGCTTCGGACAAGCGGGAGCTTTGGCGGCGGGAATGGAACCGGCGTTCGGTTACCGAGAGCAGGCGACGCAACGCGTCAGCAACGGCAATCTGATCTAGACCAATTAACAGCTAACAGCATTGCATGGCATTTCGCGGATGATGCCCAAAAGCAGGCGTTATTTGAAGCGAATAATGCAATCCGGGAACAATATGGATTGTCATATAATCCATCTACGGGCGAAACATATAACCGCAATATAAACCTTTCGGAACCTGTTGCAAATGAGGTGTCCAGGCAGAGAAGCTATAATGAGCAGACTCCGCTATCTGTATTAGGCCATAATTTGGGCGCGGGACTGGCCGGGATCAACCGCGGATTTTACAGTACGCTGGATTTTCTTCTGCCGGATTTCATGACACCAAATGCGGTACAGGAATATATCAATAAAGCCAAAACGAACGCGGAAGATGTGCAGGAAAAAGTCAGGGAATATAACTATAGCCGCGGTGGTACAGTAGGCGGTGTAGCAGGAGACTTACTGCAAAGCGCCGTTGGCGCGGTTCCGCAGGTGGTTATTGCGTTAATGAGCGGCGGCCTAAGTACGGCGGGGCAGCTCGGAAGCGAAGCAAGCGGTTTGGTTTCTACAATTTCGAATCAACTGACAAAAAACTCAGGATATTTGAGCAGTTTCCTTTCCACAGTCGGCACGGATTATGAACGGGCAAAGGCAAACGGCGCATCCGACACAGAAGCGGCGTTGTCTGCTATTCTTTCTTCTGCGGCAACGGCTGGTATTGAGACCGCAGGCGGTATTGATGTTCCTGCGCAAAGCACGTCGCGCCTTCGCAATGCTGCACGCACGGCGCTTGAAGAAGGCGGCGAAGGAGTATTGCAGGGAGCGACGCAGAGAGCTGCACAAGCGTTTTATGATCCATCTGTGACGCTGTCCGATATTGCCGATCCGGCAAGCATGGCTCAGGATTTTGGCGGCGGCGCGTTGCTGGGCGGTGTTGCAGGGCTTACAAGACGACCAGCTCGGGCGAATACGGAAACGCCGCTTGCAGGAATCAATGAGGACATTGATGTAAGAAATAGCTGGACACAGGAAAATTCCAATGCGCTTCCTACGGGGGAAGTTCCTCTTTTGCCTGCCGGAACGCCCGCGCCGCGACGAACTATGTATGCGGGTCAGACTGGCGTTTCCAGTGGGCGCGGAAATATCAATGCTGCTCCGGAGACTGGGGTGCTGTATGGCGGCACGCGCGGTAGGTTGTATCCGACACTTCCCGGCAGGACATCGAGCGTAACCACGCCAGATGTATTGTATGCTGCGCAGAACGGGCAAGTATCTGCATCTTTGCCAACTGGCCTTTTGCCGCAAGGCAGGAACCAGCAGACAAGAATCGGCGCAAGGGTAAATTCTGTTGACACATATCCGGTTCTTGCAGCAGTGGATGATGCAGGGAATACCAATGGTGGTCTTACGAATCAGCAAATTGGCTTTGTTCAGGAGTTATACAACGCACAACAGAAAACCGGAATCCCGGCAAGAGAGATTGCAAACGAAATTGTAGAACCTGCAATGCAGGAATATGATGCTATTCTGCAAAGCACAGAACAATATATCCGGGATTACAAGGGGCAGGGAACCGTTGTTGTAGGAACAGACGAATACGGAAGGGGAGGATACCGTTCTTCCCAGAATGATCCGTGGTACTCAGATTTTTATGCTGAAAACGGACGCGCGCCCCGCAAATCAGAAGCCGCCGATCTCGCAAAAAAACTGGTAGACAGCGAGATCGCGGGTGGCGGCGGGCAGTTTGTAACACCGGAATTTGCAGAATCCTATAAAATCGCGTCAGACGTTCGGGCAGCAATGGAAGCGCTGGGTGAGGACGTTTTGGACGTGCAGGCGACGGCGGATGGTATACAGGTTTCACGCGGTACGCCAGCGCGGACAGCCAATTTACAGGACACGAATGCTGGCATGTCGTTTGTCAGCCCTGCAACACAGGGCACACCGCAATCGCCGTTGAATACCGCGCCTATCGCGCCACAGGTTCAGGCAGCGCAACCGACAGCAGGCGCAGCAACGAATGTGCGAAACATTGCACGGGTGCAGCCTACGCTGCAAACGGCACAGCCGGTTCAGCCAAATTTACGGACAACGCAACAGGCGGCACGGCGGGTGCAGCCGACCCTGCGCACAGCAAGCGAGAATATCCCGCAGGCTTCGCCCGAATCATCCGTTGGCGCGGCACAGAGCAATTTTGACCCATATACACATATGGCAAATGAATACGGCACAATCGAACCGGGCGAGAATCCCGCGCGCATTGTGGATGTTCCGAAGTCTACGGACGGTACGGACAGAGTAAACGCAGGCGCTCGAACATTCATGGAGGCTGCCGTAACGACAGATGAAGTCGTTGAACTGCTGGAACAGGAAGTTGCAAGCGGGAACATGTCGCATGACGTTATCCCGGACAAGCCTACAATGGAACGCGCGGCGCGCAGGGTAACAAACACGGCAGATCTGAATGCTGCGGTTGATGATTGGACGGCTCAATTTGTAGAAGGCGGGCAAGCACCGGGAAAAGAAGATGTTGCTTACGGGCAGGCTCTGTTTGCATACTTCAATAAAACCGGAGACAACGAAAACGCAATTAAAATGGCGAGCAGCCTGATTTCTCAAGCCACCCGCGCCGGTCAAGTTCTCCAAGCACAGAGAATGCTTAAAAAGCTTTCTCCGGAAGGCCGCGTCATGTCTGCGGTTAAGATTAAACAGAATATTCAAAACCAGTTGAACGAACAGTATGGTGACAATGCGCCGCAAGTCGAATTGAATGATGAATTATTAGACAATCTGCGGACAGCAGACAATGTAGACAAGGCAATGAAGGATATTGTACGGGATATTGCCAACCAGACACCGAACACATGGATGGATAAATGGAATGCATGGCGCTATACATCCATGCTGGCAAACATTAGAACCCATGTCAGGAATATCCTTGGCAACACAGTATTCCGTCCGGCCATTGCCACCAAAAACAAGGTTGGCGCTGTATTGGAAACTGCTGCGGACAAAACGCTGCGCACCTTTGGAAAAGAAGGAATTGAACGCACCAAGAGCATCACAACCAATAAGGCAGACCGCGAATTTGCAAAAATCGAGTTTGAAAAACTGCAAAGCGAACTCGAGGGGAGCCGCTATGAGCAGACTTCACAGGATTCTCTAAAGCGGTTAAAAACAAACCCATTCTCTGGTGGCATTCTTGAGCGCATCGGCATTGGAAATGTAAATCTTGCGAACGGATTAAACAGGCTCAGCAATTTTAATTCCGGCGCTTTGGACTGGGGAGATACGGTTGCCAAGAAATCGGTCTATGTCCAGTCTATGGCAGAGTATATGAAAGCAAATGGATTGACCGCAAAAGATATGTATAATGATCTTGGCGGCGAGACAGACGCTTTGCTTTCTGCGCGCGAGTACGCCAAAAGCGAAGCGCTCAAGGCTACCTTCCAAGATGCAAATGCGCTGGCAGACCTGCTGACTGCGATGGAAAGAAAACTTGGAAAGCCCGGGCAGTTTATCGTCGGCGGTCTTGTCCCGTTTAAGCGAACACCGGCAAACATTATCAAGCGCGGCGTTGAATACAGTCCGTTAGGCGTTTTGAACGGCGCGCGCAAACTGTTCAGCAAAAGCTCCACTATCCCCGAGGCGCTGGATTCTATTGCGGCGGGTCTGACAGGAACAGGTGTTCTGGCACTTGGGTATGCTTTGGCGGAACGTGGATGGATTTCCGGCGGAGACGATGAGAACGACAAGAAGCAATATTTTGACGAGATGCAGGGGAAACAGTCCTATGCGATCAATTTCACATGGGGTGATAAGGAGTATTCATATACGATCGATTGGGCGGCTCCAATGGCATTGCCGCTGTTCGTCGGCGTGGAACTGAATAAGTTCCTGAAAGACGACCATCCAAGTATTGAGGATTTCACCTCTGCATTGTCACGCATTACCGAACCTGTGTTTGATCTCACAATGATGCAGGGTATCAACGATGCAATCTCGGCGGCTGGATATGGGAACGGAGCTGCGGCTACCGCTTTGGCGTTCAGCGCGCTGACCGATTATGTAACGCAGGGACTTGCCCCGACTGCGCTTGGGCAGGTGAACCGCACATTTTTTGATACAACACGCCGCCAGACTTATCCTGACCCTGAGAACAATATACCGGACAGCATTGAAAAAGTCATGCAGAGGACAATGCAGAAGATCCCTGGGCTTTCACAGAGACTTACCCCGTATCTGGATAATTTTGGACGCGAGCAGCAGAACGGAGGATTTTTCGAAAACTTCCTGTCTCCCGGCTACCTCGAGGAAATAACCTCAACAGATGCAGAAAAAGCGCTTGATGCACTTTATGAAGCAACCGGAGATGCGTCTGTGCTTCCGACTCGTCCGCAGAAAACCTACACGATTGACGGCGTAGAACATAATCTGACCGCCGATCAGTGGCTAAGACTAAGCAACGCCAAGGGACAGACCGCGCTGAACGCTATTACTGCATTGACGCAGTCCGGCGCATACCAGTCTATGAGCGATCAGGAAAAGGTAAACGCCGTGAAAGATGTATATGACTATGCCTCTGCTGTCTCAGCAAATCAGGTTTACGGTAAAGAGCTGGAAGGCACGATTAAGACGGTTCACGACAGTGGCATCGATCCCGGCCTATATTATGCCTACAAGGAAATGGAGGACACGCTTAATGAAAGCGTGGAAGGATACGAGGCGCGCGATCAGGTGTTCCAGACTATTCGCGATGACAATTCCCTGACGCAGGATCAGAAAAACCAGCTCTATAATACGCTTCTGATTCAGGGTACGAGTGACAGCCAGTGGGAGAAGTATCAGGAGATCAGCGACACAGTGACCGCGGAAGAATATGTTGATGCTATGATCCAGTCTCAGGCGATCAAGGCTTACGGCGATACGCTCGAAGAAGGACGAGCGACCGCAGAAGCTACCGAATTTTCGTACTATCTGGATGCAATGGGATACGACGACACCAAACGCTCGGCACTGGAAGATACATTCAAGTTCTATAATATGTTCCCGGCAGAACCGTCTAATTATACGTTTGACATGATGCGCGAGAACGGCAGCCAGAGAGAAAAGGACAATGTCGATGCGATCGAGGCATCCGGCCTGAGTGCTGCACAGTATATGCAGATCAAAACGCTCACCAGCGACGCAACATGGACGAAGGGCGAGACCGGTGCAAAGCTCAAAGCTTACGGCAAGATCGTTTCCGAGAACACCGAGAACTATGACCAGTATGCAGCAGTCATGCACGCGCTTGGATACAAAAATATCGACGGCGCTTATACTGGGTCTGGAACGCTTCCTGATGTGCCGGCTGGAACGTCTCAAGTGCAGAGGGGGGACACCGCGGAAGAAGTAGGTATTAACCCGGTTGCAGCAGGGCCCGGCGTAAGGCTGGGAAGTACCTACGGTTACCGAGAAGCGCCAACCGCTGGTGCAAGCACATTCCATGAGGGAAATGACATTCCGGCCCCGATGGGCACACCGGTAGTTGCCTATAAGAGCGGTACAGTAAGTTTTGTTGGAGATAGCGGAAGCGGTGGCAATATGGTACAGATCGACCATCCGGATGGGACTAAATCTGTTTATCTGCATTTGCAGGATGGCAGCTTTCAGGTAAGCCCCGGGCAGACGGTATCGCAAGGACAGCAGATCGCAAATGTCGGCAGCACCGGCATTTCGACAGGCCCGCATCTTGATTTTAGAATCATGGTGAACGGTAAATATGTTGATCCGAAGTCGTATTATCCGGGATATTAACACTAAGGGGAGGCGTATTGCCTCCCCTTTTTCGTGTTGCATTTCGTGTTGCATGCCCTGTAATTTTATTGTTATTTTTGGTATTAACTCGTTCATTTTTAACAATTAAAAATCAGCTCAAACCCGCACCATATCTAAGAAAAAGAGGAAACCCGCATAAACACTGGGTTTCCTCTTTGGTGCGGATGGGGGGACTTGAACCCGCTAAAACACAAGACGTGGTGCGCTGCGACTGGGCCTGCGTATTGAACAAGGGAAGAATTTGACGGGTCATTATAAGAATCCGATCTATTCGATGGGACATCATATCCCATTAACCACGCTTCATTTACATTCAATGCCTTCGCTATTAAGACCGTCCTGCTTTGCTTAGGTATAAAGTTTCCTTTACAATATTGACTCATTGCGCTTTTCGGTATTCCGGTCAACGCACACAAATCTGACTGCTTCATATTTCTCATGGACAAGCTTTCTAATATTCGGC
>ERZ1090862.97-NODE-97-length-35207-cov-5.651912_pt1 | contig 35207 bp, 38 predicted proteins | sample MGYA00478481_ERZ1090862 | MGnify/ENA primary metagenome ERZ1090862 (study PRJEB33644, sample SAMEA5815745) | chicken gut metagenome | biome: Chicken; feature: Gastrointestinal Tract; material: Caecum | place: Ireland | collected 2019-01-01 | study: A study of the... | reverse complement strand
CGAAGGTATAGAAGAGCTGATGCCATGGTCTGACATGATACAGCAGGGATGCCGGATCAAATCGAAACGGCCCGTAGGACATGACCGACCCCGTGGAGCCGCCCGTCCAGTAATACACCGAAATGCAGGCAGCTATTATTGACCACCGTACCGCTGTAATGGTGACGGCGCATGAAAGGGTTTGCCACCTTCCCCGGTATAACTTTCAGACTAATTTCCTTTGCTCTGCCCATTACCGCACCACCTCGTAAACTCCGTTTCCTTTATGGTTCTCATTTCCAAAGGTTTCCTTCACTTCCCCATGGGCATGGACGTAATCAATGCAGGATAAGATCCGTTCCGCCTGCTTATCATGAAGCGTCAGGCTGATCTGCTGATAGGGCTGCTTTTCCCCGGAGTCCAGGGTAAATTCCTCTCCAAAATCTGCGCTGGTATCAGATGGGCACATCCTCTTTCGTGGAGCCACTCCCAGATTCGCTCATAGACCTCCACCGCCAGCAATTCGCGACCATTTTTCTGCTGAGCCGCCAGATAATCCCTGGGCGGCGGCATCTGCTCGCCGCTTAAATCTGCGGTATCCGAAAACTCCATGACCGTCAGCTTCCGCTTGCCCGGATTGCCCTCTGTCAGCTTATCCACCAGGGCTTTTTTCTTCTGCCCGACACCGATCCGGGCTCCGCCATGGCCGTTTGCCATAGTGCCGCCACCTCCCTGCTTGAAATTCAGGGCTATATACCTCACTTGAAAGCGCGATTTTTCACGCGATACCCCGCGTCCGCTACCCACCGTTCGATTTGCAGAGATTTTAATATCCCCATCTTTATCGAATGTTTTATATCACACGATTAGATATTGATATTTTCGTCCGATTTATGTATAATAACAATATACAAAGTACACCCCGAACAAAGGAGGGATTCGTATGATTGTTACCGCAACGGAATTTAAAACCAATCTCGGAAAATATCTGGAAATGGCAACGTCCCAGGATATTTTCATTACCAAGAATGGGAAAAGCATTGCCCGTCTCACAAGCCCCGCTGTCGATAAGCTGGCGCTTCTGGACGACCTCGTAGGGATTGTTCCGGAAGATCAGGTAATGGATGAAAATATCATACGAGAGGAGCGGTTGTCCAGACAATGAGAATACTGATTGATATCAATGGCATTCTGGATATTGTTCAGAAACGGGAACCATTTCAGAAAAAATGTCAGATTGCAGCTATTCCATCCGGCCTGCATATGGTATGATGAAGCTATCACCAAGAAGAGCAGGAGATTATGCGGGAGCAGGGATGTACACTGGATTTGGTAAAACGATGGAAGTTACGGAGGTACATAACCATGAATAAAATGATTGCATATTGTGGGTTGGATTGTGAAAAATGCGATGCATATCTTGCAACAATCAATGATGACCAAGCCTTGCGCCAAAAAACTGCGAAGCTGTGGGCAGAATTAAATAATGCGCCTATTCTTCCTGAATATATTAACTGTGAAGGCTGTCGCGTTGAAGGAATCAAAACCGTATTTTGCGATAGTATGTGCGGCATTCGGCAATGTGCATTGAAAAAGGGTGTTGCTACTTGCGGGGACTGTTCAGATTTAGAAAGATGTTCCACTGTTGGGGCAGTCCTGGAGAATAATCCGTCTGCTTTAAAGAACTTGAAGGACAATTCCAATTAGATTGTCTGGTATGGTATAAACCGTTGTTTGAATTAGCTGTCCGATTATATGGCACAGAAGTATACGCCTACTATTTTGATCTGACTTTTGAGGAAACTTTGCGAAGGCATAGAACACGGACTAAGTGCAATGAATTCGGCGAGGAAGCAATGCGCAGATGGTGGAGAGAAAAAGATTTTTCAGACATTTTAAATGAACTGCCTATTACCGCAGAGAAAGATATAGAAAGTATTGTAAGGGATATTTGCAATGCTGTAACATCCGATTTATAGAAATGTCTTAAACAGTATCCTGGGTTGAGAACGCTGTTTTTATCTTAATCGAATAATAAAATCGTCAAAAACATTAATAAAAACGGAATAAGGGCGGACGGGCTGTCAACGGCGGCGCGATGCGTCGTTCATCTTGACCGTTGACTGGCTCGGTTGACTTTGCTGTTACCAGAGGCCGTATTTATCTTGTGACACGATGTTTGCACATCCCAGTTTTTCCACACTTGGGGCAGGTTAATCTGCGTTTGGTAAAAGTGTGATAGCCTTTTACATATTCGTCCATGCTTGGGACAAAGAGTTCCTTACAATATGGACATTCAAAATAACCGGCTTTCATATCAAGCATTGCGGCCGCCGCTATACCCGCTACTCCCACCGCAATAGAAAACACAATCAATATAATCCGTACAATCGTAGGCAAGTCAATAAAGGACGCTATTATGATTAGGGCGCATACAGCAATGATAGTGATTACGCCGTTAATAATGGACAACGCCATTCTTTTCCTGTTTTCTTCATTTTCTTTCATCAGGTTCATCATGTTTCCCTCCGCTTTCTTTTGATAATCAGTTGAGGAAACCTTTTCACCCGAAAGCAAATCGTTGACAGTAATATCTAATGCCGCGCACAATGGTAGCATGAGAGAAACTTCGGGAAGTCCTTTTCCACACTCCCATTTGGAAACTGTTTTGTCGCTAATGGAAAGTGTGTCGGCAAGCTGCCTTTGGGTAAGGTTCATTGATTTTCTTGATTCGGCTATAAATTTGCCGATTCGGATTTGGTCCATTAGTTTCTGCCCTCCTTCCTGCCTTTATTGTAGGTAATGGGTAACTTAATAAACACACACGGAGCGTAGAGTTTCTTATATCTGCGGAATATCTACGGAGCGTAGACCTTAATTTTCCCCTTGCTCTGCCCTAAAAGTAGTATATCATTCAGATGCAAATTGTACATTGCTTTCTCTTTGCTACACGGAAATAATGGGCTGCTGTCTATCAAATTCTTGTGTGTTATTTTACCCCACCTGAGCATTATTAGCTGGATTCTCATTGCAGGAAAGAACAGGACTGACCGGTCAGATCTGTTATGTTTCCCTTAAGAAAAGAATACAGCTTCTGGCTCTATGATTAAGGCAATTTGAGTTTACAGCGTTCTTGGAGGGGTGTATAATTTGGAGTAAAAGAATAGGAGTTTCCGGAGGTAATCAATGATAAAACGAATGAATTACTCGGTGCAGTTCTAAAAACTGGCAGCAGGCTGTATCGAGGTTCCGATTTGCTTATGTTGTCAGGAACTGCGCTATCAGGAATTTTAATCATTCGGATGAAAGGAAAGCAGTTTTATGAAGGAAGCATATTTGAGAAACATTTGGAAACAGGAGGAAGAAGCCGCACACATTCACGGCTGGGACTTTTCGCATATTCATGGCAGATATGAAGAGGAAAATGATCTGCCATGGGCTTATGAGGAGATTGTAAGGCAGTATCTGCATAGAGACATGGATCTTTTGGATTATGATACTGGCGGCGGCGAATTTTTGCTATCTTTGCATCATCCATATAGCAAAACCGCTGCGACAGAAGGTTATCCGCCGAATGTTGAACTGTGCAGCGAAAAATTATTGCCATTGGGAATCGATTTCAGGGAATGTCATGATCCGTCCAACGTTCCGTTTGGGGATAAATCCTTCGATTTAGTGATCAATAGGCATGGCGATTTTGATGCGAGTGAGGCGTTCCGGCTACTGCGTCAAAATGGGCTATTCATCACAGAACAGGTAGGCGAAGATAATGATAGGGACTTGGTTGAACTGGTATTACCTGGAACGGATAAGGCATTTCCGCATTTGAATTTAACAGACCAGCGCAAACATTTTGAAAATGCCGGATTTGAAATTGTTCGGGCAGAAGAAGCATATCGCCCGATAAGATTTTATGATGTAGGAGCGTTTGTCTGGTTTGCTCATATCATAGAATGGGAGTTTCCCGATTTTTCTGTGGATCGGTGTTTTGAGCAACTCTTAAAAATGCAGAAGATGATTGATAAAGATGGCAGGATCGAGGGAACGATCCATCGTTATCTGATCGTTGCAAAAAAGTGAATTTAAAGGGTATGGCAGAGCAGATGTTCTGCCGCATATATTTTTATTCCTGCGAGCAACGAGCCAAGCGGACATACTTGTATGTCTATTTGGCGACTGCCGCGAGGGTCAAATACCCTGTAGCTTGCTGCGGGTTTTTTGACTTGTTCAATCAGAGAGGACAAATCTATGAAGCTATTATTTAAACAGAGATTTTTTTCATGGCTGGACAGTTATGATATTTATGATGAGTATGAAAATACAGTTTATGTGGTAAAGGGACAGTTGTCATGGGGACATTGTCTCAAGATTTTTGACCCAAACGGACGGGAACTGGGAATGGTGAAGGAGCGTGTACTTACGTTTCTTCCGAAGTTTGAGGTGTATGAAAGAGACCGGATGATTGGATCTATTTCTAAGGAACTGACCTTTCTGAAGCCGCGTTATAATATTGATTTTAATGGGTGGCATATGGAAGGGGACTGGACAGAATGGAATTATTCCATTACGGATCGAGCGGGAAGAACGGTGGCGGTCATATCCAAGGAGCTTTTTCATATGACAGACACTTATGTCCTGGATATCGTCAATCCGAAAGATGCACTGCATGTACTGATGTTTACATTGGCCATCGATGCGGAAAAATGCTCGAGACAATAAGGAAAAACGGAAACCGGCCGCTGTATTTGTGGGAAAGGGAAGCAAAATGATCGAAGTGGAGGTAAAGCTGCCGGTCGCAGATCTTGCCGGGATCAAGACGGAGCTTTTAGAGAAGGGATTTAGAGAGACCGCGTCTATTCAAGAGCGTGATACATATTTTGATAATTGGAAGGGAGAGATCAGAGCGAATGACAAGGCGCTGCGAGTGCGTGAGACAAAAGACCGGATGACAGGAAAGAGTCGGGCACAGATCAACTTTAAGGGAAAGAAGCTGGATACCTGTACGATGACCCGGGAAGAACTGGAAACCGGTGTGGAGGATGGTGAAGTCTGCAGAAATATTCTGCAGGCGATCGGGTATCTTCCCGCAGATCCCGAAGTGATCAAGGACAGGACTGTGCTGCGGAAAGAGCCGGTAACCGCCTGCCTGGACCGTGTACATGGGCTTGGAGAATTTCTGGAGCTGGAGATCCTGGCTGACAGCGAAGAAAAGAAAGATGCTGCGCTCGGACAAATCGAAAAGATTCTGGATAGCCTCGGATATCAGATTTCGGATACCGTACAGATGTCCTATCTGTCCATGCTTCAAAATAGTCGCAGGCCATGACCGTGGAGCCGTAAAATACAGTATAAAGTTTAGTTATATTTTAACATCATTAGGATATTTTATGGTGATATTGGATTACAAAGCGTTTTGGTATGTATATGCTGTAATGATCGCAGTATTTTCTATCGCGCTCTATTTTGATCTGATGAAGCCGCTGGCAATATCGTTGCGCGGTATCATTTTCCGCTGACCTATAGCCATCCAAGAAAATATCGCATCAAATCCAGCGCATCAGAATTCGAAACCCAGCGTCAGCCAGCCTCGATGCGCCCGGCACGCCTTCCGCTGTCTTCCTTGCTTTTCGAACCCTGCTGCGCTGTCTTTGCTGCGATATTTTCTTGGAATGCTATAGGAAGGATACTGTGCAGATACGCATCTGATAAAATGTGAAGGCTGGTTAATTTTTTTGAAGATTATTTAACATCTATTCAGTTGTGGATACCACACATGTCTGCTATGATGGAATTAGCAAAGGCCGATGCAGATCAAAGCAAAGGAGATGTTCCTATGTCATTAGGAAAAGTGATCAGAAAGTACAGAAAGATCAGAAACCTGACGCAGGAAGAAATGGCACAGAGACTGGGCGTGACGGCTCCGGCAGTGAATAAGTGGGAAAACGAAAATTCTTATCCGGATATTCTGCTCTTAGCGCCGATCGCCAGACTGCTGGGAATTTCGTTGGACACGCTGCTGTCATTCCGGGAAGAACTGACAACGGAAGAGATCAACGGGATTATTCGCGAAGCAGATCAGAAATTAAAAGAAGAATCCTATGAGGATGCGTTTCAATGGGCAAAGAAAAAACTGGAAGAATATCCGAACTGTGAGCAGTTAATTTTGAACTTTGCGGTTCTTTTTGAAGCACAGCGTATTGTACAGGAGATTCCGGAAGAAACAGGATATGAGGATTATTTTTGTCCCTTATATATTCGTATGCTGAACAGTTTCGAAGAGACAATCCGGATCGGGGCCGCTGATGCGTTGGTGAGACTTTACATGCGGAAAAAGCAGTATGATAAGGCAGAAAAGTATCTGGAGTATTTTTCTATCCAAAATCCGCAGAGAAAGCAGAAGCAGGCGCAGATTTATGCGGAAACCGGACGGATAACGGAAGCATATAAAGCGTATGAAGAACTTTTATTTTCGGATTATCAGCGGAGCAGTATGGAACTGCAGGGTCTGTATATGCTTGCGGTCCGGGAGGAAAACAAAGAAAGAGCGCATATGCTTGTAAATAAGCAGAAAGAGCTTGCGAAATGTTTTGAGATGGGAAAATATTATGAGATTTCCAGTGAACTTGATCTTGCAGCCATGGAGAAAGATGCGGATAAAGTGATATCCGTAGTGGAAGAAGTGCTTTCCTGCGTGGGTCAGGTTGGAAGTTTCAGATCTTCGTCTCTTTATGAACATATGAAATTCAAGGAAGTCGGAGAGGAACTGATCACAGAGATGAAAGAAAATCTGTTGAGGTGTTTCCGGGAGGAAGAGGGGTATGAATTTTTAAAAGATGATGAGAGATGGAAGCGACTGTTAAATCCGTAATGGTATTTGATAAAATGACGGTAGGACAAGATGAAAGTGAATCAGGAGATGGTGATATGAAAAGAGAGTTGGGAATTGCCAGATGCGGACTTGCGTGCTGTCTGTGCTCTGAAAATGTAAATTGTGACGGATGTAATTCCGGCCAATGCCCCGACAAAGAATGGTGTGAAAACAGAAAATGTACAATGTCTAAGAGTATTGGGCATTGTTATGAATGCAACGAGGAATGCAGAAAAGGTTTGTTGGCGAAAATCAAGCCGTTTGCATTTACTGAATTTGCCAGAAGATACGGGGAAGATGCTCTTTTGGATTGTCTCGAGAGAAACGAGAAAAAAGGAATCATTTATCATCGTGAAGGTATCCATGGAGATTATGATGATTTCGATCATGCAGAAGAACTCATGGCATATATAAAGACAGGACAGAGATAGATGTTTGCGCCAGAGGTGAAAGGGAACGGGGCGGAGGGGGAAAATTTCTTAAAAAGAACGGAGATACATAATATGCCAGATCAGAATTTAGTAAAGCAGGTTCAGCGTAGTTATGAACGGATGAAACATGGAAAAATCAAGGGATTTCTGCAGTCTATGGTTGTCTATGCGGTCATGGTTGGTGTGATCAGTCTTTTTCTCGGAAACCCGCTCCCGCATAGGGAAACCATCTTATTTTTTTCTGTATGGGACTCCGGATGGATTTATACATGTATGACTACCTGTCCTTATATGCTGGTGCCTTTCTGTGCAGCAGGTCTGGCTTTGTCGCTTTTATGGTTATGCATTCCGCTTATAAGAGATATGATAAAATTTCATGGGGTTCTGCTGAAGCGATGTGACGCTCAAGGTTTTCTGGAACTGATGGAGTATGGGGTATCTTATGGAAGAGACCTCAAGTTTAAGGGGTATCAGAGTTCAGTCTTTTTGCTGTTGCAGCAGAGACTGGCACTTGCGATGATCGCAAGTGGAAAACTGGAGGAATGCCGCCGGTTTTTATCCGAAGAATGGATCGGGAAAAAGAAGGGCAGTATATATAAATATGCAGTGATGAATCTGGAACTGGTCGAGGCGTACTGCCGTTCGGATATTGACGGCTTTAATGAGTTGCTTCAAAAAGCTGACGCAGGATTAAAAAAGCAGAAATTGTTTTTTGCAGAGCAAATGTTTTTGGAACAGAAATATGAGCAGGCGTTAGTGTTTTTAAAAACATATAAAACCAGGTATGCTTATTATGAAGTCATGCGTCAGTATCTGATGGGTAAGTGTTACGATAAAGCGGGAAATCGGAACATGGCGGAAGCGTGTATGCGGTATGTAGCTGCATACGGGAATACACTGCCATGTCGGGAGGGAGCGCAGGAATGGCTCTCATGTAAGGTGTCTTAAAATCAGGAGGTTATGCAGCTGAGTATGCTTTTTGATTTTTTATGAATTCAAAAGCATACTCGGCTGTTTTCCTTGAAAGAATTGTTGGAAGCAGTTTCTATGAACAATTTTTATCTTGATGGCTCCTTTCCGTATTATCAGAGCGGCTGCACGATCGGGATGCAGGAAAAGCTTTTTTCAATCATGTCAGATATTGATCTCATTTGCATCCGAGAGAAACGTCTGTGTATAAATAATGACCATGTCCCCTTCCTGCAGGATCATATTCCCGTTAGGGATCAGAAGTTTTTTCCGGCGCCGTACAAGGACAATAATAGACTGCCGGGAGATATCCAGATCGCGGATACGGTGCCCGACCCAGGGATTGTTCTTCTGAAGAACGATCTCTTTCAATTTAATGTGTTCATTTGCATCGAAGGATTCGGCGCCGAGCACCATGGTGTCGTCCGCGCGCAGGATCGTATTCCCGCGGGGAACTAGAATGCGGTTGCTTCTCTTTAGCACGGCAACGATGACGCGCTCCGGCAGATGCAGCTGTGAAATGCTCTTTCCGACCCAGGCATCCTGTTCTGTCAGATGAATTTTTATGAAATGGATGTCGGATTCCTGCCCGTATTCGCTCATTCGTTTGATGTGAGAGTACTGATCCACCAAGCCGGCGGAAATGATACCTGTGGGGATGGCGACCATTCCGACGCCAAGAAATGTAATGAAGATGCCGAAGATCTTTCCCATAGTCGTGATGGGATAGATATCTCCGTATCCGACAGTGAGCAATGTGGACGCCGCCCACCAGATCCCGGAAAATGCGTTGGTAAACACTTCCGGCTGTGCTTCATGTTCGAGACTGTACATACACAGGCTGGACGCCATCATCAGGATCAGTATGGTAAACACGGAGGAAAAAAGCTGCTGCTTTTTGCTCGACAAAACGTCTGTGATCAGCTTAAAGGAATCATAATATGCATTGATCCGGAACAGACGGAAAACTCTCATGACTCTCAGCATACGGAACGCCACGGCTCCCGCCGGAAAAAATACCGGGAGAAAATACGGGAAAAATGACAGCAGGTCCACGATTCCGGTAAAAGAGAGCAGATATTTTCTGACCGCACGTACCCCGGTGGTTTCCGGATACTGATACTTTGCCGTCCAGATTCGAAGAATGTAATCTATACAGAAAATGATGACAGTGACCCGTTCAGTTACCAGGAGCAGATCGCCGTATTTTGTTTTTAAGTTCTCATAGGTAAGCATGATGCTGGCGGCAAGGTTGAGAAGAATGACAAACAGATAAAAAAAGTCAAAAAGACGGCCGGCCATGTCATTGCCGGTTCTGACGTCGATGATATCTGCGAGTCGCTTGCTGTACGGTTCTAATGTGTTTTTCATGGATATTCCCCCTCCACAGAAAATTATATGAGACAAGCGACAAAAGGTCATAACTTTGTGGAGCAATCCGTGTCTCATGCCCGTTTGTCGGGCAACTCATAGTCATTATAAGGCCATTATGTTATCGCTGAATGGAGATGTCAAGATTCAATTCAACTGGCGGGCTTATTACCTGTCGCATGTCTTACTGTAACGTCTTATAGTAACAGTTCAGCCAGCTGAACTGTTACCGCGTCCGGCCATTGAAAATCGCTTCGCGATGGGCCGGATGCCCACAGGCATTATGCTTTCATACGGTCTGTGCAGTGAATGCACAGACCTGGCTGAACGGTAACGTCTTCCATTATTTTTCTCGTTCTATACATTGACATCCCGGCGGTCCTGTGACAATATGAAGTTGACTTCATGAGAAGCAAACTTCACATTGAATAGGAGGAGAACATGAAAACGAGAGTGAAGGAATTGCGGACGGCTGCAAAGATGACGCAGCAGCAGTTGGCCGATATGGTTCATGTTTCTTCGAGAACAATTATTTCGATCGAAAAAGAACAGTGCAGTCCGTCTTTGATGCTTGCATACCGGATGGCGGAAGTGTTTGATGTGACGGTGGAAGATTTATGCTGTTTAAAAGAGAATAAGGAATTGGAGGATAAGCAGTATGAAAATCTATAACAAGAAGGGATTTGTTTTTGAAACATCATGAAAGGACAATGTAGAAAATCCCCGCAGGTATGCCAGTGACAGGCAGAACTGCGGGGATTTTCTATCCGGCGACGGAACGGAGCAGAAAGGCTGCGGCGGTCAGCACGATCAGAAACGCCAGATTCCATATGGTAAATTCTTTCAGAAATGCCCCCTTCCTGTCCGGATACTCCCGTGAAAAAAATTTGAAGGAGATCAGGCTCGCAAGGGAAGCGATCAGGGTCCCCAGGCCGCCCAGGTTTACGCCGGTCAGCAGGGCGGAAAAATCGCTGCTGAATCCGGACAGCAGGATCGCGGCGGGTACGTTGCTGATGATCTGGCTGGTGAGAATTCCGGTCAGAAGTTCCCGCCCCTGTACCACAGAGACGAGCAGCGTGTTGATCTCCGGGATTCTCTTCATGTTTCCGATAAAGACAAAGAAACATAAAAAAGTCAGCAGCAGAAAATAGTCTACCGACAGATAGAGATTCCGCTTCAGCAGCAGGATCACCGCCATGACGCAGATCAGTACCGGCTGGTAGGGGAGAACGCGGAAGACGACCAGCAGACACAGCGCCAGCAGGCCGAGAAACGGAAGAGTCGACCGCAAGAGTTCCGACGTGGAACCTTCGATCCGTTCTTTCATGACGACTTCCAGAAGCGGTTCGTCCCGCTCAGTGAAAATGACTGCCGCCAGCAGCAGAAGAGAGAAGCCGGCGTAGGGAAGCGTCGCCCACGCAAATTCCGCGGTCGTGAGATCTGATGCGGAATACAGGTATAGATTCTGCGGGTTTCCGATGGGCGTGGCCATGCTGCCCAGGTTTGCAGCGATTGTCTCCAGAACAATCAGCTTCAGCACTCGCCGTACCTGACCGCCCATGCGGAAGATCAGAATGGTAAACGGCACAAAGGTGATCAGTGTCACGTCATTGGTGATCACCATACTGCTGAAAAAACAGAGCAGGACCATGACCATCGACAGGCCGCGGATGCTGTGAACTTTTTTCAGAAGAAAGTGGCCAAGCATCGCAAAGATCCCGAGGGACTGCAGCCCTGCCACGATGATCATCAGGCAGAACAGCAGAGCGATCGTCCGGTAATCCGGATATGTCAGATATGCCGCGTCGGGGTGCACAAGAAAGGATGACAGGACAGCCAGCAGGAAGGAAACACAGAAAACAGTCTCATTTTTTGCAATGTTCTTTAAAATCTTCATAAGAAATTCTGATCCGGAAAACAGCGGGCGGAGTGCCGGCTGTATCTTTACAGGATCTCGTATTCTCCTTCCCCGGTTTTGTGGAACAGAGGCAGCTTTTGCAGAAAGATGATATCATCTCTCGACGCAGCGTCTCCCTCTGCGAGGATCGCAGCTTTTCTCACAACGGATGCGCCGGCATTCTTCATCAGAACCTCCAGCGCGTGGAGAGATTCGCCGGTGGAGATCACATCGTCCAGCAGACAGACGTGTTTTCCGCGGATCTTGTCGGCGTCCACACCGTCCAGATACAGATGCTGCTCTCCGGCTGTGGTGATGGAGTGGACGGAAGCAGAGATCACGTTCTGCATATAGCTTTTCGTACTCTTTCTGGCAACGATGAATTCTTTCAGGCCGAGAAGACGGCTGATCTCGTAGGCCAGAGCGATCCCCTTTGCCTCCGCAGTGACCACAGCGTCTACAGGACCGATCTTTTTTGCCAGTTCAGGGGCACAGGCGCTTACCAGTTCGGTGTCGCCAAGAACGACAAAGCTGGCAAAGGCAGTGGTGTCATTGATAGGAATGAATGGAAGTGTTCTTTTTACTCCGCACAGTTCGATTGTATATTCTTTCATATTCTGAGTTCTCCTTTTTGATTTTCTCAGTCTTTACAGTCCGAGAAGCTTTGCGGCAACCCCGGCAAGCATGCCTAGAAACGGATTGGTGACGGCTGTCACGACCATCGCTGTACCGCCTGCAGCGGCGTCGGAAGCGAAGGCGAGCGGCGCGTCTGCGATCACTGTCTTAAAAATTCCAAGGACAAACAGGAATCCTGCGATGGAAGAGGACGGAACGTATCTTCCGATCTTGGGAAGCAGTTTGAAGATCAGGATCAGTCCGATCACCGCCATCATAATGACGCCTGCCCATACGGGATGGGGCGCGCTGGCTGTTGCCGAGATGATGGACTCTACAGGCGCTCCTCCAAAGAAGGAAGAACACATATCGGCCACGGAAGAGATCACGGTGAGGTGATCTACATTGTAATTGCCGCTGGTCGCCATTCCGGCTGTGATTCCGCCGAACGAAATGTTGGAGCCGATGTTCAGACATACCATGCCGAGGGCTCCAAAGATCACGCTGGAATTGATGGTGAATTTCTGCCGGATAAATTTGTCGTCCTCCACAACGATATTGGTCTGGTTTTTCTTAAAGACGGCACTTGCGATGCAGGAAGCCACCACGGAGATGACGATGGTGTAGACCAATGTGTTGGAACTGTCCTTGGTAAAAAAGTAAGTGATCAGGGCAGCCACCAGGGATACGCCGCCTGCGATCCCGTCGTTTCTTATCATATCAATCTCCCCTTTGGTTAGAATAATGCCGACGCCGGCCATCATGCCGTATGCGACATCTTCCCCCACGAAATCTACGATCTTTGTAAGCAGACCGAACAGACCGATCACGGTCATGATCACACCGCCGATAAAAATCATCGTACAACGCTCGGAACGGTTTTTGCCTGCCGTTCCGGCATAAGTGATGGTCTCCGCCTGGAATGAGATCGGTGCGACGCTCTGGGTCGCCAGGTTGCCGACGACGCCGACCAGGAAGGCCAGCGCTGTCGGAACAGAGGCAAATCCGTAGGCGAGAGCCAGAAGCCCCTGGGGCAGTCCGTTGAGCACAACACCGATGATTGCAAGCAGGTCTGTTAAAATGTCATTCATAACTTCTCCTCCTTTTGTTTAAAAATTCCTGCTCCATTATACTACAAAATCAGATTTTTGGAGAATTTTGGAGAAAAATTATTTGTGTTTTCGATTGATATCAGCAATGTAAAAAAGTCAGAGTATTACAGTTAAAGATCAGTGACGGAACTGACGCGGTGGAATGCCGTAACGCTGTTTGAAACATTTGGCAAAGTAACTTGTATTTTCAAATCCGCAGGCTTCTGAGACGGCAGAAAGCGGTTTGTCTGTGTGGGTAAGCAGGTAAGCTGCCATGGAAAGGCGATACTGTGTCAGATATTCGTTAGGGGTCTGGTTGATGACGTCCCGGAAACAGCGGAAACATGCCCGTCGGCTGACTCCGCCTGCCTGCGCGATCTGTTCTACGGTCAGTGGTTCCCGGTAATGCTGATGGATATATTCGAGCATAACGCGTACCCGGCTGGCATAGACGGGATTGGTCCCGGCACAGAGAGGAAGATTTTTCGGGATCTCAAACTTCTGGGAAAGAATTTGCCAAAGCTGGCAGATCAGTTCCACGGAGCGCAGTTCGTAGTTCGTGTCGTCGTGGAACAGATTGTGCAATATTGTAAGACGTTTCAGAATGGCATCATCTTCTTCGTGGCCGGCGAAAAGGAAAAGTCCGTATTTTCCGGAACGCAGAATCGGGAGAATTACTTTCTGATATAGGTTTCCGAACACCGGAGAAGCAAAATAACTGGGGGTTAATCCAAAGGTAAAAAGAACAGAGCCGGGGACGGTCTGCCTGCATCCGTGAAGAACTCTGGAATTGATGAAAATTCCGTCGCCCGGTTTTAAAATCCGGTGTGTATTGGAAACCGGGTTTTCGAAAATCGAATAGTCCAGTTCACCGTTCAGCAGGAGTCCGAACAAAAATTCGGCATGCCAGTGGCGGTTGATTTCTCCGTTCTTAAATTCATCCAGATGCTGTTCCAGGCGCAGGACAGGAAGCTCTTTCTCCGGATAGTGCAGCGTTTCCATCATGTTTTCGTTCGTTTCGATTGTTTTGAGACACATAAGATCATCTCCTTGCGATGCGGCATAAAAGTTACTGCGTGGCACAAAAGTGTTAAAAAATGGCACTATCATTTCTTCCCATTTTTCGATTTTAATTTTATTATTATAGGGCGGGATATCAAATAAGTCAATGCAGAAGCAGCAGGGAACGTCTAACCCGCGGACCGTTCAGAAATTTCATGATCACTCAGCCGGATCAACGACGGCGGATGAGATCAAAGCAGGGAGGCATCAGACTGCTTCTGCATCCGACGGAAACGGCAGATCTGTGCAGGCGCAGTGACAGTTCAGCTGGCTGAACTGTTTCCAAGCACAGCATAACTGCAATTCAGGAATAGGAGGCGGAAAAAATGACTGAAAATAATGACAGCGAAATGAAAAAAAGCCATCCCATGTCCCTGAAGAAAAAATGGGGCATGCTGGTGGTCATGGCTCTGGTATTCGGCGTGATCGCAGGGGGAACCATGTATGGTGTAAATATGCTCGCCAACAGGGTTCACAGTGAAAACAATATTTCTACGACTGATACGACGGGCACGGACGATTCTGATGACGGAGGAGCCACTGCCGATGCTTCCGGCAGCGACACAGATGATGCAGACAGCACGGGCAATACGGGGAACAGCAGTGTGATAGAGGTTACGAAAAATGCGATGCCTTCCGTTGTTACGATCTCTACAATGTCTGTGGAAGAAATGAGAAACTTTTTCGGCGGCACACAGCAGTATGAGGTACAGGGAGCAGGAACCGGCGTGATCGTAGGCAAGAATGATACAGAATTGCTGATCGCCACCAATAACCATGTGGTGGAAGGCGCCAGCGAACTGTCTGTCGGGTTTATTGACGAGAATACTGTTTCCGCAGTGGTGAAGGGAACTGATGTCAATAATGACCTGGCGGTGGTTTCGGTGAAACTGTCAGATATCTCCACTGATACAATGAATCAGATTAAGATTGCCACTGTAGGAGATTCCGATGAACTGGAGCTGGGCGAGCAGGTCGTCGCTATCGGAAATGCTCTGGGATACGGAGAATCTGTGACGTCAGGATATGTCAGCGCGCTGAACAGAAGCCTGAGCCTCACAGATGAAAGCGGAAATACGATTCAGTCCACCGGCCTGATCCAGACCGATGCGGCGATCAATCCGGGCAACAGCGGAGGCGCACTGTTGAATATGAAAGGGGAACTGATCGGGATCAATGAGGCTAAGACTCAGTCCACGCCGGACGGCGGATCGGTAGACAATATAGGATTTGCTATTCCGATTGATAAGGCGGAATCCAGTCTGAAAGAGCTGATGAATCTTCCTACACGGGAGAAAGTGGATTCCAGCGAGGCGTCTTATCTTGGAATCAGCGGAGAAACCGTGACGTCAGATGTGACGGAAGTTTATGGAATTCCGGGCGGCGTGATCGTTACCGCTGTGGAAGATCAGGGACCGGCAGATCAGGCCGGAATAAAGAAAGGCGATATCATCACAGAACTGGACGGGCGTTCGGTTGCAAATATGGAGCAGCTCCAGGATACGTTACAGTATTATGCGGCAGGGGAGAAAATAGATATCATCGTACAGCGTGCGGACAGTGGTAAATATGAACAGCAGACGTTGAGTGTCACCCTGGGTGCAGCAAAGGATGCAGGAAATTGAAAAAATGATCGCAAGGCAGCGGAGATTTCGGAACAGAAAGATCTGCTGCCGTTTTTATTTCTTCAGGAACTGGGTCGTGGAGTGCTATTGATGAATTGTTTTTTATGGGATATAATGCATTTGTACCAGAAGAAAAGGCCGGAGGCGGAGAGGGAAAGAATCCGCCAGGAAGCGTGTTTGAGATCTTCAGAAAGTATTTTCAAACATATCCCAAGGCAGAAAGACAGGCAATCCATATGAGATTGCAGAAAGGATGAAGTTATGAAAGTTTACGGAGCGCAGATCTGCGCAGACTGCAGAAATTATAAGGCAATTCAGAAAAGCCGCGGTTTTGAGGCGGAATATGTGGATATCACGGAGGATACAGGAAAACTGAAAGAGTTTCTTCAAATCAGAGATCACGATCCTGTGCTTGCGCCGGTGAGGGAACGCGGCGGGATCGGAATCCCGTTGTTTGTCAATGAGGATGGAAAAAAGACGTTGGACATCGATGAAGCGTTTTCATGGATCGGACAGCCGCCGGTGAGACCGGAAGAGATCGTAGAGAAGCATTCTTCCTGCGGAGTTAACGGATGCAATTAAAAGAAAAATGGAACGACTGCTGGGCGGAATGGTGAGCAACAGGCAGGTAAAGATCAGACTGTAAAAGAAAAATTCAGCACAAAGCGTTGAAAATACTGCGAGACAGTATTGGGAAAGCTTTGTGCTGCTTTTTTTCATAACATGACTGCAGGAATATGTGCTGCAGGCAATGAAGTATGAAGAAAAAAGCGGCGCAATTCTTGGTTCAGTTCAGCCAGTTGAACTGAAACCAATTCTTCTGTAAAATTTCAGAAAACAGATGGTGATTCAAAGAAGAACGTGATAGAATAAAGAAACAATAGGCGGAAGGATTTGCCGGACAAAGCGGAAATAACAGTGGAGTTTACAGAGAAAGAGGACATTAAACTGGCGGTACAGATTTCCGGCTTTCTTCATTACTCATTATTTGGAAACGTGGACCCGGAAAACAGGCACTGCTCACAGTGACTTTTGATGCCCGGCAGCTTGCTGGTGCTGACAGAACAGGAGAAGGAAAATAGTGCAGAAAAAGATAGTACAGAAAAAAATGTTTATGGATGGGTTTTATATTTTGGATGACGAACGGGTCAGACAGTTTCTGATTGTGGGAGAGGAGGAAGCGCTCCTGATCGACACGGGATTTGAGGACAGCCATGTGTATCAGGTAGTTAGAAGTATCACGGACCTGCCGGTTCAGGTTCTTATGACCCACGGAGACAGAGACCACGCAGGCGGTCTGAAAGAGTTCGGCGCCTGCCGGATCCACAGAGGAGACTGGGAGCTGATCCCGGAAGGGATTCAGCTGGAGCCTCTGAAGGAAGGTGATACGTTCCGGTGCGGAGATTATACGCTGGAAGTGATCGAGATTCCCGGTCATACTTACGGCAGTGTTGCGTTTGTGGACTGGGAGAAAAAGCTGCTGCTGCCGGGGGATTCCGTTCAGAAGGACGGACCGATCTATATGTTCGGAGCGCACAGAAATCTGGACTTGTATCTGGAAAGCCAGAGAAAGCTTCTTGGGATCATGGACAGGATCGAGACGGTTCTGCCCTGCCACCACGACTGTCCGATCACGCCGGACTATATTGAGAAAAATCTTCAGGATGCGGAGGCGCTGAAGAAAGGGCTGCTGACCGGAGAAAAACATCCGTTTATGCCGTGCCGTACCTACCACGGGAAATGGACAGACTTTTATTATAGGGAGGAAACGTAACAGATTCAGATATCTGAATCTGTCGCGAGGCATGAAATTTAAAAGGAGACGAACATGAACGCTGAGGTTGATATTTCACAGGTGATCTTAAAGACAGACCGGCTGACCCTGAGGCCGTGGACGGAATTGAATCTGGAAGACTTCTATGAATATGCAAAAGTGGACGGCGTCGGGCAGATGGCCGGGTGGCTGCCTCATAAGGACAGGGAGGAATCCATGGAGATTCTCCACAGGTTTATTGATGGGAAGAAGACTTTTGCGATAGAATATGGTGGAAAGGCCGTCGGTTCCGTAGGGATCGAGCGGTATGACGAAGAGAGATTTCCGGAATTCCGGGATCTGTCAGGACGGGAACTGGGCTTTGTATTGTCCCGGGCCTGTTGGGGCAGAGGGCTTATGCCAGAGGCGGTTCAGAGAGTGATCCGGTATCTGTTCGAGGAGGCAGGACTGGACTTTCTGATGTGCGCCCATTATATAGAAAATATACGGTCGAAAAGAGTGCAGGAAAAGTGTGGGTTCCACCATTACCGGCTGATAAAAACAGAGACCAGTTATGGGGAGGAGAAGGACAGCTGGGTGTCCATATTGTACCGCGCTCCTGGAAAATCCGGGAGCGGGGGAAAGGATGAGGAACAACTGTGAAAAAAGTGATTGTGATCGGAAGCCCCGGCGCGGGAAAGAGTACGTTTGCAAGAAAACTGAGAGACTGTACGGGACTTCCGCTGTATTATCTGGACATGATCTGGCACAGGCCGGACCGGACAAACATATCCCGGGAGGAATTCGAACAGAGGATCCGTGAGAGAATCGCCGGGGACAGATGGATCCTGGACGGAAATTATCTTCGCACGATGGAGATGCGGTTGGCGGCGTGTGATACGGTGTTTTTTCTCGATTACTCCCTGGAAGTCTGCCTGAGAGGAGCGGAGACGAGGATCGGAAAGCCGAGGGAGGATCTGCCATGGGCGGAGACGGAGTTTGACGAAGAGTTCCGCCAGTGGATCCTGGATTTTCCCAGAGACCAGAAACCGCGGATCGGGGAGCTGCTGAAAAAATACCGGGATGGCAGAGACATTTATATCTTCCGTGACCGAGAGGAAGCGGAACAATATCTGCAAATACTTCAGGCGTGCGGTCCTGGCGATGCTTTCGAACCGCAGCGGAAGGAACTCAATCGGAAACTGGTCGACGACCAAAAACGAATCGGAAGGACAGATGTATGAAGACATTAGTGATCGCAGAAAAACCCTCTGTGGGAAGAGACATCGCAAGAGTACTGGGATGTCAGAAGAAGGAAAACGGTTATCAGGAAGGCCCGTCCTATGTCGTGACATGGGCGCTGGGCCATCTGGTAACCCTCCAGGACCCGGAGGATTATGACAAAAAGTATAAGGAATGGAAGATGGAAGTGCTTCCGATCATGCCGGAACGCCTGAAGACAAAAGTGATCCCCCAGACCGGAAAACAGTTCCGGATCGTTGCGGGGCAGCTGGAACGGAAGGATATTTCCCGAGTGGTCATCGCGACGGACGCAGGGAGAGAGGGAGAACTGGTGGCCCGCTGGATCCTGGACAAGGCGCATTGCCGGAAACCGTTGTCACGGCTCTGGATCTCATCGGTGACAGACAAGGCGATCCGGGAAGGATTTGATCATCTGAAGGATGCGAAGGAATATGAAAATCTCTACCACGCTGCGGTCTGCCGGGCAGAGGCGGACTGGCTGGTGGGGATCAACGCGACCAGAGCATTGACCTGTAAATATAACGCTCAGCTGTCCTGCGGAAGGGTACAGACGCCGACGCTGGCGATGATCGACCGGCGGGAGCAGGAGATCCGTAATTTTGTGCCGGAACCGTACTACTCGATCACAGCAGCGGCCGGCGGTGTGGTCTATACCTGGAGGGATGCGAAAAGCGGCGGAACACGAACCTTTTCAAAAGAGCGGGCGCAGTCTGTCGCAGATCAGGCCGGACAGGGAGTTCTGACGATCGTGCAGGTGGAAAAGAAGGAGAAGAGGTCTTCTGCGCCGCAGCTGTATGACCTGACGGAGCTGCAGAGAGACGCTAGCCAGAGATTTGGCTTCTCGGCGAAACAGACGCTGAATCTTATGCAGAGTCTGTATGAGAACCATAAGGTGTTGACCTATCCCAGGACAGATTCCCGTTATCTGACTGCCGATATCTTGCCGACGATCCGGGAACGTCTGGAGGCTGTGAGCGTTGGCCCTTACCGGGAAGCGGCGGTAAAGGCGAGAAAGCAGAAACTTCCGGCTCATCCGTCTTTTGTCAACGATGCGAAGGTATCGGATCACCATGCGATCATACCTACTGAGCAATATGTGCAGTTGACGGCAATGTCGCCGGATGAGCGGAAGATCTACGATCTGGTGATCCGCAGATTTCTGAGTGTTTTGTTTCCGCCGTGTGTCTATGAAGAAACTGCGGTGACGGCAAAGATCGGTGACGAGATCTTTACGACGAAAGGAAAAAGGATCCTCGACAAGGGATGGAGAGAGCTGTATGAGAATGAGGGCGGCCGAAGCGGCGATTCCCGGGAGGATGAAGAGCTGGCTTCAGAATCCGCGTCAGAGGGCCAAGATCTTCCGTTCCTTGAGAATGGGCAGAAGTTCCCCAACGCCCGGGTGAAGATCCGGGAAGGAAAGACAAAACCGCCGGCACGTTTTACCGAGGGGACGCTGCTGGCCGCGATGGAAAATCCGGTCCGGTATATGGAGAGCCATGATTCCAAAATGGCGAAGGTGCTGGGGGAGACCGGCGGACTGGGAACCGTTGCGACCCGCGCGGATATTATCGAGAAGCTGTTCAACAGTTTTCTGATGGAAAAACGCGGAAATGAGATTTACCTGACGTCCAAGGCAAAACAGCTGCTGAAGTTGGTTCCGTCAGACCTGAAGAAACCGGAACTGACAGCGCAGTGGGAAATGAAACTGACCGATATCGCAAAAGGACGTCTGAAGCGGGAAACCTTTATGAGAGAGATCCGTTCCTACACGGAAGAACTGATCCGGGAGATCCGCCTGGAGGAGGGAACTTTCCGTCACGAAAATCTGACGAACAAAAAGTGTCCCAACTGTGGAAAACGGATGCTTGCCGTCAACGGGAAGAATGCGAAACTTCTTATCTGCCAGGACAGGAACTGCGGATATCGGGAGACTGTCTCACGCTTGACCAACGCCAGATGCCCCAACTGTCACAAGCGGATGGAGATGATCGGAAAAGGGAAGGACGCAGTTTTTGTGTGCAGCTGCGGTCACAAAGAGCGGATGGAAAAATTTGAAGAGCGCAGGCAGAAAGAGGGAAGGGGCGTGTCCAAAAAGGATGTCGCTCGCTATATGCAGAGGCAGAAAAAAGAAGCTCAGATTCCGGTCAACAATGCGTTTGCCGAGGCATTAAAAGGAATCCGGCTGGACGAAGAATCATGAGATGCGAAGAGAAAACAGAGAAAGAGAGGAATGTAAAGATGTTAGTGCCAAGATATTATGAAGATCTGAGTGTTCTTCACTTGAATACGATGCCAAACCGCGCGTATTATGTTCCGGCGTCGGTTTCGATGAACACCGTCGGAGAAAAGCGTATGGCTTCCGATCGTTTTGTACTGCTGAACGGTCAGTGGAAATTCCACTATTATGAGAGTATTTATGATCTGAAGGAGGCGTTTTACGAAGACGGATTCTGCACCTGCGGATTCGATGAGATCCCGGTGCCGAGTGTATGGCAGAATCATGGATATGACCGTCATCAGTACACCAATGTGAATTATCCGTTTCCGATGGACCCGCCGTATATTCCCCAGGACAATCCCTGCGGTGCGTATGTCCGCATGTTTGAGTATCACAGCGATCCGGAGGCTCCGGACGCATATCTGAATTTTGAGGGTGTGGATTCCTGCTTTTATGTGTGGATCAACGGCGCTTTCGTCGGATACAGCCAGGTTTCCCATTCTACCAGTGAGTTCGATGTGACCAAATATCTGAGGGAGGGGGCCAACACACTGGCGGTACTGGTGATGAAATGGTGTGATGGAAGTTATCTGGAGGATCAGGATAAATTCCGTATGAGTGGGATTTTCCGGGATGTGTACCTGCTGCTGCGTCCGGAGCAGGGGATCCGTGATTACTTTCTGAAGGCGGCTCCGGCCAATGAGTATCGGGACGGCATCATCGATGTGGACTTTACTTTTATGGATCAGACGGTCCCGGTGAACTGCCGGCTGCTGGACGCCGAGGGTAATCCCGTGGCGGAAGCCGCGGCGGAGGGGGATCATGTCCATCTGGAGATCCCGGGAGCGCATCTGTGGAATGCCGAGGAGCCATATCTCTACACGATCGTTTATGAGACGGCCCATGAGGTCATCACCGATCACGTGGGAATCCGTGAGATCCATGTGGAAGGAAATGTGGTCTGCATCAACGGACAGAACGTCAAATTTCACGGAACGAACCGCCATGACAGCGATCCGGTCACCGGATTTACGATCAGCCAGGAGCAGATCATGAAAGACCTGACGCTGATGAAAGAGCACAATATCAATGCGATCCGTACCAGCCATTACCCCAACGCGCCGCATTTTTACGAACTGTATGACGCGATGGGATTTTACGTCATCGATGAAGCGGATAATGAAAGCCACGGGACAATGATGCGGTACATGGAAGACTCCAGCTGGGAAAATGCGAGCAGACACTGGAATGAGCCGATCGCAGACAATCCGGCTTTCACGGAGGCGACGGTGGACCGTACCCGCCGCTGCGTGGAGAGGGACAAAAACCGTCCCAGCGTTGTGATCTGGTCCATGGGAAATGAGTGCGCTTATGGCTGTACGTTCGAGGCGGCGCTGGAGTGGACGAAGAAGTTTGATGATACCCGCCTGACCCATTACGAGAGCGCGCTGTACACCTCGGACAAACGGAAATACAATTTTGACAATATCGATCTCTTCAGCCGGATGTATCCTTCTCTTGAGGAGATTCATCAGTATGAGAAGGAAGACGGACGAAAACCGTTTGTCATGTGCGAGTTCTGCCATGCGATGGGTAACGGCCCGGGGGATCTGGAGGATTACTTCCATGTGATCCAGCAGTATGACGGTGTCTGCGGCGGATTTATCTGGGAGTGGTGTGATCATGCGATCGATATGGGCAAGACCATCGATGGAAGAAAAATGTATGCTTACGGTGGTGATCACGGCGAATATCCCCACGACGGAAATTTCTGCATGGATGGACTGGTATATCCGGACCGCCGGGTACATACGGGACTGCTGGAATTCAAGAACGTCTACCGTCCGGCCCGTGTGGCCTTCTATGACCAGAAGAGCGGTGAGGTGACACTGCACAATTACATGGATTTCCTGAATCTGAAGGATTACCTGACGGTTTCCTGGGAGGTGTTGTGCGACGGAGTGACCGTAGCGAAAGGCTGCGTGGAGGATCCGGAGGTTCTTGATATTCCCGCACATGGAGAGGGAAGTTTCCGGGTGCCGGTAGAGGTTCCCGAAAAAGGAAAAGCTGCGCTGAAAGTTTCCTATGCGTTGAGAGCGGCACGTGGTGTGCTTCCGGCAGGATTCCTGCTGGGATTCGACGAAGTGGTGCTGGAGACGGAGGAAAATGTTAATCAGACGGCGAAAGCGATCCTGGCGGACAGAGCGCCGCAGGCGGCAGAGGATGACTCTGCGAACGCGGCACCTGTGATCGAGGAAGAGGATGCGTTTGTGATCGTCAGCGGCGCAGGATGGCGTTATGTCTACGACAAGAGGACGGGACTGTTTGATCGGATGGTCTATCAGAATCAGGAACTGCTGGAGCAGCCGATGAACTATAATATCTGGCGTGCGCCGACAGATAATGATCGGAACATTAAGAAAGAATGGATGAATGCACAGTATGACAAGGCCCTTGCACGGGCATATGAGACAACAGTGACGGTTAAGGACGGCAGTGCTGTGATCGAGAGTGATCTGTCGCTGGCTGCGGTTTATGCACAGAGGATCCTGGAGATTCATGCGGTATGGACAGTAGCGGGAGACGGAACACTGGACGTACAGCTGGATGTGACCAGAACGCCGCAGTTCCCGTTCCTGCCTAGATTTGGACTGCGCCTGTTCCTGCCAAAGTCCATGCAGAAGGTGACCTACTGCGGTATCGGACCGAATGAGAGCTACAGGGATAAGAGACGGTCCGGATACCATGGAGTATTCCGCACGGATGTGGCAGGACTGTATGAGGATTATATCCGCCCGCAGGAGAACGGCGCCCATGACGACTGTGACTATGTGATCCTTGAAAATGATCATCTGTCGCTGACAGCGGCCGGGGCGAAGACGTTTGCGTTTCAGGCTTTAGAGTATACCCAGGAGGAACTGACCCGGAAGGCGCATAATTATGAACTGGAGAAATCGCCGTACACGGTGCTCTGTCTGGATTACCGCCAGAGCGGAATCGGTTCCAACAGCTGCGGACCGGTGCTGCGGGAAGAGTATCGGCTGGATGAGGAGAAATTCACATTTGAAATCCGGATCAGACCGGAGACGAAGTGACAGGTAACTGTTCGGCCGGCTGAACGGCTGCAGAGATATCATACCGGTAAAAGGTGCTGCGGACAGGATTCGGGCAGGAAGGCAACGTCCGGAAATGCCCGGAAGAATCCAGAAGGTCTGCGGGAGCTTTTGCCGGTATTTTCGGCCGGACTGTTTTTGGCAGTGGGGAAGGACGGAAGAGCGGACTGTTTACGGAGATACTGTACCCGTGAAACGGAGCAGGGGTCAAAAAAGAAGAAAGGCAGGAATGGTATGGCGTTATATGCATTGGGAGATCTGCATCTCAGTTTTCAGGCAGACAAACCGATGGATGCATTTGGAAAGGTATGGAAACATCACGAGCGTAAGATTGAGAACTATGTGAATCAGATCGTAAAGCCGGAGGACACGCTGGTGCTTACGGGGGATCATTCCTGGGGCAGAAAGCTGGCGGAGAGCCGGGAGGATCTTGCCTTTATCGAACGGTTGCCCGGGCGTAAGATCCTGCTTCGGGGAAATCACGATATGTTCTGGGATGCGGGAAAGACAAAGAAGTTCAATGAGGAATACGCCGGGAAACTGTTTTTCCTGCAGAATAATTTTGCAGTCTACAAAGAGTATGCGCTTGTCGGCACGAAAGGGTATACGTTTGAGGGGCCGTTTTATCTGGACCGCCGCGGCAGAGTGATCGGCTGGGAGGAAGAACGGGAGGAACAGGCAAAGAAGCTTGTCGCCAGAGAGATGACCAGGCTGAGGGAGTCGTTCCGCCTGGCGCAGGAGGCAGGATATCAGAAATTTCTTATGTTTCTGCATTATCCGCCGACGAATATCCTGGAGGATACCTCGCCGTTCACGGAGATCGCGGAGGAGTATGGCGTGGAGGCTGTGGTGTACTCCCACTGCCACGGGGAGCAGCGGTTCGGGGACAGCATCCGCGGAACGTTTCACGGCATCCGATATCTTTTGGTTTCGGGAGATTATCTGAACTTTCACCCGGCGCTGGTCGTCGAGTGATGGAGTGGAGGGAAACACAATCGTTACGTTTTCACACGGCCTGCGCAGTAAATGCGCAGATCTGGATGAACTGTTATACAAAATCCGCCTATATAAAAACTGATTGCGGCCAAAACAAGAATATGAGAGGAGAAAGTATATGAAAAAGATTATAGAAATCGCACCCTTGGCGGGAAAAGAAGATAAGCTGGATCAGATTTCCGACTATCTGGAACAGCTGAAGACAAGTCTGGCGGAACTTGTAGAGGAATACGAAGACGAGGATGCGGACGAAGAAAAGATCACCACGCTGACAGAAGCTTTGGATGCACTGGAAGATGCGTATGACGCCATCGAAGAGGTGCTTTTGGACGAAGAAACGTGACGGATCAGCTGGCGTTTTTCGATGAGATTGACTGCTTGGAAAGATATTGCAGGATTTAGTTGCCAATGGATGTCAGGGCGTGTATGATAGGGCGTGTGAGTATGACAGAACACTATCTGTTATGACGACGCGGCAAGTGCGTCAGAAAGGTAAGGTTGGAAAAAGCCTTCCGGATTTATTATTTGATGCAGCAAATGCGTCAGAAGGAGGAAAAGATGAAAATAGCGGTAACATATGACAATGGAAACATTTTTCAGCATTTTGGAAGGACAGAGTTTTTTAAGGTATATCAGGTGGAAGATGATCAGATCGTTTCCAGCGAAGTGATCGGCTCCAATGGCGTCGGACATGGCGCCCTGGCAGGGCTCCTGGCGGATCAGGATGTCGACGTGCTGATCTGCGGTGGCATCGGCGGCGGAGCGCAGGCTGCGCTTCAGGAGGCCGGTGTGGAACTGTGCGCCGGTGCTCAGGGAGATGCGGACCAGGCAGTCGAAGCATATCTGAAGGGAGAGCTGGTGTCCACAGGAGCAAACTGTGATCATCATCACGGCGAAGGCCATAGCTGCGGCAGTCATGAGGAAGGCCATTCCTGCGGAAGCGGATGCGGCGGCCACGAGGAGGGTCATTCCTGCGGCGACGGCTGCGGGGGAGGATGCGGCTCTCAGCCGGCGTTCACCGGGCGCAATGTGGGAAAGACCTGCCGTACCCATTACAGAGGAACCTTTAATGACGGGACACAGTTTGATTCTTCCTACGACCGCGGAGAACCGCTGGAGTTTGTCTGCGGCGCAGGTCAGATGATACGGGGATTTGACGCCGCTGTGGCGGACATGGAAGTCGGACAGGAAGTGGATGTTCATCTGATGCCGGAAGACGCTTACGGCATGCCGGATCCGGCGGCCGTCTTTACCGTTGAGATCGCGAAGCTTCCTGGTTCCGAGGATCTGGAGGCCGGCCAGCAGGTTTATCTGACCAATCAGTACGGTCAGCCGTTCCCGGTCAAGGTAGCGGCCAAGGGAGAGACGACGATCACTTTTGACGCCAACCATGAGATGGCAGGCAAGGAACTGAACTTCCATATCGAGCTGGTCGAGGTAAAATAACAGAACTTTCACCTGCGGTCTATAAATAATCGGTTTCCGACTGCAACCGGCAGTTGTGTATTTGAGATCGTTTTCCAAATATGCGTCGCTTTCTTTTGCGTTCGGTAAGGAATATAATAAATGCAGATCTCAGAAGAGGAGTGAGCGGAATGATCAACAACAAGCATTTTGGAAAAAGAATTTCGGATTTTCGCCGCAGAATCCCGCTTTCTCAGGCGGAACTGGCGGAGAAAATGGGTGTCAGTGCTCAGGCAGTCAGTAAATGGGAGACCGGTATGGCGCTGCCCGATGTAGAACTTTTATTAGAACTGTCCGGACTGTGCGGCGTTTCTGTCAACGAACTGCTGCTGGACAATGCTCTTCTGGCACGTTTGTCAGGCCGTTCATTCGAAACCAGGAATGGAATCGCGTATTTTGTACCAGGATCGGAAGAAAAAAAATGGGCGCGGGAGATGCGTGAGGAAGGCTGGATCGAGCGGAACTGGCGTGATGCATGGGATCAGCCCGGCGGATGGGCCGAAAGCAAGTATGGCGGAAGCCGGCTGATGGAACGAAGCAGGCCGGATAACCTGCGGGTCGGCAGAAAAATTGCGGAGCGGGGCGGGATCATCCTGGAGATCGGGATAGGTCCGGGCGGCGGTTATATGCCGTTTATTCTGCAGGCCGCTCCGGCCTCCCAGATCATTCTCAGTGATCTGTCTCACACAGTGGTGGAAGAATGGAAATGCTTTTTGGACCGTGAGTTGGATTCTCCTTATTTACGTTATGCAGTGTTGGATTTCTGTGAGATCCCCTTTGGCGATTGTACGGTCGATGTAGTCTCTGATCATGGCGGTATTATAAATTGTATCGGAGATAGAAGCGCTGCTCTGCGTGAAGTGTACCGGGTATTGAAACCCGGCGGATTGCTCGTCAGCCTGAACGGGTTTGTGACAAGAGAAGCGCTTGCCGCTCTGCCGGAACATGCTCAGCAGGAACTGCTGGACAAATACCCGGAGGCTTTTGACAATCTGTATGAAGATACTGTGCTGGCAGGGTTTCAGAAAACCGACAGCGTGGTATAGGGCGTCTGGTATACCGGGGAAGATGACAGCGGAATCGCAGATCTTGCCAGAAAACTGGGAGTGAATGTTCCGTTCACAGAGTATGTAAGGTTTTGTGAAAAATAAGCCTTTATCTATACTGTTTCAGCTTTTCGTACGGCGGCATATTCTCTTTAAAATATTTATCCGGAACTGGTTGTCGCACCAGTGATCTGGTATAATAGAGGAAGAAAGTACGCAAGATAATACGTAAGTAAATGGAGGAGTTTTATGGGAGATTATAAACCGCCCTTTACAATTACAAATAAAATTTTATTCTATGTTTCATCAATTTCAGAAAAGATCGGACGTATTACTGCCACCGGCAATTTGGAAGCAAAACCACACTTGAGAAAAAACAATCGTATCAAGTCGATTCACGCATCCTTGAGGATTGAAGCCAATTCACTCTCTTTGGGCCAGGTCAGGGATTATCTGCGTCCGGCGATTGACCGGAATCTTATCCGTATGACAATCCCTGATAAGCCTAATAGCAGAAATCAGAGATATGTTAAAGTCTGAACAATGTGATTTTGAATTATCAGAGTACCGATTTCCAGACCATGGTATATTCGGTTTCCCCCGTCGCCTCATCAAACTGCTCGGACAATACAGAAAACCCTTCTCTCAGGTAAAATGCGACAGCCCGGTGATTTTTCCGATATACGCCTAAGGACAGAGCGCGATATCGGGATTTGGCGCAGTCCAGAAGCTGTTTCCCGATTCCGAGGGAGCGATGGTTTTTGTCTACAAAGATTCCCGCGATATAACCGTCCACAATGCCGATAAACCCCTGAACCTTTCCGCTGATCTCACAGACAAAAACCTGAGTCTGTAAAATCTGTTCCTTTACCATCTCAAAATTTGATTCCCAATATTCTTTCGGGATAAACGGATGTGCATCCTCGTTCCCGTTCAGCCATATCTGCATGACCTGCTCTGTGTCTGTGCTTTGCAGCTTTCGGATCATATGATTTTCTCCTCATTAAAATTTCCGCCTCAGGATAACACAGGAAGATGACAAAGTCAAACAACAATTTTCCTTTATTCCCGCGAGCAACGAGCCAAGCGGACATGCTTGCATGTCCATCTGGTGGTGCTGTGTGCCGGCGGCACACGGTTAGCGCCAACCGAAGCGGGGCGCAGACCAAAAACGTTACAGCTCAGCTGGCTGAACTGTAACCCAAAAACCTTGCAGCTTGCTGCAGGGTTTTGACTCTTACGGTATGAAATGATAAAATGAAATCAATAGCGGCAGTTCCGCATGAGAAACGGCAGCTGCCGCTCCATAGAATTGCAAGGTGAAAAACGGTAAAGACAAATCCGCCTGCCGAAGTATTTTGGCAGGCGTTGAAAAACGATGTGAAAGGGGAGACGAAGATGAATAATTCCAGAGAAATCCTGCAGAATGTCATCGGACAGGTCCGGCGGGTGGTGCTGGGAAAAGACGTCTGCATCGAGAAGATCATGATGGCGATGCTCGCGAACGGCCACGTGCTGATGGAAGATATTCCGGGAGTCGGAAAGACCACTATGGCGGTGGCGTTTGCGCGGGCGCTTGGGCTGGAAGCAAGGCGGATGCAGTTTACGTCGGATGTGCTGCCGTCGGATATCACGGGATTTTCCATGTACCGGAAGGATCTGCAGAATTTTGTCTACCAGCCGGGAGCGGTTTTCTGTAATCTTTTCCTGGCGGATGAGATCAACCGCACATCGCCGAAAACCCAGTCGGCCCTTCTGGAGGTTATGGAGGAGCGGCAGGTGACGGTGGAAGGGGTGACCCGGCAGGTGCCGCAGCCTTTTATGGTGATCGCGACGCAGAATCCCACCGGATCGGCGGGAACACAGATGCTTCCGGAATCGCAGATGGACCGTTTCCTGATCTCTCTGAATATGGGATATCCGGAACTGGAGGATGAGATCGCGATCCTGAAAGGGCGAAGCGCCGGAAATCCGCTGGAGGATCTGGAACCCGTAGCAGACGCAGATCTCCTGCGGCAGATGCAGGCGGAGACGGATCAGGTATTTGTCCACGATGTTCTCTATGAATATGCGGCAAAACTGGTGCGGGCGACGCGGGTGCATCCGATGATCGAGCTGGGCATGAGTCCGCGCGGCGGTCTGGCGCTGGTGCGGATGATGAAGGCTGCGGCGTATCTGAAGGGGAAAAATTATGTGACGCCGAAGGAGACGGAACAGGTTTTCGCGGATGTGGGACTTCACAGGATCCGGCTGAACGCAAAGGCAAAAGCGGAGCATGTGACCGGAAAACAGATATTGGAAGAAATCCTTCATCAGATCCCGCGGCCGGTGCCGAAAAAGAACAGTTGATACGGAGAATTTGCGGGTGGATTTTGTGAGGAGTGTTGTATGGGACGGAAGATCATTTATGCAGTCTTGATACTGGTCTCTCTGGGCGGATATGTCATGTTTGACGGGGCAGTTCTGCTGGCGGCGGCTTGTTTCCTGTTTCTGCTTGGGGCAGTTTTGCTGGTGACGCTCCGGATCCAAAAGGCAGGATGCTGGATGGAAGCGGTCAGGGAGAAAGACACGGCGGTGCAGGGAGAGCGGGCGGAGGCATCCTTTCGCTTTATGAACCGAAGTGCATTTCCAGTGGCGAGGGCGGCGGTTCAGTTCCGTTTCTCCGACAGCCGTGTGCCGTCGGATGCGGAGAGCAGGAAAACAGAGATCCAGGCAAAAAGCAGATCGGAACTGCAGATTTCCTGTAAAGTTTCCTCGGAACACAGCGGGATACGTACTGTCCGGGTGGAAAAAATTCAACTGTACGATTTTCTGCAGATTTTTTCCTGCCGGATCTCGCCTCCGCAGCCTGTGGAAGTATATATTCTCCCGCCGCTTCATCAGGTGGAAGTGGCGGTAAAAGAACAGTGGGCAGACGGAGGATCCGAGGAGACGGACGACACCCGGAAAGGAGACGATCCCTCCGTGATCAGCCAGATCCGGGAATACCAGCCGGGAGATTCCATGAGAGGAATCCATTGGAAACTGAGCGCCAGGATGGGACAGTGGATGGTGCGGGAGTACGGACGGACCGTGAGCCGTCCGAAGGTTCTGCTGAGACTGGACGATCGGCCGAATGAGACGGCGGACCCGGCTCAGCTGGACGGATTCTATGCTGCCGCTGCAAGTCTGATGTATACATTCTGCCGGGAGAAAATCCCATGCGAGACGGTCTGGACAGAGGAAAACGAGGAACAAAGTTTTCCGGTCTCCTCGGAAGAAGAGTTGTATGAGACGCTCAGACAGCTTGTGAAAAGCAAAGGGGCAGAAAAGCGAAGAGTGGACAGCGTGCCCGGAAGGAATTTCAGGAGCAGGTATACGGATAACAGCGAGAATGGGAAGTCGTCTTCGGGAAGGAACGGCGAAACGTCCGGGATCCGATGGGAGCAGAGAAAAGAACTGCGGCTGGATATAGAGCGGAGACTCTGGGAAGGAAAACGGTGTGTGACAGAATTTCCCCCGGCGGACGCCGACGATGGGAAATGGGAGATGCTGAAGATCGAACTGTGACAGGGGGATGCCTATGTTTTTTGTCATTTATTATCTGCTGGGAATCGGCGGCGTTGTCCGGATGCTATGGCAGACGTTTTTTCCGGAAGCGGATTTTTTCCGGATCCTTTGTATGACAGCGGGTATCAGCGTGGCGTTTATGGCCTGCCACTTGCTGATCTGTCTGGTATACCGGAGGTGGAAGCGTTCAAAATTACTGCTGCTTTGCGTGACGGCAGTCCTTGTGCTGGCGGGAAGGGCGCTCTTTGCACTGCTCGACAGAGACGGGGAAATGTTTCCGGAATTGCAAGAGGGGTTCGGCCGGCTGTATCAGTCTGTGATGGCGGCGTCCTGGAACCATTTTTACCCGTCAGATCCGGTGAGCCGTGCGGATCTGACCTGGGATTGGCAGACGTATCTGGCGTTTGGCATCGGGCTGACCGTGTTTGGCGTTCTTTTGTATCTTGCGTCGGTGAAGACCAGCAGGATCGGAGTGCTGCTGGTGCTGATCCCTCCGCTGGCTGCAGTTCTGGCGGTCGGAGCGACGCCGTCCTTCGGCGCGATTAGCCTGATGGCACTGTGCTGTGTCGGTATTTTTGCCGGGAATCAGAAGGAACAGACCCGCAAGGAAGACTGGTGTCGGAAGGAGGAGGTTCACCGGACAGGAAAGTTCCAACTCCCCATGTATGCGGTCAGGGCTTTGGCGGCGACGGCGGTGAGCCTTGTGCTGCTACTGATCAGCCAGGGACTGGCGTCTTTCTGGGACAGCCGTGTGGAGGAGCGAAAGCTGGAAGTGCGCCAGATGGTACGGGACACATTTACTTTTATGGATTTTCCGGAGAGTTCTGTCCTGGCACTGCCGGATGTTCCAGGCCTTACGTCTGATCCGGGGGAACTGTCCAATGAGGATGAGATCCGGTATACGGGAGAGGTTGTTGCGGTTCTGGAGACAGATGGGCAGCCGGAGGGAACCTTGTATCTGAAGAATTATAACGGGTCGCGGTATACCGGCCATGGCTGGGAGCGGCAGGATGAGGATATGGAACCGGACAGTTATCTGGCGGCTGTCTGGTTTGAGGACGCGCCGGGGCTTCCGTCATATCAGGAATTGTCTGTACAGCTTTCCGATTCTCTGAGCGGAGACTATGTACCGTACTTTTCCATGACCTCGGGAACAGCCGGTGATGAGACAGATTACCAATGTTTCTGGCCGGAAAACTATATGCGGCTGGTGGGACAGAACGAATTTCAGGCATGGATGGCACAGCTTCAGGCGGAAGCCGGGATGGAGAGCGGAGAGAGCATTCGGACAGACGCATTTCTGGACTGGCCCGATACGCTGAGCCGGCTGAAACAGATCTGCGATGAAAATCCCCAGGATAATGTGGAGGAAACCCGCAGTTTTATTGTCTCATGGCTGGCAGAAGCCTGCAGCTACAATCTGCAGGTGGGAAGCTTTCCGGAGGATCGTGATCCGATTGAGTACTTTCTTTTTGAGAGACAGGAGGGATACTGTCAGCATTTTGCCAGCGCAGCCGTGATGATGTTTCGGATGTATGGAATTCCGGCGAGATACGCGACAGGACTGGCGGTCTCGGAGAGTCTTTTCCATGAAGCAGAGCAGGGTACTGTTTATACGGCTCAGCCGACGGACCGCTGTGCCCATGCCTGGGTGGAGATTTATCAGGAGGAATACGGATGGATTCCTGTGGAAGTGACGCCGGCGGGCGCGGTGGACGGCGTTTCCCCGGCGCAGCAGGAGATCCCTTTGACGGATCCGATCGCGGAAAGTCCGCCGGATCAGGGAGAACAGGCGGAAGCAACGCCTGCGCCGGAAACCACGGAGAGTCCGGAAACGCAGACAGAACAGCCGGAAGAGCAGGAGAATTCCGGGACAGAGACAGGCGATGGAGCCAACGATACGGATGGGACGGCAGGAACGCCTTTCTGGGAATCGCAAGGGTTCCAGACGTTTCTGGCTGCAGCGAGGCGAGTTGCGGCGGGAGCAGGGATCTTTGTTTTGATCTGCCTGGCGCTGTGGGTCAGACGCGCAGTGCTTTTGGCGGGACGGAAAAAGAAGGATGCGGCGGGGATCTTTGAGGATCTGCTGACAGTCCTTGGAAAGATCGGTCTGCCGGCGGACAGCGACTGGCTGGAGGATGACTTTGCGCAGAAAGTCTGCCGCCGTTTTTCCTGGATGGAGGAAGACGAATTCCAGGCAGCGCTGGATCTGGCGTTGGAAAGCACGTACGGGAAAAAGCGGGCATCGAAAAGAGAGCGGAGAGCAGTAAGACAACTGTATCTCAAATGCTGCCGGGAAGCCGTGCGGAAAATGGGCAGATGGGAGAAATTCAGATTTCGTGTCTGGGATGACTATTATTAAAAGCAGCCGTTTACCGGAGTATATATTTTTTCTGTAATATATGAAAAATCCCCTGTGACCGGGATCCTGATCTTATGTCAGGGACCCCGGCGCAGGGGATTTTCTGCAGTGATCCGCCCGGCTGATCGGTTATGTTTTTTTCTGCTTAACCTTTTCTGTCAGCGGGATCGGAAACTTCCTGCAGACGGATGCTGCCGTTCTGTGTATGAACGGTGATTTTCAGTTCTCTGTCCCCGTAAGCAGTCCGGAGATTCTTTCTCCCTTCCATCCGTGTATTGTTGAAAGATGCGGAAATACTGCCCCAGTTGGACGACAGGTCGATTTCCGCGCCGTGCGCTGCTTTTTTATAACGGACGGAAGCGCTTCCGTTTACCGCGCTGAGAGAAACTTCTTTTGTCACATCCGCATCGGCCTGCAGAGCACCGTTTGTGGACTGGAGTTCCAGCGAGTCGTAGCTTCCGCCGACGTGTACAGAGCCATTGACGGAGGATGCTTTCAATGTCTGCGCGCTGCAGTTTTCCAGATGGATCCGGCCGTTGACGCAATGCAGCTCACAGTCCTCAGCTTTCAGGTGTTCCCCGATGATCTTGCTGTTGACAGTGTTCAGGCATACGGAAGCGACGTTCAGATTTTCGGCGTGGATCCGGTTGTTTGTGTTGGAAACATCCAGAGTGTCCACGGTTGGCGGAAGGGTGAAGGAAAATCTGCCGTCCCCGCGGGAAATTCCCAGCCGGCGGAGCAGGGAGAGGGGTTTTTCTTTGAGAAACAGGGTATCTCCCTCTGTGTACATCTCAAACCGTTCGGAGAAGTCCTCTCTGTCATAGTCACAGACGACGTCCTGGACGTTTCCGCCCTGGATCCCCACGGAAGCAGTGAGCAGACGGATGTGGAGTTTTGTGACCGGCTGTCCCTGTGATGTTTTGCTGCCGGGGCGGACAGAGGTCACTTTGGGAATATTGGGAGAGGAGGCGCGGAAGTCTTCTCTCAGTTCGGCGATCACATTTTCTACGGGCCCCAGTTCCCGGCAGATCTGTTCCTCAGTCATACCGTTTTCCAGCCCTTCGTTAAAATGGGTTTCAAAATCTTCCAGAAGTTCCGCTGAAAAGTCCGGATCAAAATCCTCCAGCGCTCTGCGGAGTTCCTGCATATATTCTTTGTAAGTATTAATCATGACTGTATCCTCCTTTGCGGGTCAGACGATCCACCATCTCAGTGAATGCCTGCCATTCTTTTGATTTTTCCTCCAGATAACCGTATCCTTTTTCGGTCAGGTGATAATACTTTCTGGCGGGACCGGAATCGGATTCCACCAGGTAAGTCTCCACATATTGCTCTTCTTTCAGACGTTTGAGTATCATGTAGAGCGTTCCGGCGGCCAGGGACATTTCCCTGGAGATCAGTTCCGTCAGTTCGTAACCGTATTTATCGCCGTCCGTCAGCTGTGAGAGGACACAAAGTTCCAGAACACCTTTTTTCAGTTGTGGATTCATAAGTATACCTCCTTCATGAATACATCATAACACAGACTATATCAC
>ERZ1090862.95-NODE-95-length-35736-cov-6.775090_pt1 | contig 35736 bp, 25 predicted proteins | sample MGYA00478481_ERZ1090862 | MGnify/ENA primary metagenome ERZ1090862 (study PRJEB33644, sample SAMEA5815745) | chicken gut metagenome | biome: Chicken; feature: Gastrointestinal Tract; material: Caecum | place: Ireland | collected 2019-01-01 | study: A study of the... | reverse complement strand
AAAGCCCGTAAATAAAGGCTTTCTGGCCCACCGCCGACTATTCAAACTCAATCGTCCCCGGCGGCTTACTCGTGCAGTCATACACTACGCGATTCACGCCCTTCACCTCGTTCACGATCCTGTTCGTCACCTTATGAAGCACCTCCCACGGGATCTCCGCGGCCTCCGCCGTCATAAAGTCGCTGGTCGTAACTGCCCGGAGGGCCACAGCGTAATCGTAGGTTCTCTCGTCGCCCATAACGCCGACGGAACGCATATTCGTCAGCGCTGCAAAATACTGTCCCAGTCCTTTGTCACAGCCTGCTTTCGCGATCTCCTCGCGGTAGATCGCATCTGCATCCTGAACGATCTTCACTTTCTCTTCCGTCACTTCTCCGATGATCCGGATGCCAAGTCCCGGACCCGGGAACGGCTGACGGCTCACCAGATATTCCGGAATGCCGAGCTCCCGGCCTGCGGCGCGGACTTCGTCTTTGAACAGCAGGCGCAGCGGTTCGACGATCTCTTTGAAATCTACGTAATCCGGCAGACCTCCCACATTGTGATGGGATTTGATGGTCGCAGACTTTCCAAGTCCGGACTCAATGACGTCCGGATAAATCGTTCCCTGTACCAGGAAGTCCACCGCTCCGATCTTCTTCGCCTCTTCCTCGAAGACGCGGATAAATTCTTCGCCGATGATCTTTCTCTTTTCTTCCGGTTCGGTAACGCCTTTCAGCTTGTCATAAAATCTCTGCTGTGCGTTGACGCGGATAAAGTTCAGGTCGTATGGGCCTTCCGGGCCAAAAACTGCCTCCACTTCGTCTCCTTCATTTTTTCTCAGCAGACCGTGATCCACAAACACGCAGGTCAGCTGTTTGCCGATGGCTTTCGCCAGAAGAACCGCTGCCACGGAGGAATCTACTCCGCCGGAAAGCGCACACAGCACTTTTCCGTTTCCGATCTTTTCACGCATCTGTGCAATGGTAGACTCCACGAAAGAATCCATACGCCAGCTTCCTGTGCAGCCGCACACCTGGTATACGAAGTTGGAAAGCATTTTCTTGCCTTCCTGTGTATGCATAACCTCCGGATGGAACTGTGTCGCATACAGTTTTCTCTCCGGACACTCCATCGCCGCCACCGGACATACCGGAGTCGATGCGGTGATACGGAATCCTTCCGGCGCCTGGGAAATATAGTCGGTGTGACTCATCCAGCAGATGGTCTTTCTCTCCACATTCTGGAAGAGAACAGAAGACGCTTCTGTGTCCACCTCTGTCTTTCCATATTCGCTGACCGGCGCAGTCTCCACTTTTCCGCCCAGAAGATATGCCATCAACTGAGAGCCGTAGCAAATGCCCAGAATCGGGATGCCCAGGTCAAAAATCTCAGCGCTACATCTCGGAGAATCTTCTCCGTATACGCTGTTCGGACCGCCGGTAAAGATGATTCCCTTTGGATTCATCTCGCGGATCTTGTCCAGCGGCAGCGTGTACGGATGTACTTCCGCATACACGTTACATTCACGGACACGGCGCGCAATCAGCTGATTGTACTGACCGCCGAAGTCCAGAACGATGATCATTTCTCGCTCCACGTTTGTTCCTCCTGTATTTTTACTTAACGTTATTCAACCGCCGTTTCAAATGCTATAAAATTCTGTGATCTGTAAAATACGGCAGTTTTCACTGTCATATCGATTATAAAAGATTTCCCGTGCCTTGGCAAGTATCTGTATAAATTTCATGATATTCCCGGTAACAATTCAGCCGGGTCTGTGCTTTTCCTGCACAGGCCCGGCTGAACCGAAAAAATAACGTTCCATGATTTATGATTCTACGAAAGCAAATCCCAAATCCGTCATATATGTAGCAGCCGCCGGTGTGTACACTTTTTACACTGCAAATGCTTTCTTCTGCCATTTTCCCCTCAGGTATCTTATAAGGAAGCATACCGCCCGGACCGCCCAGTCGATGGTCATGGCCACCCACACGCCAAACACGCCCAGATGGAACACAAGTCCCCGCACATAGCTGAAGCCGATCCGGAACACCCACATGGAGAAGATGGACAGCACCATACAGAAAGTCACATCGTTGGAGGCCCGCAGTGTGTTTGGCAGCGAAAATGAAAGCGGCCAGATCAGCATGGTACAGATCCCGTGGTATACCAGGATTTGTTTCGCCATCTTGGTTGCCTCCTCCGAAAGGCTGTAGATGTCCAGGACCAGAGGCATAAGAAGGATCACTGCAATACAGGAAACCACCAGTCCGGCATAGATGATTTTCATCAGTTTCTTCGTATAGTACCGCACCTGCTGAAATTCATTGGCTCCTACGCACTGTGCACATACGGTCAAAATCGCATTGCCCATCGCGGTTCCGGGAAGTGTCTGAAAGACAGCGATCGTATTGGATACGGCATTCGCTGCGATGGCCGCCGTTCCGAACTGGGTGACAAGGCTGAGCACAAGAATCTTGCCGAGCTGAAACATGCTGTTTTCCAGCCCGTTGGGTACCCCGATCCCCAAGATCTTTTTCAGAGTCGGCCAGTGCAGTTTCCAGACCATCGGCCGCGACAGATGGAGCGCGTGATCCGTTCCTCGCGCCCGGATCAGGATCGCCACAGCTGCAAAAATCCGCGAGATCAGCGTGGGGATCGCCGCGCCTTCCACACCGAAATGGAGACCATACAGCAGAATGCCATTTCCGATGATATTGATCACATTCATGAGCAGGGACATTTTCATTGGTGTCTTGGAATCTCCCTGCGCCCGGAAAATCGCCGCTCCGGCATTGTACAGAGAAATAAACGGAATAGACGCCGATACGATCAGAAAATATGTATTACAGTTATTCCAAACGTCCTGCTCAATGTGCCCAAACACCACATTCAGAATAAAAGTCCGGAGCAGATACATCAGGATCATGACTACCACAGACAGCCCGAAAGTTGCCAGCACCAGCTGGTCTGCGGCTTTGCAGGCCTGCTCCGGGCGCTTCTTTCCCAGATACTGCCCGCAGACCACCGCGCCGCCGGTGGCGAGTGCCGTAAATATGTTGATCAGCAGGACAAAGATCGTATCTACCAGAGAGACGCCAGACACCGCAGCTTCGCCGACACTGGATACCATAATAGAATCCGCCATACCTACCGTGATCGCCAGCAGCTGCTCCACCAACAGCGGAAGGATCAAACGCTTCAGATCCTGATTGGAAAAAAGGTAATTTCCCTGCTTCTGTGTACTTTGTGTTTTCATTTTTTCCCCCTCGTCTGTAACATCCAACGAAAATGTCCGGATATCTCCTATATCTATATCTGCATCCGTGTCCATTCTCCCGGAGCGTTAGAAAATTGCCTGGAATCACTCAGCCGGCTGAACTGTTCCAATGGATTTCAAATATGCTCTAACGCCAATATTAAAACTACTGTAAAAAGAATGCAAGCATTTTGTTAATTTTTCAGAAGAAATTGTTACAATTCAGTCAAGTCTGCGCATTTACTGCGCAGACCGTGTGAAAGCATAGTGCCTGTGAACATCCACCCCATCGCGAAGCGATTCTCAATGGCTGGATGCCGGTTACAGTTCAGCTGGCTGAACTGTAACCGATTTTTCCATCAAACGCCTTGTTTTGTTTGACAGCACGATTGCCATTTTTACGTTTTATGATAAAAAATACATTCCATTCTTCCCTGATTTCTGGTATTCTATAATACTGGAAGAAATCGAAAAATCCCGTTCCGTCAGGTTTTTGTATCTTCTGTACAATTAAGAAATCATAATGCCCGGGAGGAAATCATGAATTCAGATCCACAATCTCAGCAATGTGTCGCTATCACGGAAAATTTTCGTCTGGAGCACAAATGCTCCTCGCTTCCGTCCTTATCCAGCTACCATTACCACGACGGATGTGAAGTTTACCTTTTTCTTGACGGCAGCGGCATGCTCTATTCGGAGTCCGGAGCCTTCCGCCTGAAGCGCGGAGATCTTTTTATCTTTCGCCCGGATGAACTGCACTGTGCGCAGCCGATCTCCGACACAATCTCTCCCTATGAACGTTTTACACTCCATATCAAAGAATCTTTTATCCGTTCTCTCTCCAGCGCTCAGACAGACCTTGCCCGATGTTTTTTTGACAGACCCTTGGGCACACAGAATTATCTCCACCTGGAGGAGCGGGAACTTCGGGAGATTCTCATGCTCCTATTCCGGATCGACCGCTGCACACCGGACGACGTCTATGGCAATGACCTCCGCCTGATCCTGGCATTCACCGAATTCCTGATCCGCCTGAACCGGAAATTCATGACTGCAGGCGAAAATCCTGACGATCTCATGCCGCGTCTGATCAAAGAGACCATGCGCTACATAGACAGCCATCTGACTGAAGAACTGCATCTTCAGAATCTCTCCGCCTGTCTCCGGCGCAACGGCGCTTACATCAGCCGGCGGTTTAAGGAAGAGACGGGGATCACGCTCCGTCAGTACCTGATCTGCAAGCGGGTCATTCTCGCCAAGAAACTGCTCCGTGAAAATTACAGTCTCACGGACGCCTGCACACAGTCCGGTTTTCACGATTACTCCAACTTCAATCGGACCTTCACACGTCAGGTGGGCTGTTCTCCCAGCCATTATCAGAAAACCTGCCGGTCCAAAGACTGCGGTTTCCATTTTTCTGTCAATATATAAAACTTTCTGAACTGTTACCGTTATTCGATGCTCTTCACCAGCAAGAGGGACTGCATCGGCCTGAGATCGTCGGATTTCAGTTCATTCAGCGCCCGGATCTCATCGGTGGTCGTGTAAAATTTCTTTGCGATATCCCACAGAGTATCGCCGTTTTGAACCATATAGCAGACGATCCCGGGCATATTCTGCAGTTTTTCCCGGTCCAGCGGATTTTCCTGAACGTACTGCATCACATCCTCTCTCTGTCGGTCCAGGACGATCGCATTCAGATTGATGACTGCCTTGACTTCGATCTCGTTGCTGTCCAGCATCGTGGCCGAGAGCTGTTCCAGATCCGTGCGCAGATAGTATCTGCATTCTTTATGAATCCCTTCCGCCTCGATCTCATGAGTAAACGGGATCGCCGCCTCCGCCGCGTAAAACGGCATGTCGTCGTCGCTGACTATGTACAGGATCCTCAGTTCAACGATTCCCTGGACCCGGATCCCGTTCTCCACGACCTTCACCTCGTCCAGGCGTACCTTGCCGTCGCTGTGGCAGATCTGAAGCACACGGTTCTGGGGAGCGCTGATCCCGATCTTATCGCTGACCCTGCACTTGGAATAATTGCGGATCAACAGACTCTCCAGAATCTCCTCCTGATTGACGGGCACACAGTCCAGTTTGGGGGTGTACACATCCTGGAGAAGGGAAAGCATCTCCTCCTGGTAGAGTTTCATATCCAGTTCCAGCACCGCGTCTGCCTGGAGCATCCGTTCCTCGCCGTCCGCATCCGGCTGGATCTCCACATTCGCCTGAATCATTGTGGATTCTATGTTCGGTATCATATCCACCGTACAGCCGGAGCACTCCACTTCACCGGAAAACGGGATCGCCTGCTCCACCCACTGCAGCGGCTGTTCTCCATCGTCTCCCGCATACAGGCAAAAGAGAAACAGTTCTCCCTTCGCAGCGATCTTATTCTCGTCCGGGCGCAGTTCCAGACCTCGCACCTCTATATCCTTCCAGAGGATCTCGTGAATGTTGGGTTTGTTGGACGCCAATGTCACAGTCTCTTTGATCCGCAGAGTATCTTTTTTCTGCACTCCCAGTTCCAGCGCCCGGATCTCCTTCTTTTTCATAGAGATGCCTTCTCCGTCCCTCAGATCGATCGGAATCGGAATGTCCCTCAGCTCCTCGATCGAGGTATAGAAAGTCACCACCGACCGGATATTCAGCTTTCTGGAATTGATCTTATGGATCGTCAGATCCTCAAGATCCCATTTCAGGCAGACTTTATCCCCGCCTGTCAGTCCGTCCAGATGGATCGTCTCATCGATAGGAAGCTCTCCGCCGAGACTGTGGACCCGCCGGCCGCCATTGTCCGCCACATACAGCAGATGGAACATCAGATTTCCGAATACTCTCGCTTTCCCTTCCGACACCTGCACGTCGGAAATCTCTACCTCGCCTTTCTTCTGGATCATCCGTCCCACATCCGGCTTCGCGTCCGGCACATTGAAATCCTCGTCGAACGTCACCTGGGAAACCGCTTCGCTTTTCCTGCACATCTGATGCAGATTTCTCTTCACTAATTCCATGACTCTCCGCTCCTTTCTATCCTTCAAAAACCACACTGGCATTTTCCCTGGCCTCCAGCTTCAGAACAATGGTCGGACAGGAACTGTCCCCCTTCTGTTCCTCCCTGGTCGCCGGTCCCTCCAGTGTCGTCTGCACATGAACGACCTGACCGGTCGCGTACAGGCTTTCTACGCGGATGCTGTAGCCGCCGCTGTTCTGAAGCCCGTAGCTTTTCATCAGATACAAAAACCCGCCGCTCTCATACGCCAGCGCAAATGGCTCCTGCCCCTGTTTCTCCAGTACTTTCTCCACTTCCTCCGGGATCTCATCGCTCCCGAGCACAGTATAATCCACCTCTTTTGCCTCGCCTTCCGACACATCGACAATCCTGCATCAGATCAGCGCTGAAACAAGAATACAAAAACCCAGTAAACAGATTGCCCATCGCCTCATACTCCTGTCATCCTGTCTTTTTTCACAACGTCCGGCCGGCGCAGGCTCTGTCCCCGGCAGCACAGGCCAGACGTCTGGCTCTTGTTATTTATTTTATGCTCTGATTTTTAAAATATGTTGCATCCTGGAGACAAATTACATATACTATTAGAAGAATATGGTGCTGCGTGCCAAAATCAAATTATTACATAAGAAAAGGAGATTATTTCTGTGATTCGCTTTATCATTACCGTCTGTTTCGTGATCTTTTATCTGATCGTGACAATACCGGTGCTCTTTGCGATCTGGCTGATCGGTCTTCGTAAGCCGCAGATCCGCGACAAGGTTGCAAGGATCATGATCCGCTGGGCTTTTTCCACGATCCTGAAGATCGACGGCACTACAATCACAGCCATCGGACGTGAACGGATCCCCCGCGATCAGGCTGTCCTATACATTGGAAATCACCGCAGTTTTTTTGACATTCTGCTGACCTATGTATTGGTTCCCGATCTGACCGGATTCGTCGCCAAAAAGGAACTGTCAAAATTCCCGGTATTCAAAGTATGGATGAAGTATATCCACTGCCTGTTTCTCGACCGCACCAACATAAAAGAAGGGCTCAAGATGATCCTGGAAGGCGCGGAGAAGATCAAAAACGGCATCTCGATCTTTATTTTCCCGGAAGGGACTCGAAGCCACGGAGAGGATGAACTGGACATGCTGGAATTCCACAACGGATCGCTGAAAATGGCTTCCAAAGCCAACTGCCCGATCATCCCGGTCGCGCTTCTCAACACGAGAAACATCTTTGAGGCGCACTTCCCGAAGATCCGTAAAACCCATGTGGTCATCGAGTTCGGAGAACCGATCCTGCTCTCGGAGCTTTCAAAAGAAGACAAAAAGAACATCGGTTCCTACACCCAGGAACAGCTGAAAAAAATGTTGAAAAAAAATAAACCGCTGGTTTGACAACCAAACCAGACGGTTTTTTCTTTTCTCCGAGATTCTGTTTACTGTTGATCGGAAACATGCTCCAGCCACTCCACGATCTTTCCATATTCCATAAAGTGGGACGCCTTGACCAAAATCGTATCGCCTTTCTGCAGAAGTCCCGGGAGCTTCTCAAGCAGTGCATCCCGGTCGGCAAAATGTGCCACTTCCATCTCCGGGTTTGCCGCATGGGCCGCCTCTGCCATCGCCTCGCTCAAAGGTCCGGCGCAGTACAGAGCGTCAATCCCGCACCCTCCGGCAAAACTTCCCACCTGGCGGTGAAGTTCTCTTTCCTCAGTGCCAAGTTCACCCATATCCCCGAGCACAGCCACTCTCCTGCCCGGTCCGTCCTTCAGCACATTCAGGGACGCCTTCATGGAAACGGGATTGGCGTTATAGCAGTCATCGATCACCGTATAATTTTCTGTTTCAATAATATGAAATCTTCCGGCCACCGGCTCCAGGCTCTCGATTCCCGCCCGGATTTCCTCCAGCGTCAGGCCGTAAATCTGTCCCACCGCCGCGCCTGCCAGCGCATTGTATACCATATGGCTGCCTGGCATCGGGATCTGCACCGAAAGTGCTCCCTGCGGCGTGTGCAGTGTACAGCGGATACCGCGAAAGCCCTGCGGCTCGATCTGATCCGCGTAATATTCATTGCCGCTATCCAGCCCGAAGCGGACGGGGCGGATTCCCCGCACCTCCTGTACTGTGGCCAGCTTATCATCGTCCCCGTTCAGGACAATATGACCATTGTCCTGCAGATAATCAAAAATCTCCGTCTTCGCACGGAGGATCCCGTCCCGGTCCTTCAGATTTTCCAGGTGGCACCAGCCGATGTTCGTCAGAACCGCGGTGTCCGGCCGCGCGATCTTGGCCAGCCGGTGCATCTCCCCGAAATCACTGATCCCCATCTCCAGGACAGCGATCTCATCGTCATCCCGCAGGCGAAACACCGTCAGGGGAAGTCCGAGTTCATTGTTAAAATTTCCTTCCGTTTTCAGCGTGCGGTATCTCTGAGAGAGGATCGATGCGATCATTTCTTTTGTACTTGTCTTTCCAACGCTTCCCGTAATGCCGACAACAGGGATCTGAAGCTGCTGAAGATAGAATTCCGCAAGATCCTTGACCGCCTGCAGCGAAGAAGCAGTCTGAATGTAGGGAGTATCCAATTCCGGCAGTTCCCGTTCCGTCAAAGCTGCCAGCGCGCCGTTTTCCATCACCTGGGGGATAAAACTGTGGCCGTCCACTCTTGCTCCCGGAATCGCCACAAACAGCGCATCCTTTTCCACCTTCCGGCTGTCCGTGGTGACCGCGGACACTTCCCTGTTTTCCAGTTCCTTCCCACAGTTATGCAGAACACCGCCGCATACACGGGCGATCTCTTTTAATGTCAGTCCCTTCATCTCTTCTCCTTTGCAGCACACGCCATGGAACCGGGATTCTCATATTTTTTCAGAGAGATCTCCACCAGATGGTCACACAGATCGGCGAAATTCATTCCGAGTACCTGTGCCTCCTGCGGCAGCAGACTCGTCGGAGTCATTCCCGGCAGAGTATTTGCCTCCAGGCAGTAAATCTTCCCTTCCCCGTTCATCATGAAATCCAGACGGCAGTATGTCTCGATCTTCAGGGCAGCGGCTCCTTCCTCCGCGTACCGCTGCATTTCCCTCGTCTTTTCCCCATCCAGTTCTGCCGGACAGGTCTCGACAGTGGAACCGGCCTTATATTTATTGGTGTAATCGTAAAAGCCTTCGATGGGCGCGATCTCGATGACCGGATATGCCTTTCCGTCCACAACGCCCACGGAAAATTCCCGGCCGCTGACATACTCCTCAATAACCAGCTCTTCTTCGTAAGAAAACGCCTGCTCCAGCGCTTCCTGATATTCCTGCTCGGTAGAGACGATGGAAACTCCGACGCTGGAACCGCCGCAGCACGGCTTCACCACAACCGGAAGCGACATTCCGTAATCCGCAAGCTTCGTGCTGCCTTCTCCCTTGACCAGAGAGATACCCGCCGGCGTCGGCACCCCGTGTTCCCGGAAAAACTGCTTCGTCAGCGCTTTGTCCATTGCGATGGCGCTACTCAGATAGCCTGTTCCCGTATAACGGATCCCGAACAGGTCGAACGCTGCCTGGACTTTTCCGTCCTCACCATTGGATCCATGAAGCGCCAGGAATACCAGGTCCGCATACTGGCACAGTTCCAGCACATTGGGGCCGAAAAATTCTCTCCGTCCCGCCTGGATCTCCTCCAGATGGCTGTCAAAGCTTCTCATATAGGCAGCCGCCTGATCCACGTCATAGGCCTCCATGAACAGTTCCTCATCTACCTGCGGAACCTCCACACCACAGAAAATATCCACCAGAAGCGCCTGATGCCCCTTTTCACGAAGAGCTTTACAGACCATCGTTCCGGACACAATGGAAACCTCCCGTTCTGTGCTTGTTCCGCCTGCTAATACTATGATCTTCATAACTTATCCTCCAAATAAAAAGGAATGATCTCCTTTTCAGTTTGCAATCGCCGTATCCTGCGTATTTTTCTGCGTCGGCTGCGGCCCTACTACGTCGTCCAGACTATAGTATACTATAACCGGGTCCCCAATTCCAACAGTATTAAAAATTTTTTCCGCCGCATCGTATGGAGTATTGATGCAGCCGTGGGAACCGCTGGTCAGATAGATATCTCCGCCGTAATCGGTCCGCCAGCTGGAATCATGGATCCCCACCTGATCATTGAACGGGAGCCAGAATGTGACATGCGCTGTGTACAGGGTGAAATCCGCATCTCTCTTCTTCGCATCGATCGCCCACACACTGCCCGCCGGCGTATCGTAACCTGTCGCATGACTTCCCGTCACTACCGGCGTCTCCACCACGAGCTGTCCGTCCTTATAGCACCACATTTTCTGCTGTGAAATACAGATCTCCACGTAGGTTCCTCCGATGTCATTGCTGGACCGGTCATTGGCACTGTAAAGATAGACCGGTTCCAGAGTTCCCTGGGTTCCGGCATTAATTGCTTCCATCAGCGCCGCCGTCGTCTTGTCCTTATTGATGACCCAGCCGTAATCACCGCCGCCTTTCAGTTCGATTGTCGGTCCCAGACTGGTCTGGAACGTATGCGCCAGGCCGAAGGTGTCCGTCTCATAAGCCATGTGCTTAACCCACGCGGCCGCCTGCGTTTCGTCAATAACATAATTTCCATCAGAATCCTGGATCAGCCACTCTTTGAGCACATCCCGGTTCACGACAAACTGCTGATCCACAAAATCATAAGTAATATTTGCAGCCGTCAGCGTGTTCATCTGATCCATCTGATTGTTCAGTGTCTCATCATCCGAACGGATCGACGGACTCTCATACAGCTCCGCCTCCTCAAGGTTCAGCGTCGTCTTTCCGGTATCGATCGCTTCCTTTACCGCAGTTTCCGTTTCTTCCCGCTTCAGGGTGTTCCCTTCCACCTCCGGCGTGATCTCAAAGGCCGTACCGTTGTCGGTGATCTTTGCATTCTCCGGCGCCGTCACGTTTTCCGGCTGAAAACACTGAAGTCCGTCCAATACCTGTGTCACCGTCTCCGCAGAATAGGAAATATTAGCTGCCATTTCATGATTATTCTGTTTAAAGATATATACCGGCCACGTAAAAGGATTTTGCTCCTCCATCAGAGCCTCCACTTTTTTATCGTCTACGTATTTCAACTGCAGCTGATCTCCGGTCAGCTGTTCTGTCTGCCCGCCCCGTTCTTCCAGGGTCAGTGTATAACTCAGGATCTGGCTCTGGATCTTATCCTTCACCTGATCTACTGACAAACCGGCGCAGTTCAGTCCATTGATCACCGTCTTGGGGAAGAAGTGCGAACTGTAGTAATAACTGACGCCCAGATAAGCGCCTGCTGCCGCCAGGACCACTGCGCCTGCAATACCGACGGCCGCTTTTTTCTTTTTGCTCATTTTCTTCATATGCGCTTCCCCTATCCTTTCCAAAATACAAAAACATATACGGGTATGCTGAAAATCCCATTCTTTCATCGCTTATCATACCATCATGACCGACATCCGTAAAGCGGTTTTCCAAACAGTAAGAAAGATTTAAGTAAATGTTCAGCGGAAAGAAACGGTTCCTATCCACGAAAAATGCCGTACCGGGGAAACATGAAATGTCCTCCCGGTACGGCAGTCTTCTGGAATGTGTCGCGAAGTCCCTTCCAAACACACTCTGTTCTGTATTTCAAAAACTTCTGTCTCTCCTGTAAAGAAGACAAGAAAACCGTTCAGCCGTCTGAACAGCTGCGGACCAGGCGCTTTTCAGGCGTTCAGCAGTTTTTCAACGCTGACCAGCTTCACGCTCAGGACGAAGATCTTACCTGCTACCGCAAGTTCCTCCGGCGTCGGATACGTAGGCGCAATACGGATATTGGAATCCTTCGGATCTTTTCCATACGGATAGGTCGCACCTGCTCCGGTCATCACAAGCCCCGCTTCCTTTGCTTTTGCGACAATCTTCTTCGCACATCCTTCCATCGCATCGAAAGAAATAAAATATCCGCCGTTCGGCTTCGTCCACTCGCCGATCCCAAGGCCGCCCAGTTCTTCCTCGAGAACCTTGAGCACGGTCTCAAACTTCGGGCGCATGATCGCCGCATGTTTCATCATATGCGCTTTTACACCGTCCAGATTCTTAAAATATCTGACATGGCGAAGCTGGTTCAGTTTGTCATGGCTGATGATCTGGAATTTCATATGACGCTCCGCTTCCTTCAGGTTATTCACCGAAGAAGCCATCGCCGCCACTCCGGCGCCCGGATAGCTTACCTTGGAGGTAGACACAAACTCGTAAACCATATCCGGATTTCCCGCTTTCTCGCACTCATCGAGAATGTTCAGGATCCGGTCCTGTCTGTCTTCCTCCTCATACAGATGATGGATGCAGTAAGCATTATCCCAGTAAATGCGGAAGTCCTTCGCTGCCGGCTTCAGAGCCGCGAAACGGCGCACCGTCTCATCGGAATAGCTGTATCCCTGCGGGTTGGAGTACTTGGGCACACACCAGATTCCCTTGACTGCCTCATCTTCAGATACCAGCTTCTCTACCAAATCCATATCCGGGCCTTCCGGTGTCATCGGCACGTTGATCATCTCAATGCCAAAGTATTCGGTAATCGCAAAATGGCGGTCATATCCCGGAACCGGGCAAAGAAATTTTACTCTCTCCAGCTGGCTCCACGGAATACAGCCTGCAACTCCATGTGTATAGGCACGTGAAACCGCATCAAACATCACGGTAAGGCTGGCATTGCCGTAAACAATGACCTGTTCCGGTTTTACCTCACAGATATCGGCAAACAGTTTCTTCGCCTCGGGAATACCTGTCAGCAGTCCGTAATTACGGCAGTCGGTACCGTCTTCTGTATATACTTCGTCGTTTGTATTTACAATCCCGAGCAGTCCTTCCGCCATATCCAGCTGCGCCGTCGCAGGTTTTCCTCTGGACATATCCAGCTTCAGCCCTTTGCTCTTGATCTCCTCAAAAGCAGACTCCAGTTCTTCCTTTAACGCCAACAGTTCTTCTCTTGTCAACTCGCTATACGGTTTCATCGCTTTCCTCCCAGATCTTTTTTTGGCAACGTCCATCTGGACGGACAGTTACCGATTTTTGTCAAATTCACAACTAATGGTTATTCTATGCCATGAAATGATACTCTGTCAAGATAAACTTTCAATTTTAGACGTATTTTTTCATGAAATCGCAGTTTTTATGCAATTTTTCACTGTTATTCCTTCATCTTGTCCATCTTCCGGAAGCTCCACAGGGAAGGATCAGCCCTGTCTCCTTCACCGGCAGTCCGATCTCCTGCGATTCCACTTCTCCGTGGAACCGTTTCAACTCCAGAGAGATCATATAGGTAAGAACCGCCGGAGCCAGCCCCGTCGTATAAGAATTTACCAGAAAGAACAGCGGATCATCGCTGAGCAGCTGACTGCACAGACGGATAAACGGGTGAATGGATTCCTCGATCTTCCAGATTTCTCCCTTCGGCCCTCTTCCATAGGATGGCGGATCCATAATGATTCCATCGTAATGGTTTCCTCTGCGGATCTCCCGCTCCACGAATTTCACACAGTCGTCCACAAGCCATCGGATCGGCGCATCCTTCAGGCCGGAAGCCACCGCGTTTTCCTTTGCCCAGTTGACCATTCCCTTGGAGGCGTCCACATGGGTAACCGCCGCTCCTGCAGCGGCCGCCGCCAGCGTAGCGCCGCCGGTATAGGCAAACAGATTCAGCACCTTCACCGGACGTCCGGCTTCGCGGATCAGCTTTCCAAACCAGTCCCAGTTTACCGCCTGTTCCGGAAACAGTCCCGTATGTTTAAAACTGAACGGTTTTAAATGAAACGTCAGTTCCTTATACCGGATACTCCACTGCTGCGGGAGATCAAAAAACTCCCATTCGCCGCCGCCCTTACTGCTTCTATGATAATGTCCGTTTTTCCTTCTCCAACCGGGGTTCACCCTCTTAGTATCCCAGATCACCTGCGGATCCGGCCGTACCAGAAGATAATCCCCCCACCGCTCCAGTTTCTCACCCTTTGATGTATCAAGTACTTCATAATCTTTCCATCCATCAGCTATCCACATAGTTCCATCCCTTCTGTAATTTCACCTTATATTTCCGGCTGTCTCGCCGGACCTGTCACGATCCACAGCATTCCTGGGGCAAAAACCTTTCGCCCCGGCATCACAATACCTAATTATAACAAACTTTCCCTGATTCCGGAAGACCTATTCTTTTCCGCAGTTCAGCTGGTAATACGATGAATCCCAAGGACCTCTTGCACATTTTCTCCCGACAGTTTATAGTGGAAGTAATCTATTTCAACAAGGAGGGTTCCAATGGAAAAAGTGTTACTATATAATCTCGCAGATACCCCTATGGCCTTTCAGCTGAAAGTCATCCTCGCGTCAGAGAAAATACGCATCCGCTCCGTTACGCCGGAAGAGTACCGGCAGCCGATCGGCTACCTGGCCGGCCTTCCGGGTTTTTCCGACAACGGCACCGCCTACGACGGGAAGGGATTTTCTGAACCGATGCTAATCATGTGCGGTTTTTCCGGCCAGCGTCTCGACCGTTTTCTCAGCAAAATGAAGGCCCGCCGGCTTCCCGCGATTCCGCTGAAGGCAGTCGTCACTTCCCAGAATCAGCACTGGGATTCCCTGAAGCTTTATGAAGAACTGAAAGCCGAACATAAAGTGATGCATTCCGGCAGCACTTCTGCGGAGCCGTAAAACACAGACGATCGCAGGATATCTCCGGAAAACGCAAACGTCCACAAACTGGACTGGTTAAAAAACGCGAAATTGGCACTTTTCATTCATGCCACTCCTGCTATAATAGCATACAACGATAAGACCTCTGCTCTGCAGCAGCCGGCTTCCATGCAAAAATATACAGCAGAGGATTCTACTGAGTGAAGGAGTGACCTGTTATGAAAAATGAAAGAGTGTGGAAAATAGCAATGACAGGCGTATTTGCCGCCTTGTCTTACGTTGTGTTTACGTTTCTCCAGATTAAGATCTGGCTGCCGGGCGGAGACGCCACTTCAATCCATCTGGGCAATGCAGTCTGCGTCCTGGGTGCGTTGATCCTCGGCGGCGTCTGGGGAGGTGTCGGCGGCGCCATCGGAATGACCATCGGAGATCTGTTCGATCCGGTCTACGTGATTTACGCACCAAAGACATTCCTCTTAAAGCTCTGCATTGGCCTGATCACCGGTTTGATTGCCCATCGGATCGGTAAGATCAACGACAGTACTGACAGAAAACATGTCTTCAAGTGGACGCTGCTGGCATCCGCCGGCGGTCTGTTATTCAATGCGGTGATGGATCCGCTGGTCGGCTATTTTTATAAGCTGGTGATCATTGGAAAGCCGGCAGCCGAGGTGGCGCTGACCTGGAATGTGGCTTCCACCTCCATCAACGCGGTGCTCTCTGTGATCGTCTCGGTTGCGCTCTATACAGCGCTGCGCCCGGCGCTCCAGAAAGCAGGACTTTTCTTCCAGCACAAACCTGCGCACGTATCATAAAGCGAAAAACCTCTGACCCGAACCGGTGAGCAGAAGGCCCGCGGCGGATTTCCTCCGTCTGCATACCTCATGCCTGAATTGCCGGTTCGGGTCTTTTTCTCTTTCTTTCTGGGCGCGAGGATGACCCGGACCCAATGATGCCACGGATTGCTCCGCATTTCATGCTCCCGCAATCCTAAAACATTCGAAATCCGCCCATTCGGGCTGCTTTCTCATGTTTTACGGGTCCCAAGGTCATGCTTTTTCATGCAAGCATGAAAAGCATGACCTTTTGACCCTGGCATCATACTAAGAGTTGCCCGACAAATGAGCATGAGACACGGATTGCTCCGCACTTCGTGCTCCCGCAATCCTGAAAACACCTCAAATCCGCTCATTTTTCTTCGAAAAATGGCTACTTTTCGGTGTTTTGCGCTCCACAAAGTCATAAATTTTCATGCAAGCATGAAATTTATGACCTTTTGTCGCTTGTCTCATACTAAGAATTAATTAAGGAATTACCAGATGAAATCTCAAGAAAAACACGTTATAATATGTCCAGAAAATGTAAATTGTCCAGCAGAGTTTTCCATCTGCTGAGCTTTTACCAGAATTTAAGGAAAAGAGGTCAACGATATGTTACCTGAAACGACAGCAGATATCAAAACAAAAAAACCGATCCCCTGGCAGAAGATCGGTCAATACTCCATCCTGCTTCTTCTGGTCCTGCTTCTCATATGGCTGGTCAAAAGTTTTCTGGACGGAAATTTCAATTCCATTGAAAGCTTTCAGGATTATATTCAGGGCTTCGGGATTTTCGGCCCGCTGATCCTGATCTTTGTTCAGCTTTCTCAGGTGGTTCTGCCAATCCTTCCAGCCGTTGTGGGATATGCAGCCGGTTCCCTCCTGTTCGGCTGGCTTGGCGGATTTCTGTGCAACTACATCGGCATCAGCCTCGGCTCCCTTCTCGCGTTTTATCTTGCGCGGAGGTACGGCGCTTCTTTTGTCCAGCGCCATGTCTCAGCGGCAAATTATGAGAAATATGCCCACTGGACCCAGAAAAAAGGATTTCTCTGGTTTCTGATCCTTACGATCTTTCTGCCGTTAGCGCCGGACGATCTGATCTGTTTTCTCGCAGGTCTGACGGCGATCTCCTGGAAGAAATTCTGTGTGATCATCCTGCTTCTGAAACCCTGGTGCCTGTTGATTTACAGCCTGTTTTTCGCGAATCTGATCCAATGGGACTTCCTGCAGAACTTCATCGGCTGATCCTCTGCGTAAATCCGGCTCCCGGACAGAAAACGCGCAGCAGATTCCGTCTCCGCGTTTGCGGTTTCGCAGTCTGCTGCGCGTTTTCTGAGTGATCGGGACCGGTCAGAAGATGCTGCACCCGTTCGGTCCGCACCCTCCGGCATGTCCGGAGTGATCTTCCGTTTCCGCAGTATCGTTCTGCGGCTCCTGTTCCTTTGTCCCCTGTTTCGAAATCTGCCGGAAAATGTCCAGGAATTCTTCCACCGTGTACTTTTCCACCGTGATCTCCGTGCCGTCCACATAAATCGTCGGAACATGCGTTACATACAGATCCTCCCTCGCATAACGGTTGGCCTCTTTCATTTTTTCACGGTAGACGCCCTGTTCCAGGACCCGCCGGTATTCTTCCACATCAAGCCCTGCCGTGCCGGCCAGGCTGCAAAGGACTTCCGGATCCCCGATATCTTTCTCATCGATAAAGTACGCTTTGTACATCAAATCATTATAAGTCTCGCCTTTTCCCTGCTCTTCCGCATAAAAATAACCTTCAAAAGCCAGTCTCGTATACGGCCGCGGAACGACAGCCGGCGGAAGTTTCATGTCCAGTCCCATCTGCCGGCAGGGCTCTTTCAGCACCTGATAATGGGCCTTTCTCTCCTCATCATGATAAGTGTCCACCCGGGGCTTCGGCTCCACTGTAAGTTCAAATGGCTGCCAGGTGATCTCCGGCTCAAGCTTCAGCTCTTTCACTGCCCGGAGCATCGCCTCCTTGGCGACCAGACAGTACGGGCATACGTAGTCTGATACAAATACGATTTTCATTTCTATCCTTCCTTTCCTATCGCTGACCATTATGACCAGCTCTGTATTTTCCACTCGCCGCCTCTGCTTCCGATCTGAAGATCAAGCGTTTTCGTTCCGCTCTCAGTTACCGTCCGGTAGAAAAAGAAAAATCTGCTCTCAACCCGCTCTGCCGCATAGGAGATACTCACTTCCGCGTTCATCGTTCCGTCTGTGTTGGAGACGGTCGTATCTATATTGGTAACTGTCAGGTTGACCAACCCCGTGTTTTCATCGTCTGCCACTCCCCGGCAGAATTCCTCAAACGCCTGTTTTGCCTTTTCCTGCACGTCATCCTCTCCGGAAAAATAATTCCGGATCTTGCTGTAAGAATCCTTTTTCATTCCCGCTTCACAGAAATCCTGCACAGCGTCCTCCACCAGATCGGCGATATCCTTTCCCGTGGAATCATTCAGTTTCAACTCTGGAAGAAATTCCAGCGGCGTGTCGTCTTCCACATAGAAGATCTCGCGGTAATCGGTCCGTTCCTTTTCATGGATCCGGACCGTATGATACCCCACAAACAGATACGGGATCTCATATACAGTCTCACCGCCCACGGAGATACTTTCCTGACTCTCCGCTTCCTTTTCATACTGTTCCAGGATCCTGACACTGTCCAGATACAGATCTGCGCCCTCCGGCACCGTGATCTCTACATCTTCAACATACAGATCCGCCGGAACAATATACCACTCATAAAACGGTCCCATCACCTGATTCCCTCTGGCGATCTTAACCGTGTCGCTCTGCGCCTCGCTGACGCCCTGAAGCGTATAATTCACCGTGTACGTACGGGTCCCGCCGCTTTCGTCTGTCTCTTTTTTCCGCATCCGGTAATTCTTGATCTCCGGCGTCTCTTCTTTCTCAGAGGTACCGTAAGACATGGCGTTGACAAAGTTTTTCCGGGACAGAAACTGTGCTTCCGGAAATCTGCAGCAGTCATACATCCGGTTCCAGTCTCCGGACAGCATCGCTTCATAATAGTCCCGGGCGACTTTCTGCGGAGAATACAGATAATTTCCCGCCATGAAAAAGATCGCCGTCAGAAGGAAAAGCGTCACCGCGCTGACCGCCAGCATGCGGATCCACATGGGCAGCAGAAAAAAATCACTCCACTGCGGTTTCCGTGAAAAATGAAACGCGCGTCTCTTTTTCTGTTCTTCTTCTCTCATCTGTTTTCCTCTCAATCCGGTCTTCCGTCTGACTGATAGACGTGTACGTTGGCATTTACCTGCTGATATGTCTCATCCTCCGAATAATACTCGTCAGAATTGGCGTCGAAATTCTGGATCGTCGGCTTCACCTTTTCCCCGCTCCCCGGCTGTGCGAGAAACAGGCAGATGATCAGAGCGATCACAAAGCCATTCAGAAGTATCAGCACAGCATTTGCTGCAGCCTTCAAAAAACCGAATGGATTCTTCTTTTCTTCCTCCGTCACCTGTATGGGCAGTGTCCGGTCCCGGCTGTCTTCCGTAAGTTCCATCTCTTTTGTTTCCGGTCTCTGACTATCTTCCATATCTGCACCTTCCCATCCTGTCCGTATCTCTCATCTTTTCAACCGCTGCCTGTGTTATGATGCCTGAGCCGATAGGCCATGCTTTTTATCCCTGCATGATAGATCATGACTTTCATCCCCAAAAACCATGAAAAAAGCAACCCGATCGGACGGATCTCAAATGTTTTTCAGGATTGCGGAAGCATAAAATGCAGAGCAATCCGCAGCATCACTGGGTCCGGAATACCTTTTGAACCCAACATCATTTTATCAGACACCGCCGAAAGATACAACAGGGGACTGCCGTACTCTCAACGACAGCCCCCTGCATTATTTTCACCACTGCTGATGATCTGTAACTGCTCAGCAGACTGAACAATTACGTCTATTCCTTTCTCCGTACCTGCGGCAAAATGCCACATCCGGATCATTCTTCTGTGGAAGTCTCATCCTCCGGTTCGGAATCGTCCGCCGGATCCTCTTCCGGCTCCTCCTCCAGTTCCAGAGTCTCCTCTGTCTCAGGCTGCTCCTCCGTCACGGTCTGCTCTTCCTCCGGAATCTCTTCTTCCAGCAGAAGCTCTTCCGTCTCCGGAGCCGCTTCCTGAGCAATCTCCTGATCGGTCAGTTCCTCTGTCACTTCCTCGTCTTCCTCATCCTCCTGAGCCAGCATAGCGTCTGTGTTCAGTCGGATATTGCTGTAATATTTCATACCGGTACCAGCCGGGATCGGCTTACCGATGATAACGTTTTCTTTGACGCCTACCAGATGGTCCACTTTTCCTTTGATCGCAGCGTCGGTCAGAACTTTGGTGGTCTCCTGGAAGGATGCCGCTGACAGGAAGGAATCCGATGCCAGGGAGGCTTTTGTGATACCGAGCAATACCTGCTTTCCGACTGCCGGCTCTTTCCCTTCTTCCTCGATCTGATGGTTTTTCTCCTCGTACTCGAGAACATCCACCATATCGCCCGGAAGGAATTCGGTATCTCCGTTTTCCTCGATGCGGACCTTCTTCAGCATCTGGCGTACGATCACCTCGATATGCTTATCATTGATCTCAACACCCTGCAGACGGTATACACGCTGAACCTCGTGCAGCATGTAATCCTGTACTGCGCGGACACCTTTGATCTTCAGGATATCGTGTGGGTTTACAGAACCTTCGGTCAGGACATCGCCGGCTTCCAGAACCGCTCCGTCACTGATCTTGATACGGGATCCATACGGGATCAGGTAAGTTTTGGACACGCCTTCCTCCGGATCTGTCACAATAATCTCGCGTTTCTTCTTGGTATCCTTGATCGTTGCGACACCTTTGATCTCGGTGATGATTGCAAGTCCCTTCGGCTTTCTTGCCTCGAAAAGCTCCTCGACACGGGGAAGACCCTGTGTGATATCACCGCCGGCAACACCGCCGGTATGGAAGGTACGCATGGTCAGCTGTGTACCCGGCTCACCGATGGACTGCGCCGCGATGATTCCGACAGATTCGCCGACCTGTACTGCTTCGCCTGTCGCCATGTTCGCGCCATAGCATCTTGCACAGATACCGTTGCGGGAACGGCAGGTGAGGATCGTACGGATCTTGATCCGCTCAAACGGCTTACCGTTTTCATCCACACCGTCGCTGATAATGCGGGCTGCACGCTTCGGCGTGATCATATGGTTTGCCTTTACGATCACATTTCCGTCTTTGTCCTTCAGTGTATAGCAGGAGAAACGTCCTGTGATACGATCCTGCAGGCTCTCGATCTCCTCTTTTCCGTCGGCAAACGCCTGTACCCACATACCCGGGATTTCGTCTTTTCCTTCCGCACAGTCTACCTCACGGATGATCAGCTCCTGAGAAACGTCTACCAGACGTCTGGTCAGGTAACCGGAATCGGCGGTACGAAGCGCGGTATCGGACAGACCTTTACGGGCACCGTGCGCGGACATAAAGTACTCCAGTACGTCCAGACCTTCACGGAAGTTGGACTTGATCGGAAGTTCAATGGTGTGACCGGTCGTATCGGCCATCAGACCACGCATACCGGCCAGCTGCTTGATCTGTTTATCGGAACCACGGGCTCCGGAATCGGCCATCATGAAGATGTTGTTATATTTATCCAGTCCGGAGAGCAGTGCATGGGTCAGTTCATCGTCGGTCTTCTTCCAGGTGTCAACGACCTCTTTGTAACGCTCTTCGTCTGTGATCAGACCACGTTTGAAGTTCTTGGTAATCTTGTCTACCGTCTCTTGTGCCTTCGCGATCATCTCCGGCTTCTGAGGCGGAACGGTCATATCGGAAATGGATACGGTCATCGCCGCACGGGTAGAATACTTGTAGCCGGTGGACTTGATGTCATCCAGAACCTCTGCGGTCTTGGTCGCACCGTGTGTATTGATGACTTTTTCCAGGATCTGTTTCAGCTGTTTCTTTGCTACCAGGAAATCTACCTCCAGAGCAAGCTCATTGCCCGGGATGGTACGGTCTACATAGCCAAGATCCTGCGGCAGGATCTCATTGAACAGGAAACGGCCCAAGGTGGATGTTACGTTCTGGGTCAGCGTCGTTCCATCCGGCATTTCCTTGCTGCAGCGCACATGGATCTTGGTCTGCAGTGTGATATAACCGTTTTCATATGCCAGGATCGCTTCGTTGACATTCTTGAAGAAACTTCCCTCTCCCTTGCTGCCGGGGCGCTCCTGGGTCAGATAGTAGATACCGAGGACCATATCCTGTGACGGAACGGCCACCGGGCCTCCGTCGGACGGCTTCAGCAGGTTGTTCGGGGACAGCAGCATAAAGCGGCACTCTGCCTGCGCTTCCACAGAAAGCGGAAGGTGAACCGCCATCTGGTCACCGTCGAAGTCCGCATTGAACGCGGTACAAACCAGCGGATGCAGCTTGATCGCCTTACCTTCTACCAGAATCGGCTCGAACGCCTGGATACCCAGACGGTGCAGAGTAGGCGCACGGTTCAGCATAACCGGATGCTCTTTGATCACATCTTCCAGAACATCCCATACCGCCGGCTCCAGTTTTTCTACCATCTTTTTGGCATTTTTGATATTGTGCGCCGTTCCGTTGGAAACCAGCTCTTTCATAACGAACGGCTTGAACAGTTCGATCGCCATCTCTTTCGGCAGACCGCACTGATAAATCTTCAGTTCCGGTCCGACAACGATAACGGAACGTCCGGAGTAGTCGACACGTTTTCCCAGAAGGTTCTGACGGAAACGTCCGGATTTTCCTTTCAGCATATCGGACAGAGATTTCAGCGCACGGTTCCCCGGTCCTGTAACCGGACGGCCGCGGCGTCCATTGTCGATCAGCGCATCCACGGCTTCCTGCAGCATACGCTTCTCGTTGCGCACGATAATATCCGGAGCGCCCAGTTCCAGCAGACGCTGCAGACGGTTGTTTCTGTTAATGATCCGGCGGTACAGATCGTTCAGGTCGGAGGTCGCAAAACGGCCGCCGTCCAGCTGTACCATCGGGCGAAGATCCGGCGGGATCACAGGAATCGCATCCAGGATCATCCATTCCGGACGGTTGCCGGACTCACGGAAAGCCTCCACAACCTCCAGACGTTTAATAATACGGGCACGCTTCTGACCGGTGGAATTCTTCAGGCCCTCTTTCAGTTCCTCGGATTCTTTGTCCAGGTCAATGGCCATCAGCAGTTCCTTGATGGACTCTGCACCCATTCCGGCACGGAATCCGTTTCCGTACTGTTCCCGGGCGTCCTGATACTCTTTCTCTGTCAGGACCTGTTTATACTGCAGTTTTGTATCTCCTGCATCCAGCACGATATAATTGGCAAAGTACAGAACCTTTTCCAGTGTTCTCGGGGAAAGGTCCAGGATCAGTCCCATCCGGGACGGGATTCCCTTAAAGTACCAGATATGAGAAACCGGAGCGGCCAGTTCGATGTGGCCCATACGCTCACGGCGCACACTGGACTTGGTAACTTCTACGCCGCATCGGTCGCAGACAACGCCTTTATAACGGATTTTCTTATATTTTCCACAATGACACTCCCAGTCCTTGCTCGGTCCGAAAATTCTCTCGCAGAACAGGCCGTCTTTCTCCGGCTTCAGCGTTCTGTAGTTGATCGTCTCCGGCTTTTTCACCTCGCCGTGGGACCACTCCCGGATCTTCTCCGGGGAGGCCAGACCGATCTTAATGGCATCGAAGCTCATCTGATAGTTCTCTTTATTTGCTGTTTCTGGCATTTGATTACCCCTTTCGTCACATTGCGAAGAGTTTCTTTGTCCGTAACCGTTCAGCTGGCTGAACGGTTACCCCTTATTCTTCATCGTTGAGATTCTCATCCATTCCGAGGAAAGCATCTTCCTCTTCATCCTCTTCCACATCCACCAGTTCTTCTCCCTGGAATTCCTGTTTGGAGTATCCGTACTCACCGAAATCTTCCTCACGGTTGGAATAACGGTCTCCCTCAATAATGTGGTTCAGATTGGTATCGCCATAATCGGAGGATTCCATAATCTCCACCTCCGTATTGTCATCGCGCAGCACACGCACATCCAGCGCCAGAGACTGAAGTTCTTTGAGCAGAACCTTGAAGGATTCCGGAATTCCCGGTTCAGGAATATTATCCCCCTTGATGATCGCCTCATAAGTCTTCACACGTCCCACAACATCGTCGGATTTCACGGTCAGGATCTCCTGAAGCGTGTAGGATGCGCCATACGCCTCCAAAGCCCAGACCTCCATCTCTCCGAATCGCTGGCCGCCGAACTGAGCTTTACCGCCCAGTGGCTGCTGCGTCACCAGAGAGTAAGGACCAGTAGAACGTGCATGGATCTTGTCGTCTACCAGATGATGCAGCTTCAGGTAATGCATGTGTCCGATGGTTGTCTTGCTGTCAAAGTACTCGCCGGTACGTCCGTCTCTCAGCTGGACTTTTCCATCTCCGGTGAGTTCCACACCCTTCCACAGTTCTCTGTGTTCCAGATGTGATCCGAGATATTCATAAACTTCCGGAAGGAGTTCGTCCTTGTGTTTTGCAGAGAACTCATCCCATTCCAGATTCACATAATCATTTGCCAGTTCCAGGGTATCCTGAATATCAACCTCGTTTGCACCGTCGAAGATCGGAGTCGCCACATTAAAGCCAAGCGCAGCAGCGGCAAGGCTCAGGTGAATCTCCAGCACCTGTCCGATGTTCATACGGGAAGGTACGCCCAGCGGGTTCAGCACGATATCCAGCGGACGTCCGTTCGGCAGGAACGGCATATCCTCCACAGGAAGCACACGGGAAACGACACCCTTGTTTCCGTGACGTCCGGCCATTTTATCGCCGACAGAGATTTTTCTCTTCTGTGCAATGTAGATACGAACCGCTTCGTTGACACCCGGAGACAGCTCATCGCCGTTCTCTCTTGTGAACACTTTTGCGTCCACGACAATACCGTACTCACCGTGCGGTACTTTCAGAGAAGTATCGCGGACCTCACGCGCCTTCTCACCGAAGATCGCACGGAGCAGACGCTCCTCGGCAGTAAGCTCGGTCTCTCCTTTCGGAGTTACCTTGCCGACCAAAATATCCCCGGCACGGACCTCCGCACCGATGCGGATAATTCCGCGCTCATCCAGATCCTTCAGGGCATCGTCACCGACACCCGGAACGTCCTTGGTGATCTCTTCCGGTCCTAATTTTGTGTCACGGGCTTCCGCCTCATACTCTTCAATATGGATAGACGTATACACATCATCCTGTACCAGACGCTCGCTCAGCAGAACGGCATCCTCGTAGTTATATCCTTCCCAGGTCATAAATCCGATCAGCGGGTTTTTGCCCAGCGCCAGTTCGCCCTGGTAGGTGGACGGACCATCGGCGATGACTTCTCCGGCTTCCACATGGTCGCCTTTGAACACAATCGGTTTCTGATTGTAGCAGTTGCTCTGGTTGCTTCGCATGAATTTGGTCAGATGGTAGGTATCTTTCGTACCGTCGTCGTTCTTCATGCGGATCTCGTTCGAGCAGGAATAAGTGATAATTCCCGCTTTTTTCGCGATCACACAGACACCGGAGTCCACAGCCGCTTTCGCCTCCATACCGGTTCCGACTACCGGAGCCTCGGTGATCATCAGCGGCACGGCCTGACGCTGCATGTTGGATCCCATCAGCGCACGGTTCGCGTCATCGTTCGGCAGGAACGGGATCAGCGCCGTCGCGACAGAGAACACCATCTTCGGAGACACGTCCATGTAATCAAACATCTGGCGCTCATACTCCTGAGTCTCTGCACGATAACGTCCGGAAACGTTCTTGTGCAGGAAATGGCCTTCCTCATCCAGCGGCTCATTCGCCTGCGCCACATGGTAATTGTCTTCCTCATCTGCTGTCATATAGACAACTTCATCGGTGACTCTCGGATTTTTCGGATCTGTCTTGTCGATCTTGCGGTACGGAGCCTCGACGAAACCGTACTCATTGATTCTCGCATAGGACGCCAGAGAGTTGATCAGACCGATGTTCGGACCCTCGGGGGTCTCGATCGGACACATTCTTCCGTAATGGGAATAGTGTACGTCTCGAACCTCGAATCCTGCACGGTCACGGGACAGACCGCCCGGTCCCAGTGCGGACAGACGTCTCTTGTGGGTCAGCTCGCCCAGCGGGTTGTTCTGATCCATGAACTGAGACAGCTGGGAAGATCCGAAGAACTCCTTCACGGCAGCAGTTACCGGTTTGATATTGATCAGGGACTGCGGGGAAATCCCCTCCAGGTCCTGGGTCGTCATTCTCTCGCGGACCACACGTTCCATTCTGGAAAGGCCGATACGATACTGATTCTGAAGCAGCTCGCCGACCGCACGGATCCGCCGGTTGCCCAGATGGTCGATATCATCGTCGTTTCCAAGACCATACTCCAGATGCATATTATAATTAATGGTAGCAAAGATATCTTCCCTTGTGATATGCTTCGGGATCAGATCATGGATACTGCGGTGGATCGCGTCCTTAATATCTTCCATATCCGTATACTCTGAAAGGATTTTCTCCAGAGCCGGATAGTATACTTCCTCTGTCACGCCCACTTCCTTCGGGTCGACGTCTACCCAGCGGGTGATGTCAACCATCAGGTTGGACAGGACTTTGACGTTGCGCTCTTCTGTCTGGATCCAGACATACGGAACCGCCGCGTACTGGATATCGTCCGCCAGTTCACGGGTGACTGTGGTTCCCTTTTCCGCCAGGATCTCGCCAGTGGTAGTGTTTACCACGTCTTCTGCCAGAACCTGTCCCTTGATGCGGTTGCGCAGCGCCAGTTTTTTGTTGAATTTATAACGTCCGACCTTGGCAAGATCATAACGGCGCGGGTCGAAGAACATTCCGCGGATCAGGCTCTCTGCGTTTTCCACCGCCAGAGGCTCGCCGGGACGGATCTTCTTGTACAGTTCCAGAAGACCTTCCTGGTAATTTGTGGAGGTGTCCTTGGAAAAGCTTGCAAGAATCTTCGGTTCCTCGCCGAAAAGTTCTGTGATCTCCGCATTGCTGCCGACGCCGAGGGCACGGATCAGTACGGTGATCGGAACTTTTCTTGTTCTGTCTACACGGACATAAAATACGTCATTGGAGTCAGTCTCATATTCCAGCCACGCGCCACGATTCGGAATCACGGTACAGGAGAACAGTCTCTTACCGATCTTGTCGTGGGCGATCCCGTAATAGATACCGGGGGAACGCACCAGCTGACTGACGATAACACGCTCCGCACCATTGATCACAAAGGTACCTGTCTCTGTCATCAACGGCAGGTCGCCCATGAAAATTTCATGTTCGTTGATTTCGTCTTTTTCCTTGTTGTGCAGACGTACTTTCACCTTCAAAGGTGCCGCATAAGTCGCATCGCGCTGCTTACACTCTTCAATCGAATACTTCACTTCGTCTTCGCACAGAGTAAAGTCCACGAATTCCAGACTGAGCCTTCCGCCATAATCCGAGATCGGAGAAATATCGTCGAAGACTTCCTTCAGTCCCTCGTTCAGGAACCAGTTATAGGAATCCTTCTGAACCTCGATCAAGTTGGGCATCTCTAGAACTTCTTTTTGTCTCTGGTAAGTCATTCGTACACTTTTTCCGGTTGGAATCGGACGTATTCTGTTTTTCTCCATTGACGTGTCACCCCTTGTTTTTATTATATTTATTACCGCTTATGCCTGGAGCGAAAAAAAGCTTTTAGGCATATCTTGCCATAATAGTGCATTCTTTACATTAGCACAACTTGTCAAGGTTGTCAATAACTATTTTCAATTTTTTTACAAATCAGTGGAACCGTTCGGCCGGTGGAGTCTTACCAAATCTTTTTATATAGGAAGGAACAGAAAAACTGCCTGGTACGCATGTCTGCGTATACAGCAGACATGCGTACCAGGCAGCCGAACAGTTACTCCACCCGCAGCGCCATCACCGGATCGTTCTTCGCCGCCTTGCTGGACGGGATCAGACCGCCAAGCATGGTCAGCAGGACGCTGAGCAGGACAAGAACCGCCGCGTATCCGGCAGGGAGCACTGCATTGATCTCTGTGGTATCGGCCAGATGATGAATCAGTGCATTGCCCGGAATCAGGATCAGCAGCGTCAGTCCGATACCGATCGCCCCCGCGCACAGACCAATGATGAAGGTCTCTGCATTGAACACCTGGGAGATATTTCTCTTGGACGCGCCAATGGCGCGCAGGATACCGATCTCTTTCTTTCGCTCAAGAACACTGATATAGGTGATAACGCCGATCATGATCGACGACACGACGAGCGAGATCGCGACAAAGGCGATCAGTACATAGCTGATGATATCGACGATATCCGTCACAGAGGACATCAGCGTACCCACCATATCCGTGTAGGTGATCACCTGCTCTTCTTTTCCCTCATCTTCCATTCTGTCATTGTATTCGTCCAGGATCCGGACAACCTGTTCTTTGCTCTCGAAATCAATCGGATAAATATCAATTTCACTGGGCTGATCAAAGTCGACATACCCGAGTGTCTGCAGATTACCGTCGTAGGAAGCGTTCTCGCTGTAGGACATGGACATCATCAGTTCTGTCAACTCTTCGCTGCTCATATTCATCTGGAAAGCATTCTGCAGCGCGTCTGTATTGATCGTAAACGCATTCGCCATGTTGTCCCCCAGACTGCTCATCGCCTCCTGCATAGATGATTCCATGGTCTGACTGATCTGAGCCACCATCTGCTGCATCGCCGAGCTTACCTGGGTCTCAATGGCCTTTGCCATGGACCGAGAGTATGATCCCATGATCGTCTCCATATAGCTTTGAAGCGCACCAGAGAGTTTTTCCTCCACTCCGCCGGTGTCCACCATCCCGGCAATTCCCCGAGACAGCTGCTGCTGTGCTTCCGGCGTTGCCAGATATTCCATGAAATAATCGCCCATTTTAGCCGGGTCAGGAAGGCCGTTGGCCGCCGCATACTGCTGGTATCCGGCTGCGATCTCTCCGGAAAGTTTCTGAAGTTGTTCCGCTGTGATCGTCACGTTTCCTTCTATCTTAATGTTCGCCGCAGCCCAGGCAGTCAGGATCGCCTGTGCCTGTTCGGTCTGAAGGTATTCAATCAGATAAGTATCAAACTGGTCAATGTCCGTGTAGCCGTTGGCCGCGGCGTACGCCTGGTATCCGGCCATCACTTCCCGGACAAGCTGCTGCAGCTGTTCGTTGGATACCGTGACGGTTCCGCTCTCCTGTATGATCTCGCTGATATTCCCGGAAAGTATCTGCTGCGCATCTTCCGTCTGCAGATAGCCCAGAAAATCATCCCCAAGTCCGGAGTAGTCGGCCTCGGGATGCTGAGCGGCATATTCCTGATAGCCGGTCAGAAGTCCGGAAGCGATCTGGGTCAGCTCCTCTGTCGACACGTTCAGTGTAATACCGTCCATAAGATCTTCCATACTTATTTCAGGCATCTCCGGCAAATTCAATGAGATGTTCCCCAGATCTGCCAGACCGGAGAGATCCAGTGTGCTGCCATCCGCGCTCAGCGCATCGGAAAAGTCGAATGCTTCGTCCATTCCTTTCGTCAGCGCGTCTTCGTCAAAGCCGAAAGCTTCTCTCAGCGCATCCTCATCAACGGAAAACAGTGAATTGAAATCAAAATCGCTCTCGTTTTCCTCACCGAACGGTTCGTTCGTGAAGACGTCCACATCCGGATTTTTCTGCTGCTGTTGGACGATCGTGCTGTTCTGGGCCTCTTCCGCCATATGCCTGCTCAGCGCTTTCGTATATCCGATACCACTGCTCAGCGCGGCTGCTGTGGCGTCCTCCGTCGGCTGCACGATTCCGACAACCTTCAGTTCCTCGCCGTTTTTCACAAGATTTTTCATGTATTCTTTATTGTCTGTCTTGTCCGTCCACACCTGATATTCGCTGTCATACTGATAGCAGTCCGCCGGATTGATCACCCGGAACGTCACGTTCAGAATATCCTCATAAGAATAGCTTCCGATATCATCCGGGGTATCCACGTTCTCCTCATCGATAAACTGCTGGATCATCTCATCCAGTTCCAGAGCATCCCGCAGTCCGAGTGTATACAGCATAAAGTCGCTGATGCTTCCGCCGGAAGTCAGAACCACCACGCATTCATCATAATTTTCCGGCCAGCGGCCTGCCTTCACATCATACTGGTCCTTGTACAGATTTTCGTTCTCCGGCATCTCAAAGAAAACATCTGTACTCATCATCGAGGACATCATGCTGTTGGAAGTATTCGAAGAGCCGAGGCCCAGCGCCGAAAAGGACTGGTCCGGATTGACCTGACGGATCGAGTCTCCGTCCTCCCGGTAAATCTGCGGGACGGACTGATAGGAATACTCAATCGCATTGATATATTTCTCAATGCCGCTGTCTCCACTGTCCAGATATTTCTTCAGGGATTCCAGATCGTTGGCGTCCATCGTAGAAAACAGATTTGTGATCATCTGAATGACATTGACGTCCCCCGAATCTTCTTCAGTCTGTCCCGCGCCGGCTCCGCCTCCCGTCATGATGGAGCTGAGATCAAAGCCGGTACTCTGAATCTGCAGAGGATACTCCGAGAGCGTCTCCTCCTCCACGGAATTGATGTATGCGTTCACCCCGGTGGAAAGCGCCAGGATCAGAGCGATACCGATGATCCCGATCGAACCGGCAAAAGAAGTCAGAAGTGTTCTCGCCTTTTTTGTTCTCAGGTTATTGAAGCTGAGGGACAGTGCCGTCAGAAAGGACATGGACGATTTCCCCATGTTTTTGTGTTCCGGCTCCTTCAGCGCCTTCTCATCCACCTGATAGGGATTGGTGTCTGACCGGATCTGACCGTCCCGAAGATTTACAATCCGCGTGGCGTACTCCTCCGCCAGTTCCGGATTATGGGTCACCATTACCACCAGCCGGTCTTTAGCCACTTCCTGAAGCAGTTCCATAACCTGTATACTGGTCTCGCTGTCCAGCGCTCCGGTAGGTTCGTCGGCCAGCACGATATCCGGATTGTTCACAAGCGCACGGGCGATGGCCACACGCTGCATCTGTCCGCCGGAAAGCTGGCTGGGCTTTTTGTGCACCTGCTCCCCCAGGCCTACCCGGGCCAGCGCCTCCCGGGCCCTCTGTTTTCTCTGGGATTTGCTGATCCCGGAGATGGTCAGCGCCAGTTCCACATTCGACAGGATCGTCTGGTGGGGGATCAGATTATAGCTCTGAAATACAAAGCCGATCGTATGGTTCCGATAGGAATCCCAGTCCCGTTCCTTATATTTTTTCGTCGATATCCCATTGATGACCAGATCCCCGCTGTCGTACCGGTCCAGTCCGCCGATAATATTCAGAAGCGTCGTCTTTCCGGAACCGCTCGGCCCGAGGATCGCGACAAACTCATTGTCCCGAAGATTCAGGCTGACGCCGTCCAGCGCTTTCTGCACCAAGTTACCGGTTTTGTACTCCTTGCGGATATTTTTAATCTGAAGCATAAACGTTCTCCCTACTTTCTATTTTCCACAAACTGTGATCAGGACATTCATTTTCCTGTACCGCTGTAAAAAACTTAGTTTCTATAATACTCTTCCTTTTTCATTGTTTCAATAAAAAACCGTTTCGTTTATGCTTTCTTTATAAATTGAACGATTGACATTCCTGCTGCTCTTTTATATAATACATCTGTTTGAATTCAAATAATTTGAATTCAAACCTTTCTGTCACCCTTTTAAACCGCTTCACGCATTTATATATAGAAAGGAATCTTCACCGTGAGCAATACTTTTCATTATCTGATCATGGCGGAACACGCCATGCTGCAGAAGGAACTCCTTGTGAAACTGAAGGGCACCGGACTGACCATCGGCCAGCCTAAGGTTCTCGATTACCTGAAAGACCACGACGGTGCCAGCCAGAAAGAGATCGCCCGGGGATGCCATATCGAGCCTGGCACCCTGACCTCTCTTTTAAACCGCATGGCGGAAAGCGGCCTTGTGGAACGCCGGATGCTCAACGGCAACCGCCGCAGCTTTTATATCTTTCTGACCGAGTATGGCAAAATGCAGCTGGAGCGGGTGACAAACGCGTTTGAAGAGCTGGAAAAAAAAGCGTTCCGCGGAATCCCCGAAGAGGAACGCGAAACGTTTCTGAATCTTCTCTCTCAAATTTATCACAACAGTTCGCAGACCTGAAGTCCGGCTTTCGCACCGATGATCTCTGCTGACGGATACGGTCACAAACCCGAACAGACATAAAGGAGGAATACTGAACTTATGGAAAAACTGAAACGCTACCTTGTATTTCTGATAGGACTTTTTATCAACTCTCTGGGCGTCAGCCTGATCACAAAAGCCGATCTCGGAACCTCTCCGATCTCTTCGATCCCTTATGTGCTCAGCCTGAACTTTCCCCTGACCCTTGGACAATTCACGATTCTGTTCAGCCTTTTGCTGATCGTGATCCAGCTGTTCATCCTGCGCAGGAACTTTAAACTGGAACATCTGCTGCAGATCCCCATTTCCGTTCTATTCGGATATTTTATCGATCTGACTATGTCCATGCTGTTTTTTGTGGATCCGCAGAACTATATCGCTTCGGTGCTCTATCTGCTGATCGGATGCGTGGTCCTGGGGTTCGGCGTATACACGGAAGTGCTTGCCAACGTGGCGATGCTTCCCGGTGAGTCTTTTGTCCGTGCAGTTTCTTCCACATGGAAAACAGAATTCGGATCGACGAAAGTCGCTTTCGACGTATCCCTGACAGTGATCGCCGCCGTGCTCTCCCTGATCTTTGCCCGCCGCCTGGACGGCGTCCGGGAGGGAACCATCATCGCAGCGCTTCTGGTCGGTTTTATCGCCCGCCTGTTCGGACGCAGACTGTCCTTTCTGAACACGCTGCTCTTCTCCGCCGGCAGGACGGTGGAAACAGATACAGCGGAAACTCCCGGGTCCGCGGACCATTCCGTCATTGTCATCGGCCGCCAGTACGGCAGCGGCGGGCATGAAATCGGAAAACTGCTGGCCGATCGGCTCGGATTTTCCTTCTATGACAACGAGATTATCCAGATGACTGCCGGCTCCACAGGATATACCCCCCAGTTCATCAAGGAAAGGGAAGAAAACATGACCAACAGTTTTCTCTACGATCTTGTGAGCCAGATGTATATTTATTCCGACACCCAGGAGGCGCCCCGGGACACGATCTTTGAATCGGAGGCAAATGTGATCCGGAAAGTGGCCGCGCAGGGAAACTGTGTGATCCTCGGGCGCTGCGCGGACTATGTCCTGCGGGACAATCCGGATTGCCTGAAGGTTTTTCTCCACGCACCTGTGGAGTTCCGCACCGGGAGGATCATGAAAACGGAACAGCTGTCACGGGAGGACGCCTTCCAGAAGATCCGCCGGATGGACCGCAGACGCTCCGACAATTATCACTACTATACCCGGAGGATCTGGGGACATTCCGGAAACTACGATCTTACCGTCGACACCTCTCTCGGCGCGGAAGCCATACAGGAGATCATCCTCCAGACACTGTCGCTGAAAAAGAAACAGGCCGCAGGATCTGCACAGGCCTGAGCAGCGGAATAGGCGCAGAAGGTTTTCATCCTTTCTGTGATCCGTTCACCGCTGCGGACATTATGCGCACATAGGAAAAAATATCCTTTCCCGCATGTTCTTTGTACTGAGCGATCAGCTTGACGATGGCGCTGCCGACAATCACTCCGTCCGCCATCGCCGCGATATCCCGCGCCTGCTCCGGGGTGTGGATCCCGAATCCCACCGCAACCGGAGTATCCGTCACCGCACGGATCTCCCGGATCATTCCTTCCAGATCCGTACAGATCTCATTTCTCATTCCGGTCACGCCCATGGAAGATACCAGGTAAATAAATCCCTGGGCTTCTCTGGCGATCGTCCGGATCCGCTCTTTCGACGTGGGCGCGATCAGTGAGATCACTTCAATCCCGTTTCTGTTCGCCGTCTCCAGCAGTTCGTCCCGCTCCTCAAACGGGAGGTCCGGGATGATGATCCCGTCCAGTCCGCACTCCCGGCATCTCGCGAAACATTTCTCGTAGCCATAGTGGAATACCGGATTCAGATATGTCATAAACACCAGCGGCACCTTCACCTTGTCCCGCACACCTTTCACCATATCGAAAATCCCATCCGTCGTCGTCCCTGCGGACAGTGCCCGGAGATCCGCCTCCTGGATCACCGGACCTTCCGCGATGGGATCGGAAAACGGGATCCCGATCTCGATCAGGCCGGCGCCGGCCTGTTCCAGTTCCTGAATATATTCCGCGGTCTTTTCAAGATTCGGATCCCCCGCGGTCAGAAAGGGGATAAATACTTTTCTGTCTGTAAACGCTTCTCTGATCTTACTCATAGATTTTCACTCCTCTGTATCTTGCTATCGCCGCCACATCCTTATCACCTCTTCCGGACAGGCAGATGATCATGCTCTCGTCCGGACTCATGGTCGGCGCCAGTTTTCTTGCATAAGCCACCGCGTGGGCGCTCTCGATGGCGCAGATAATTCCTTCCGTCCGCGCCAGATACTCAAATGCTTCCACAGCCTCATCGTCGGTCACCGGCACATACTCCGCTCTTCCGGTATCATGGAGGTAGGCATGCTCCGGTCCGATGCCCGGATAATCCAGGCCTGCCGAGATCGAGTAGACCGGAGCGATCTGTCCATACTCATCCTGGCAGAAATAAGATTTCATTCCGTGGAAAACTCCGAGAGAACCGTTGGCGATGGTCGCCGCATTCTGCGGGGTATCGACGCCGCGTCCTGCCGCCTCGCATCCGATCAGCTTTACGCTCTCATCCGGGATAAATTCATAAAACATTCCCATCGCGTTGCTGCCGCCGCCGACACAGGCCAGAACCGCTGCCGGCAGTTTTCCTTCTTTTTCAAGGATCTGCGCCTTGGCCTCCTTACTGATTACCGACTGGAAATCCCGGACGATCGTCGGGAACGGGTGCGGTCCCATGACAGACCCCAGCACATAGTGGGTATCCTCCACACGGCTGGCCCACTCGCGCATCGCCTCGTTGACCGCATCCTTCAGGGTCATGGTTCCCGTCGTCACCGCGTGAACCTTCGCTCCCAGAAGCTCCATCCGGTATACATTCAGCGCCTGGCGTTCGGTGTCTTCCTTTCCCATAAAAATCTCACATTCCATTCCCATCAGCGCCGCGGCTGTGGCCGTCGCGACTCCGTGCTGGCCTGCGCCTGTCTCGGCGATCACGCGGGTTTTCCCCATCTTTTTCGCCAGAAGACACTGTCCCAGAACATTGTTGATTTTATGAGAACCGGTATGGTTCAGATCCTCCCGTTTCAGATAAATTTTTGCGCCGCCCAAATCTTTCGTCATCTTTTCCGCATAATACAGAAGCGACGGCCGGCCGGCATAGTTTTTCAGAAGATCCTCCAGCTCCGCCTGAAACTCCGGATCCTTTTTATAATGTTCGTACTGCTCCTCCAGATGAATGATCTCATTCATCAGCGTCTCCGGAATGTACTGTCCTCCATGGATTCCAAATCTACCTTTCTGCATTTCTTATCCTCCTGACAATTTCCATGATCTTTTTCGCATCTTTTTTTCCGTCTGTCTCCACCCCGCTGCTCACATCGAGTCCGTAGGGCCGGTACGTTCTCACGGCTTCCTCCGCATTCTCCGGCGTGATCCCGCCTGCCAGCAGATAGGGCCTGCGTACCGTGTGCAGCAGCTGCCAGTCAAAGCATTCTCCGGTGCCGCCGCTGCCGTGATCCAGCAGGATCAGATCCGCGCTGCTCTCCTCCGCGTCCACCAGATCCTCCGCTGTGCGGATGGAAAACGCCTTGATCAGCGGCTGGCCTGTCAGCAGCCGGAGATGATGGATGTAGGTTTCATCCTCCTGCTGTCTCTTATACACATCTGACGCTGCCGACGATAAGG